>Ga0070738_10003956_pt1 | contig 18541 bp, 15 predicted proteins | sample Coa_R2_2_FD_66446 | JGI IMG/M metagenome (GOLD analysis project Ga0070738, IMG submission 66446) | Surface soil microbial communities from Centralia Pennsylvania, which are recovering from an underground coalmine fire - Coalmine... | ecosystem: Environmental > Terrestrial > Soil > Unclassified ... | reverse complement strand
GGGAGGGTTTCGCGACGGGTGCCGCACTCGGGAAGGGGCTAGCGGCGCTGGTCGTGCTGGCGACCAGGTCTGCGATCAGCGGTGGGGCATTGGGCGAACCCAGGCCCGTGATGAGAGTCGCGGCCGGGCTGCCGCCCGTCGTGGTTCCGCCGCTGGTCTGGTGCTGATGGCGCGCCAGGACGATTCCTCCGAAAGGCAGGAAGCCGCCGATCGGGTTGATGCCGCCGCCCCAGGGCGAGTACGGCGTCGGCGGGTCGATCGTGTGGAAGTCGGTCGAGTTCGCCAGGGAGTAGAGCGTGGGGAGGGTCTGGGTGGGACCGTCGAGGCTGGGCTTGCCCGCCAGTGCCCGGCCCTGGTCGGCGATGGCGATGATGGCTGCCCAGGCCGGCGCGCCCAGGCTGGTCCCGCCCACGGTCTGCCAGGTGCCAGGTCCGCCCGAGAGTGGCGTTTCGTAGACCTGGACCCCGGTGGCGGGATCGCCATCGAAGGCCACGTCAGGCGTGCTGCGCCGCCCCGAACTTTGTACCGAGCGTTGGTAGGTCGGTTCGGGTTCGAACTGACTGTAACCACCACCACCACTGCTCCAGGGAGTCTCGGAGAGATAATTCCCCTGGTCGTCGAGATTCAGCGTCGTGCCCCCGACGGCGAGCACCTCCGGCGAAGCCGCCGGGTACTCGGCGCCGCTGTCGGGTCCGCTGTCGCCGCTGGCGGCGACAAAGGTGATCCCCGTGTGTCCAGCAGGCGTGGTGAACGTCGAGTCGTACGCGGTCTCACCGTGGGTCTCCGTGAACCCCCAGCTCATGGAGATGGCCACGACCCCGGGTGTGTGCCGCGCCGTGTTGACGGCTGCGAGCAAGTCCGAGAGGTTCTGCGAGCGCGCCTCGACCACCAGGAGATTGGCGCCGGGCGCGATGGCGTGCGCCCACTCCACGTCCAGCGACTCCTCCGAGGCCCACGTACTGTTGGTCTTCGCCCCCGCCTGGTTGACCACCTGGAGCTGCGGATCGGGCAGGCCGAACGCGGTGTCGAACGTCGACAGGTCGGAGGCGAGGGTCGGATCGTGGTCGGCGTCAATCAGGGCGATCGTCTCCCCCGACCCATCCCCCACGACAGTGGAACCGGACGGCGTGGTGAAGCGGATTGCGTTCAGCCCGTAGGCATTGGTCAACAAAGCCGGCGTGAGGCTCGAGAGCATGCAGCGTCGGTCAAGGAGATCCACGTCGGGCCGCAGGCGGCGACGAGGCAGGCTCATGACGGACCATCTCCCCTCGATGGGCATTCCCTTGCGGCTGGAGTTGTCGGAGACCCTCCGGTATGGGGGCGCAGAGGGTTTCCCACCCGACGATGGCCTGGTCTCCAACGTCGGCGGGGTCGGATGCCCCGGACTCGCGCGACCCCTCTGGCCTCGGGATCAAGTCTACACTTCGAAACCCCCTGGTGCGTGGCGCGACGGGAGGGGCTGGGCCTGGGCCCTTGTGTGCACGTGGTCGGAACAGCCGGAGCACAACCCGCACAATCCGGGACGGGCGGGCCATCGGCCTCCAGGATGTGTTACGCTATCTCACAAAGAGCGGGGAGATCGCTGGAGCGCTACGGCCAGGTGATCGGGAGATGGTGCAGATCCAGAGCGGGACGAGCGGCGATCGGGTTCTGGTCACGGGGGCGACGGGCCTGCTGGGGAGTCACCTGGCGGAGCGGCTGACGGCCCGGCGCCATCGCGTCCGCGCCCTGGTCCGTCCCCGGAGCCGAACCGAATTCCTCGAATCTCTGGGTGCCGAGATCGTGCGCGGCGATCTGACCGATCCCGCGTCGTGTGCGGCGGCCCTGGAGGATGTCGCGCAGGTCTACCATTGTGCCGCCAAGGTCGGCGATTGGGGCGCGTGGCGCGAGTTCCAGGTCGGTTGCCTGGACGCGACCCGCACCCTGGCGGAGGCGGCGGTCGCGGCCGGCGTCGGTCGCTTCCTCCACATCAGCTCCACCAGTGCCTACGGTCATCCCCACGATCGAGCGACTCCAGTCGATGAGACGGAGCCCCTGGGGCAAAACGTCTGGTTCCTGGATCACTACACGAGGAGCAAGGTCGAGTGTGAGCGCCTCCTGTGGACGATGGCCGATGAGGGGGGGCTGCCTCTGACGGTCATCCGGCCGAGCTGGCTCTTTGGCGAGCGGGACCGAACGACTGTGCCACGATTCTTGCGGGAATTCGGTCGTGGGCGGATGCTGGTCGTCGGCCGGGGCGAGAACCCGCTCAGCGCGGTCTACGCGGGGGTCGTGGCCGACGCCGCCATCCTGGCGGCCAATGATCCCGACTCGCGCGGCGAAGCCTACAACATCACCAACCAGGGCCGGATTACCCAGCAGGAATTCCTCGATCTCTTCGCCGACGCCCTGGGACTGCCGCGCGTCCGGCGGCACGTCCCCTACCGGCTGGCGTACGCGGGCGGGTTCTTGCTGGAGATGCAGGATCGTTTGCTGCGACGTGTCCGGCCTCCCCGCGTCACGCGTTATGGTGCCTGGCTGCTGGGACGCTCCCTGGAATACAGCACCGAGAAGGCGCGGACCCGGCTCGGCTGGCAACCGGCCCTGGGCTATCGCGAGAGCATCGAGCGGACCATCGGATGGTTCCGCGCCCAGGACCCGGAGCTGATCGCTCGGGCCCGCCGGGCCGGCTGAACTCGACCGGGAAGCCGGGCGGCGCAGTCCACTGTGATACCGGTCGGGCCGGCATCCCCATCCCCGCGTCCCGAATCAGAACGGGACCCCGCCGGGGACGGGATCGGCGCCGGCCGGGTTGGTGCCGGGCTGCGAGGCCGCCGGCTTGGCCGGATGGGGTGCGATGGTAGCCGCGGCCTCGGCTCCTTCCACGGCCAGCGCGCAGCGGAATCCCAGGTAGGGGAGGCGTTTGTCGCTATCCATCCCCTGGCGGGAAGAGACGTCCCAGTCCTTCGAGCACCCTTTGACGACGTGCTGGATCGAACGGGGGCCCTTGGTGGCCGGACCGGTCGGATCCTCCAGGACGATGTTCCGCATCTTCTCGAAGTACCTGGGGTCGTACCAATCCCGCACCCACTCGATGACGTTGCCCGCCATGTCATAGGCCCCGCAGGGGGAGACGTCCTCGGGGAAGCTCATGACCGGATCGACCTGGTGAAAGGCCCGCGGGTGCGCCCATCGGATCGGCTGATCGCCCCAGGGGTAACGGCGGCCGTCGGTGGACCGTGCGGCCAACTCCCATTGGGCCTCCGTGGGCAGCCGCTTGCGGGCCCAGAGGGCGAAGGCCTCAGCGTCCCTCCAGCCGACCATGACGACCGGGGCGGAGTCGGAGTGGCCCTTGTCGTCGAACAGCCGCTTGCCACCGGGCTGGCCGGTCTGCTTCTCCTCCTCGACGAAGTAGCGGAATTGTCGGTTGGTCACCTCATGTTGATCGATGTAAAAAGTGGACACCCGGACCGTATGGGCCGTTCCCTCGGCGGCGTCGCCGCGGTCGTTGCCCATGGTGAACGTGCCGCCCGGGACCAGGACCATCGGGCCGCCGTCCCGCTCGCCGACGATCTTCAGGGGCCATCCCGACTCGTGCACTCCGGCCTCGAGTACGGCCTTGAAGCCCTGCGGCAGCACGCGGGCGGGCCGGCTCCGAGGCGTGATCGTCGCTCCGGCGATGTCGGCCCGATCGACGTTCGACGGGGTCGCCCCGGGTGCGTTGGGGTTGCCCGGGACGATCACCGCGACTTGACCGGCAACCGGCGGCGGGGCGGGCTGGGGCTGCGGCTGCGGCTGCGGCGGTGCAACCGCGACCGCAGCGATCGGCCCGGTGGCGGGGGGTTGTGGGCCGGCCCTCGAAGCGGGCGGCGGACTGGGAGCCGGGGCGGGCGCCGGCGCGACCGGCTTCTGTTCGGCCACGATCGCCGGACCCGTGGGGAACAACGGCAAGTTGCGGGCGGGCCGGTCCAACGCGGCCTTGGCCTCGGCAGCCGTCTGGGTCCCTTTATAAACGGCGACGATTTGCTTCAGCAGGCCGATCGCCTGGTCGGTCCGGCCGTTCTTGGCATACTCCTGGGCGTTGTGGAGCGTGTAGCGCGCTTCTTTGTCCACGTCCGCGGCCGATCGAACCATGGGCGGCGGCGCCATCATCAGCATCGGGTCTTCCGCTTGCACCCGGATCGCACTGGGGTCGTACAAGAAGACCCGATAGGTGATCCAGCCCACGAGGACCACGCACGCAACAATCAGGGCACCCATGATCAGACGCGCCCGTCGTCGCGTCTCGTAGGTGTCCAGCGCCGGCGTGTCTTCGAGCAACACTTTCTTCTCCCCCTTCGGAGTCGCGGCCTGGGTCGACTTCGATTGACTTCGCTTTTTCGAGGGGGATTTCGCCTTGGCCGGCGCCGCGGATGCAGCCGTGGTGTCGCTCTTGGACGCTTTCTTGCGGGAGGGTTCGGCGCCGTTCGCATCCGGTTCCTCGTCCGGATCTGGTTCGGTCTTCCAGAGACGGGGCAGGGGCTGGCCCGCGATCGGGGCCTTCGTCTTGGGCCGCTGGGGTTCCTGGGGCTCGGCCATGCAATCACACTCCCGATTCGAGGACCGGGCGGGCCGGAGACGCGAGGGGAACGGTCGGTCGCGACGTCTGATCTCCCTTTCATCGGTTGTCGGATTCAGTCAGCGTAACGCGACGGCCCGATGGTCGGCAAGCCGGCAACCGGGAATCCGGGGACGTCCGGTCTGGCGGCGCGGGCTCTTCTGTCCCCTGGTGATCGACACGGTGACATTCCGCAGCGTGGTGGTCCCTGGGCTGCGGAGGAGGCTGGCTACTTCCGGCCCTGCCACTTCACATAGTAGAAGACGATCGGCTCACTGCCGGTGTTGGTGATTCCGTGCGGGGCGTTCGGGGTCGTGTACATCACGGAGCCGGGACCGACCTTGGTGGTCGTGCCGTCGCAGAGGATCTCGCCGTGGCCGCTCTCGATGATCATCACCTCTTCTTCGGGATGGGTATGCGGGGCGTGAGGCGACTTGCCGGCCGGCAGCACAAACCGCCCCGTGACGAACTTGGTGGAAGCTGGGGTCTGGCCCGAGAGATAGACGCCGTTGCTGCCGACGGGCTGCCCCTTGTCCGTGGCCGGGACCATCCGCACCTGCTCGAGGGTGATGGTTCCGGACGCCACGTCTTTCGACCTGCCCAGGGCGAAGGCCGCCTCGCGACAGGACCACCCGGCGGCCAGGACGAAGGCGAGTGCAGCAAACCCCCACCGCTTCAAGAATGGCATGGGAAAGACCCTCCGGAGTCGATCGGAACAGGAACGCGGTGTCGTCTGGAACGCACTCCCTATTCTAATCGAAATCGACCGCTGCCCCCAGGCGCCGGCTTCCGGTAGAATCGGGCGCCGCGGCCTGCGGGCCGGGCCGCCTGGCTGGGCCCGACACGGCGGGATCGGGAGGCTGTCGCTGATGACCATCGTATCGATCGATGTCTGCCCGCTGACCGGCGCGACCGTGGACGGGGGCTGGCCGGAGGGGCTCAAGCCGCAGGAGAACCTGCACACGCTCATCCTCGTCCGGACCGATGCGGGCCTGGAGGGGTTCGGGAGCTGCTACACATCGGGGAGTCTGATCGCGGCGGCGGTCGAGCTGCTCTGGCCCCTGTTGCGGGGCCAGTCGGCGGTCGAGCCCGAGCGCGTCTCGGAAACGCTCCGGCAGGCGACGTTCTGGCAGGGACGCGGGGGGTCGGTCGAGCACGCGATCAGCGGGATTGACATCGCGCTCTGGGACCTCATGGGCAAGGCCTGCGGACAGCCCGTCTCGCGACTCCTGGGGGGTGACTACCGCCGGACGATCCAGCCCTACGGATCGATCCTCTTCGACGAGCCGGAGCCCCTCCAGCGGACACTCGCCGAGGTCGTCGGCCGGGGATTCCGGGCGATCAAGCTGGGATGGCGGCCGTTCGGCCGGCGCGACCGGGCGTTCGACGAGCGGCTGGTCAAGACCGCCCGTCTGACGGTCGGCGACCGCGTGGCCCTCATGGTCGATGCCGGCGGCAGCGAGCAGTTCTGGCCGCACGGGACCAACTGGGCGCGCCACACCGCGGCGATGCTTGCCGACTACGGCGTCGCCTGGTTCGAGGAGCCCCTGCCCCCGGATGACCTCGACGGCTACGTCGCCCTGACGCGGGTTTCCCCCGTGCCGATCGCCGGCGGCGAGGTCCTGACCCGCCGGCAATCGTTCCGCCCCTGGATCGAACAGCGCGCCGTCGACATCCTCCAGCCCGACTGCACCAAGAACGGCGGCCTGAGCGAATCCCGGCGCATCGCCTGGCTGGCCTACGATCACAATATCCAGGTGGTCCCCCATGGTTGGAATACGGCCGTCGGCCTGGCGGCCGACCTCCAGTTCTCCGCCGCCCTCCCCGTCGCCCGCTTCGTCGAATACCTGACCCCGAGCCCCTACATCGACGAGCTCACCACCGAACCCTTCCGCCTCGATGACCACGGGCTCCTGACCATCCCCTCCAAACCCGGCCTGGGCATCGAGATCGACCCGGACAAGCTCAAGCGATTCTGCCCGGCGCGGGTCGAATTCCGTTGATCCTGCGGCTGCTCCGATAATCCAAGGGGAATTGCGGGACGAGTGTGCACGGACACGGAACCCGATCAGGCCAAGAGCGGACCGGCGTCCCGTCAGGCAAAAGCCCGACCGCCGTAAACCCTCTTCTTGCCGGGGTCAAAGGCGACCCTCCAGATCGAGCCATTGACTCCATGCCGGGTTCGTGCGCCAATGGTCGAGGGTCGCCGTGGTCGGGATCGGACCGAGGGGCGAATGCTCTGTAGGGGAACGAAATGCCTCCGTCGCAGACCGATCAGATGCTTGCCGAGGAGATCCATGAGCTCCGGCCGGATCTCAACGATTTTCGGGTCGAGATCACGCAGAAGCTGGAATCGCTCAACGTGCGCATGGGCGATCTGCTGCCGGTGATCAAGTGGACCGTCGGCATCCCGACACCAAGCATCGTCACCCTGATCGGTTCGGCGTTCGCGATGACGTGGTATCTCGCCAAGCTCGATTCGCGCGTGGAGCGCGTCGAGTCGACGGTCTACCCGAAAGACGCGGCGAAGCTCCCACCACAGCCGATCGCATCGAAACCCGGTCCCTGAGGGGGCGGGTTCGGGAAGGGCCATCCGACCCCACCGCGACCCACCCGATTCACGGCGACCGCTGGTAGACCCGGACATAGTCGATCTCGTAGCGCTGAGGGAAGATGGCCGCGTCGATCCCTTTCTGGCCGCCCCAGTTGCCGCCGATGGCGAGGTTGAGGATCAGGTACTGCGGCCGGTCGTAGGGCCAGCTACCCCGGCCGGTTCCGTCGTTGCGGTACGTGAAGTAGCGCTTCTGGTCGACGAAGAAGTCGATCTTCTGGGCGTCCCACTCCATCGCGTAGACGTGAAACGCTTGCGAGGCGTCGGCGATGGTGATCCGGTCGCCCTTGTCGGTCTTGGACGTGTGAACGGTGGCGTGGATCACCCCGGGTTGGAAGCCGACGAACTCCATGATGTCGATCTCGCCGCAGGCGGGCCAGCCAACCTCGGGGATATTCGTGCCGAGGGTCCAGATGGCCGGCCAGGTGCCGCGGCCGGCGGGCAGCTTGGCGCGGACTTCGATCCGGCCGTAGGTCCAGGCGGCCTTGCCCTGGGTGGTCAGGCTGGCCGAGGTGTACTCGGCGTCCTGGCGGTCGCGTCCGCGGCGGCCCCGACCCTCGGCTGGGGCCTTGGCATCGGAGCCGGGGAGCCGGTATCGCTCCTTCCGGGCCTCGATGATCAACCGGCCACCCTCGAGGCGCGCGTTTTCCGGGCGGGCCCGCGTGTAAAACTGCCGCTCGTGGTTGCGAACGTAGCCCGTCTCGTAGGTCCACCTGGCCGGGTCCGGCAGGCCGCGGCCGTCGAACTCGTCGCTCCAGACGAGCTTCCAGTCCGCGGCATGGGCCACCGTTGCCATCGTTGAGCAGAGCAAGATCCCCAGGAGATGCTTCATGGCTCGTCCTTTTCCCCTGTCGATGAGAGCCGAGACGTGTCGCGAACCCGCGCACGGGGCTGCCGCCCAGTCGCAGGACCCCGGCGCATCGGCCGAACCTGCATTGTCCACCGAGACCTGGGGCAAGAACAGCCACTCGCGATCAACTTCCACTCCGGCTCTGACGCTGGCCGATGACAGCCGGGGGGCTGCCCCACCGTCCCGATCGCGAGGTTCCATTGGGCTCCTCGGCATGGGCGGACAGCCGGTTGCTCAGAGGGTCCCGACGGGGATGAGCTTCGGCGCCGGGCGAGGGCCGGTACCGTCCTGGCTCAGAGCGAATTCGCGTAGGTCGCCACAAGGACGCGCGCCGTGCGGAGGCCATCGAGGAGGCGACCGAGTTGCTGCGGTCGGAAGGGCTGGGAAGCCAGCGGCTGACGGTCCGCACTTATCGGATGCCCCCGGCCCCGCGAGCCTACCGGCCTGGCGACATCAAGCGGGTGCGGGAGTTACTCGGGGCGAGCCAGGCGGTCTTTGCGGGGTTCCTCGGTGTGAACGTCAACACAGTCAGGGCCTGGGAGCAGGGCAAGCGCCCCCCGCAGCCCATCGCGCGCCGCTTTCTGGCCGAGATCGAGGCCGACCCCGACTACTGGCGGCGGCGGATCCGGCCGGAAGTCGTCGAGACCTCATTGGGGACGCAGGGATAAGATGAGCTTCCGCCCCCGGGCTCTTGCCGTGTACCGTCCTGGCTTGGAACGAATTCGCCTCAGTCCCGGATTACCTCGGAGGCATCGATGGTTCCGACGCCCCAAGCTCTCGGTCTGGCACTCTGTGATCGAGTCATTATCGAGCAAGGCACGAAGAATCCGACTCTGGTTGGCATCTTCCTCGCCAGGAAAGTGGAGGAGTTCCCGTCTGAGCCGGTTGCCTTCTCGGCTTTCGTCCCGTTGACGGATGGCTCAGGGACCGGCACAATTGAGTTGGTCGCAGTCCGCCTGGAGACCGACGATCAAATCTACTCGCAGCGGGGAGAAGTGACTTTTCCACACCGGTTTGCAGTTGTCAATGTTCACTTCCGCGTGAGTAAGATTCGGTTTCCCGCTCCCGGCTCTTATTCGTTCATGCTGCTGGTCGACGGCGATTTGATCGCCCAGCGGCGGGTCGACGTCTCCTCGCGTGGGGGGCTGTCATGAAGGATCCGAACAAGCTCAATCCCTTGTATTACGTGGACCTCACGGTCGAGGGCAAGGAGGATTTGTCCGTGCGGCCCTGGAAAGGTCCATCTCCCTTCAGGCTCGATCCGAGCGACGGAGCCTCTCCCGGTGTCGCTCCGGAGAACTACTACACCTTCATCGTGAATGACGAAGACATCAGCGTCAGACCATGGCGTCAGGCCACTGCGACACCGACAGGAAGTGGATCGAAAGCGAGACGGGGATCGAAGCGGAGACCCAACTAGTTCTTCGGCATGGGCGGAGAGCCGGTTCCTCAGAGGGTCCCGACGGGGATGAGCTTCGGCCCCAGGCCATGGCCGGTACCGTCCTGGCTCAGAACGCATTCGCGTAGGTCGCCACAAGGACGCGCGCCGTGCGGAGGCCATCGACGGCGGCGCTGATGATCCCTCCCGCGTAGCCGGCCCCCTCACCGCAGGGGTAAAGCCCTCCCACGGTGGGACTCTCCCGGGTCCGGGGGTCGCGGAGGATGCGGACCGGTGAGCTGCCGCGCGCCTCCGGGCCGGTGAGCGTCGCCTCGCGGAGGAACTGGCGGCCGAACCGCCGATCCATCATCGGCAGCCCGCGCTGGAGGGCCTCGACGACCGGCTCGGGGAGGAACCGCCGCAGGTCGACCGGCTGGCCGCCGCGTCGATAGCTGGTCGGAATCCGCCCCCGGCTGGGCCGGCCCGCGAGGAAGTCGCGCGCCCATTGCAGCGGCGCCGCGTAGGATCGTCCGGCCGCGAGGTACGAGCGACGCTCGACCCGCTGCTGGTAATGAATCCCCGCCAGGGGATGCGGACTGCCCGTCTCGGACGGCTCGATGGTGACGACCAGGCCGCTGTTGGCGTAGGGCGAATCGTGGCGGCTCTCGCTCATGCCGTTGGTGCAGAAGTACCCCGGGTCGCTGACGCTGGGCATGACGTAGCCGCCGGCACACATGCAGAAAGTGAACAGATCGCGCCGGCCCGCGCGGACCGAGGCGCTGTAATCGGCGGCGCCCAGGGCCGGATGACCGGCGTGCACTCCATAACAGGCCCGATCGATCCCCGCCTGGGGCTGTTCGATCCGGACCCCAAGCTGGAACGGCTTGGCCACCATCGGGACCCCGCGGCGCAGGAGCATGCCGTAGGTGTCGCGGGCGCTGTGGCCGATCGCCAGGATGGCCAGGTCCGCGGCCAGATAGCCCGACGAGGTCGACAGCCCGCGGAGCCGGCCGTCGGCGATGTCGAGATCCTCGACCAGGCAGGAGAACCGCACCTCACCCCCCATCTCTTCGATCTTGCGCCGGAGGGTCCGCACGACCAACGGCAGGCGGTTGGAGCCCAGGTGCGGGCGATGCTCGTAGAGGATCGAGGGCTTGCCATGGCACTCCGCCAGGATCTCCAGCACGCGGTGGACGTCCGGCCCCGTGCTGCGTGAGGTGAGCTTGCCGTCGCTGAAGGTCCCCGCGCCCCCCTCGCCGAAGAGATAATTGCTCTCGGGGTCGAGCGGGCCGTTCTCGTCGAAGCGGCGCACATCGGCGACCCGGTCCTTGACCGCTCGGCCCCGTTCCAGGATCACGGGCCGATAGCCGTTCTGAGCCAGGAGATACCCGGCGATCAGCCCGGCCGGTCCCGAGCCGACGATCACCGGCCGGTGCCGCAACGGCCGCGCGCCCGGCTCGGGCCATTCGAATCGCTCCGGCAGGTAGGGCTGAATCTCCCTCGCGGAATCGGTCGGGATCCGCGGGGCTTCATCGCCTGCGAGCTCGACCGCGGCCGAGTAGGTGAAATGGAGGTCCTCATGCCGGCGGGCGTCGAGGCTCTTGCGGAGGATCCGCCAGTGCGTGATCGCGTCCGGTCCCAGGCCGAGCCGGGCGGCGATCTTCGCCGGCAAACCCTCCTCGGGCTCACCCAGCTCCAGGCGGATGTTGGCGACTCGAATCGACATCGACGGCCGGGCATTTCCTGTCGAGTAGGGACCGCTCTAGCGCGCCAGGGGACCGAAGCAGATCAAGGTGATGTCGTCGACCTGGACATGCCCCGAGGAGAACTCGCGGATGTCCTGGAGGATGGCCCGGCCGACGGCCTCCGGGGTTCCCTGGGTCTCGGCGACCTTGCGGAGCAGCCGGCGGTGTTCCCGCGACTCGTAGAGCTCCTCCCGGAGGTTCCGGGCATCGGTCACGCCGTCGGAGAAAACCGCGACGACATCGCCGGGGTAGAGCTGGATCTCGGTCTGCTTGTAGTCCGACTCCGGGATGATGCCCAGGGGAAACCCCGCGATGTCCTCGCCGATCTCATCGACGGTCCCATTGGCCCGGCGGACCATCACCGGCAAGTGGCCCGCCGAGGCCAGCGACACCGTCCGCCGCTCGGCGTCGAGGACGCCCAGGCTCAACGTGATGAATTTCTCCTCGATGCCGGCGGAGAAGAGCAGGCTGTTCAGTTCGTTGGCGGCGGCGGCCGGCGAGTTCTCGGTGAGGATGCAATACCGAGTGTCACCCGAGAACTTGGCCATCATCAGGGCGGCGGCGACCCCCTTGCCGGAGACGTCGCCGACGGCCACGGCCAGCCGGTTGCCGGGCAACGGGACGAAGTCATAGTAATCGCCGCCGACCTCGTAGGCCGGGTCGTAGTGGGCGAAGAACTCGTAGCCGGGGATCGTGGGGACCGACTGAGGCAGGAACCGCTTCTGCACCTGTTCGGCCAGCTTGAGGTCGCGGTTGAGCCGCTCGCGCTCCAGCAGTGATTCGTGCATCTGCGCGTTCTCGATGGCGATGGCCGCCTGGCTGGCCACCGCCGCCAGCACGTCCAGGTCCTCCTGGTGGAACTGCTTGCGGTCGCTGGTGTCGAGCTGGATGATCCCCAGGGCCTCCCGATCGGGCGTCAACAGCGGCACGCACATCACCGAGCGGATCTTCAAGTCGGCGATCGAGGCGCTGGTGGGCAGGTTCTGGTCCGAGCTGGCATCCTGGCTGAGAACCGCCTTGCGCTGGCCCAGCACGTGGTTGACGATCGACCGGCTGATGCTCATCGGCACCTCGTCGGCCGGGATGACCGTCGAGAAGTGCGGCCGCCGGGCGGGGCGGTACTTGAACGCCTTGCGGACCAGCCGCTTGGTCTCGGGATCGATCAGGATCAGGAAGAGACGCTCGGCCTGGGGGAAAAGCTCCACCAACGAGTCGAGGATCTTGGGAGCGACCGCGTCGATCTTCAGCTCGCTGGAAAGGTTGCGAGCGATCTCCAGGATGGCTTTGAGCTTGATCTCGGGCTTGACCAGGCTGGCCATCGCGCTGGAACGCGAGGCGTCGAGCGTATGGAGCTGAGGCGCATCCTGATTGTCCGCCTCGTTGATGATCATGATGTCGCCGCGGTCCTTGTCGGCACCGTCGGAGGGGAGCCGCGCGTAGAAGAGGAACTCCACATCGCAGATGTTGATCCGGTCGCCCGGCGCCAGCCGGTGATCGATCCCCGGGATGACCTTGGTGTTGTTGACCTTGGTCAAGTTGCGGGAATTGAGGTCGGCCAGGTAGAAGTCCTCGCCCTTGCGATAGATCTCGGCGTGCTTGCGGCTGACGCCGTTGGGGTCGAGCACGACGTGGCAATGCTCGGGGGACCGGCCGATCACGACGCGATCCGGCTTCAATTCGATAATCTGCCCGGCCGATTCGCCATTGGCTCGTTTCAAGAATGCCATGCCCGTCAACTCCCCACCGACCTGCTCGCTGGCGATGCGACCTTCCCAGCCGGATTCGCCCGTCCCGCGCCGGCCGGATTGCCGATTTCGATCCGATAGAGTTGCCTGACGATCGGCACCAGGGCCTGCCGCAGGTCCGCCGCCACCGTCAAATTCTCCGACTTCTGCGCCACCTGGAGGGCATCCATGCCGATCTCGAGGCTCAGCGTCAGGAGCGCGGGGTTGTCCATATGGGTGACGCCGGCCTGCCTCAGGCTTTCGAACCCCTCGGCGACCCCTTTGGAATCGCCGGTCTTGAGCTTGAGGGCGATCCGGATGAGTCCGATCAATTCCTTGTCGTGCGCCTGGGCTTCGTCCCAGGCGGCCAGCTCCGAAGCCAGGGCCCGGAGTGCATCGAGGTCCGCCCGGCGGTACCAGGTGCGTGCGAGCTGGAGATAGGCCTTGGAGACCGCCTCATGGGAGTGGGGATAATATCCCGGGACGGCCAGCCAGGCGGCAGCCCACTGGTCGGGCGGGGCCTGGAGCTGGGCGTACTGGAGTTGCTCGGCGGGGCTGTGCTGCCTGAGGATGGTGCTCCATCGCGGCTCGATCGTCAGTCCGGGCAGGGGCCGGGCCGGCTCCCTGGGGACGGCCAGCAGGTCCGGGTACCGTGCCGCCCAGCCGGCCAGGGCGCCGCCGCAGACCCCGAGGGCCACGGCCAGGGTGGCCACCAGGCCCCTGAAGCCGGCGGGCGCACGGGCGGCCGGACCACCCGCCTGGGGCGCGGCCGCGGGCCGGGGCCCTGCCGCGACGGCGCCCTGCCGCAAGGTGGCCGGCACTCCCACCGCACCCCCTGCCGGCCTCCGCAGGGCCAGCTCGCGGTGCGGCCCGCTGACCCGGAGCGACTCCTCGGCCTGCGTCGCCCCGCTGTCGAGCGACTCGGGGAACGCCGCCGTCGCGCCGACCTGGACCGCTTCGCGGACCTTGGCCAGGTCCGCCAGCATCAGGGCCGCCGATTGGTACCGATCCGCCGGATCCTTGGCCATGAGCTTCATCACCAGTCGGTCCAGCTCGATCGGCAGGTCCGGACGATGAGCCAGGAGGCTCCGCGGGATCTCGCGCACGTGCTTCAGCGCCAGCGCCACCGCCGAGTCGGCGTGGAACGGCGGGACGCCGGCCAGCATGTAGTAGAACGTCACCCCCATCGAGTACAGGTCGCTCCGGTGATCCAGCGGGTGCCCCTGCGCCTGCTCGGGACTCATGTACAGCGGCGTCCCCATCGTCACACCCGTCTGGGTCAGGTTCAGGTCGTCGCGGAGGTCGCGACACAGGCCGAAGTCGGCCACCTTGATCCGCCCCCGCCGGGTCATCAGCAGATTCTCCGGCTTGACATCCCGGTGGATCAGGCCCGCCTCGCCCGCGGCGCCGATGGCCTGCCCCGTCTGCTTCATGATCGACAGCGCCAGCGGCAGCTCCTGCACCGCCCCCTTCTTCCGGATGTAATCGCGCAGGTTGGTCCCTTCGACATACTCCATGGCTATGTAATGGATTTGGTCGATCCGACCCATCGCATAGACGTGCACGATATTGGGGTGATTGAGCTTGGCAACGGCCATCGCCTCCGATTCGAACCGGTCCAGGTAAGCCGGTCGGGCCAGGAAATCGGGGCGGAGCACCTTCAGAGCGACGGGGCGGTTCAGGCTCACCTGCGTGGCCAGGTAGACTTCGCCCATCCCCCCGCGGCCCAGCAGCCGCTCGACCTGGAAATCGCCGATGGTCATGCCGGTCAGGTCCCCGAGCGAGACACGAGCCCCGTCCACGACCCAGGCGAGGGTATCCTCTTCGTCGGAGAATTGCCGGTCAACCTGGCTCATGGTGACGGTCTGCCTGCAGCAAGACGGAGGACTCAGGGCACTGCGGCGACGGGTCGAGGACCTGGCGAATCAACCCTAGTCTACGGAAATCGCGAATCCCGGGCAAAGGGCAAAGCGTCTCTCCGCGGAATTGCTACGATGCGACGTGCGGGAAGGATCGCAACGGATCGGATCGGCGCGGGGACGCGTCGTTGGGACGGATCATCGGGAGCGGCCGCCGGCGCGGAAACCGAGAATCCCAGTGAGGAGACATTGTCTGAGGGCGCGGGGCCCGGTTATCGTGAGAAGGTCGGGTCGGACTGGCCGGGTTGCGGCCCTTCGGCCTGGCGATTCTCCCGGGCCGGGAGCCCCTGGGAACCAGGGGCCCCATCGAAACGGAGGTGGGTTGATGAGCCGATCACCCGGGCTCCGACGCCGATTCCTCATGGTCGCGATCGCCACGGTTCTCGTCCCGGCGATCCCGGCACCGGCCCAGAATCGGGAGGCGCCCTTCGATCCGATCGTGGGCCAGACCCACGGCCTGCCGCAACTTCCCCCGCAGGGGGCCTGGGGCGAGATCATCAATGTGACGTCCCGGTGGGTGGTCATCCAGAATCATTCCGGCCAGCAGTATCCGATCGCCGTCGACGACCTGGGCGAGTTCCTGGTGCGCTGGCCCCTCCGGGTGGAGGCTCTGGGGAACCGCTCGATGGTCGAGGCGGTCGGTGACGACCTGGGATCCAACTTCATCCGGACTCAGCATGTCGATGTCTTCGAAGGAGCCGACCAATCCCTGGTCGTGCCGACCTACTCCAGCCTGCTGCGCGGCTATAACGGCATGCCGGCCATCGACCCCGGGCTGAACTTCATGCTCAATCCCCTGGGAATCAGTCAAATGACCGGGTTGTACGGCTGGGCCTATCCCATGAGCCCGATGCTGGGCGCCGGGACGCGGTCGCACGTCGTCGGCTGGGCCGTCAACCGCTCGCCGCTCCAGCTCGCCGTGCCGGGAAACAACCTGGTCACGGTCACCGCCCCACCCGGGGAGGATTTCACCGTCAGCCAGGTGACGCGGGGCCGGGTCAACTATATCCGCAAAGGGGATTACGCGTTCCTGATGCCGCAGGGAATCACGCCCAGGGGGCTGCTCCTGTCCCAGTTCGTCCTCTACAAGACGATTCCCTTGCGGCAGTTCGACCCCAACGCCGCCGCGCCCGCGCCGGCCCGGTAGCGCGCGATCGCTCCCGGCTGGTCACCCCGCGCGCGGTCGCTTGGGGACGCCCGCCGCCGGTGTCCCGACACCCGTGGCGGCAGGCTCGTCCTCCTTGCCGTCGTCGCCGCCCATCGCCGGCTCGCCCTTCCCCTGATCGTCGTCGTAGCCGCGATAGAGCGGCAAGTAGCGATAGTAGACCTCCAGGGTCAGGATCGAGAGCGAGGTCAGATAGAGCCGGCCGGCCACCAGGGCCCACCGATCGGGGGCGGGCAGCTCGGGGTCCCAGCTCCCCTGGGCGCAGCTTTCTTCCTGGACCTGCATGCGGATCAGGTTCTCGCGGACCTTGAGGTTCCACCGCTCCCAATCCTTGTTCTCCATGTTGTGCAGGAGCTGCGTGGCGTAATACCAGTAATAAATGTTCCGCTCCGGCGCCAGGTCGAGATGGGCCGCGACCTGCGCAGCCCCCTTGATCAGCGGCGGGTAATTCCGGGGCCAGCCCAGGAGTTGGCGGCTTAATAAGGCTTCGGAGGTCATGACGGGGGTCAGCGGGCGACCGGGCTGATAGGAGTAGGTGGTCCGATGGGAGTCGGCGGCGGCCGAATCGAGGTAGCGGGAGCAGCCTTTCAGGACGCCGCGGGGGATCTTGATCCCGGCGATGTGGCCACTGCGCAGCGCGAAGATTTCCCAACCGAAGACCGAGGTATCGCCTTCCTGGCCGGGGGAATAGCGCCACCCGCCGGTGACCGGGTTCTGGGCATTGATGATGAACTGGATCGCCCGCTGGGCCGGCTTCTTCAGCCGGGGATCTTGGGAGAGTCCGTAGGCTTCGCACAGCGCCATCGTCCCGATGGCATGACTGTACATAAACGCCATACCGGACGGCCCGATGAACAGGTTGCCATCAGGTTGCTGGTGGTTGACCAGCCAGAAGAGTCCGCGGCGCACGGCATCCTGGTGCCGGCTCTTGACGGTGTGGATGTAGCCCGCGCCCAGGAGGGGCAAGAGAGCCAGGCCGGTAGCGGCGGTGTCCGACTCCATGGCGCGCTGGGGCGTGCAGCCGACGCCCTTGCACTGGCTGTGGAAGTTCAGGCTCCAGGAGCCGTCCTCGCGTTGGTGCCGGACGATCCAGGCCAGGCCGTCCTCGACCGACTTTTCCGAGCGGGCCGTACCCCCTTCGCGCTGCACCAACCGGGCTCGGGTCAAGCCTTGCCGGCCGGAGAACGGGGCCATGACGGTGGCCGCCAGCTCGGGCAGCCGGATCGCGGCCATCGACGCCCCTTGGATGTCCGTCAGGGGCGCGGGACCGGCGAAGTCCGGCGCGTAGTGCTGGAGTGAGGAGACCTCCGGCTGGCCCACGAGCTTCAAGGGGGAGTCGGCCGGGTCCAGTCCCAGCGAGGGCGGGTCGAGGCTGTCCGCCTTGGTGAAGGGATCCCCCGACCGCTGGGCGTCGACCAGCGAGGTGATTTCCCCCAGCTGGGTGTCCACGACCGCCGCCTGGATCGTGGGCTCGGACTGCGCCGAACCGCGGCCGAACCGGACCATCAGGGCGAGGATCAAGAGCAGCAGGAGGTGCAGCAGCACGCTCAATCCCCAGGAGGGGACCGAGCGGAGCGTCGCCGCATCGTACTCACCGTGCCGGAGTTGAGCCCAGCGCCTGCGCAACCGCCGGCCCACGGCGATGACCGGCCAGCCTCTCTCCATCAGCGGTCCTCCAATCCACGCCCGAAAGGATCGCGGCGGCTCTTGCCCGGGCAGAACGAATTCATTCCCGCATTATACGAAAGCGCCGCGGCACGTTGCTAGCGCGCGCTGCCGGGCAATTGGGTTTTCAACACGCACCGAGCGACCGAGCCCGGCCGCAAGCCCGGGGCGAGAACCGGCTTCCAGGGGATGGACTGCCCGGGAGGGAATGGTCGATCCTCCACCAGGGGATGACGACCGGAGAACCAACCGACCGGGCGAGGGATCGATGTCCAAGATCTTCCTCTCCTACCGGCGCCAGGACTCGGCCGGTGTGGCCGGGCGGATCGAGGACCGTCTGCGTGCTCACTTCGGTGACGACGCCATCTTCATGGACATTGCTTCAATTCCCTTCGGCCTCGACTTCCGGGAGCACATCAGCTCGGCGGTCGATCCGTGCGGCGTCCTGCTCGCCGTGATCGGACCCAAAGGGGCGGGGGAAGCCGGGGCTCCCCGGCGGATCGAGGATCCCGGGGACTTTGTCCGGATCGAGATCGAATCCGCGCTGGAGCGGAAGCTCCCCGTGCTCCCGATCCTGATCGAGCGCGCCCGGAGGTCGGGCGAGGCGAACCGGCCGCCCTCTCTGGCCCGGCTGGCCTACCGCAACGCGATTCCGCCTGCCGTGCGGGGACCACCACGCGGTTTTCCTTCGGCGACGACGAGAATGCGTTGGGCCCGTACGCATGGGATTCGGACATCGCGAGCAGTCAGACGCACTCGGTCGGGGAGAAGCAGCCGAACGCCTTTTGGGCGACCGGCAGGAATTCACTGACCCCATCGTGGCCTTACCAGCCCGACGCGCCAGCGCGGATCACCGGAGGTCGTGCAGCCCATCCGGAACGACCCTCGCTGGCGCTTCGGGCTGGTAG
>Ga0070738_10003953_pt1 | contig 18549 bp, 16 predicted proteins | sample Coa_R2_2_FD_66446 | JGI IMG/M metagenome (GOLD analysis project Ga0070738, IMG submission 66446) | Surface soil microbial communities from Centralia Pennsylvania, which are recovering from an underground coalmine fire - Coalmine... | ecosystem: Environmental > Terrestrial > Soil > Unclassified ... | reverse complement strand
TGGAAATGCGACGCCATCTCGCGGTGTGAGCGTCCGGAGCCGACAACAGAGGAGACCACCATGGCATGGCTGAAGAATTCGATCATGACCCGCAAGGGCGTCGCCAAGGGCGAGCGCCGCGTCCATCACATGATCACCGAGGCGGATCAAGGCAAGTATCACTACGTCTACGGGCCCTATGTGAAGCCAGTGCTGACTGTCGATCCCGGCGCGGTCGTATCGGCCGAGACTCACGACGCCTTCGAGGGCGCGATCAAGCACGAGACCGACAGCCCGTCCAAGATCCTCAATTTTCCCTATCTCAATCCGCAGAACGGCCCGGTCTGGGTCAACGGCGCGCAGAAGGGCGATACCCTTGCGGTCCATATCGAAAGCATCGTGCCGCGCGGGCCGCAACCCCGCGGCACCACCGTGATCATGCCCGAGTTCGGCGGCCTGGTCGGCACTGGCCAGACCGCGTTACTCAATCCGCCGCTGCCAGAGCGGGTGAAGAAGCTCGAAATCGACGCCAAGACCGGCACCAAGTGGAACGAGAAGATCACGCTGCCCTATGAGCCGTTCATAGGCACGATCGGCACGTCACCCGAGATCGAGGCAATCTCGTCGCTGCAGCCGGACTACTACGGCGGCAATATGGACCTGCCCGATGTCGGCGTGGGCGCCGTGATCTACCTGCCGGTCAACACCAAGGGCGCGCTACTCTATGTCGGCGACTGCCATGCCGCACAGGGCGATGGCGAACTCTGTGGAGTCGCCATCGAGCATCCGACCGTGACGACCTTGCACATCGATCTGATCAAGGGCTGGACTATTGAATGGCCGCGGCTTGAGACCTCCGAGTTCATCATGACCATCGGCTCGGCGCGGCCCATGGAAGATGCCGCGCGCATCGCCTATCGCGAGCTGTGCCGCTGGATGGCGGCAGATTACGGCTTTGAGGAGATCGATGCCTACATGCTGCTGACGCAGGCCGGTCGTGTGCGCCTCGGTAACATGGTCGATCCGAAATACACCTTGGGCGCCTCGATCAAGAAGTCCTTCCTGGTCTAGGGGCTCCCACGCATGTCGCGCGTCAAGGTTGCCGCCGTCCAGTTCGAACCGACCCTGTTCGACAAGGAGTGTAACATCTCGCGCTTGCTCGAAGTTTGCGAGCAGGCCGCGATCTCGGGCGCGCGGCTGATCGTCACGCCGGAAATGGGCACCACCGGCTATTGCTGGTTCGATCGTGCCGAGGTGGCGCCTGACGAGCCTGTTCCGGGACCGACCACGAGCCGCTTTGCAGCGCTCGCGAAGCACCACGGTTGCCACATCGTGGTCGGTATGCCCGAGGTCGACGATGATGGTATCTATTTCAATTCCGCTGTGCTGATCGGGCCCGATGGCATTGTGGGTCGTCACCGCAACTCGCATCCCTATATTTCCGAACCGAAATGGGCGCATCGCTCCCGATGGAAGCGTCGTCTCGTCGATCGATGGGGGCTATGGGGTTGCACTCGCGGACATCGATCTTGCCGCCGCGCGGTCGCGCCGGCATGGGGGAGAGCCGGTGTTCGCCCAGCGTAGGCCCGGGCTTTATGCGGAATTGCTCACCTACACGTTCAGCTGGAATCCGCAGGACTTTTTTGGATTGTACGGGCACCAATCCTGGCCCAGGGGCGAAAGTCCCGCATTGCCGTCGCGCAGTTCGCACCGATGGCGGAGATTGAGGCAAATCTGATGCGCATCGCCGAACTATCAAGGCGGGCCAGGAATCAGGACAGCGCGGAGCTTGTGGTGTTTCCCGAGCTTGCGGTCACAGGTCTCTCCGATCCCGCCGCGTCCGCGCAGCCAATTCCGGGGCCTGCGACGTCGCGTTTACAGGAGATTGCCGCGGAGCATGACGTCTATCTCGTCTGCGGGCTTGCAGAAAAGGCTGGAGGCGCACTCTTCAATAGCGCTTGCCTGATTGCGCCCGATGGCAACATTACCGTCTACCGCAAGATCCATCTCACGCAGGCGGAGCAGCGCTGGGCGCAGCATGGGGCAGGCTCGAGTGTCGTGGATACACCGCTCGGCCGGATCGGGCTATTGATCGGCCGCGATGCCTCGTTCCCGGAATCGGGGCGGGTGCTTGCGCTGCGCGGCTGCGATATCATCGCTTGTCCCGCGGCGATCAAGGGCCGTTCAGCTCGCCACATGTGGGATCGCAAGTGCGGCAGCCGTCACCGATCCCGACCGGTGCCGATCCACATCACTGGCATCACTTCAGGCGCCGCGCCGGTGAGAACAACGTGTTCTTCGCCTTTGCCAATATCATTGATCCTGCGCAAGGCTATCCGGACCTAAGCGGCGTGTTCGGCCCCGAGTGGCCATGCGACTGCCGCACTACCGCGAGCTGATCAGGGAGCGACAGGCGAGGCCTCATAGGATCAAGCGGTACGACTGGACCGGTTCGGCATGCCGCCGAGTGCGATGATGTCCGCGCTCAGCTGTTCAACCGTCGTGCGATGTCGCATGGCGGTCTGCCGGATCAGCGTGAACGCGTCGTCTTCGCAGAGACTGTGGTTGCGCATCAGTTGCAGCATTGCGCCGAATACCACACGGCGTGCGCGGATGCGGTCCTCGAGTTTCTCGACATAGGCCGCACCCTCGCTGCGCCGCTGCGCGCCATCGAAGGCGACCACCACGGCCGTGTAGAGCCCGGCAGAGCGGAGCGGCTTGATCAGGAACGATGCGGGTTGCAGGTCTAGCAGCCATTTCAGACGGCTCGGGGTCTCGGTGCCGATCAGGGCAATAACCGGCACGATCGTCTTGAGCGGCGGTGTGCTGTCGGGCTTGATCGGGATGCTGTCCGCATCGAGGATGATGACATCGATCCCGGTGTCCGGAACGATCAGGGCTTCCGGATCGGTCTCGGTCACGGACATCCCGAGCCGGCCAAGCTGCCGGCGCAGGATCGACATCTCCCGCTCGTCCCGCATGATCATGAGCGCGTGCCGGCCGCGCACAGAGAAAGGCGATGATCTCGTCATTTCACGACACGCAGATGCGTTGGCCGCCAAGCGGTCGCATCCCCCTGCTTGTCCGGCCTGGCGCCGACCGAGGCGAAATCGAGATGAGAGAGGTAGGGATCCGGACGTTCCGGTGCTTCAGCCTCCCAGAAGATATCGAACTGACAGCCGTCTATCGAGCGGGCGAGCCGCGGCGTAAGGAAGCAATGATTATTGTCGGGATCGACCCAGACCGGACCTTGCGGCGAGTCGTAGCAGTCATTGGCGGCGGCGCGCCGCACCGCGGCGACGTCCGCTGAGCCGGCCCGACGGATCGCGCGCGCCAGCAGCATGATACAGACATAGGTCGACTGGCTGTCGACGGAGACATGGCTGTCGCCGCCGTGGCGCGCCCTCCAGCGGGCGACGAAGGCCCGGTTCTCGTCCTCTTCGATACTCTCGAAATAGGCGGACGAAGCGATGCAGCCGACCGAAGCCGCAGGCCCGATCATCTTCAGCTCCGGCTCGCAGAGGCTGCAACTCAACATCGGAATGGAAATTCCGGCGCGCGTCGAGGCCGCGTGAAGCGCGCGCATGAAGCTGTAGCTGGACTCTCCGACCAGCGTGTTGAAGATGGCAGGCGGATGGCGGTCGATGATTTCGCTGACGATGTGGTCGACCGAGGTGTCGCCGAGCTCGAGCAGCCGTTCGGCGAGCAGGCGGCCGCCGGCCGAGGCGACGAGCTCGCGCAGCACGCGGTTGGTTTCCCAGGTCCAGACATAGTTCGAGCCGGCGCAGAACACGTCGCGGGCGATATGTTCGAGCATGTGCCGGACCAGCGGCACCACTGTGTGGTTGGGGGCCGCCCCGACATAGATCACGTTGTCACTGCTCTCAAAACCTTCGTAGCGCGCGGGATGCCAGAGCAGTCGCTCGGTGCGCTCGACGATCGGAATGACCTGCTTGCGGGACGCCGACGTGTAACAGCCGACGATGTGGTCGGCTCCTGCGTTGCGGATAAGATCCTCGCACGCGGTGTGGTAGGCTGGAACCACGCCGCCGGGATCACGCAAATGCGGGGTGAAAGTGAAGTCGAAGGCTGCGCTCTGATTGACTTCGTCGACCGCCATCAGGGCGCTCTTTTCCATCTCCCGCCCCATCATCGCGTAGGGGCCGGAGCGGGAAAAAACGAGTCCCAGGGGGATCGACGGTTTTGTCATCGGCAAGGTCCGAAATTCCCTTTCTTATCCATCCCAGTGCAAGCGTGTCGATCGGTCGCTTCCTTAATCTATGCCGCTTGCGCGCCAATTGTGCGGCGCCGCTCAAAAAAGGAGCCGGCGTCAGATTGACAAGACTGACGAGACTAAGACACAATCCCATCCCACGTAAATACGTGTAAAACGAAGCAGTCGCGCGCAGCCGAAGACGTCTGGGTGACGACCTCGAAAAATTTCGTTCCGGCACGTAAACCGACGCGACCATCGATAACCAAGGCATTGAAGCCATTCGGGGCCCTCGCAGGCCACGGGTGGCTTTGTTCGTTTGCGTGCCGGAACCACAAGGAACGGGTGGAATATGGCGGTTCGTGTGCCGACGCAGGAGCAGATCAATCACCTCGCCTCCGGCTTCGGGCTGGTTCTCACTACGGATGAGGTTGCCGCCTTTCAGCAGGCCTTCAAAGGGCCGATTTCTTCATATGGCCGGCTCGATGAACTCGTCCCGCCGAGCTTGGCGCCAGTGCCGCCGCGTTCGCCGGGCTATCGACCGGCGCCATCCGAAAATCCCTACGGCGCCTGGTACTGGAAGACAGACATCAGAAGCGCCAGCGAAGGGCTTTTGAGCGGCAAGAAGGTCGCGATCAAGGACAACATCTGCGTCGCCGGCGTGCCGATGATGAACGGCTCGGCGTTGCTCGAGGGTTATGTGCCGGAATTCGACGCGACCGTTGTTACACGCATTCTCGAAGCCGGCGGTATAGTTGCCGGAAAGGCGGCTTGCGAGGACCTCTGCTTCTCAGGTGCCAGCCACACCTGCGCAACCGGCGTGATCCGCAATCCGCATAATCCCGTGCACAGCGCTGGCGGCTCCTCGGGCGGAAGCGCCGCGCTAGTGGCAAGCGGCGAGGTGCCGATGGCGCTCGGCGGTGACCAGGGCGGCTCGATCCGTACCCCATCGAGTTGGTGCGGCGTTTATGGATTGAAGCCGACCTGGGGGCTGGTGCCGACCACCGGCTCGATGCCGATCAGCTATTCGGTCGATCATTGCGGGCCGATGTGCGCCTCCGTCGAAGACGTCGCGCGGCTTCTGACTGTGATCGCCGGCCATGACGGCTGGGATACGCGCACCATCGCCGCACGCACTGGTGACTACATGGGCGCGTTGGGAAAGACGGCACGGGGCCTGCGCGTGGGCATCCTGCGCGAAGGCTTTGGCCATCCCGAAAGCGACCCCGCGGTCAACGAGAAAGTCCGGCAAACGCTCGGCCAACTGGCCAAGGCCGGTGTGGAGAGCACGGAGGTTTCCGTGCCCTGGCATCTCGACGGGCCACATGTCTGGAGTGGCGTGATCCTGGAAGGCGCCGCCGAAATGATGCTCAAGGGCTACGGCGTCGGCAACAATGTTCAGGGCTATTATCCACTCTCCATGCAGGAAGCGCTTGCCCGCGGTATGGGTAGCCGCATCAATGACGTCTCACCCACGGTGAAGCTGGTGTTGATGCTCGGCGAATACATGCATCGCAACTATCACGGGCGCTATCACTCTAAGGCTCAAAACCTGCGTGTGCTGGTGCGCCGTGCCTATGACGAGGCGCTGGAGAAATTTGACGTGCTGGCGATGCCGACCATTCCCTTCACGGCAACGCCGATCCCGCCCGCAGACGCGCCGCTGAACACGATGATCGACGTCGCGCTCAACATGCAGGCAAACACTTGTTCTTTCGACGTAACGGGACATCCTGCTTTCACCGTGCCATGCGGGCGAGCCAGTGGTTTGCCGGTCGGGTTGATGCTGGTCGGTCGCCATTTTGAGGAGCCGACCCTGATCAGGCTCGCCCAGGCCATTGAGGCCAATGGCGACTGGAAGCTGAACTAAGGATCTCGTCCCGCGAAGGGGCTCAACCGGAAGCGAATGCGATGACAATTGGACGACAATGATTTCGCGCCGGGGGCCTATACGGCGATATTCAGATACTGGCGTGCGATTTGCACGGAATTCGGGGACTGATCGAAAAGAGTGTGGAGGGCTTGAGGCATGACGATCAATCGCAGGACGTTCTTGAAGGGCACCGCGGCGACCGCTTCCGCGGGTCTGTTTTCCTCATCGGCTTGGGCTGACGATCCAATTGGCGTCGCCAGTATCCATGATCTGTCCGGTGGCCTCGACATTTACGGCAAACCGATGGTCGATGCGATAACGCTCGCAATCGAAGAGGCCAACGCCGCGGGCGGGCTGCTGGGCCGCCAGCTCAAGCTCGTCAATTATGACACTCAGTCGAACATGCAGCTTTACACCCAGTTCGCGCAGCAGGCGGCGCTGAAGGACAAAGTCGCCGTTGTGCATGGCGGCATTACCTCGGCCTCGCGTGAGGTGATCCGGCCCGTGCTCGACAAGTTCAAGACGCTCTATTTCTATAACACCCAGTATGAAGGCGGCGTCTGCGACCGGAACCAATTCGACACAGGCGTAACGCCGGCGCAGACCGTCGAAAAGCTCGTGCCCTACGCCATGAAGAAATGGGGCAAGAAGGCTTACGTTGTTGCGGCCGACTACAATTACGGGCAGATCACCTCGCAATGGGTGAAAAAGTACGTCATGGAGAATGGCGGCGAAGTGTCGTCGATCGACTTCTTTCCGCTCGACGTCACCAATTTCGGCCCGACAGTATCCAAGATTCAGGCGGCCAAGCCGGATTTTGTCTGGTCGGCCCTGGTCGGCGGCGCACACATCTCCTTCTACCGGCAATGGGCAGCGGCCGGCATGCGCGCGAGCATCCCGATGGCGTCGACGACGTTTGCGGTTGGTAACGAGCACATCGTGTTGTCGCCGGAGGAATGCAATGGCATGCTGATCTGCTATAATTATTTCCAGGACCTGAAGAACCCTGTCAACGAAGCCTTCGTAGCGAGCTTCCACAAGCGTTTCGGCGCTGATTATCCCAATATTACCGAGCTCGCGATGGGCACATATCAGGGCTTCCGGTTGTGGGCCGAAGCGGTGAAGAAGGCAGGAAGTGTCGACCGCCTGAAGGTGATCGAGGCGCTGGAAACCGGGATCAGCATCGACGCCCCCTCCGGCAAGGTAACCATCGACCCGCCGACGCATCATTGCGTGCTCGACGTGCACATTGCCGAGGTCAGCGACAAGAAGCTGAATGTGCTTGAGGATTTTGCGCAGCAGAAGCCGGCAGATACGGCCGCCGTCTGCAACTTGATCAAGAACCCGAACGACAACCAGCAATATGTGATCAAGATCTGAGAGAACAGGACGGGACGTCCTTGAAGGGTTGGCAATAGGAAAGGTGAACGTGGATCTCGTTGCTCTTCTCGCAATCCAGGTCCTTTATGCCATCGCGAGCCTCGCGCTGATCAGCGTCGGGCTCGCGATCATCTTCGGCATGATGCGGGTGATTAATCTCGCCCATGGCGAGTTCCTGATGCTCGGCGGTTATGCCGCGATCGTTGCAACCAACCACGGCAGCCCGATCTGGCTCTCGATGCTGGTGGTGGCGCCGGTCGTGGTTGGAGTGCTCGGTGTGATTGTGGAACGCACCATCATCCGCTTCCTCTACGGCCGCATGATCGACACCATGCTCGCCACCTGGGGGCTGAGCCTGCTGCTGGTTGGCTTGACGACGGCGATCTTCGGCAACACGACAGTCGGCATCTCCGCGCCGCTCGGCAGCATCCAGATCGGAGCTTATCGCACCAGCGCCTACACCCTGTTCGTGATCGCGGTGGCCGCGGTGGTGCTTGGCGCGATTTTCGCGGTATTGCGCTGGACGCGGCTCGGCCTGATCGCACGTGGCACCATGCAGAACGCCAACATGGCGGCGGCGCTCGGCGTCAATCCGCCGCGTGTCTATGCCGTCACCTTCGGTGTCGGCGCGGCGCTGTCGGGCCTTGCCGGCGCGGTGCTGGCGCCGGTCTCCGGCGTGTTTCCGACCATTGGCGTCGCCTATGTGGCGAAATCCTTCATCACCGTGATCGGCGGCGGCGCGGCCATTCTGAGCGGCACAGTGTCCGCTTCCGCCCTCTTCGGCACGATCAATCAGATCGCGACCTTTGTCACCACGCCGGTGTTTGGCGAGGTTGCCCTGCTTGCGGCCGCGATCGTGCTGATCAGGCTGCTGCCGCAGGGCATCACCGGCCGTTTCTTCCGGAGAGGGCTGTGAGCGCTCGTCATCTCAACCTTCTGGGGCTGGCGCTGGTCGGCATCATCGGCCTCGCGGTCATGTGGCTGACGCCGCGGCTTGCCGAGCTCGACACCGTGCTCGATCTCACAGTCTACATGATCATGGCGATCCTCGCGCTCAGCCTTGCCCTGATCTGGGGCTACGGGGGCATTCTCTGCTTCGGACAATCAGCCTTTTTCGGGCTTGGCGCCTATACCTACGCGATCGCGATGTTCAACATGGGCGAGAGCACGGTCCCGCTCCTGCTCGCAATCGTTCTCCCCGCCGCCTTTGCTGCATTGCTCGGCTATTTCATGTTCTACGGCAGGATCAGCGATGTCTATCTCGGCGTCATCACGCTGACGATGACTTTGATCCTGTTCAACTCGGTGAACTCCACCGCAGGGCCTGAATTCCACATCGGCACCGCGCGGCTCGGCGGCTTCAACGGCATCCCTGGAATTCCTCCACTCAATTGGCCGCTCAACAAGAACGCGCCGGTCGATCTTGAAGGGATGTTCTATCTGTCGAGCGGTGCGCTGCTTCTGACCTATTTCGGCTTGCGGGTGCTTTTGGCGAGCCGGTTCGGCCGCATCATCGTCGGCATCAGGGAGAACGAACGGCGTGCCGAACTGCTCGGGTATGATCCGCGAACCTACAAGCTTGCCACCTTCACGATCGGTGGCGCGCTGGCCGGTTTTGCCGGGTGCCTGTTCGCCAATTGGGGTAACTTTGTCAGCCCGACCATCTTCGGACTTGCACAATCCGCGCAGATCATCATCTGGGTGATCGTCGGCGGCCGCGGCACCCTGATCGGCCCGGTTCTCGGCTGCATCGGTATCCAGTGGCTGAGCGCGGCGCTCGGCGCCAACCAGCCGAGTGGCGGCTCGGACCTCTGGTCGAAGATCTTCGCCAATGCGCCACTGATCCTCGGCATAATTTTGATCGCTTTCGTACTACTGGTGCCCAGGGGCCTGGTGCCGACGCTCGGCGATCTCGGGCAGATGCTGCTGAACGGGCGGCGCGAACGCAAGCGGCGCGATCTCGCGCCCCAACAGGCGGAGTAGGGCGATGTCCGAGCCGCTGCTGCAGACCCGGAACCTCTCCATGCACTTCGGCGGCGTCAAGGCCGTCGACAATGTCGACTTCACGCTCGCCCAGGGCGAGCTGCGCTGCCTGATCGGCCCGAACGGCGCCGGCAAGAGCACGTTCTTCAAGATGCTGACCGGTCAGCTTGCGCCAACCCATGGCGAAGTGCTGTTCCGGGGCAACGACATTTCTCACGCCCATGCTCATGAAATCGCGCGAATGGGGATCGGCATCAAGACGCAGGTGCCCAGCGTATTCGACGGTCTGTCGGTCCGCGACAATATCTGGCTGGCGGCAAGTCGCCTCAATTCGCGGGAGCGGGCCCGGCGATTGGTCGACGAGATGCTGGAACGTGTCGGGCTGACACATGCGGCGGACCGCGTCGTCGGCCAGCTTGCGCACGGTCAGCGTCAGTGGGTCGAGCTCGGGCTGGTGCTGTCGACCGAACCGGAGCTCATCCTGCTCGACGAACCGGCCGCCGGCATGACCCATGAGGAAGTTAATAAGACCGCCGCGCTCGTGCGCGAAATCAACCGCACCAAGGCGCTGATCGTGGTCGAGCACGACATGCAGTTCATCCGTATGATCGCCAAGCAGGTTACGGTCTTCAACCGCGGCTGCATCCTGGTGGAGGATGCCGTCGAAAACATTATGCGCAACCCGCTGGTGCGCGACATCTATCTCGGCAAGCAGGCGGTGGCCGCATGATGCTGGATGTACAGGGACTCCGCACCGGCTATGGCCGTATTCCGATCCTCAACGGGATCAGCTTTACGGTCGGCGAGGGCGAGTTCGTCGGCATTCTCGGCCATAATGGCATGGGCAAGACCACCCTGCTGCGGGCGCTGATGGGCTTTCTACCGGCGACCGGGGGCTCCGTGCAGTTTGCCGGCACGGACGTAACCGCGCTCGAGCCCTGTCGCCGTGCGCGGCTCGGTATGGGCTATGTGCCGCAGGGCCGTGAGATCTTTCCTGGCCTGTCGGTCCAGGACAATCTGCGCATGGGCTGCAGCAAGCAGCCGGGCTCGACCGAGACTGAGACGATCGCGGCCGTGCTGGAGGAATTTCCCCGCCTGAAAACGCTGCTCGACCGGCCCGGCAGTGCGCTCTCCGGCGGCGAGCAGCAATTGCTGGCAATTGCGCGCTGCCTGTGCGGCAAGCCGCGCCTGGTTCTGCTAGACGAGCCGACGGAAGGCATCCAGCCGTCGATCATCGATGAGATCGTCGAGACGCTGTTGCGGCTGCGCGACCGCAGCGGTCTCACGATGATTTTGGTCGAACAAAATCTCGATTTCATCGCGGCATTGTCTCAACGCATTCTAATGATTCAGAAGGGCAGGATCACTCAGGAGGTGAATCCGGACAATCTTCACAATGCGAGCCTGATCGGCGAGTTCATCGGAATTACGGTTTAACGTCGAGTCAATTGAGCAACGAGCACAGGGAGAACAGCCATGGCAGTCAGACGTCCCACCCTTGATCAGCTGCGCAGCGTTGCCGAGGATCTCGGCATGCACATGAGCGACACCGAGCTGAAGTCTTATGACGGTCTGATGCAGGCCAACTACCTAGCCTATGACGCGGTCGATGCGATGGCCGACTACGTGCCGGCGGTGAAGTATCCGCGAACGCCTGGATACCGGCCCGATGGCGAAGAGAACAAGTACAACGCCTGGTACGTCAAGACCGAGGTCAAGGGCGCGCCGAACGGTAAGCTCGCTGGCAAGAAGATTGCGCTCAAGGACAACATCTCGCTCGCTGGCGTGCCGATGATGAATGGCGCTTCAACGCTGGAGGGCTATACGCCGGACACCGACGCCACCATCGTGACGCGCATGCTGGATGCCGGCGGCACCATCGTCGGCAAGGTGCATTGCGAATATTTCTGCTTCTCCGGTGGCAGCCATACCTGCGCGGCCGGTCCCGTCCACAATCCGCACAAGATGGGTTACTCGGCCGGTGGCTCATCCTCGGGTAGCGCGGTCGTGGTAGCGCTCGGCGAGGTCGACATGGCGATTGGCGGCGACCAGGGTGGCTCGATCCGCATTCCTGCGTCCTTCAGCGGCATCTATGGCTTGAAACCGACTTACGGATTGGTTCCTTATACCGGCGTGATGCCGATCGAGCTCACGCTCGATCATACCGGCCCCATGACGCGCACGGTGCGCGACAATGCGCTGCTACTGGAGGTTTTGGCAGGCTCTGACGGCCTTGATCCGCGGCAGGGTGCGCCAAAAGTCTCGAGCTATACGGAGGCGCTCGGCTCTGGGGTAAGGGGCTTGCGCATCGGCGTGGTGCGAGAAGGCTTTGGCCACGCGAACTCCGAGCCGGACGTCGATGCCAAAGTTAAGGCGGGCGCCGATCTCTTGAAGAAGCTGGGTGCGACAGTCGAGGAAATCGCGGTTCCGATGCATCTCGCCGCGCCTGCGATCTGGCTGCCGATCGCCGCCGAAGGTGCGACCGAGTTCATGATGAAGGGGAACGGCATGGGGACCAATTGGCGTGGCCTCTACAACACCACGCTGCTCGATGCGCATTCCGCATGGAGGCACCGCGCCGACGAGCTGTCGGACAGCCTCAAGATCACGATGCTGCTCGGCCATTATTTCACCAAGCACTATCGCGGTCATTTCTATGCCAAGGCGCAGAACCTCAATCGAAAGCTGCGCGCTGCCTATGACGCTGCGCTCTCCAGCTACGACCTCCTGCTGATGCCAACCCTGCCCATGAAGGCCACGCCGCTGCCGCCAGCCGACGCGCCCCGCGATCTCTATATCCAGCGCGCCTTCGAGATGGTGCCGAACACTGCACCTTTCAACGCCAGCGGACATCCGGCCATGAGCCTGCCGTGCGGCATGAGCAATGGCTTGCCGATCGGCTTGATGCTGGTCGGCAAATATTACGACGAACCGACCATCTATCGCGCTGCTGCAGCGTTCGAGGGCGCGGGCGATTGGACCAAGATGTAGTCGATCGATTTGGCGGCCGGTGCGAACACAGCACCGACCGCCCCCTTTTACCGGACGGAGGCGTCGATGGATCTCGGACTAACGGGAAAGAGCGTGCTGGTGACCGGTGGCACCAAAGGCATTGGGCTCGCGATCGCCGAGCTCTTTGCCGATGAGGGCGCCAATGTCGCGATCTGTGCGCGCAATGCCGACGAGGTCGGCGCGGTCGTGAAGCTGTTGGCGGCGAAAGGCGTCAAGGCGTCGGGAAGGGCGGTTGACGTCGCCGATCCCGGGGCGTTGAAGGCCTGGATCGAGAGTGCAGCCGGCGAATTCGGGGGCATCGACAGCATCGTCTGCAATGTCAGTGCGCTTGCCGTCGGGGATACGCCCGAGACCTGGGAAAAATCCTTCCGCATCGACATGATGCATACGGTCAACTCCGTTGCGGCCGCGATGCCCTATCTGGAGAAATCCAAATCGGCATCGGTCATCATTATTTCGAGCGTCTCCGGTTTCGAGGTGGACTTTGCCGCGGGTTCGTATGGCGCGGTCAAGGCAGCTTTGATCCATTATTCCAAGGGCCTCAGCAATCAGCTGGTCGCGAAGGGCATACGGGTCAACGTCGTTTCGCCTGGTAACACCTACTTCGAAGGGGGGATCTGGCAGAACATCGAGCGCGGCAATCCCGATCTGTTCAAGACGGCGATGGCGCTCAACCCGACGGGCCGGATGGGAACGGCGGAGGAAGTCGCAGCCGGCGTGGTTTTCCTGGCAAGCCCCAAAGCAAGCCGGATTTCCGGCACCAACCTGATTATCGATGGCGCGCTAACAAAGGCCGTATAGGGGGCGATCGGAGGCTGTCCCTATGCCGACAGCGACCGCGCGCGGCATGTCGATCGCATCTTCGCGCTCGCTGGCGCTATGATCTCGATATCGATTCCATCTCGATTTCGTGGCAGCTGTGTGTGCCGAAAACCCTATCCGCAGAGACCTCGTCTGGATCAACGTCACGGCACATCCGATCGCCGAATGGGTCGCGCGCCTCGCGCCAAATAACAGAGGCGCGGTTGTCACACGCCGACTGCGTGCCATGGGCATCCGGGACAAGCCTACCGCACCGGCCTCACCCTGGCAGAACGGCTTTGTCGAACGGTTGATAGGATCGATCCGGCGTGAATGTGTTGACCACATCATTGTCTTGGGCGAGGAACATCTGCGCCGGGTTCTGAAATCTTACGCTCGCTATTACAACGACGTCAGAACGCATCGATCCTTGGATAAAGATGCGCCGGTCTCTCGCCCGATTCGGCAGACCGGGAGCATCAAATCGCTCCCCATCCTAGGCGGCCTCCATCATCACTACGCTCGGGTTTAGGTTTTCGATCCACACAGGGGCCGTTTTCTGCTGGTACAGGCCATGAGCTAACTGCCCGCGCTGCGACAATCACCGTCCTGGCAGTTGCCATATACGCGAGCGCGTACGCGCTTCAGCTTCACGTGATCCAAGCGCTTATCATTCTCGAACGATCAGTGATGAGGCCGCAACCACGTTGGGATCGGATCGAGGGGCGTGCGATAGAGTTCTTTGTTGTCGCTGTCGGTGACTCGGACCGCACATCCCTTGGCCCTCAGCTCCGGCATCACCACACAGAGTTCGTTCGCAAGCTGCTCGGCTCGATCAGTAGCGAGGTCCAGGTCTTCCAGGATCAGGCCGCCTTGGTTTTTGTATTCTGAGCCGATGACGAGATCAAAACTAAAATAGGGCATCTGAAAATTCCCCGTTTCGGTCTGCCACGCATGCTACGTCTGAGTCGGGTGGTTCCCTTAGCCCAATTTCGGGCAAGCAATTGACGTTCTTGTGCCGTGTTGCATTTTGGCACAGCGCGAGTCGACGGCTTCGCTATACTGACAAAGCGAATAGATCACGCGCGAAATCAGGAGACAGAAATGTCATCACCATGAACCGGTTCAATGTCATCAAGGGCTGTGAAGAAGCCTCCCAGCAAGCTTGGTTGTCGCGCGACAGTCAACTCGAGAAGGTCCGCGGCTTCATTGCGCTTCACCTTCTCAAGGGTCCGTAAGCTGATGATCACAGGCTGTAAAGCTTCACACACGGTCTGGAGGAGCCATGTGAATGCTGATCGAACATTGACCTCCATCGGCATCGTCGAGACCCCTTCAGACCATTGACCTTTTTGACTTGAGATAATGGGACCTCCACGCCGATCATCGTCGAGATCCGCGCCGAAACACAATCTTCGACAAGGCGCGCGGGCAGGGCTTGCGAGGCGGCCGATTGACTTTCGCGGTTCCTCCAATAATGTATAGACATATTCCGGGCCACCAAGGCTGCTACGTCCTTCGGCGGGCCGGAGTGGCGTTCAACTACCGGAGCCGCCCGTGCCGCCGATCTACATCTCCTATCTCAATCGCCTCGATATCGAGGAACTTGGGATCACCGACGATGAAATCCTGAGTGCTATCGAGACGAGCCTCGCGAGCCAGGGCCGCGGCGAGACGGTGATCGAGCCACGCGTGCATCTTGAGCCGAAAGTGGCGAACGGGCACTTCAACGTGCTGCGCGGTGCCCTGAAGCCTCCGATCGATTCTGCAGGCGTCAAAATCGTCGGCGACTTCGTCGACAATTACAAGCTCGGCTTCCCGTCCGAGCTCGCGGTGCTTGCGCTGTTCGATCCGCGTACCGGCGCGCCGAAGGCGATCCTTGACGCCAGCGGCATTACTGACATGCGCACTGGGGCGGTGACCGCGATCGGCGCCAAATATCTCGCGCGCAAATCCTCAAAAATCCTGGGCCATATCGGCGCGCGGGGGACCGCTTATTGGAACGTGCGCCTGCTCAATCATCTCTTTGATTTCGATGAAATCCGGGTTCACTCGCGCCGCGAGGAAAGTCGTCGCGGTTTTGCGGAACGGCTGAGCAAGGAACTCGGCAAGGCCGTGATTGCCACAGAGGATTGGCAGGCTTGCGTCGAGGGCGCTGACATCGTCGTCGAGGCCTCGCGCCTCACCGAGCCGACGCCGCTCTTGAAGACGTCGTGGATCAAGCCGGGCGCCTTTGTCGTGCCTTACGGGACGATGAGCGCCATCGAGCTGTCGCTGACCGACATCATGATCAAGCTCGTCGTTGACGATTGGGGCCAGTGCAAGGGCGGCAAGTTCGGCAGCCTGCGCGCCCATGTAAAGGCCGGCAAGCTGTCCGAAGCGACGCTCCATGCGGAGCTCGGGCAGATCGTTGCCGGATTGAGGCCGGGTCGGGAGAGCGAGGCGGAGACCAATCTGTTGTGGCATCGTGGTCTCTCATTGTCCGATATCGCGCTCGGCCACGCGATGCTGGTCAAGGCCGAACGTTTGGGCATTGGCCAGCGGCTACGCTTCGCCTGACACGATGGCCTATGTCGCAAACGCCCGCATGTATTCGGTCAACCCGGCCGCGCGGGCCGCGTGGCGCGAGCTGTTCGGATGGCTTGTCGGTGAGACCGGCATTGCGCTTGATATCGTCGATCACGCCTTTCCCCTGCCGCTGTCCGAGCTCTGGTCGCGAAGCGATCTTGCCTGCGCCTTCATGTGCGGGTTGCCCTTTGTCCGGGCGGATCACTCTCCGCTACCTGTCGCAGCACCGATCCCACGCCGCGCACCGGTGCGGGGGGCGCCGGTCTATGCCACTCAGCTGATCGTACGTTCGGATTCGCGCTATATCAGCCTCGAAGAGACATTCGGTGGACGCCTCGGCTACACGATTGAGGACTCGCATTCCGGCTACAACGCCCTGCGCCATCATCTGCTGCCCTATCGCGCATCGCATGGCGGCACACTCTACCGCGAGAGCATCGGGCCGCTGTACACGCCGCGCGGCGTGGTCGACGCGATCCTTTCTGGCGATGTCGATGTCGGGCCGCTCGACAGCTATGCGCTCGATTTGATGCTGCGTCACGAGCCTGATCTGGCCGATCGGATCAGGATCGTCGCGAGTACCGAAGCGGCCCCGATCCCGCTTCTGGTCGCAAGCCCGGAATGTCCCGCGGACGTCGTGGCTGCGCTGCGCGCGGCGCTGCTGCGTTTTGGCGAGGCGCAAGCAGGTGCCGCACTAATGGACAGGCTTTGTCTCGCTGGTTTTGCGCCGGTCGACGTGGCGGCTTATCGGCTGATCGCAAGCTGGGAAAGAGACGCCCTCGACGCCGGCTATGATCGGCCGGCGTAACGGTTCTCCCCGTCAGGCCAGACCAGGTAGATCGAGCCCGTGTTCCCTGGCGCAATCGATCGCGAGCTCGTAACCGGCGTCGGCGTGACGCATGACGCCGCTGGCCGGATCATTCCACAGAACCCGCGCGACACGCTCCGATGCGGCTGGCGTCCCGTCGCAGACGATCACCATGCCGGCGTGCTGCGAAAAGCCCATGCCGACGCCGCCGCCATGATGCAGCGAGACCCAGGTCGCGCCGCTCGCACAGTTCAACAGCGCGTTCAACAATGGCCAGTCCGACACCGCATCCGAGCCGTCGCGCATCGCTTCGGTTTCGCGATTTGGCGAAGCCACCGAGCCGGAATCGAGGTGATCTCGGCCGATGACAACAGGCGCCTTCAATTCTCCTTTGGCAACCATCTCGTTGAAGGCGAGGCCGACCCTGTGTCGGTCGCCAAGACCGATCCAGCAGATGCGTGCCGGCAGTCCCTGGAAGGAAATGCGCTGCCGCGCCATGTCGAGCCAATTGTGAAGGTGGTCGTGCTTCGGCAACAGCTCCTTCACCTTCTCGTCGGTGCGATAAATGTCCTCGGGGTCGCCCGATAGCGCTGCCCAGCGGAACGGACCGATGCCGCGGCAAAACAGCGGGCGGATATAGGCCGGCACGAAACCGGGGAAATCGAACGCGTCCTTGACGCCTTCCTCGAGCGCCATCTGGCGGATGTTGTTGCCGTAGTCGACGACCGGAATCCCTGAGCGATGAAAATCGAGCATAGCGCGCACGTGCTCGGCCATCGACGCGCGCGCAGCCAGAGCCACCGCCTTCGGATCGCTCTCGCGCCGGGCCTCCCATTCGGCGATCGTCCAGCCTTTCGGAAGATAGCCATTCACGGGGTCATGCGCCGAGGTCTGGTCGGTGACGGCATCCGGTCGGACGCCGCGCCGTACCAGCTCCGGAAAAATCTCGGCGGCGTTGCCGAGCAGGCCGACCGAAACCGGCTTCTTGTCGCGCCCGGCTTGCGCAATCATGGCAAGCGCCTCATCCAGGCTCGACGCCTGGCGGTCGAGATAGCGGGTGCGGAGCCGCATCTCGATGCGCGAGGGTTGGCATTCGATCGCAAGGCATGAGGCGCCCGCCATCACGGCGGCGAGCGGCTGCGCGCCGCCCATGCCGCCGAGGCCGGCCGTCAGGATCCATTTGCCGGAAAGGTCGCCGCCATAGTGCCGGCGGCCGAGTTCGACGAAGGTCTCGTAGGTGCCCTGAACGATCCCCTGGCTGCCGATATAGATCCAGGAGCCCGCTGTCATCTGGCCGAACATCATGAGGCCTTTGCGGTCGAGCACGCTGAAATGATCCCAATTGGCCCAATGCGGCACCAGATTGGAATTCGCGATCAGAACCCGCGGCGCGTTGGCATGCGTCTGGAAGATGCCGACCGGCTTGCCGGACTGGACCAGCAGCGTCTTGTCGCCGTCGAGCCTTTTCAGCGCCGCGACGATGCGGTCGAAGCTTTCCCAGTCGCGCGCCGCGCGCCCGATGCCGCCATAGACGACCAACTCGCCCGGCCGTTCCGCAACCTCGGGGTCGAGATTGTTCATCAGCATGCGCATGGGCGCTTCGGTCAGCCAGGATTTGGCCGACAGCTCGGCACCGCGTGCCGCGCGGATGATCCGTGCGTTATCGATGCGGGTCATGGTTCAAATCCATCCGGTAAAAAATCGGAGCAGCGCGCGTGGCTCTGTTCGCCATGATGCACCCTTGCATGCAGCGGATTGAAGCCCATCCGATAGACGAGCTCTGCGGGCTGTTCGATGTTCCAGATCGCGAGATCGCAGAACTTGCCGACCTCGAGCGTGCCGACCTCTCCGCCAAGTCCCAGCGCGTGTGCCGCTTCCCTTGTCACTGCGGCGATGCATTCGGCGACGGTGAGGCGAAACAGCGTCGCACCC
>Ga0070738_10003952_pt1 | contig 18550 bp, 18 predicted proteins | sample Coa_R2_2_FD_66446 | JGI IMG/M metagenome (GOLD analysis project Ga0070738, IMG submission 66446) | Surface soil microbial communities from Centralia Pennsylvania, which are recovering from an underground coalmine fire - Coalmine... | ecosystem: Environmental > Terrestrial > Soil > Unclassified ... | reverse complement strand
CATGTTGATTCCTCTCTACCAGATCATGGCGTTTCTTCACCTGGTGAACACCTTGACAGCCCTGGAGATCGCTTATCCGAGCGGGTTGATCCCCTTTGCCTGTTGGCTGCTGATGAGCTATTATCGGTCGATTCCGGAGGAGCTCGAAGAGGCCGCGGTGATTGACGGCGCAAACCGTGTCCAGACCTTCTTCCACCTGATTCTGCCTTTGTCGTTGCCGGCCCTCTTCGCAGTGACGCTCTTCGCAGTGACCAACGCCTGGAACGAGTTCTTCCTCGCTTACATTTTGCTCCAGAACGGTCAGAACCTGACTCTTCCGGTCGGCATGGCCCAGATGATCTTCGGCGACACCTTTCCCCAGGGACAGTTGATGGCTGCCGCGCTGCTGATGGCGATTCCGGTCATCATTCTTTACAGCTTTGCTCAGCGGTTCATGGTTGGCGGATTGACCGTGGGGAGCGTCAAAGGGTAGTTGCCCATCGAATCGCAAGGGTCCCCGCCTTGAAAGGACGGGGACTTCTGAAGCCTGGGCGAGACGCGCTTGTCGAAGGAGGAGTCCGTATCTGAGCACCATGTGGTATGATCAGCGGCGTGAAGACGAAGCTGGTTGGATTACCCGGACCAAAGCTTTCGCGGCGCCGCCTGCTCGCGACTACCGTTGGCATGGCCGGCCTGACTCTGACGAGCTGCACGCGGTCGGCTTCGTCCCCGCCGGCTTATGAGCTGACGCTAGTTGCCCGCGAGCAACCATTAGCCGCGGTGCAGCAACTGCTGGCTCGGCAGGTTGCCGAGGCGGCGGATCAGCGCGGGGTTCGGCTGTCAATCCAGTCCATGCTTGCGAGTGACCTCCGCACCAAGCTCGGCCCGGCGGCGGCGGCGAAACAGCTACCAGATCTCGCACTCGTCGGAGATTTCGATTTTGCAGCCCTAGCGGCCCACGGCTTTTTGGTAAACGTTCGGCCAGTTTTGCAGCGCATCGTTGGCTTGAATGGAGAACTGTTTTCGCCGCTGGGTGCCTTGGTAGCCGCCGGCCCATTCGAAGACTTGGCGCCGGATGCCCCGGATCCTGCCTGGGCAATTCCGCTCAGCAGCCGTGGCTCCGGCTTGCTGGTTCGACAGGATTTGCTTGCGCCGAAGAACCTTCTCCCACCGAAGACGGTCGACGACGCGCGACAAGCGGCGCAACGACTAACCGATCCAACAAGGCAGATTTATGGTTGGGGCACACCGCTACCAATAGCAGATGCGACCGAGCATCTGCTTCGGGTCATGCTCTTGGCCTACGGTGCGCCGGTCTTCGATTCTCTCGGCTTTCGGGTAACGTTGGATCCCGCAGCGGCGGCAACCGCACTGAGCGCGGTCGCGTCGCTGTATCGAGATGATCGTGGAATGTCCCTCGCGCCGACTGGCGTAGTCGATCTTACTGCGGCTCAGGCGATTGATCTATACATCGCTGGTCAAGTCGGACAGCTTTTCGATCCAGGGGGATACTATGCGCAGATCGTGGCGCGCGATGCGACCTTTCGCTTGAACACTATCGTCGTGCCCCTGCCGTCCGGGCCGAGGGGATGGTTCACTGCTACGGCAACAGATCTCTTGATTGCTAGCAAGGCTGGTCAGGCGCCCGACGTTGCACTTTCGCTCGTCGAGGCTTGGTTGCAGCCTTCGGCATTCGCCGCGCTCGCGCGAGCCGGAGCTGGAGCATTCGTTCCGCCGTATGCCTACGCGACGAAGGACGCGTTTTGGGACGAAGATCCGAATTACGCAGCGCTGGCACTGAACGCGCGGGGCGATCCACCGCACAAGATCCAGTACGCGGGAATAGGCTACCCTGGGCCGCCGACCCTGGTGGCAGCCGTGGTCGAGGCGGCCTTGCCTTTCGTCGACGCGGCACGCTCGGTCGTGCGCGATGGACAGGCGCCAGTTCACGTTGCCGCCACGCTGTATGATCGCTGCTTGTCTCTCGCCCAGCGGGCTCTCGCGGGAATTTCAGGAGGTTCGGACGATGCCTACAGTGCCAATCATTGACGCTCACGTTCACCTCTGGGATCCGAATCGGTTTCGGATGGTTTGGCTGGATGGTAATCAGACACTCGAGCGACCATACACGGTGACTGACTATCGCACCCATACGGCTGACGTCGGCGTCGAGGGGCTCGTCTACGTCCAGGTTGACGTCGAGCCTGCCTATGGTCTGCTCGAAGCGGAATGGATCGCCGGCGTCGCTCGGCAAGAGCCGCTGGTGCAAGGCATCGTCGCGTGGGCACCGCTCGAGTACGGTGAGCGCGTGCGCTCGTTTCTTTCGGCCTTACGAGAGCTCGGGGCTTCGATTAAGGGGGTTCGTCGGCTGATCCAGTCCGAGGCCGATCCGACCTTTTGCCTGCGGCCAGATTTCGTCACAGGAGTCCAGCTTCTTCCCGAATACGGCTTCTCATTTGATATTTGTATCGTGCATTCACAATTAGCCAGCACGGTGGAGCTGGTGCGTCGCTGCCCGCGGACGAGCTTCGTCCTTGACCACGTTGCCAAACCTGGCATTCGTGCTGGTCTACTTGACCCATGGCGGGAGCATATCCGCCAGCTCGCCGATCTGCCCAACGTTTCTTGCAAGATCAGTGGCATGGTCACCGAGGCGGATTTCCAAAACTGGATGGGTGCCGACCTTGCACCTTACGTCGAACACGTTTGGCATTGCTTCGGCGAAGATCGCGTGATGTTTGGCAGCGATTGGCCGGTTGTCTTGCAGGCCGCGAGCTATCGGCGCTGGGTTGATACGCTCGATACCTTGTTGGCGGATAAGTCTCCAACTGCGCTCCAGAAGTTCTGGGCTGGCAATGCTCGTCGCTTCTATCGCTTACAACAGGAAGGGATCTGATTAGGAGGAAGGCCTTTTGACCACCAGCTCAATCAATTCACTCTGCTCTGAAGAAGATCACAGAAGAAGTTGAATCCATGTCCTCACTCATCCCCGAGCAATTATCAACTGACTCCACGGCGTGCGCCCTGGCCGAACGGATTCGCACGCACCAAGCGAGAATCGTGGTCGTCGGTCAAGGCTTCGTCGGCATTCCCGAAGCAATCGATCTGGTCGACGCTGGCTTTTCAGTTATCGGCGTCGACATCGATCCCGAGCGGGTTGCCGAGCTCAGCCTTGGTCACAGTCCGGTTCCCGACGTTTCAGATTTGCGCATTCTCGAAGCACTCAGGCGCTCTGCTTACCGCGTCACGACCGAATCGGAGGTGATTGCCGAGGCGGACATCGTGATCATTTGTGCTCCGACTCCCCTCGATGGCCAGCAGCGCGCTGATTTGACCGCCGTTTCAACAGTTACGCGGACAATCTCCCAGCATTTGGCTCGACCAGCGCTCGTGGTCCTCGAAAGCACCGTTCCGCCAGGAGCGACCCGTTCGGTGATACTGCCGCGGCTCGCTGATGGCAGACGCACGATCGGCCGGGATGTCTTTCTCGGCTTTGCACCGGAGCGGATTGATCCAGGAAACCAGGCATTTCAACGCACCGAGGTGCCGCGCTTAGTCAGCGGAATAACCGAGTCTTGCCGCCAATTGACCGAGCTCCTCTATCGGCAAGTGGTTGAAACCGTGCATCCGGTCAGCACGCCAGAAGTAGCGGAGTTGGCGAAAGCGGTCGAAAATAGCTTCCGCTTCATAAATGTCAGCTTTGTCAACGAAGTGGCGATGCTTTGCGACCGGTTGGGCTTCAGCGTTTGGGAGGTTATTGACGCGGCGGCAAGTAAGCCATATGCTTTTCTGCCCCACTATCCCGGCCCAGGCATCGGTGGCTCCTGTATTCCTGTCGTCCCCCATTATCTCCGTCAGGTTGCCCATGACGCTGGCGTGTCTGCCGGGCTGCTCGACGCGGCGGTTCAAGTAAACGAGGACATGCCACGCTTTGTCGTCGACAAGCTCATTCGACTGCTTCGTGAACGAGGTCGAGAGCTCGCCAATGCCGGGATACTCGTCATCGGCGTGAGCTACAAGCCGAACGTCGCCGACGTCCGCGAATCGCCGGCCCTGCCGATTTTGCGCCAGCTCTTACAGGCAGAAGCGAAAGCAGAGTATCACGACCCGCTCGTACCGAGGTTTTGCGTCGACCGCGTGGAGTTGCAGTCGGTAGATTTGGACAGCACGAGACTGGCTCAGGCAGACTGCGTCCTCTTGCTGACCTTGCACCGGCAGATCGATCGCTGTCAGCTCCTGAGCCACTCCCGTTTGATTTTCGACACCCGCAATGCGTTGAAAGCGGGAGATTGCCCAAACGTGGTGACGCTGTAGAGATCATAGCCCTTTGTGAGGGCTGACATATCTCGTTGTCCAAGGACTGGGACCCCGAAAGTCGCGAAATGACGCGAAAAACGCGGAAGCAGGGCGTCTCACCAGGACGCTTCGTGCCTTTCGTGGTCCAGGCAATCTCTCAATGAGCGCCGACTGCCTCACGCGGCGGTAGGCCACAGAATTGCTCGTAGTCGATCAACTCTTGGATCGTCGGATGGTCGCCACAGACCGGGCAAGCGGGGTCGCGACGAATCTTGACTTCAGAAAACTCCATCGCCAGGGCGTCGAAGATCAACAAGCGACCAATGAGTGGCTCTCCCTGACCAAGAATGAGTTTGATCGCCTCGACGGCTTGGATCGAGCCGACGATGCCGGGGAGCACTCCGAGAACCCCCGCCTCTGCGCAGTTGGGTACGGCGCCGGGAGGGGGAGGGGCAGGGAAGAGGCAACGATAGCATGGACCCGCGCCGGGCTTAAACACAGTTACCTGCCCATCAAACTGGAAAATGCTGCCGTGGACAACGGTTTTGCCAGTCATCACCGCGGCGTCGTTGGTCAGATAGCGCGTTGGGAAATTGTCGGTTCCGTCGACGATAATGTCGTAATCCTTGAAGATGTCGAATGCGTTCTCTGAACGTAACGCGACCGGAATCTTGATGACATTGACGTCTGGATTGATGTCATGGATCGTCTGCTCGGCGGAATCGACCTTGAGCATCCCGACCGTGCTTGTGCGGTGAAGAACCTGGCGCTGCAGATTCGACAGGTCAACCGTATCAAAGTCGACAATACCGAGCGTGCCAACACCAGCGGCGGCCATGTAGAGCGCGGCTGGCGAGCCCAGACCGCCGGCGCCAATCAACAGCACTTTTGCGTTGAGGAGCGCTTTCTGCCCCCGGCTGCCGACCTGGGGCATGATCAAGTGCCGATGATAACGGCGAACTTGCTCTTCAGTAAAGGTTTGAACGGGCATAATCTATTGCCTCCGCTCCCAATTCTCAGATATGGTAAATAAATGCGCGCCGATGCTCACGATCGAGTAAGTCGGCAAGGGTGTGTGAGCGTAAGATGCGCTCAGTCTCTTTGCTCAGCTCCTGCCAAAGCTCCCGCAGTGCATAACAGGTCGACCGGCGTGGTTCATTTCCTTCATCCACTGGCCAAAGTGATCCTTCGAGAGCAACAATCAACTCGGCGACCGTAATTTCACTCGCTGGCCGTGCCAGGTAATGCCCACCGCCGGGCCCGCGTCGGCTGACAATCAATCCGGCTTTCCGTAGCTGAGTCAATAACTGATTCAAGTATGGCTCCGGAATGTCCTGGCGTGCCGCGATTTCGTGGCTCTGCACCGGACCTTGGCCATGTTGCTGCGCGAGCTCGAGCATCGCCCGAATGCCATATTCGGTCCGAGTAGAGATCTTTACCGTACTATTACCTCCTCTTCGCTCACCTTCCCATTCACAATCTTAAAAGCGCGCAATTCAGGTTGCTCAGGATTAGCGAGCGAAACGATCAAATAGTGCGCATCGGGATAACCTGCTAAGGAGATGTCAGTACGAGAAGGATAGGCAGGCGAGTGGGTGTGAGAATGATAGATGCCAACTAGCTCCAGTCCTTGCTGATCCATTGCTTCGAACGCTTCGAACAATTGGCGGCTATCGACGCGGTAATTCAGCGGACTGTGTTCGACGTTTTCCATGCGCTGAAGTCGCACCGCAGTCGAGCCATTGCCGAACAGTAGTCCGCAACATTCATTGGGAGCGTCCTCGAAAGCGTGGGCAATGATCTCGTCTCGGTGTGCCTGAGTAATCTCGATCACCAATATCCTCGTCAAAGGTTAATTTATCCTACCGCCGCCCTTTGTCGCACTGGGAAGCGAAGTGACGAAGAATCTCCCGCCCGACCCCAGGGCCGCTGGAGGATTTATCCGCCGGCGAGGGCGGGTATGAAAGCAACTTCGTCACCTTCCTGCAGAGGCGTCGCTTCATTTTGGAGCGAACGCATTTCCAAACCATTCACGAATACGTTCACGTGCTGACGGACCGCCCCGTTCTCGCAAATCCGCTCTCGTATTCCAGGATAGCGACGGTCAAGATCGATAATCAGTGCCTTGATCGTCTCCCCGTCTGCGGTTACGTGACCCAGGCCGGCCGTGAGCTCGCGATAAGGTGTAGGGATGTAGACTCGAATGGGCATAATCGATTACCGAGCCAGATGATTAGCCAAATAATTAGCGCGATGCTTGAAATGTGCTGAGATAACGCTCACCGGTATCAGGAAGAATCGTCACTACGGTGTGTCCGGGACCAAGCTCACGCGCGATGGTAATCGCCCCCTGTACGTTTGCGCCTGCCGAAATCCCGACGAGTAATCCCTCTTGCCGAATCAAATTCTTCGTCATCGTGATCGCCTCTTCGTCGGCGATTGTCAAAACGCGATCAATAACCGATCGATTCAGCACGCCGGGGACAAACCCGGCCCCGATTCCTTGAATGGCGTGGGGCGAAGGTCGGCCACCGCTGAGCACTGCCGCCCGTTTCGGCTCGACCGCGACGATTCGGATGTCTCGGCGAAACGCTTTGAGAACTTCGCCGACACCGGTGATCGTTCCGCCCGTGCCGACCCCGGCGACGAAGGCGTCGATCTGGCCATCGGTAGCTTCGAGAATCTCGCGGGCGGTCGTCCGTCGGTGAATCTCTGGATTCATGGCATTCATGAACTGTTGCGGCATGAAATAGCCGCGTTTGCGGACGAGTTCTTCGGCCGCGTATACTGCCCCGGACATCCCCTCGATGGCCGGCGTAAGCAAAAGCTCCGCTCCGTACAATGATAGCAAGGTGCGGCGCTCAATCGACATATCGTCCGGCATTGTCAGGATCAAATGGTAACCGCGAACCGCGGCGACCATCGCGAGGCCAATGCCGGTATTGCCGCTGGTTGGCTCGACAATCGTCGCGCCAGGGCTCAGCTTCCCCGTGCGCTCGGCCTCATCGATCATGGCGATGGCAATGCGATCTTTGACGCTGCCCGCCGGATTCTGAGCTTCGAGCTTGCCAAGGACCGTCGCCGTTCCCTCGCCAACCACGCGGTTCAGGCGAACCAGCGGACTGTCACCAATCAAAGCCAGCACGTTATCGACGATCCGGCTCACTTAGTTCCCCCCAACGGGCGCATTCTCGATAAAGTTGACCACTTTCATAAAGAAAATAGCATGGCACTCCAGACGAGTCAAGAATTTCTCGACTACTTTAGTCGTGAATTGTGTAGGTAGAGAGCCCGCACCTTCGATAATCTCTCAATCCATATACAGGCCACCGTTCACGTCTAGCGTGTGGCCGGTCACGTAGCCGGCGAGGTCGCTCAAAAAGTAAACCACGGCGCCTGCTAGCTCGTCGACCTCGCCCAATCGTCCGGCCGGGATGCGTGAGAGGATCTCTTGTCTTTCTTCGTCCGGCCGCTTGTCCCAAATTGCCGACACTCGCTCGCTTAAGGTCGGCCCGGGGGCTACCGCGTTCACCGTGATGTTATCTTTGGCGAGTTGGAACGCGAGCTGACGCGTGAAGCCGACGACCGCTGCTTTCGCTGCGGCGTACTGCGGCCCACCAAGCTGACTCTGACTTCGTCCGGCGACTGACGACGTATTCACGATCCGTCCGCCGCCGGCGGCTCGCAGAGCTGGAATCGCCGCGCGGCAGCAATAAAAAACGCTCTTTACGTTCAAATCAAAGGTGCGATCCCAATCGGCCAAATCGAGTTCTTCAATTGAGCGTGCACCCCGCACGCCATGACCGCTAGATCCACCGACCGTGTTCACCAGGCCGTCAAGGCGATCAAAGCGGTGCACTGCCGTGGTGACCATGGCTTGGACCTGTTCCCAGTCAAGCACGTTGACTTCGAGGCCGATTGCTCGGTCGCCGATTCCCAGCTCGGCGGCGGTGCGACGCACGCCCTCGCCGTCACGGTCTACGAGAACGAGTCGGGCACCGACTGGTGCAAGTAGCTTTGCAGTCGCCCGTCCGAGACCGAGCGCTGCGCCAGTGATCAATATGACCTTCCCGGGGGTGAAGGGTAACATGGATCCTCCTCTGGAATTCTCGTATGCCGTTGACCATGGCCGACGGCATACGAGCTCGCTGCCATTTTCCACTTACAGCGGTTGCCCACTTAGCCATACTGGGCTACGTACAGTTCTGACCCCAGGATTGTGCCCTTTCCTTTCTGACAATTCAAGAGACCCTTTGAGTACCTCGCGGCCGCATCGGATCAGCACATTTTTGGAGCAGGACGAGGCTCCTATTCGCTTTTCGGCTCAATTCATCCCTGATTGCGCAATATTGCTGGCACGCTTCCGGCGAGGTCAGTAGAATAGTGTGAGTTGCCACGAGGGCGAGTTAACGGCGTGATCGAAGGAGACTCGACCTCAGACAATAGCAAGGAGCGCCGGATGAAACTCAAATCTGGCTCGGGGTCAAGACCAGCCATCCAGGGTGCGACTGCGAGCCGGACTCGCTCCGGTCACGGGCGGATGCTTGGGATCGAATACAAGTGGATCGCCTTAGCGGTGACGACGCTGGGTGCCTTCATGTTCGCGATTGACTCGACCATCGTCGTGCTCGCGTTGCCGCCGATGATGGCCGATCTCAACGCTGGATTGGTCAGCATGATCTGGGTCCTCATGGGCTACAGCTTGACAAGCACAGTCGCCTTATTGACGTTCGGTCGTCTGGCAGATATGTTCGGTCGCGTTCGCATGTTCAATGCTGGTTTTGTCGTCTTCACCATCGGCTCGGTGCTCTGTGGTCTCTCCACGACTGATCTCCAGTTGATCATCTTTCGGGTGGTCCAGGGAGTTGGTGGCGCGATGCTCCTCGCTAACAGCATGGCAATCATCACCGAGGCCTTCCCAGCGGAAGAGCGTGGCCAGGCGATGGGACTCAACTCGGTGGTCTGGGCCCTCGGTAGTATCGCTGGACCTTTGCTGGGCGGCTTGATCTTGACCGAAGCATCCTGGCGCTGGATCTTCTGGGTCAACTTGCCGGTTGGTGTCGTAGGGACAATCGCTGCGCTCTTGCTGCTGCGTGACGTATCAAGTCGAAGCGAGGGCGAGAAGTTCGACGTGGCCGGAGCACTTTTCTTTAGTGCGTCACTCGTTGCATTACTCCTGGCGTTAAATCAGGCGATTGCGTTGGGGTGGACGTCCCCGATTATTAGTGGATTGCTCGTTCTGACTGTCATCTTCGGCGTGGCTTTCTACGTTTGGAATCGGCGGGTGGTCCATCCCGTGCTCGACTTTGGCCTATTTGCTGACCAAGTGTTCAGCACGACGATCGTGACGACGACTTTGCAAGCGCTGGCAATGTTCTCGGTTAACTTTCTGGTGGTCTATTACCTCGAAGTCGTGCAGGGACAGAGTCCACTCACTGCCGCGCTCGCATTAGTTCCGCTTTCGGTCATGAGTTCGGTGATGGGACCAATTGGCGGAAAGCTGTCGGACAATATGGGATCACGCCGACCAGTCGCCATCGGCATGGCCTTCCAGACGCTGGGATTAATTGTCTTGAGTACGCTTCAAGTTGGCTCAAGTTACCTCCATGTGACTGCCGGTCTCCTGCTTGTTGGCCTCGGCGGAGGCCTCTTTTGGGCACCGACGACGAGTGCTGCAATGGGCGCAGCACCTCCAAACCGTTTAGGCGTGGCCGCGGCGACGCTCGCGACATGGCGCAACACCGGCATGGTCGTCAGCTATGCCCTGTCTTTGGCGATTGCCGCCGCCGCGGTGCCCGCCGACGCACAAACGGCCCTTTTCCTCGGCGAATCAGTCCATCTGTCCCCGCGAATCGCGGCGGATTTCGTCGATGGCCTCCACGCGGCGCTGCGCCTGTCAGCTATCATCTGTGCATTGACGATTGTCGGCTGGTGGGTTTTTGCTTCGGGAGCCGATAAGCCGAGTCAACGCCCGGAGGGCGCTCCGCCCGCGATACCGATGGAGTAGTAAGCGAGCTGGTTGATGCCGGCCATGGTTAACTCCTACTACGCCCTTACCGCCTGGGAGGAGTGAGGAAGGATCTGAGCGATGTTCAAACGATCTATTCCTTTTTTTATCCTGGCAACGGCGATCTTTTCCTACAATTTTTCATTAGGCGTCAGCCGCACAATTCAGAACAATTTCTGGGTTGATGTTCTCGGTCTGCGACCAGACCAGATGGGGTTACTCATTACCGCCCGCGAAACGCCCGGTTTTTTGACGATGTTGGTGGCGGCCTTGACCATGCGCTTTGCACCGTCCCGCCTAGCGAGTGTCTGTTTCCTCATCATGGCGGTAGGGTATTACGCTTATGGCTTAGCACAATCGTTTCTCGGCTTACTCCCTGGAGTACTCATCGCAAGTAGCGGATTTCATCTGTGGATAACCCTGAACAGCGCATTCGGTCTGGCGGTGGCGAAAGAAGACGACGCCGGGAAAACGCTTGGAGATCTTCAAGCGGTTGGTTTCCTTGCTGGCCTGATTGGAATGTTGGGGGTTCTGATCGGAATTGGGGCAATCGGCTTTCGTACCGCGTTCGCGATTTCGGGCGTGGCGATGCTCCTCGGCGCGGTTATCATTACGCGGTTTCCCAACCATTTGGTCCATCGCTCCCCTCAGCGTGCGGTCGTGCGTCGTCGCTATCGACTTTTCTACGTTTTAAATTTTCTCGAGGGTTGTCGCTTCGAACTCTTTCAGGCGTTTGGCGTTTTCCTCCTCGTGCAGGTATATCACTTGGCCGTCCAAGCGATCACCGTGCTCTTTATCATTAATGCAATTGGTAGCTTGGTTCTTTCGCCACCGATTGGGCGGTTGATCGATCGCTTTGGCGAACGCCCGGTCATGTTCACTGGTTACATGGTCATGCTGTTTAGCTTCCTTGGGTTTGCCTGGTGGCATGACACGACGGCAGCGATTGGTCTTTACGTCATTTACAATTTGGTCCTTCTCTGCGAAATCGGGGTAAACACGTATTTGAAGAAAGTTGCCGACCCCAAAGACGTACGCCCCAGTCTCGCGACCGGTGTCACGGTGATGCACGTGCCGGCCTTGGTGGTTCCTATTCTCGGTGGAGCGCTTTGGAACGCGTTTGGCTTCGAAATTCCGTTCTTGCTTGGCGCTTGTTTCATCAGCGGGTCGCTCATTGCCTCACTGCTCATACCGTCACCGCGGCGAGAAGCAAATCTCCAAGCTGTCGTGGTGCGCTGAGTGGCTGTTGGGTGGTATAATCGGCTCTTTGGTTGGGGACCATTGGCAAACAGCAACCATGTCGAGGTGGAAAACTGGAAGATTGGTTGGTAGCGAAGAGAATGAAGGTGCCGGGGCGGGTCGCGATTGTCCATTCCTGGCTGAATCAGTACGGCGGTGCCGAGCGGGTCCTCGAACATTTGCACGGTCTATTTCCCAAAGCACCGATTTACACGTCGATGTTCGATCCACGCGTATTCCCGGCCGAATACCAGCGCTGGGACATTCGCACCAGCTTTCTCCAGCGTGTTCCGCTCTCTCGTTCGCATCACCAGCTCATGCTTTTTCTCTACCCCATGGCATTCGAGTCGTTTGATTTTCGCGGCTACGACTTGGTACTTAGTCTTTCGAGCGGCTTTAGCCATGGGGTACGGGTCAGCCCGCCGGGGAAGCACGTCTCATATTGCCTGAGCCCCCCGCGTTTTCTCTGGACTTTCGACCAATACGTTCGTTTGGAAGGGGTGGGACGGCTTACTCGCCTTGGCTTGAGTGCGACGGTGCCCTTTCTCAAGCGCTGGGACTACGTCGCATCGAAGCGCGTTGGCAGATTTGTTGCCATATCCCAGGTTATTCAAGAACGTATTCGTCGCTGCTACGGCCGTCCCTCGGCATTGATCTACCCGGCCATCGAAGTTGATTCGTTTCCCACCAGCGATGAGGTCGACGACTACTTTCTCGTTGTCTCACGTCTCATCCCTTACAAGCGGATTGATCTCGCGATCGAAGCGTGCAATCGACTGAAGCTACCACTCAAGATTGTCGGGACGGGACGCTCCCGAGCCGCTCTCGAACGTATTGCCGGTCCAACGATCGAGTTCCTTGGCAAGGTCGACGAAGTGACGTTGCGGCAGATGTACGCACGCTGCCGCGCACTGATCTTCCCCGGTGAGGAAGACCTCGGCCTCACACCGGTCGAAACACAAGCCGCTGGCCGGCCGGTGATTGCGCTTGGCCGGGGCGGAACGATGGAAACGATCATCGAAGGGAAAACCGGGACCTTCTTTCCAGAACAAACCGCTGATTCGCTCGTCGAGGCGCTGGAGCATTTCGATTACCGAGCCTACGATTCTCAGTGCATCCGCCAGCACGTTCGCTCGCGCTTTGACATTGCCGTATTTCGGGAGCAATTCCTCGATTTTCTCAAGGGAGAGCTATGCACGTCTTGATCACTGGCGGCGCCGGTTTCATTGGATCACACCTGGCCGACGCGCTGGTAGCTGCGGGGGACCGCGTCACTGTGGTTGACAATCTTAGCCGTGGTGACCGACGCAACGTTCCCGTGGCTGCCACCTTCGAGAACGCCGACGTCGCTGACGAAGAGATCATCACGGTGATTGGTCGCTACCAGCCAGACGCCGTGGTCCACTGCGCGGCCCAGGCCTCGGTGGTCGGCTCGATGGCGCGTCCTCTAGACGACGTTTACGCGAATCAGTGGGCTACCTGGCAAGTAGCGCACGCCTGTGCTGTCCTTGGAGTTGGTCAGATGGTCTTCCTATCGAGCGGTGGGGCGATCTATGGTGACGTTCGCCGTCCCGCTGTCGAAGGTGATCCCCCCTGTCCGGCCAATTTCTACGGCGTTCACAAGTGGGCAGCGGAACGTTACGTCGAGCTAAGCGGCGTACCGGCGACGATCCTCCGCCTGGCGAACGTCTTTGGTCCGCGGCAGCGGTCCGATCTGGAAGGCGGAGTCGTCGCGATATTTCTCGAGCGGCTCATTGCTGGCCAGCCAATTATTCTCTACGGTGGCGAGCAGACACGAGACTTCGTCTACGTGTCCGACGTCGTCGATGCCATTCAGGCAACAATTCAGCGTCGCTTGTTCGGAATTTGGAACGTTGGAAGCGGTGAGGAAGTGTCGATCCGCTCCCTCCTCGAGCTTATCGAACGAGAAGTCGGCCGGACCGCCGAGATCCACGTCCGAGAGCGCCGGCCGAGCGACGTTTCCCGCTCGTGCGTAGACGCAACCCGGCTAACGGTCACCGGTGCCTGGCGGCGGCGCGTCGAGCTCGCCGAGGGGATACGGCAAACCCTGCGTGCTAGCTACTGACGTCGCGCCCCGCTCAGCCAAAACGTCGGCAAACCCTTTTGCTGGGCGAGGACCTTCAGGCGCCCGAGGCCGTCCTGGCGCAGGAGTTCGTTGATCGCAAAATGACTTTGCCAACGCTTTGCCGCGGTTAACTCTTCCGCGAGCATACGCTGGGCAACACTTGGCAAATCTAATGCGAGCAAGAAGTCTCGCTGAGTGGTGAAACCCGCCGGCGTCAAGCCATGGCACAGGCCGAGGCGCATCAGCGCGCTGAAATCGACGTGGCTGGTCAGATCTTGCTCGCCAATCCGCGTGAGAACGTCGTCGTTCCAGTGGTGCCGGTGGTAGGCGATGAGCGTTCCCCCATTTCTCGATAGATCGTGTAGCTCCTCTGCTTCGCCTCCATAGTCAATCGTCAGGACCACGCCGCGATTGATCAGACGGGCGATGTGTTCGACGATCCCTGGCAGACGGAGACAAATCTCTCCGGTCCAGCCTTCGGTCAACGATGCTTCGGCTGCCGCGAGCCAGTCGATGAGCTTTTCGTTGGAGGGCGGTGCCAGGTGCTCTACGAAGCCGTGATTGCTCCAGTCGACGTAAACTTCCCAAAGCTTGCCGTCGAGCCAGGTCACCCGGTGGACCGGGAGCGCATCGAAAAACTCGTTCGAGAGGACACAGTGCGCCGATAGGTTGGTGCGGCTGATCTGTTCGAGATCATCCCATCGCTGGATTGAGCCAGGAATGGCATCGGGCGCTGCCTGCCAGGTCGAGCGCGGGCGCCGATCGACAGCATGATAAACCAGGCAAAGATCCGGATGCAGATCGGCGAGTGCCCGAACGATTTGAGATGCGAGCTCGCCGTCGCCCGCGCCGAGCTCGACGACAACGAATGGTTCCGGGCAATTTAGCGCAATCCAGAGGATCTCGAGTTGTCGGGCAATTAAAGTCCCGAAAATCGAGTGCACTTGCGGGCTAGTTTGAAAGTCTAACCAAGTGTCCGTCTGCCCCATGGCGGAGTCACCGCGGGCTGCGTAATAGCCGAGGCCAGGCTCGTAGAGTGCCATATCCATGAAGCGATCGAAGGTCAGGGGGCCATGGCGGCCGATTTCGGACCGCAATCGCTCGACTAACTCTGGACGGCCAGTTGGCGCATTCAAATCTTTCGCCCCATCCCAAACGTTTCGGGCGAGGCGATCAGGGCGCGCTCGACCAGATCACAGAGGACATGACCGACCGCCAAGTGCATTTCCTGGATAAGCGGGGTGCTGACGGAAGGAACGAGTAGTGCGAGATCACTGTGCTTGACGATCTCGCCACCGGCTTGTCCCGTTAACGCGAGGACGCGAGCTTTCTTGCGGCGCGCCTCTTGGGCGGCCATGACGACGTCCGGCGAATTGCCGCTCGTTGTCAAGGCAACTAAAAGGTCGCCCTCGACTATCAGTGCCTCGACTTGCCGACGAAACACGTCGTCAAAGCGGTAGTCGTTGGCAATCGCGGTCAGGGTGGTGCCATCACAGGTAAGGGCGATCGCCGGCAGTGGACGCCGATCACGCATGTATCGGCTGACAAGCTCGGTTGCTAGGTGCTGTGCTTGCGCTGCACTCCCGCCGTTACCGCAGAATAGCACCTTGCCGCCAGCCCGAAGAACTGCGATCAACTCCTGGGCCATCGCGGTAACAGTTGCCCCCGCTTCCGTGGCAAGCTGCAATGCGAGCGCGGAGGTTGCTCGAACGTGCGCGCGAAAGAGTGTCTCGGCGTCAAGCTGCTCTGGTTGACTCCCGTTTCCTCTTGCCATAACCTGTCCTCGACCGACTTATCATGTCAAGTCTACCACGGGTCGAGGACATCTGAAATTCCCGCTCCCTTGGGGAACTGATTAGGATGAGGACTGCCTGCCCACTTCATCTGCCTGATGGCACAGTGGCCATTGCTGTTCCGCTTTGCCGGTTCAGCAGGTGAAGATGCTGCCTCGCACGAAGTCGGCATCGTCGGACGCGAGGAAAGCCAGTACGCGCCCGACTCCTCGCGGGTCAGCGAGATTCGCCTTGGCAAGTGCTTCTTCAGGTGATTGACCAAGTCTATGTGCCAAGTCGATGACGTTTTGCCGCTTGAGCGGCGTATCCAGGCTACCCGGGCAGACGTCGTTCACCCGGATACCTTGCGGACCGAGCTTTTGCTCGAGGACCATCGCCAAGCCGTGGACACCTCCTTTGCTCGATCCATAGGCAATCGACGAGCTCCCCCCCCTTACACCGGCTCCCGAGGCAATCAAGACAATGACTCCCCGCCCGGCGCGACGCATGGCCGGGACAACTGCTTTTGTCATGCGAAAGCTGCCGATTAAATTGACATTGATCACGCGCTCAAACGTTTCGTCGTCGAGTTCCTCGACCGGTACGTAGGCCCCTTGCAAAATGCCAGCGCAGTTGATCAAAGCGTCGACGCGTCCCCAGTGTGCCTCGGCGGCTTTGGCGAGGGAAAGGCAATCCGACAACTTTGTAACATCGGTTGGCACGAGCTGGGCCGGCCGGTCTGGTGCCCCGAGCGATGCGAGCTCCATAAGACGTGACGATGGAAGATCCGCAAGGACCAGCTTTGCCCCTTGTTCGGCGCATTCGTGGGCCGTGGCTAGACCAATTCCACTTGCCGCTCCCGTGATGATGACGACTTTATTCGCGAGCCCCATCTAATTTAGTCAATCCTCCCAATTTGTAGGGTTAGGCACCGCACCAGACTTGCGCCAGTTGGACAATCGTTTCGACTGCTCGATCCATGTCCTGCACCGAGACCCATTCGCGCTTACTGTGGAAGTTATGGCCACCGGCAAAGAGATTCGGCGTGGGCAAACCAGCAAACGTCAGTCGTGCACCATCGGTCCCGCCACGAATTGGCTCTTGTTTGGGCTTGAGGCCAGCTCGGCGAATCGCTTCCTCGGCCTTGGTGATAATATCCATTCGCTGGGCAAGAATTTCACCCATATTGCGATACGATTCTTGGATGATGACGTCGATTCGACAACGAGGCTCTTCGCTCATCAGATCGGCAGCGAGCTGCCGCAACAGATCCTCGGCATCGAGAAGGCCCTGGCGAGTGAAATCGCGCACGATGAACTTGATCCGGGTCTGCTCGACGCTTCCGTCGATGTGAACGGGATGAAGGTATCCCTCTCGTCCTTCGGTTGTTTCAGGGGAGAGGCGGTCCTTTGGGAGACGGTCGATCAAGCTCGCGGCAAGCTTCAGGCTGTTTACCAGTTTTCCCTTGGCATAGCCTGGATGAACGTTGCGTCCACGAATCTCGACGACGGCACTATCCGCGCAGAACGTTTCCCACTCGATTGTCCCGGCCGTTGAGCCGTCCATCGTGTATGCCAAGTCCGCTCCGAACGCGGCGACATCGAAATGGTCCGTGCCGCGACCTATTTCTTCGTCCGGAGTAAAGGCGAGGCGCAACGTCCCATGGGGGATCTCCGGGTGCGCCAATAAATATGCCGCGGCGGTAACGATTTCGGCGACGCCGGCTTTGTCATCAGCGCCAAGGAGAGTGGTCCCATCAGATGTGATGAGATCGTGACCGATGACGTCCAAGAGCTCAGGACTATCCCGCGGATCGATTTTCTGACTGGGATCACCGGGTAGGGAAAGAACTTCACCATTGTAGTTTCGCCAAACGATCGGCGTCACGCCGGTTCCCGTGATCTCGGGTGACGTGTCGACGTGGGCCAAAAAGCCGACGACCGGAACGCTGTTAGCATCACTGATCGTGGCAGGAACAGTCGCACTGAGGTATCCGAATTGATCCAAGACGACGTCGGTACAGCCAATACTGATGAGCTCTGCTTGAAGCATTCGTAAAAGATCGAGTTGCTTCAGCGTACTTGGGTTTGTCGAGGAGCTCTCGTCAGACTGAGTATCTACTCGCACGTAGCGAAGAAATCGGTCGCGTAGAGCATCACTGCGAGATTCTGCTGACAACCTGTAAACCTCGCGATTCCGAATTCAACTCATATGACTGAAGTGGGAGAATGCTATCACGCCTTGGCCTGGGCGTCCAGACAGATCGCTCAGCATTCCTCCAGGCGCTCCGAGCCTATTCCGACAGAACTTCAAAAATGAGTTCTGACTCCCCGGAACGAAGGTATTGTATCTTCTTCCCGAGTCGATTTGCTGCCATTGTGATTCGCCGTTTAATCGTAGGTTTATTTTCCCCCGGATTTAGCTGGACGTCGCCCGCATAGCCCGGCCGGATTGTCCGCAAGTAGTCGATGTACGGAGTCAAATCGACACGTGATGATCGCGAAGCACGTCGTTTCGCGAGCTCTTCGGGTGAAAGAGCTGGCTTGAATTCGGGCATTCATCCTCCATCTTGAGTGAATTCAATATCGATGATAAGTAAGTTATATTGGCGCGACTTGTGCATGGTCAAGGCGAAGGGGTGATCGACGATGGACCATCTCGCGTATTGGGGGACTGATGATGGCGTACTGGTGATGCGACGGCTTCCCGGAGACTGGGAAGAGGTTACCGCTGGACTGAAAGGGAAAGAAATCCGTGCCCTCGCCCATCATCCTGGCCGCCCCCAGATGATTCTCGCGGGGAGCTATGGCAGTGGTCTCTTCTGTTCTGAAGACGCCGGCGCGAGCTGGCAATCGCGAAACCAGGGGCTGGACTTTACGTACATCCGTTCGATTCTGTTCGATCCCGCTAACCCGGCTCGGATCTTCGTTGGAACCGAACCGGCGGCCGTTTTTCGGAGCGTCGACGGTGGGCAAACCTGGCAGGAACTGACCGAGTTGCGCTGTCTCCCTGGGCACGAGAAGTGGTTTCTCCCTTACTCACCACGGGCCGGGGCGGTGCGATCATTAGCCGCGGTCCCAGGGCAACCGGGGAGCTTCTACGCTGGAATTGAGCAGGGGGGAGTTGCCTTCACTTATGACAATGGCAACTCCTGGCAATTGCTCGACCAGA
>Ga0070738_10003948_pt1 | contig 18566 bp, 14 predicted proteins | sample Coa_R2_2_FD_66446 | JGI IMG/M metagenome (GOLD analysis project Ga0070738, IMG submission 66446) | Surface soil microbial communities from Centralia Pennsylvania, which are recovering from an underground coalmine fire - Coalmine... | ecosystem: Environmental > Terrestrial > Soil > Unclassified ... | reverse complement strand
GTATAAGCTGAGATATTACCCCATTGCGGCAATAAGGGGCGTAATACGGGAAGTAACTGCGCAGCAGAAACATTTTCTAAGGGAATCACTCGTACGACGATTTCATCTCCTATACCAGGTGATTGACTCGTCCCAACAGAGGTTGCTTGTTCGGCGCTTTCCATATTAGGCACAATTTTAATGACGTTCCCACTCGGGATAGCGGAATAACCCAATATACTTAAGACAGAAAGAAAGACTTGGTAAACTTCATTTTGCCGTAGAGGTTTGCTAGAAATTAAAGTAATTTTGCCATTAACACGCGGATCGACAATAAAATTCTTACCTGTTTCTTGAGAGACTTCATTAATCACACTCAAAATATCAGCATCTTGTAAGTTCCATAGCCTAGCTCCTGATTTGGTGGGAGCGGGTTCGTCCATTTGTTGCACTTGAGAAGCATCGGTTACGACTGAAAGTGTTCCAGCAAAACAAGCGGTTGATAATACAACCCACAATGTGCTCATCAGGATAGATAATCTCATATCATGCTAGACCTAGATTGGCAAAATATTGCCTACGATAACACAAAATTTTCGAGCCGTCCTCGGTCTGCAACAGGCTGACACAAACTGACACAAAGCCTCACCATGAACTGCTTTGCGCAGCTCATGGGGACCTTTAGAAAAATTACTGTTGAGGCTGAGTGGAAGGAGTGGAGGTGCTGTCTGTTGGGGCTGAAGTACCAGTGCTAGAGCTCGTGTTATCGGTTGGAGCAGCAGTTGCACCGCTATTATCACTCGCTGGTGCTGGTGGGGTCGCTGTATTGTTGGTGTTATCACCCCCAGCTGGCGCAGCAGGTGTAGAAGGCTGAACAGACTGAGCAGGGGTAGAAGGTCCAGCAGGAACAGCAGCTGGTTGATTGTCAGTTGAAGTGGTTTGAGCCCCTTCGGAAGCTGCGACTGGAGCAGCAGCCGTACTGCTGGTATTATCCGCTGTCTGCGCAGGAGCAGTTGCAGGTGACTGCATTTGGTCATTCGATACAGCAGACTGCGTTTGTTCAGCAGGAGCTGCTGGCTGAGCAGGGGTAGCAGTTTGAGCTTGATCAGCTGGAGCAGTAGCATTTACTTGAGTGGTGTTTTCATCAGTAGTCGGTTTATTTTCTTCGCCCTTAGAACAAGCGGTCATTCCAATAACACACAGTCCAATGAGGGTCGCAGCAAGAAGATTTTTACGCATAATCAATTTTTCCTTATACAAAAAGCCCATATCATTAATTCAAGATGCCCGCATTCACGAGCGACATAAAGCAGCTATCTTAATATGATTTTCCGGCAGGTGCAAAGAGCATGAGCAGGTAGGCTGCTTACCTCGCCTCAAACAGTATATACTTGAATTGAGCAGTATTCATTCGTTCTAACAAGGCTAACCCTATGATTTCACTACCGGGTTATTTGATTACTGAAAAGCTTTCGGAGGGAGCCGATTCCTTTATATATCGGGCTTACCACGAAGCAAATCCTGAACGCGTTATCATCAAAGTGTTAAAAAATGAACAACCTTCCCCCGAAGAGCTCGCTCATTTCAGACATGAAGCCGAGCTCCTGCAAAGCCTACAGGGAAATGGTACGGTTGCTGTTAAAACGATAGAACAACGTGAGAACCACCTATTTCTAGTCCTCGAAGAATTTGGAACAGCATCACTACTAGAATTGTTAGCTCAGCGTAGTTTAAGTATAAGTGAATTTCTTTTACTAGCACTTCGTATTACGGAAGCATTAGAGAAAATTCATCAACACAAAATCATTCATAAGGATATCAATCCCAGTAATATCTTATGGGATGACCAGACTTCACAAGCAAAAATAATCGATTTGGGTGCAGCTACTACCTTGCCGCGAGAAATTGCTGAAATCAATAATCCCCAACTTTTGCAAGGTGGCACTCTGTTTTATATTTCACCTGAACAAACTGGCCGCATGAATCGAGGGATTGATTACCGTACTGATTATTACTCGTTAGGTGTCACCTTCTATCAAATGATTACTGGCAAGCTACCTTTCAGTTCAGATGATTTGGGTGAACTCATTCACGCCCATATCGCCAAATTACCTGCTGCCCCTCATCAGATCAATTCAGCTATTCCGCCCGTTGTTTCAGACATTATTATGAAATTACTTGCGAAAAAAGTGGAAGATCGATATCAAAGTACCTACGGATTAAAAGCAGATTTACAAACATGCTTAGAACAATTACAAACGACAGGAAAAATTGAATCATTTCCTCTTGGCAAGAAAGATATTTCCTCTCGCTTTCAAATTTCAGAAAAATTATACGGCCGCGAAGGTGAATTAAGATTACTTTTTGATGCCTGCTATCGAACTGCAAAAGGCCAAGCAGAATTACTGTTAGTTACTGGGTATCCTGGTATTGGTAAATCCGTTTTAGTCCATGAATTATACAAGCCTTTGCTTGAGAAAAAAGGTTATTTCATTTCCGGCAAATTCGATCCTTTTAAGCGGAATATTCCTTACACTGCTTTATCACAAGCCATGGAAAAAATGGTGCGGCAAATTTTAATGGAAAATGAATTACAAATTAGTAGCTGGCGAAATCGCATTCAAAAAGCAGTCGGCTCGAATGGCCAAATTGCCATTGATATGGTACCCCTACTCGCTACCATTATTGGCGACCAACCACCTGTTGCAACGCTTGGGCCTACTGAAACGCAACATCGCTTCAATTTGGTTTTCCAACATCTCATTCAAGCTTTCGCAAGCCCAGAGCATCCCCTCGTGATTTTTTTAGATGACTGCCAATGGGCTGATATTCCTTCTATCCAATTACTTGAAATGCTTTTATCACATCACGAAAGCCGCCATTTTTTAATTATCTTAGCCTATCGTGAAAATGAAGTGGAGGAAGGTCATGTTTTGATGTTAGCACTCAATCGATTAAAAAAAGTAGGCTTAAATTTTGCACCTATTATCTTAACACCCTTACAAATAAACGATATTGAAGCCTTATTAGGAGATACGCTCCATCAATCTCAAACGGAAGTAGCTGCCCTGGCTGAGATTTGTCACCAGAAAACCGGTGGTAATCCTTTTTTCTTAACTCAATTTTTAAAAACCCTCTATGAAAAAGGATTAATTGAATATAACTTAACAGAAGGAAAATGGATTTGGTCGCTAGAAAAAATTCGCGCAAGAGAAGTAACTGATAACGTCCTCGAATTCATGGCAGAAAAAATCAAAGAATTGCCTAACGAGACGCAACGGATTTTACAAATAGCTGCCAGCTTAGGAAATCGTTTTGATTTGCAAACGCTTGCCATGATAACAGGCCAATCCATTCAACAAATTACCCACCAATTATGGGCAGCTTTACAAGCTGGCTTTATCCTCACCCAAGATACAACCTATCTTCCTCACACCGTTTTTCATTTTTTACACGACCATATTCAATACGCAGCCTATTTTTCCATTCCAACAGAAGAACGTAAACCGATTCATTTAAAAATCGGTCGTTTATTGCTAGAACATACCCTACCAGACGCTTTAAATGAGAATGTACTTGATATTGTTAATCAGCTTAATCTTGCTATTGACTTAGTCGTTGATGAAAAAGAAAAACAACAATTCGCTGAATTAAATCGGATGGCTGGAGAAAAAGCCTTACTTTCCATTGCATACAAGCCCGCGCTGACTTATTTCATGACAGGTATTTCCTTATTAAATACCCACCCCTGGAAAACACAGTATGAACTTACCTTAAAGCTATATACCGGGGCTGTGGAAGCTGCTTATTTAGCAACTGAACCGGAGGAAATGAATAAGTATGCAGAAATAGCCATTCGAAATATTGAGAATATCTTAGATAAAATCAAAATATATGAAACACAGCTACATTATCTCGCCAGCCAAAATAGATTTATTGAGGCCGCCAAGCTAGCTATTGATGTAATTAACTTATTAGGTGTGAATTTTCCACAACGCCCCACTAATTTCCGCATCCTCGTTGAATTTATTCGAGTTAATTGGTTAATGAGCCGAAAAACGATTGCTAAATTAGATCGATTACCTGATATGACGAGCCCATATTACCTAGCTGCTATGCGCATCCTCATCCAATTGGGTTATGTCGCCTATTTTATCGATAGAAAATTAACCTTACTTACTATTTTGTACACCACCAAATTATCTGTCGAACATGGTAATTGCGCTGAATCGGCTAATGCTTATTTAGGTTGGGCATTTATGCAATGTCATGTATTCAATAATTTTGAGAAAGGGTACGCTTTCAGCCAATTTGCTTTGCAATTAGCTGAACGATTTAGGTCAGATAAAGTAAAAGTGCAAGTGCAATATCTGTATGCTCATACTATTTTGCATTGGTATGAACATGTCGACAAAACACTTACCTTACTATTGACGATTTATCATAAAGCATTGGAGACAGGTAATATTGAATATGCTGGCTATTGTATTGTGGATTATTCTTATCGGACCTTTCTAAGCGGCAAAGAATTAAATAATGCTGCGAAAGAAATTAAAAACTATGCCAATGCTTTATCTTCCATGGGGTTAAAATGGCCTCATCTCAATGTGATGAGCACGCTGCAAGTTATTTTTAATCTTTTAGCTGACTGCGAAAAAATTGAATTAGTCGGGGAAGCATTCGATGAAAGAAGCATCCTCCCAGTCCTCATTGCTGAAAAAGACAATATTGGCATTTTCGCCATTTATCATAATAAATTGTTACTATCTTATCTTTTTCATCAATATGAACTCGCTTATCATTATTTATTAGAAGCTAAAAAAAATGATGATAAAATGAAAAGCCGCGGTCATTTTGCCGTACCTGCCTTTTGTTTTATTACTTCTTTAGTTTATTTAAGACGTTGCCGTAGCGTCCCAAAACCAGAGAAAAGGCAATTATTAAAAGCCGTTAAAAAAAATCAAGCTTTAATGAAACGATGGGCTTACTATGCACCAATGAATTATAGTCAGAAATATTATTTAGTTGAAGCAGAATTAGCCTATACCAATGGCCAGCTCGATCAAGCAGCTACTTACTACGATCAAGCCATCCAATTAGCCAAGCAAAACCGCTATCTACATGAAGAAGCAATCGCCAATGAACTGGCTGCCTTATTTTATTTCGCACAAGGCAAAGAAAAAATCGCCAAGGTGTATCTATCAGATGCGCATTATTGCTATGTGAAATGGGGCGCTGTTGCCAAAGTTAAGCACTTAGAAAAAAATTATCCGCAATTATTGACGAGCAAAGCAAAATATGGTGAAAAACTTGCGCTTATCCCCATGGACCGCTCCCCTTCTCCCTTATCAGCTAACATAGCGGAAACGGTTGATTTAGCCAGTATCATGAAATCAGCACAAACCATTTCCAGTGAAATAATTTTAGCTGATTTATTGAAAAAAATGATGCGTATTGTCATTGAAAATGCAGGTGCTCAAAAAGGATTTTTATTACTGGAAAAATTAGATGAATGGTTAATTGAAGCGGAAGGCTCAAGTGAGACTGAAACAGTTACTGTTTTACAACACGCCCCTATTGAGCCTACTCTACCTGCTTCGATTATTCATTATGTCATGCGAACCAGAACACCTCTTGCCTTGGATGACGCTTCGCATACGGAACAATTTGCATCAGATCCTTATATTCAGCGTCTGCAGCCCAAATCTGTCTTATGTACGCCTCTGATCAATCAAGGGACTTTAAGCGGTATATTGTATCTAGAAAATAATCTTGCCACTGAAGTGTTTACGCCAAATAGAATCCAAATAATAAATTTATTATCAGGCCAGATCATTGTTGCTATTGATAATGCAAGATTATATTCACATTTAAAAGAACTCAATCAAGCTTATGAATGCTTTGTTCCGAAGGAATTTTTAAATTTATTAGAGAAAAAAAATATTATCGAAGTACACTTAGGTGACCAAGTCCAAAAAGAAATGACAGTCATGTTTTGTGATATCCGTGGCTTCACCACGCTCTCTGAAAAAATGACGCCCCAAGAAACACTAGAATTTATTAATGGTTTTTTAAAAATTATGGAGCCTGTCATCACCAAGCATAATGGTATTATTGATAAATATATTGGTGATGCCATTATGGCATTATTTCCATTGAATGCAGATGATGCGGTACGCGGCGCCATTGCCATGGTAAAACAATTAGATGAATACAATAAAGAACGGAAACAACAAGCATTAGCACCCATTCGAATAGGAATAGGTTTAAATACGGGTAAATTAGTATTAGGTACGGTAGGCGATGAACACCGCATGGAAGGTACCGTTATCTCCGATGCGGTGAATATAGCCTCCCGCGTGGAGAGCTTAACCAAATTGTATGGTGCAAGCATTATCATCACTAAAAATACTTATACCAAACTTAAACGTCCAGATGCTTATACCATCCGCATCTTAGACAAAGTAGTGGTAAAAGGTAAATCCAAGCCTACTACTATTTATGAGATCTTTGAGAATGATCCTGAAGCTCTCTTCATTTTAAAGCAAAAATCCCTTAAGCAATTTGAAGAAGGGGTTTTATTATTCAAAAAAAAGAAGTACTCAGAAGCCCTCTTAATTTTTCAAACTATTACTCACAATAATCCAGATGATATTGCTGCTCAATCTTATCTGCATCGCTGCCAGAAAAAATTACGTTCTTCTACCATTACATAAAGCCAACAACCAAACTACTTTCGATCACATCTCGTGTTTCATGCAGTGAACCGTTTTGATTACTCCCCACCAATGTGGTATCGATATTTTTGTTTTTATAAAAATAATGGGCATAGCGTACATCTAGCGTTAAAGCTTTGGTGAACTTATAAGTTGCTCCGAGCATCGTTATAATAGCATCTGCACCTGGGGAAGTAGAAGTTTGTACGCTGGTATTGTTGGGGTCTTCATCATAGGCGACACCCAGTCGGGTCAGTAACTTTGGTGTTGCTAGATAATGGAAACCAACCCCTGCACGCCAGGTATCATGAAAATAATACGGCACGGTCACAGTAGGTACAACGACTGGTACTACAGCTTTTCCAACGGCTACTAATGCTACCGGATTATGTTGCGTCACATTTTTAATCGAACTCCACTGCATACGCTCCAATGTTGTCATCATCCCTAAACGGGGCGTAAAAAACTGATCAAGACTGATGACCGTACTAGGTGGTGCAACGACGCTAAAATAATAGTCGTTTGAATTTGTGGCGGTAGGTTGGGTGTAAAGCGTACTCTTGCCGCTTGCATCGAAATGTACTGAAGTATGATAGGTGATACCAAATTTGGTGCCGAGAGCGGGCTGAAACAATACCCCTGCATGCGCACCCGCACTCCACGCCGTGGCTGTATTATCCGATTTGATATCAGAGAAATGTAGAGTGGGAAAACCTTTCATAGAGTCGAGAGTTTGACTAAAGCGTTCAGCATCAAGACCAAAACCGACAGCCGACTTATCTGTTATTTTCACTGCTACCGCAGGCGTAATATCCAAAACGGAAACATTCCCGTGCGTTCCCACATAACGGACGATAGAATCAGCAGGATAATTTACATTACCATAATCCACATACAACTCACCGATACCCATGGTCACACGGTCAGTAACAGGCATCGCATAAAATAATCCGGGTAAAAAGTAATTACTTCTAGAATCGGCGGTACCGGTTTGACTATAGTGAGTAGCTACTTGAGTCTCTGTTCCCTTAAATTGAGTAAATACCGTCGCGGTAATTGCCTGGGTCACGAATTGCGGAGAATGTACCAATACCATCGAAGCAGGATTGTAATAAACCCCTGTCGCATCGTAAGCAACGGCATTCCCCACCGCTGATTCGATATAAGCAGCCATGGCGTAATGGCTCACACTGCAGATAGCAGCAGTTAATAAACTCTTCTTGATGACCTTTGGTAGATTACTATTCATTTTTCCTTCCCTGTAAAAATGAACTATTTGCTATAAATGAGGGCTAAATACTACTATGCTTGATTATCCATGTTAACACAAGACCTAGTACAGCCAATGCTGTCATCAACTGAAGAAGCGTCAACCGTTTCTGTTTCATTAAAAATACCTCTGCCTCATGGCTTCTTTCGCTAATATTAAAGTATGATTTGCTTCTTCGTTAGCCCTTGCTGTTCCTTCTTTCAGCACGGAGATAACATAATGCGGATCTTGTTCTAGCTGTAACCGGCGTGTGCGTATGGGTTCGATGAGATTAACGAGGACATCTATCAACTGACGCTTACATTCCACATCGCCAATCGTGCCTTCCCGATAACGCTCCTCTGCTTGCGCCACCCATGCTTTATCAGGATTAAATGTTTCATGAAAAATCCACAGCGGATTATTTTCTACCTTTCCGGGGTCAGTCGCTTTTAATCGATTGGGATCGGTATACATGGCCATCACTTTCTTTTTGATGGCATCAGGATCGTCGCTTAAGAAAATAGCATTATTCAATGATTTGGACATTTTTAACAGATTACCGTCTGGTGCCGGCGAGCCAATTCCTACCAGACGGCGAGAACGACCCAGCTTGTGTGCAGGAATGGGAAACAATCCGCCTTTTTTAACATAATCCGCATCGTCCGTATGCGTATCGACATGGCAATAAAGCTGATTAAAACGCCGAGCAACTTCGCGCGTTAATTCAAGGTGGGGAATTTGGTCTTCTCCTACGGGTATGATCTCTGAACGGAAAGCTAGAATATCAGCTGCCTGATTAACAGGATACAAAAGAAACCCAAAAGGATAGTTATCACCCAATCCTTTGTCCCGGATTTCATCTTTAATTGTAGGGTTACGCATGACACGCGGATAAGATACCAACATACTAAAGAAAATAGTTAATTCAGCAATAGCCGCGATATCAGATTGTAAAAATAGGGTACTCCGAGCGGGATCAATGCCAACCGCCAAATAATCCATCATTAAATCCATCACATTTTGATGGACTTCAGCAGGCTTTTCCATGCGTGTCGTAAAAGCTTGTACATTTGCAATTAAAAAATAGCAGTCATAATCCTCTTGCATCAGCACCCGGTTCTCAACAGAACCCACCCAATGCCCTAAATGCAGACGCCCAGTCGGCGTATCACCGCTTAATAACCGTGGTTTTTTCTTTTCCATTATGTTGTTAACTCTCTATGTGCTAAATGATAAAACACTTGCCCTGCTTGCTGGCTTTTGATAATCCGCCAATTGGAAGGCAGCTCATTATCTCTAATTAGCTGCCTCGCTTCTAGATAGATATAAGCGGAAGGAGCTAAAAATTTATTCATTTCAAGATAATCACAGCAGGGTAATAATAAATTTTCATCGTAAGGCGGATCGAGAAAAATAATATCAAACGGCTGCTCCGGGAGCTTTAGCCCCTTAGGAGCCTTGGCGCGATAAACATAAGCATTCTCGGCTCCCCATTCAGCAAGCTCTTCTTTTAATAAGGCGACTACCTCGGCTGATTGATCTGTCATCACCACATAAGCAGCCCCGCGGGAGAGCGCCTCGAAACCTAACGCACCACTGCCGGCAAAGAGATCTAGGCAATAGGCACCCGTTAAATAGGGAGCTAGCCAGTTAAAGAGGGTTTCACGGACTCGGTCTGGGGTAGGACGCAAGCCTTTTACATCCGGCACTTTCAGCCGTCTACTGCGCCATTTCCCTGCAATAATTCGGACAAGACCTTGTTTCATGCTACTATTAAGCCCCCATAAGTGATTGATGATAAAGGATAGAGAAATGTTTGACTTTCTCAAGCGAAAAAATCAGGCTGCACCTGAGGCAACAAACAGTCAAGAAAAACCGAGCGGTTTTTTTTCTCGCTTAAAGCAAGGGCTTTCGAAGACCCGCGCTAAATTGACGAGGGGCATGGCGAATCTATTTCTGGGCAAAAAAGAATTAGACGCAAACTTAATTGAGCAAATCGAAATGCAGTTGTTAACAGCCGATGTCGGAGTGGAAACAACGGAGCAACTCATTCGCTCTTTGACTCAAAAATTGGCCCGTAAAGAACTCCATGATGGAGAAGCTGCTTTCCAATGCCTACGCGAAGAAATGAAAAACATCCTCCAACCCTGCGAAGTCCCGCTTATTATCCCTGATGAAACAAAACCGTATGTCATCCTGGTGGTGGGTATTAATGGTTCAGGCAAAACAACTACCATCGGTAAGCTGGCCAATTACTTCAAGCAAGATAAAAAAACGGTCATGCTGGCGGCGGGGGATACCTTCCGAGCAGCAGCTATTGAACAATTACAAATATGGGGTGAACGGAATCAAATCCCTGTCATCGCCCAACAGCCGGGTGCTGATACAGCCGCTGTCATCTACGATGCCTTAGAAGCAGCAAAGGCCCGTGGCATCCAGCTATTGATTGCCGATACAGCCGGTCGCTTGCATACTCAATCTAACTTGATGGCGGAATTGCAAAAGGTGAAGCGGGTCATGGCTAAGTTAGATCCCACTACTCCCCATGAAACTCTTATTGTGCTCGATGCAACGTTAGGACAAAACGCGCTTAACCAAGTGAAACAATTTCATCAAGCCATTGGTGTCACGGGCATTGTGCTCACTAAATTAGACGGCACAGCCAAAGGCGGTATCATTTTTGCTATCGCCAAGGCCATGCAGCTGCCGATTCGCTTTATTGGCATTGGCGAAGGGATAGATGATTTACGCCCCTTTGAGGCAGGCGAGTTTGTCGATGCCCTGTTTGAAGAATGATCTCTTGTATAAAAACGACGCTATGCTCTTTTTAGCAAAAATAATAGCCATTTTTTAAGATTATGTTAATTTTTCTCGCTAACTTTAAACTACACTATCTCCAATCTATTAATTAAGATTGGTGCTTTATGTTTAAAAACATGAAAGAAACTATTAAAGAGAGGTATCGGAATATACCACGCAGTTTAAAAGTTAAACCTAACACGGACAATTTAAAAGAATTTAAGCAATCTCCCTCTCTTTCCAACGCAGTTAATCCTAAGGATAATCCTCCCCAATCGCCTCACTTATCGAAAACTAGCGCTAAAAGTTCTCCAAAATTTGGTCTCTTTCCTGAGCAACCTCCTATCGACCAAACTTCTCAACATTTTCAATCCAATGATTCCAAATTATTTGGCAGAATAGCCAACTATCTCACCCAATTACCACTTGATAATAATTTAAATATTTTTGCAAAAAGTTATGGCTTCATCGTGATGGGGGCGATTGCAGAAAACTTACTCCGCTCTACCTCACGAGCTGAATTACTTGGAAAATCCTATGGTTTTTCTAATTTTAATCAATTATTACACCAAACTTCCGCGATTAGAAATTTAATAGCTGATTATTTTATTCGTATAAAAGATCTTCATTATATCCTAGATTGTAATTTTGAACTTGAAGCATTTTCAGTCTTGGAATCCGAAAATGAACAACAAACTGGAGGGAGATTAACAGGCTGGAAAAACCGGGCAGACGTCATTGAATTAACTCGTAAGCATTCAGTGAAAATGATCGACCAATTTGCTTATATTCTAGATGCGTTACGAAAAATTCACGAAATAGTTGCCTATGATCCAGAGATAAGTTCTGATGCATCAGCCTTTGCAATAGCCATGTTATATGTCATTGCTGGCACCTGCGCACGCGATTTATTATTGAAGAAGCTTATTTCAGATGAAAAATTGATAGAGCATTTCACTATATTAAAACTTACCAGGGACGAATTTGCTCATTATGATATTGTAGGGAAAAACACTGCTGTTTTTAAAAATTCTATCAAAGATAATAACAACTTAGTTGCTGAGTTAATTATAAAGTTGGAATCTCAAATTCCTGCTATAGAAGCGTGTCTTGATCAAGAATATAAAACCCAAATCATTCCCTTAACGGTTGGCGTGACGAATAAATTTCCCGCGGAAAAAAATTACACCGAGATAAAACCAAATGAAAACCAATTGGTGGCATGCACTTCGCCCTAAAGAGTGGCACCGTACAGAAGAATGTCAGTTGGAGAAACATGGCTTTCTACAATTAGAATCGGATAATTGATCTAAATCTACTTGGAAAATTTTTCGTATACTTTCTTTATTAAAATCTGAAAAGGGACAAACCTGCTGACAATTTTCTCTTAAAAAAGTTGGATCAAACGCATTTAATTGATCCACCTTGATTTCTGCATTTTCGGAGTCAATGTTTAATAGCTTAAGCAATGACAATTTAAAGTAGGCTTTTTTAAACAACCCCCAGGTGTGATTTGGGTTCATTGGAAGAAAAAATAAAAAGATTTTTTCATCTATTTTTGACTTCCCGAAAAATAAATTAAGCCCATATTGACCGGCAAGCTTTTCAATCTCTGGTTTCATTTCAAGAATTTTTTTTAAAATCATAGATTTTATTATTGTTAGTTAAAGTGGTTAAGTTATACTCAATTTACCCTATTATATCTTATTTACTTTCTATAAGATAAGGAATCCACGCTACTAGTGGAAAAGCCATATTGAAAACAGGCAGAATAATTTAGTAATATAATGCAGTTTTCCAAGATAAATTATCCTATTAAACTCACGAGATCTTTTATATTTATGGCCAATCTAAATACGAGCCTACAAACCGTTGATATTCGCCTGCCGGTCAGCAGCCTGGAAGCTTATATCCAGTATGTACAGCAAATTCCTATGCTGACCCCAGAGGAAGAATATGAATTAGCGGTACGATTACAGCAAAATAATGAACTCGCAGCTGCTAAGCGCTTGATTTTAGCGCATCTCCGTTATGTGGTCCGAGTAGCTAAGGGCTATTTAGGCTATGGCTTGCCATTGGCTGACCTGGTCCAAGAAGGCAATATTGGATTAATGAAAGCAGTAAAACGTTTTAATCCAGCACTAGGTGTACGCCTGGTGACCTTTGCGATGCATTGGATTAAAGCAGAGATACATGAGTATATTTTACGCAATTGGCGTATTGTCAAAATAGCCACCACGAAAGCCCAGCGAAAGCTTTTTTTCAACTTACGCAACCTAAAAAAACATCTTAGCTGGATGACCACCCAGGAAGTAAACGAAGTCGCTAAAGATTTAGGGGTTAAACCTGAGACGGTAAGAGAAATGGAAATGCGTCTTGCCAGCACAGACGCTTCATTTGAAAGCCACAGTGAATATGATGACGAAGAAACTTCTTACTTCGCGCCTGCAGGCTTTTTAGAAGATCATCGCTATAACCCTGATAAGCAATTGGAGCAATCAGATTGGTCGGAGCAATCCAGTGACACTATTTACCAAGCCTTGAATCAGCTAGATGAACGCAGCCAGCACATTATTCAAGCCCGTTGGTTAGACGAAAATAAAGTCACGTTACAAGAGTTAGCAGACAAATATCACATTTCGGCTGAACGTGTGAGGCAACTTGAAAAAAAAGCAATGGATAAATTACGCACCGCTGTAGAAGCTATAGCCAGCTAATTAATTATTTAGGCTACTTGAGAAGCTCCTCCCCGAAGCTGATTAGCCTCACTGATTAAGGCTAGCCTGACAGCTTCAAGTTTGGCCATCTTAGCACCGCGTAACACTTCGTAGACTTCCGCCAACTTGCTCAATAAGCTGGCTTTCTTTAACTTACTTTCTTTACTGCCTTCCGGTAACTCACGCACTTCCCGCAAGGTACGTGCAATTTCTTCCCAGTTATATGCAGCTGCTTGCTCACGAGGTGTCATACGTTTTTTTTCATTCGTTTCTACTTTCACCAGTGCAGCATCGAGTACGATCGATTTATATCGCTCGGCGCCATCCATTAGCATTTCTATCCGTTCTTCTAACGTACCTTTAGGTTCATCCTGGGGATAAAACGTTAATGGCATATAACCTCCTCATCCTCACTCATTATGGTTCTTATCATTAAAGCTATTTTTAGTATAGACACTAATAGAAAAATTGCTCGGCTTAAATAGATCAAAAAATGTACAGTTTCATATTAAACGTCATTTTTCATCCGATCTAAGCAGCGATATTGCAATGCTTCACTTAAATGGGCCTGGCTAATGGCTGCGATTCCCTCTAAGTCCGCAATGGTCCGGGCCACTTTAATAATTCGATGATAGACACGAGCTGAAAGATTAAACCGTGTCATCACTTGATTCAATAGCGTCAAAGCCTCTGGCTGAATGTCGGCAACGTGATCTAATTCTGGAACGGTCAATAGGGTATTACATTTACCCTGGCGCGCGAGTTGATAATTCCGTGCCTTGATGACTCGCTGGCGTACCTCTTTACTAAATTCGATAGGCTGCTGAGGAGTATTCGCGAGCATGGAAGGTGGTAAACGTGCCACTTCCACATGCATATCGATACGATCCAATAATGGCCCAGAGATTTTACCAATATAACGTTGAATTTGTTCTTTCGTACAACGGCAATGATCAGAAGCGCTTCCTGCATAACCACAGGGACAAGGGTTCATTGCAGCAATGAGTTGGAATTGTGCAGGGAACATGGTTTGAAATGCAGCACGAGAAATCGTGATACACCCGGATTCTAAAGGCTCACGTAAACTTTCTAATACATGACGACTAAATTCAGGAAACTCATCCAGAAATAAAATACCATTGTGTGCTAGCGAAATTTCTCCTGGCCGGGGGGGTCGGCCTCCTCCGACTAAAGCCACGCTAGAACTGCTATGATGAGGGGAACGAAAAGGAATGCGTTTCCATTCAATGGGATTAAATCCATTGTTACTGACAGAAGCAATAGCTGCTACTTCTAACGCAGCTCGATCATCGATTTCTGGCAAAATGCTAGGTAAGCGACTGGCAAGCATGGTTTTCCCTGTTCCAGGTGGCCCGATGAATAACAAGCTATGTCGCCCTGCAGCAGCAATTTCTAACGCGCGTTTGGCATGAGGTTGTCCTTTCACATCGGCAAGATCATCGGCTGGATCATTCGGTTGTAACGTGAGTTGGGAGGAACAAGCAGAAAGTGGTTGCTCTCCCCGCAAATGAGCACATACCTCTAATAGATGTTTAGCTGATAAAGCTTGGGCTTGTGGGACCAATGCTGCTTCCTGAGCATTATAGTCAGGAATAATTAATCGTCGCCCGGATTGATACGTACTTAATGCTACTGGCAAGACCCCACGGATGGGCCGTAATTCACCTGATAATGCAAGCTCTCCTGCAAATTCATATTCCAACAAAACATCTGGCGGAAGTTGCCCTGAGGCCGCGAGTATTCCCAATGCAATCGGTAAATCAAAGCGTCCCCCTTCTTTAGGTAAATCAGCGGGTGCTAAATTAATCGTGATACGGCGACAAGGAAATTCGAACTGGGTATTCATCAAAGCACTACGCACGCGATCTTTACTTTCTTTTACTGCTGCTTCTGGCAAACCGACAATGCTCAAACCTGCCATACCATTGGATAAATGGACTTCCACTGTCACCAAGGGGGCAGTAATACCGGCAGCAGCACGGCTATAGACAATAGCAAGTGTCATAAGGTTTTTTCCTTTTAATGTAAGAGGGGAAAGAAAGAATGGGAATTAAAACAGGGAAGAATAATCTCGAAGTTAGAAGCGATTATAAGTTTTATTTTGGAATTTACAACTACTCAACTTGCATCCTAAGCCAAGATACGTTATTTCTATCGTCCCTTGCGCCCGTAGCTCAGTTGGATAGAGTGTTGGTTTCCGAAGCCAAAGGTCGGAGGTTCGAATCCTCTCGGGCGCGCAGGTTAACTTCTTGCAAATCGCTAGGTGTACCCACGTTATACCATGCTCCTCGATAGTGCTCGCCCGTTATTTGATTAGCTAAAACGGCAGGAATCAATAACGTTGTCAAACGAAAATGACCCGGTTCGCAATTTTTAAAAAATTCTGGGCGGAATATGGAAATATTGCCAAACGTGAAAGTAGGCTGAACATTCATGACCAGACGCCCTTCACGCAAACCGAAATCTCCCTCCGGATGATAAGGAGGATTATCCACCATCACTAAATGCGCTAGGCCCTCAGGCTGTTGAGGTAATTGATGGAGGGGATAATCAGTAATAATATCGCTACTCAATACAATAAAAGGTTCTTCACCTAGCAAAGGTAGCGCATGGAAAATACCCCCGCCTGTTTCTAATCGTTCTTTTTCTTCCGAATAAAAAATAGTAACGCCATAGCGTTTTCCATCACCTAATGCCGTTTTAATCTGCTCAGCCTGATAAGAAACATTTATCACTATTTCCTTAATACCTGCTTTAACCAAACTAAAAATGGCATATTCAATTAAATATTTTCCTGCCACATATAATAAGGGCTTAGGGGCATTCGCTGTTAATGAGCCCATGCGTTCACCTCGACCCGCTGCTAATATCATGGCGCGCATACGGAGAGCTGCTCCACAACAGGCTGCACCGTTTCTGTTAAATGCCGATGCAGCAACGTTAATTCTGGATAGTTTGCACTTACTTGTTGTAAATAATTTAAGGTGCGAGGTACATATCGAAGGTAGTGAGACTGATGATCCCGGACGTGCTTACGAGCAAAGGTTAATAATGCTTTTAAATGACGCTGCACCCCCATCATATCAAACCAATAGAGAAATTCTCCTGAATCAACCTGTGATAAGACGCCTTGCTTTTGTAATTCTTTAAAATAGTACTCTACCCATTGGATCACCTGCGCTTGCGGCCAATCGATATAACAATCGCGCAATAAAGACACAACGTCATAGGTCACAGGTCCGATGAAGGCGTCTTGAAAATCCAGAATTCCCACATCATGTGGTAAAGCCATTAAATTGGCTGCATGATAATCACGATGCATAAACACTTGCGGTTGAGATAAGGCCATTTCTACAAGATGGGCATAACACTCATCTAATTCTTCTTCTCCTAACAAAGTCAATCCTAGCCATTTGTTCAAAAACCATTCTTTATGCCATTCCCATTCCTGCCACATGAATTCGCGCGTAAAAGATGGAATACTATAACCAGGTACCTCGCGACAGCCTTGTAAAGTAGCCAAGGCATTGAGAGCTCGGGTGTAAAGAAGATCGGCATTGTGATCCTCCAGCACGCTCAGGTAGGCCAGGTCCCCAAAATCGGTCAGTAACAAAAACCCTTGCTCTAAATTAGCTTCAAAGACAACGGGTGTGTTTAACCCTTGTGCTCGCAGGGCGTTAGCAATGGCTATAAACGGACGGCAATTTTCTCGGGGGGGTGGGGCATCCATCGCAATAAAAGAAGCAGATGGGGTCCAAACGCGAAAATAGCGGCGGAAGCTAGCATCGCCTATCATTGGATACAAGGTCAGGGAGGAAAGACCGCACTCTGTCTTCAGCCAGGTCAAAAGCAACTGTTTTCTTTCTTCCGCGGATTCCATTATCTAGCCCTTTTCGTTACACTTGCCGATTTGAATTAAAGTAAAGCGACTTGGGAAGGAATATAGCTCAGGGACAATAAAATGTCTGTAAGAAAAATAGTACTCATTGTAAGCCTACTAATCAGCTGCATCCTTCCGCAGATGGCCTTCTCTAACGAAGCAAACTCGACGTGGACGCAAGAGACTATCGCAAAAGAATTAGGCTGGGTAGAAAGTAGAGAAAATCATTGTGGGGGGTATTACCTCGAGCCCTCTTTTGCTTATCCCGTCCGTTTAGAAAAAGGCAGTTTCATTGAAACAACCGGCCAGCAAGGCTTTTTTTCCTTTCATGGTACCTCTATTCTTGAAGGCAAAGTCACGATTAATCGTGAAGACCAGCAGATCACAGCGAATAAAGCGTATATCTATCGCGATCCGGTTACTGGCAAGATTAATGCGGTAGATTTGATAGGTGATGTCCATTTGCGAGAACCCAATACGCTCATTATTGCTAAACAAGCACATTATAATTTTGACACGAACGCGAAATTTTTAACGGATACCACTTACCGGACGACGTTTGCAAAAAGTACACAACCAAGAAGCACCCCCCAACTCGCAGGCGCCAAATCGGTTCCACCAGCAGAAATGGAAAAGACGCGGAAAGTGACAGGTCTCACTGCGTGGGGAAAAGCTTATCAGTTCTCGCAGACAGAACCTAAAATATATGATTTACGTTCGGTGAGCTATACTACCTGCTCACCGCTTAATCCTGTTTGGCAAGTAAATGCCAGTCACATGGTGTTGAATAAAAGCACCGGTCGAGGCTATGCCACACATGCCCGCATTTGGGTAAGAGACATCCCTGTTTTTTATACCCCCTACATTAATTTCCCTATTGATAGTCGACGGCAAACAGGTTTCTTATGGCCCCGATTTGGTACTTCTAATAAGTACGGGCCTTATCTCAATACCCCTTTCTATTGGAACATGGCACCCAATTATGACATGACGATTACGCCGGCTATTCTAACTAAGCGGGGTATCCAGGTAACTGATAATTTTCGCTATCTAACAGGAACCAGTTCGGGCAATGTGGAGCTCAGTGTCTTACCATCTGATACTTATTTCGCCAATTTTCAGCAAACATCGAAAGAGAAATACGCTAATTCGACTAACCCCTCAACACAAGCTGAATTAAACCGGCTGCTTAACGATAGCAC
>Ga0070738_10003947_pt1 | contig 18567 bp, 10 predicted proteins | sample Coa_R2_2_FD_66446 | JGI IMG/M metagenome (GOLD analysis project Ga0070738, IMG submission 66446) | Surface soil microbial communities from Centralia Pennsylvania, which are recovering from an underground coalmine fire - Coalmine... | ecosystem: Environmental > Terrestrial > Soil > Unclassified ... | reverse complement strand
CCTTGGCTCGGAGGAGCTGCTCCTTGGCTCGGAGGAGGTGCTCCTTGGCTCGGAGGAGCTTCTCCTTGGCTCGGAGGAGGTGGTCCTTGGCTCGGAGGAGCTTCTCCTTGGCTCGGAGGAGGTGCTCCTTGGCTCGGAGGAGCTTCTCCGTGGCTCGGAGGAGGTGCTCCTTGGCTCGGAGGAGCTTCTCCTTTGCTCGGAGGAGGTGCTCCTCGGCTCGGAGCTCTCCTGGAATCGTCGCAAGACGATGCGACGGAAATTCGGAATGCTGTTCCCTTCGGACGCTCTCTTCTTGCGTGGGTAAATCGTCAGCGCGGTGCGTCAAGTCTTGGACTTGAGGTCGCTTGAGCCGGAGAGTCCCGTGTCGGGACATGTCCGGCGCGCGACTTGCCTCCACCGCGTGTCGGAGTCTACTCGCTTTGAGGGGCCACTGGCGGTCGAGGCGACGTTCAGGCATCCTCTCCCCGTCGCACGGGAGGGTGGAACGGGTGTTCTCGCGAGCCCGTAGAGCGAGCTTGCTCGCCGCGTTCGTCGCGGCGGCGGCGGGTTGCGCGCCTGGCGCGAGCGCGGCGCCCGCCCCGAACCCGACCGAGATGTCCGTCACGCTCCCGCTCAAGGGCCAGGCGGGCCCGAGCTTCCTCCAGCTCCCCGATCCCGACGGAGGCGCGCGCGCCGAGAGCCGCGTCGTCGCGCTCCCGAACGGAAGCGCGATCGTGACGGGCGGGCTCACCGCGAAGGGGCCGACGAACCAGGTCCTCTACTACGACCCGTCCGTGCGAGCCTTCGTGACGCTCGACGGCGTGGCCCTGAAGGCTGCGCGCTACCGGCACGACGCGACCTACCTGCCCACGAGCACGGCGGAGAAGGCGCAGATCCTCGTCTCGGGCGGCTACGACGAGCGTTCGCTCCTCGCCTCGGTCGAGCTCCTCACGATCGACCTCGCGAACCTCGCGAGCTCGACGTCGACCGAGCTCGTCCCGCTCCCGGACGCTCGGGCGGGCCACCGGGGCGTCGCGATCGCGACCTCGACGCGCGGCGGAAAGCCGTGGTCGGGGACGAGCGCGGTCCTCATGGTCGGCGGCTGCGTCTCGAACGTGGGCTACGACGCGGCGGCGACGAGCTCCGCGATCCTCTACGAGATCGAGACGGGCCAGGACGGCCTCGCGACGGGCGGGAAGCCCACGGTGACGCCGTCTCAGCCGCAGTACGCGCGCTATCTCCACGACGTGATCCTCCTCCCCGGACCCGACGGTGTCCCGGGAACGGACGACGACCGCGTCCTCGTCCTCGGGGGCCGCGGCGCGAACGCGATCGTCGCCACCTCGGAGATGCTCATCCCGATCGGCGCCGCCGAGGTCTACGAGCCCGCGCTCCAGAAGTGGAGCCCGGTCCACTTCGACGGCGCGGCGCCCGAGGCGCGCTTCAAGCATAGCCTCGTCCGCTCGTTCGACGGAGCAGGCGCCCTCGTCGTGGGCGGCCAGTCGAGCGAGACGGCCGGCGCGACGGGCGTGGACTCGATCGCCCTCGATGCGAGGGACGCCACGCTCGGCCGCCTCTCGCGGGCGGGGACGCTCTCCGCGCCGCGCTCGGCGGCCGAGGCGGCCTCGCTCGACGACGGCCGCGTGCTCGTCGCCGGGGGCGTCGATCCGGCGACCGGGGCGGCGCGAAGCGACGCCGAGATCCTCGGGCCCGGCGGCGCGGACTCGCCGTTCACGATCGGGACGCCGCGCTTCGACTTCGGCCTCGTCTCGCTCGGGTCCCAGACGGTGCTCGTCTTCGGCGGCTACGGCGCGAGCAAGGACGCGTTCGGCGCCCCCGCCGCGGGTCTCCTGCTCCTTCGCAAGTAAGACCGGCGCGAGTTAAGATCGCCGGCGATGACCGCGGGCGGCCTGGACGACGTCGATGACAGCGCGTTCGTCGATCCGCCGGGAGCGACCGGCGGACCGCCCCCACCGCCGCCGCCGCCGCCCCCGCCGCCGCCCACGCCGGGCGCGAGCGGCGTGTTCAAGATGGGACCCCAGGGTGCGCTCGGGCTCCCCGACGTGCTCGCGCGCCTCGAGCGGTTCGCGGCGGTCCTCGTCGGTCTCGAGCGCGAAGTCACGGACCTCCACGCCGTGGCGAGCCGCCTCCCGACGGACGGGAGCGCGGCCGCGATGCCGGCTCCGGGTGGCGTCGGCGGCGATCCCGCCGAGGCGGAGAGGCTCAAAGCCGACCTCAAGAGGGCCAGGGACGAGACCGAGCGTCTCGAGGGTGAGCTCCAGTCGCTGCGCCTCTTCCGCGAGCAGACGCGGACCCAGATCCAGAAGGCGGTCTCGGGGATCGTGGACATGAAGCTCCCGCCCGAGGCCGAGAAGGCGGTCAAGGCGATCGTCGTGGACCGCGACCGCCTCCAGGAGGAGAAGCAGCGGATCGAGCAGGAGCTCCAGCGGATCAGGGGCGAGGCGACGAAGCGCTTCTCGGCGCTCAAGAACGACCTCGATCGCGTCCAGAAGGAGCACGACACGGTTCGGGTCCAGAAGGACAACCTCATGCGCCAGCTCCAGGCGCGCGACGAGGAGGCCGCCGGCAAGCGCGAGGTCACGCTCGAGGACATCACGAGCTCCGAGATCTTCCGGACCATGCTCGGCAACATCAAGAAGACGAGCCGCCAGGAGCTGACGGTCCTCCACGACGCGATCGCGTCCGTCCGAGCGATCGACCCCAAGGCCTACGAGACGGTCCTCGAGATCGTCGCGCGCGCGTTCAAGAAGCAGGGAATCGAGAACCCGCTCGCGACGTTGCCGAGGGACTAGCAGGAGTCGGGCGACGTGAACGAGCGCGTGCTCGAGGCGACGGAGGAGACGCTGGAGCTCAGGCTCCGCGCCGCGGACCGTCGGATCTCGCGCGAGCTCGTCCTGGACCTCCGGCGGGCGCCCGCGGGGCGCGAGCTCCTCGAGAGGCACCTCGCCGCGCTGAGGCGCAAGGGCGACGAGGACGCGGCCCTCGTGGCGGCCTCGGCCCTCGCGCTCCTCGAGCGCGCCTCGGGCGCCGAGTGGCGAACTCCGAGCTGGGTCCCGCGGAGCCTCGAGGAGGCGGTGACGAAAGGCGCCCTCGTCGAGCCGCGCCGCCACGTCGCGTTCGCGGCGCTCCGCGAGCGTGGCGACGTGTGGGCGCGCGCCCGGTCCCGCGCGTTCGTCGAGGGGCTCGACAAGCTCCTCGCCCGCGATGACAAGGGCGTCGTCGCTCTCGCGGCCGAGGAGTCCATCCGGAGAGAGACACCGAAGGTCGGCCGCAACGACCCGTGCCCCTGCGGCTCGGGCAAGAAGTACAAGAAGTGCTGCGAGAAGGCGGGCGAGGCCGAGGACGCGCGGCCTTCCCTGGGGCCGATCCTGAGGAGCGTCCGGTGGACCGAGGAGCTCTACGCCCTCGACCCGGCGAAGCTCCTCGACTTGGTCGGCGAGGAGGCCTTCCGGGCCCATCTGGCCTTGCTCCAGCAGGCCGAGCGGCCGAGGAAGGCGCCCGGCGACGACCCGTGGCTCGAGCTCGCCGTCCTCGCGCGCGTCTTCCAGTCGCGCTCGGCGCCGTCCTGGGCGCGCGATCTCGCTCTCGGGCTGCTCGCGAAGGGCCACGCGGCGCTCGACCGCGGAGGCCTCGGGGCGTGGCTCGTCGAGTCGTTCCCCGACGACATAGCCTCGTTCGTGGCGAAGCTCTCGGGGCCGTTCACGCTCGAGGGCGCCGTCGCGCTCGGGCTCGCGCTCCTCGACCGGGGACAGGCCGAGGCGGCGCTCGGCATCGCGAGCGCCGCGGCGGGGGTCGAGCCGGCGCATGCCCGGGACGCCCGGCTCTCGTTCGTGCGCGCGCTCGCCGCCGAGAGGATGGGCGAGGAGGTCCGGGCGCGCGAGGAGCTCGACGCGCTCCTCGAGCGCCTCGAGGGGCCCGACGCCGCGCTCCTCGAGACGGCGGCGCGCGAGGCGCGGGCCGGGCTCGACGACGCGGCGGGGCACGAGAGCGAGAACGAGAACGAGAACGAAGCGGCGGCTCAGCCTGCATCGGCCATGGCGACCGCGATTCCGGCGGCGCCGCCGCCGGTCACGGCCACCGTCCCGGCGCCGGCGGAGGAGACGGAGCCCGTCGTCGGGCCGCGCATCGCGCCGCTCCTCGACCCGGACCTCCCGCGCGAGGTCGCCGACCTCGGGGCGCGTCGGGCCGCCGAGCGTGCCGCGAGCGAGGCCGACCTCGCGCGCGCGCGCCGCGAGCACGAGGAGGCGCGCGCGCTGCTCCGGGCCGCCGAGCGCGAGCTCGAGAAGGCGCGCGAGCGCGCGGACCGCGCCAAGCGCACGGTGACGCGCTCCGAGAACGACCTCGCCCAGCGCGACCGCGACGGGCCGCGCCTCGAGCTCGGGGCGATCCGGCGGGCGCTCGAGGACGCGCACGAACGGCTCGAGGCCGTGCTGGCGGCGCCGTGGAAGAAGGGCGTCGAGGTCGCCGTCCCCGTCGTCGGGGCCTTCGTGACCGAGGCGATGGTCATCGTCGTGCCGATCCCCGCCGAGCCCTACTTCGAGGGCACGCTCGAGGGCCCGCTCGCTCTCCTGGCTCACGCCACCGTGGCGCAGGTCGCGACCGTGGCGCGCCAGGGCGAGCAGGCGGAGGAGACGGTCGTCCCGGCCTCGCTCCTCGGGTTCCTCGCGGTCCGCGGCGCGGCGCCACTCGCGCGCTTCCGCGAGCGGCACGAGCTCTGGGCGCTCGCGCTCGACGAGGCGTGGGCGACGCTCGAGCTCCCCGCCGCCCCGAGGCTCGCGCCCGTCATCGCTCCCTTGCCCGATGCGGCAAGTCGGGCGGCGCTCGAGCTGGCGTCGCCGCGCGAGCTTCCGCCGCCGCCGTCGCTTCCGGTCCCGCCGGACGGCGACCGCCTGAGCATCGAGGAGGCGGCCGCCGCCCTGGGGCTCTCGACGTTCGCGGTGGCGCGGGCCCTCGGCGCGCGGGCCCTCTGGGAGACGACGGGGACGGTCCTCCGCGGCACGCTCGAGACGCTCCGCGTGCTCGAGGGCCGGGGCGAGCGCCGCGTCGAGGCGGCGGCCGAGCCGTCCGAGCACGAGCTCACTCCGGACGACGACCTCTCGCTCGATCCCGACCCGGCGCGCCGTGCGCTCCGGACCGTGCTCCGGAGGCTCGTGCGGTTCGGGAAGATCGGAGGCTCGCACACCCGGGTCGACAACGCGCTCCGCGGCGCGCCGCCCCACCTCCGCGGCACGATCAAGCACGCCGTGGACGCCCTCGTCACGCTCGGCGTGTTCCGTGGCAAGCCGACGCTGAACGGGCTGCACATCTCGATCGAACCCGTCCGGCTCCGCGAGATCGATCAGTTCGTCGCGACCGGCGAATGCCCCTGGCCGAAGGTCGCTTCGATCCTCTCGGGCTGAATCGAAACACGCACGCGCTTCGGTCACGTCTTCCGGGGCTCTCCACTCCACCTTGGCAAGCGCTTCGCGGGTCCCGGCGAGGAACGGAGTGGCCCACATGCGATGGAACAGCCTTTTCTTGCTCGCCGCGCTCGCTCTCGGGGGATGCGCGTCCACGCACCTCTCGGGCGAATACCGGACGGAGCCCTCTGACGTCGCCCACAAGGGCGAACGCAGGCAAATTGCCAAGGGCAACGAGTGGATGTTCTTCTGGGGCATCCTCGACACGGGGAGCTTCAACCTCGATCACGAGATCAAGAAGCAGCTCCGGGCGGACGAGGTCGTCACGGACCTCGAGATCACCGACCGACTCTCCGTCGGCGGGGCCTTCCTCTGGATCATCACGGCCGGGATCGTGAGCCACCATTCGATCGTGGCGGATGGCTCGATCGCTCTCGTCAACCGTCCGCCGGCCGCCGAGCCCACGTCGCCCGGACCTCCCGCCAAGGAGAAGCAGGCCGCGCCCGCCGGCGGAGCCGAGCAGAGCGCGGACTACAAGCAAGGCTACCGGGATGGCCGGACGGACTCGGCCATGGAAGAGAAAGACCGTCCGTCGCGCTCGGGTCGGACGTCCGACTACGAGTCGGGTTACCGCGACGGGCTCAAGGACGCGGGGCGCTGAGCGCCCCGAGCAGGGAGAACCGTCATGAGGAGAACCAGCAGGACTCTCGCGTACGTGCTCGCCGCCGCTCTGCCGGCGGCGGGCTGCGCGACGACGCACCTCTCGGGCGAGTACCGCACCTCGCCCACGACCGTCTCGATGAAGGAAGGGATGCGCACCCTCGACGAGGGCAGCGCGTGGCCCCTCTTCTGGGGACTCTTCGACGCCGGTAGCTACGATGCGGGCCGCGAGCTCTCGAAGAAGCTCCGTCCCGACGAGGTCGTGACCTCGCTCGAGGTGAAGGAGCGGCTCTCGGTGGGCGGCTTCTTCCTCTGGCTCATCACGGCCGGGATCGTGAGCCACCACACGATCGAGATCAACGGACGGACCTCGGTCTCGTCGCGTCCCCCGGCCGAGCCGGCGACCGGCGGCGGTCCCGTCGCTCCGGCGCGCGCCGACAAGTCGGGCGACTGGAACGAGGGGTACCGTGACGGCCTCCGGGACAAGGGCCGCGTCGTCATCACGGGCGACGGCCCCGTGAAGCCCGACCGTTCGGCTGACTACAACGAGGGTTACCGCGACGCCCTGAACGGGCGGTGAGCCACTTCCGCCCCTCCCCCCGCGACCGCGGGGGGAGGGCGCGCGACGGGCGTTACACCGCCGGCTCTGCTAGACTTGCGACCGCATGGCGGAGCCCGACAAGACCGAGAAGAAGTGCTCTTGCGGGTCCGTCATGAAGGTCGCCGCGATCGTTCTCGGTCAGCGGTACACGTGCCCCACCTGCCAGGCCGAGAGCCTGGAGCGCACGACTTACGAGGTGGACGGCGACCTCCAGGGGCAGGACCCCCTCGTCTACCTCGTCCGACGCCGCGTCGCGTCGGACGAGACGCGCGACGTCCCGATCGCCGCGCTCGTGGGCGCGACGGCGCCGACCCAGGCGCGCCGCCCGAGCGAGCGCGCTGCTCCCCAGCCCCCGAGTGACGAGGCGCCGACCGATGCGCCCGAGCTCGGCGCGCCGGTCTCCGACAGCTCGAAGCTCGGCATGGGGATCCTCGCCCCGAACGCACGCCTCGGGAACTACCGGATCCTCGAGACGCTCGGCCAGGGCGGCATGGGCGTCGTCTACAAGGCCCACGACACCTCGCTCGACCGGCACGTCGCGCTCAAGGTGCTCTCGCGCGAGCTCACCGCGAACAAGCAGTTCATCGAGCGGTTCGTGCGCGAGGCGCGCGCCGCGGCTCAGCTCACGCATCCCAACATCACCTCGATCTTCTTCTGCGGCTCCGAGGGGCGGACGCACTACTACGTCATGGAGTTCGTCGAGGGCCGCAACCTCGCCGACCTCGTGAAGGAGCGGCCCCTCCAGGTCTCGCGCGCCCTCGACGTGGCGCGCCAGTGCACGCTCGGGCTCAAGGCCGCGACCGATCACCGGATCATCCACCGCGACGTGAAGCCGTCGAACATCCTCCTCATGCCCGACGGCCAGGTGAAGATCACGGACTTCGGCCTCGCCAAGGCGGTCATTGGCACCGCCCTCGAGCTCACGTCGACCGGCGTCGTCATGGGGACCCCGATCTACATGAGCCCCGAGCAGGGGAGGGGCGCGAACATCGACCACCGCTCCGACATCTACTCGCTCGGCGCGACCCTCTACCACGTCCTCGTCGGCAAGCCGCCCTTCGAGGCCGACTCGCCGATCGCGCTCATCCTCAAGCACATCAACGAGCCCGTCGCATGGCCTCAGGACCCCTTCGTGCCCGAGGGCGTGAAGAACCTGATCGTCCGCATGCTCGAGAAGGACCCCGACCGCCGCTTCCCGACGCACGATGCGCTCCTCGAGGCGATCGACCGCGTCGCGCGCGGCGACGAGCCCATGCCCTCGCGCGACGAGCCGTCGCGCCGGCTCGTCGTCCTCCGGCACCGGCGGGAACGGACGGCGAAGCGCTCGCTCTTCAAGGTCGGGAAGCTCTCGGTCGCGCGCACGAACCTGAAGCTCGGGCGGCGCGACAAGGCGGTCTCCCTCCTCCGCGAGACGCTCGACGAGGCGGGCGACCCCGCGCTCAAGGGCGAGGCCGCCCTCCTCCTCCTCGAGATCTTCGAGAAGGAGAACGACCAGGACGGCGTCCGCCGCATGGCGGAGCTCGTCGTCGATGCCGGGGGCGACGCAGCCTCGGTGGCCTACGCCTGCTGGAAGCTCGCCGTCATGGACGAGCGACAGGCGCTCGCGAAGGAGCGCTCGGCGCTCGCGCTCTACGAGCGGATCCTCCGCGACCCGCCCGAGGGGCTCCCGCGCGCGCTCATCGAGGCGCAGATCCGGCGCCTCCGCGCCCGCGTCGAGAGCTCGGAGCGCGAGATGGGCGCGACGCAGGTCGTGCTCGGGGACGAGGAAGGCGCGGCGTAGTCGGCCGTGCGGTGCGGCGCCTACGAGATCGAGGGCGAGCTCGGAAGGGGCGGCATGGGCGTCGTCCTCCGCGCCCGCGGTCCCGACGGCCGTCGCGTCGCGCTCAAGATCCTCAACCGGAGCGCGTCGGCCCAGACGGTCGCGCGCTTCGAGCGCGAGCGGCGGCTCCTCGGCGCACTCGGGGAGGAGCAGGGGTTCGTCGCGCTCCTCGACGCGGGCAAGACGGACGACGGGCCCTACATCGTCATGCCCCTCGTCGAGGGCGGCACGCTCCGCGACCGCCTCAAGGAGGGGCCGCTCGGGATCGACGAGACCTTGGCGCTCGGGCGCGAGCTCGCGCGGGCACTCGGGGCGGCGCACCGGGTCGGGATCGTCCATCGCGACGTGAAGCCCGAGAACGTGCTCTTCACGAAGGAGGGCCGGCCTCTCCTCTCGGACCTCGGGCTCGGCAAGCATTACCGTCACGACCTCCCCGGCGCGAGCCAGAGCGTCCAGCTCTCGAAGGACGGCCAGATGCTCGGGACGCCGCGCTACATGGCGCCGGAGCAGGCGAGCTCGGGCGAGACCGGTCCCCCGGCCGACGTCTTCGCGCTCGGCGGCGTCCTCTACGAGTGCCTCGCCGGGAGGCCCGCCTTCGCCGGCGACACGCTGAGCGAGGTGCTGGCGCGCATGGCGGGGGGGAACTTCGACCCGCTCCTCCCGCTCCGGCCCGAGGCGCCGCGCTGGCTCGTCCGCGTCATCGAGCGCGCGCTCTCTCCGGAGCCCGCGAGGCGCTTCGCCGACGGCGACGCCTTCCTCCGCGCGCTGCGAGAGCCGCGTCCGCGCATCTGGCCCTGGATCGCCACGGTGGGACTCCTCGCCGCCCTGTCCCTCCTCGCCGCCGCCCGGGGGAAGACCGACGAGCACCATGTTGCCCCCGTCACGAGCGCGGTCGTGACCCGACAAGGGCCGCCGGGCTGGTACCTCGAGCTCCGCGAGAGCGCTCGTCCGGCGCTCCCGCTCCCCGAGGGCCTCGTCTTCGGCGAGCACCCGGGCGAGTACCTGAACCCGAAGGACGGGAGCGTCCTCGTCTTCGTCCCGGGCGGCTCGTTCATCATGGGCACCGACGACGGCGAGTCCACCGAGCGGCCGGCCCACGAGGTGCACCTCTCCCCCTACTTCATCGGGAAGTACGAGGTGACGGTCGAGCAGTTCGGCCGCTTCGTCCAGGCGACGGGTCTCGTGACGGCCGCCGAGAAGGAGGGCGTCTCGAACGTCTTCCGCATGCACGGCGTCGGCCGGATCGGGAAGGAAGGCGCGAGCTGGAGAGACCCCGAGGGGATCGGGAGAGCGCCGCCTCCCACGTGGCCCGTGACGCAGATCAACTGGGACGAGGCGACCGCTTACTGCAAGTGGGCCGGCCTCTCCGTTCCGACCGAGGCCCAGTGGGAGCGCGCCGCCGGCTGGGACGCGTCGCGCGGTCGGGCTCGTCGCTACGCCTGGGGCGACGAGGAGCTCCACGCCGGATCGCCTCTCTACGCGAACGTCGCGAACGAGACGGCACGAAAGAGGTGGCCGCAGATCACGTGCTTCGACGGCTACGACACGGGCCTCGCCGGGCCGGCGCCCGTCGGCTCCTTTCCGCTCGGGGCGTCGCCGGTGGGCGCGCTGGACATGACGGGGAACGCCTCGGAGTGGGTGAAGGACTCGCCCGACCCGGGTTTCTACGAGTCGTCGCGGGGCGCCCTCGATCCCTGCTGCGAGGGCGGCGAGCGCTCCCTCCAGCGGGTCGTCCGCGGCGAGGAGTGGCTCGGGAAGCCGAGCTATTCTCGCGTCGCGCGGCGCTCGCTCGCGATGGTCTTCGAGCGCTTCGAGGGGACCGGGCTGCGCGTCGCGAGGAGCATCCGCAAGGGACGCTGAGCTCCGGAGAAGCGAACGGCAACCACCGAAGACGCCGAACACACCGAACCGCTGTACGACCTCCTCAGGACAACGGCCGGCGCCGTCGCTTGCACGCCGTGGACACGCGCCGCGTGCGCCGCTGGCGTTATCTTCTAGGTATGGAGCGCGAGGAGTCCGGGCGCAAGGAGCTCAACAAGCGCGTCCGCGAGAGCGCGGCCGCGCTGCCCGAGCCCCCCTCCCGCGACGAGCTCGAGGCGAAGATCGCCCAGCTCCCCCAGGCCCCGGGCGTCTACGAGCTCCTCGACGAGCGGCACAAGGTCATCTACGTCGGGAAGGCGAAGAACCTCCGCTCGAGGGTCCGCTCCTACCTCAACAACCCCGACGACGGTCGCATGTTCTACCCGGTGCTGGTGCGGCATCTGCGCGACGTGAGCGTGACGGCGACGCACACGGACAAGGAGGCGCTCCTCCTCGAGAACACTCTCATCAAGCGCCACCGGCCGCGCTTCAACGTGAAGCTCGTCGACGACAAGACGTTCCTCTCGATCGAGATCACGACCGACGAGCCGTTCCCGCGCGCTCGCCTCGTCCGCCGCCCGCGGCGCGGCAAGGGGATCGTCTTCGGGCCCTACGCGAGCGCGAGCTCGGTCCGCGAGACGCTCCGCCTCATCAAGCGCTGGTTCCCGCTCCGGACGTGCTCGAACGCGGAGCTCAGGAACAGGACGCGCCCCTGCATCGAGCACCAGATGGGCCGCTGCGGCGCTCCGTGCGTCGGTCTCCAGACGCCCGAGGACTACGCGAAGGTCGTCGATGATGTCGTCCTGTTCCTCAAGGGGAAGGACGACACGCTCCTCCCGCGGCTGAAGGAGCGCATGAACGACTTCGCCCAGAAGCTCCAGTACGAGCAGGCGGCGCGCCTCCGCGACCAGATCGAGGCGATCGAGGGGACGCTCGAGCGGCAGAGAGTCGCCCGCTCGGCCGGCGATCGCGACCAGGACTTCTTCGGGATCGCGACCAAGCACGGAGCCGCGGTCGTCTACGTCCTCTCGGTCCGCGACGGGAGGATCGTCCAGAACCGGGCCTACACCCTTCGCTCGAGCCTCGAGGAGCGGGAGGTCCTGAACGCGTTCCTCGGCCAGTACTACTCGCCGGAGCGGATGCCGCCCCTCGAGGTCCTCCTCCCGTTCGAGGTCGAGGACCAGGAGGTCCTGGGCGAGATCCTCTCCGAGCGGCGCCTCGCCAAGGTCCAGATGAAGGCGAGCGTCCGCGGCGACCGGGCCGATCTCCTCGAGCTCGCGAAGAAGAACGCCGAGCTCGCCCTCGAGACGGGCGTCGAGCGGCGCGAGGCCACCGAGGCCATGCTCGAAGGCTTGAAGAAGGCGCTCGACCTCCCGAAGGTCCCGCGCTCGATCGAGTGCTTCGACATCTCCACGATCCAGGGCTTCGCGAACGTCGCCTCGCTCGTCCGGTTCGAGGACGGCGAGCCCGTGAAGTCGCGCTACCGGAAGTTCAAGATCAAGACCGTGACCGGCCAGGACGACTTCGCGGCCATGCGCGAGGTGCTCCGTCGCCGCCTCCGCCGCGGCCTGACCGAGGGCGAGCTCCCCGACCTCGTCGTCATCGACGGTGGCAAGGGCCAGCTCTCGCAGGCGACGACGGTCGCCTCCGAGCTCGGGGTCCAGGGCGTCAGCTTCGTCGGGCTCGCCAAGGCGCGCTCGGGCGAGGAGGGGCTGCGGGCGTTCGAGCGCGTCTTCTCACCCGGCAAGTCGGATCCGGTCGTGCTGCCGCCCGACTCCTCCGAGGTCAAGTACCTTGCCCGGATCCGCGACGAGGCCCACCGGTTCGCGATCACCTACCACCGCGAGCTCCGCCGAAAGCGCGCCTTCAAGGCGGGCCTCGACGAGGTCGCGGGCGTCGGCCCGAAGCGCCGCCGCGAGCTCTTCGAGAAGTTCCGCAACTTGAAGGGCCTCAAGGCGGCCAGCGTCGACGAGCTCGCGACCGTCGTCCCCAAGGAAGTGGCGCTCCGGCTCTTCGAGTACCTGAACGGCGACGAGGGGAGAATGGCCACCGAAGACACCGAAAGCACCGAAAAGGACACCGAGTAGCCCGGTGTCGTTTCGGTTCCGTCTTGCTGGGCTCGTCTCGACCGGAGCCACTCGCTCCTCGACACGACCGCCGCCGAGGCGCGATGCGCGGGGAGCATCGAGCGGGGAACCGTGCCCGGGACGGACACGGATTTCTCCATCGGCGCGACTGGCTTCGCTATCCTCTCCCTCGTGCACGCCGATGCGCACCGAGCCCTGACTTCGCTCATTAAGTCCGGCACGATCCGCGCCGAGGACGCCGCTCTGTGCGTCCGCGAGGCCCACGAGTCCGGCGAGAGCCCGCTCACCGTCGCCGTGAGGAAGGGCTTCGTCTCGACGGCCGACGCGAGCCGCGCTCTCGCCGTCTCGCACTCGAAGTCGTCGGGCAAGCTCGCGCCCACGTCACCGCCTGTGCACGAGAAGACCTTCGGCGCCTACGAGATCGTGAAGGTCCTCGGCGAAGGGGGCATGGGCGTCGTCTACGAGGCGCTCGACAGGCGCCTCGGGAGGAAGGTCGCGCTCAAGGTCCTCCAGTCGGACCGGCCCCTCTCGCGGGACCGCATCGCGCGCTTCGAGCAGGAGGCGCGCGCGGCGGCGAAGCTCACCCATCCGAACGTCTGTTCGCTGTTCGACGTGGGGAACCTGAACGGCACTCCCTACTTCACGATGGAGCTCATCTCGGGGACGAGCCTCCAGGCCCTCGCGAAGGCGCCGGGCGACTGGAGGACGGCGTGCTCGGTCGCGCGCGACGCGGCCCGCGCCCTCCAGCACGCGCACGAGCAGGGCGTCGTCCACCGGGACGTGAAGCCCTCGAACATCCTCATCGATGAGCACGGCCGGGGGAGGCTCGTCGACTTCGGCCTCGCGGCCGACGCCGAGCTCGAGGACGCTCCCGACCGCCTCACGCGCTCCGGGCAGTTCATGGGGACGCCCTATTACCTCGCGCCCGAGTGCATCAAGAACGGGAGCAAGCACGCTCAGCCGCCATCGGACATCTATTCGCTCGGCGTCACGCTCTACCAGGCTCTCTCGGGGTCGCTGCCCTACGAAGGAGCGACGACCTTCGACCTCTTCGAGCGCATCACGTCCGGCGTCCCGAAGCCGCTCGAGCTCCCCAAGGGAGCGCCGCCGCACCTCGCGGACTGCGTCCTCAAGGCGATCGCTCCCGACCCGGAGCTCCGCTACACCAAGGCCGCCGAGTTCGCGGAGGAGCTCGACCGGATCCTCGGCGGCGAGAAGCCGAAGAAGCGGAGCCTCGTCGTCCCGATCGCCGTCGTCGTCCTGCTCGCCAACGTCGTCCTCGTGCTCGGACTCGTCCACTACGTGGCGGGTCCCGTTCCCGTTCCCGTTCCCGTTCCCGTTCGCCCTCCCGTTCCCGTGCCGCCGCCGGTTCCCGTGCCCGCTCCGGCTCCGGATCCCATCCCCGATCCCCCGCCCGCCCAGGACGAGGGCAAGAAGGTGGCCCAGGAGAAGGTCCTCGAGGCTCGCGCCGCTCTCTACTCGGGAGACCTCGACAAGGCCCGCGACCTCTACGCGAAGGCCGTCGAGGAGCATCCGGGCCACCGCACGGCGATCCTCGAGGACATCCTCGTCGCGAGCCTCCTCGAGGATTACTCGGTCGGTTACGACAAGGCCGATCTCGTGAACGAGAAGACGGGGCCCGCCGCCTCGGTCATCCTCGACGCCGAGCTCGTGCCGCTCTCGGCACTCGGCGCGACGGAGGAGGTCTCGGTCGAGGGGAGCCCGGTCGCGCCGCTCCTCCGCGCGGTCCTGGCGCGCCACGAGCTCGAGCTCTTCGAGCTGGACCAGAGCGCGACGCACGTGAAGCGGGCCCAGAAGCTCGCCCGGGCCGCGCTCGACGAGAAGCCGCGTTGTGGCTGGATCGCGACCGTGCTCGCGGCGGCGCTCGCCCAGGACGACGACCTCCGCGAGAGGGCGCTCGCCGTCCTCGACGAGGACCGCGACGATGAGGGGGTCTCGGCCTCCTGGCGCGCGTTCGTCAAGGGCACCGTCCTCGCGTCGCTCGAGCGCCCCCTCGACGCGGATGCCGTCTTGAAGAAGGCGGATCGGGGCCCGTGGAGCGCGCGCGCCCGCGATGCGCGCGCCCGCGTCTGGTTCGGGAAGGGGGACTTCGACGCCGTCCTCTCGATCTACTCCGATGGTCCTCCGGCGTCGATCGAGGGGTTCAGGCTCCGCGCCCGCGCCGCGATCGCCCTCGACAGGAAGGACGACGCCCGCAAGATCCTCGACCAGGGCGTCCTGACCCTCGAGCACGGGGGCGACGTGGCCGCGCTCTGCCGCGCTCTCAAGCGGCCCCGCCAGCACCTCGAGCACGCGCTCCTCGTGCGGCCGTCGCTCGAGCCGCTCGTCCCCTACGGGATCGCGCTCCGTGGGCTCCGGGCGCGGTTCCTCGCCCGCGCCGGAGAGACGGCGGCGGCCGACCGCGACGTGGCCGTCCTCCTCGACCCGCCGGCGCTTCAGAACGCGAAGCTCCTCGGCTACGACGTGTCGGACGTCCAGAAGTTCTCGAGCGCCGAGGGCTACGCCTCGCGCGCCGTCCTGAACTGGGTCAAGGGAGACAAGACCCGCGCCAAGAAGCTGTTCGAATCGGCGCTCTCGCAGAGAAAGGATGGGATCCCCGCCGACGCCCAGATCGAGCGCGCCGCGCTCCTGGTCGCGAGCGGCGACAAGGAGGGGGCACGCGCCGCCCTCGAGGCCGCGCGGCGAGACCCGTCGCTCGTCTCGCTCGCGAAGAAGAAGCTCGCCGAGCTCGAGCGCTGACCGGTGCGCCTCGGACCCTACGAGCTCGTGAAGGAGCTGGGGCGCGGCGCCATGGGCGTCGTCTACCGGGCCCGGCACCAGCCGACGGGAGTCGAGCGGGCCGTGAAGGTCATCGAGCTCGACAAGTCGGACGTGGACCTCGTCCACCGCTTCGACCGCGAGGCGAAGTCGCTCGCCCGCGTCGACGGGCACGCGAACATCGTCCGCGTCCACGAGACGGGGATCGAGGGCCGTCACGCCTTCTACGCCATGGACCTGGTCGAGGGGCGCTCGCTCCAGGTCGTCTTCGCCGAGGGGCCCATGAAGCCTCGCGCCGCGTGCGTCCTCCTCGCGAAGGTCGCGCGGGCGATCGCCCACTGCCACGCCCACGGGATCATCCACCGCGACTTGAAGCCCGAGAACGTCATCATCGACAAGGACGGCGAGCCCCGGCTCGTGGACTTCGGCCTCGTCCGGGACCTCCTCGGCTCGAAGCTGACCTACACCGGGACGTTCCTCGGGACGCCCGCCTACATGTCGCCCGAGCAGATCCGGGGCGAGCCCGCGCAGCAGGCCTCCGACGTGCACGCGCTCGGCCTCCTCCTCTACGAGGCGCTGGCCGGGACGCGGCCCTACCAGGGCAAGACGGTCGTCGAGATCGCGCAGGCGATCCTCGGCCACAAGTTCGTGCCGGTCGCCCAGGCGCGGCCCGACGTCCCGGTGCCGCTCGTGAGGATCGTCGAGCGGGCCCTGGACCCGAGAGTCGAAGCGAGGCCGACGGCGCGGGACCTCGCGCGCGAGCTCGAGGCGGTCGCCAAGGCGCTCGCGGCGAAGCGGACGGAGCTCGTCGCGGCGGGGAAGGTGCGGCGCTATCGCCGCGTCGCCGTCGGGCTCGGGCTCGTCGCGCTCGGCCTCGGGCTCGCGGTCGGCCTCGTGCTCTGGCGTTCGACGGCCGGGCGCGTGGACCCCGCCGAGCAGGTGCAATGGCTCGCGGCGATCGCGCGCGCCCGGCTCGGGCAAGACGACGTGAGCGCGCTCCTCGCGGCCGATGCGGCGATCGCGCTCGAGGAGGCGAGCGGCGCGGCTCGCGACCCCGAGGTCCGCGAGACGCTGGCCCGGGCCGCGGTCGCGCGCGGCGCCGACGCGTTCGCCGTCGCCGCGACGACGAGCGCGCTCGCGCTGGCCCCGGCGAAGTCCGGGGAGCTCCTCCTCCTCCGCGCGCGGGCGCGGCTCGGACTCCGCGACGTGGACGGCGCGCTCGAGGACCTGCGGGGAGTCCCTCCCGGAGCGGCGCTCGAGCTGCGGGCCCGGGCGCTCCTCGCCGGGCGGCGGACGAGCGAGCTCCTCTCGCTCGAGGGGCAGGACCCGTTCGTCCAGGCGGCGCGCGTCCTCGCGAGGTTCGAACGCGACGTCGAGGGCGCCCCCGAGAAGCGGATCAAGGAGCTCGCCGACGAGGCCTACCGCAAGCTCCAGCAGGCGCCCGAGGTCAAGGCCGTCGCGAGCGAGCTGCGGGCCAGGGCCGAGGTCGCGGCGGTCGTCTCGGTCATCAACGTGCCGGCGCACGTGGTTCCTTCGCAGTACGCGATCTCGACGACGATCCTCAAGGACAGCGACGCCGTCTACCGGCCGCTCGTCACGGTGGCGAAGGAGCTCGAGCAGGCGCTCGGCGCGCCGCGCTACCTCGACGTTACGGGGGACCTCGACGTCCTCGACGCCGCCCTCGCGATCGTCGAGGCGCACCCCGACCGGATGCGCGCGAAGCCCGACGTCCAGGAGCCCGAGGACGTGAGGCAGGACAAGCGGAAGAGCGTCGAGGACCTCACGAAGCTCCTCGAGGGCATCGCGGTGCGCCTGGCCCCGCGGCCCCGCGACGCTCTCCCGCACCGCGTGAGAGCCTTCCTGGCGCTCCTCCGCCTCGGGGATCCGGAGCAGTCCGAGCGGCGCCGCTTCCTTCGCGACCACGCGGACGAGGCGTCGGGCGAGATCGCTTCGTACCTGAGGGTGGCCCTCCTCTACGCGACCCAGAGCGAGTTCGTCGCGACGAGGACCACGGCGTGCGACGCGGCGGAGACGTTCCGGAAGTGCCTCGAGCACATCGACCCCACCGTCCGCATGACGAACGGCGAGATGGGCTTCCGCGCCCACTTCGAGGTCCTCGCGGCGGAGATCTGCATCCGCGCCTCCGTCGAGCAGCCGTCGGCCGCCACGGCCTACCTCGAGGAGGCGGCCCGGAGGACGCGCCTCGCGCGCGAGCTCGTCGTGAAGGGCGACCAGATCGTCACGTCGTCCATCATCGTGGGCCGCGACGTGATCCGCGCCGAGACGACCCTCGCGCTCGTGCGGAACGACCTCGAGGCCGCGAAAGCGGCGGCCGCGGCCTTCGGGGGCGAGGAGGGCGGGATCAACGACTACGCCGAGCTCGTCCTCCGGGCCGAGGTCCGGCGCCGTCTCGGCGACCTCAAGGGGGCCGAGCGGCTCCTCGCGAGCGTGAGCTCGGGCAGCCGCATCGCCTCGGCGACGGACGACTACACCCAGTGGTTCCTCTACGACTGGGCCATGGAGCAGCAGCTCGTCCGCTACGCGCTCGGGAGGCCCGACGCGCTCGAGCAGCTCGAGGTCCTCGACAAGGGACGCTCGACGCATCCCCGGCTCCTCCCCTGGATCGACGCCGAAGTGAAGAAGGTGCTCGAGCGACCATGAAGCGGAGCTCGTCGAGCGCGGGGCCGCGGCAGCTCGGGCCGTACGAGCTCGTCTCGGAGCTCGGCCGCGGCGCCATGGGCGTCGTCTGGCGGGCCCGGCACCGTCCGACGGGTGCGGAGCGCGCCGTCAAGGTCATCGAGATGGACGAGCGGGACCCGGAGCTCGCCCTCCGCTTCGAGCGCGAAGCCGCGACGCTCGCCCGCGTCGGCGGCCACGCCCACATCGTCCGGGTCCACGACGCGGGCGTGGAGGGCCGCCACGCCTTCTACGCCATGGACCTGATCGAGGGGAAGCCGCTCCACACGCTGTTCGCGAACGGGCCCATGGACGCGCGCGCGGCGTGCCTCCTCATGGCGAAGCTCGCGGACGCGGTCGCGCACTGCCACGCCCACGGGGTCGTCCACCGGGACTTGAAGCCCGGCAACGTCCTCCTCGATGGCGAGGGCGAGCCTCGGCTCGTCGACTTCGGGCTCGTCCGCGACATGCTGGCGCGGCGCCTCACGACGTCGGGCATGATCCTCGGTACGCCGGCCTACATGTCGCCGGAGCAGATCCTCGGCCATCCGGCCGGCGAGGCGTCGGACGTCCACGCGCTCGGGCTCCTCGTCTACGAGGCGCTCGCCGGAGCCCGTCCGTACACCGGGAAGACGGTCAACGAGATCGTGCAGGCGCTCGTCGACCACCGCTTCGCCCCGCTCGAGG
>Ga0070738_10003933_pt1 | contig 18618 bp, 14 predicted proteins | sample Coa_R2_2_FD_66446 | JGI IMG/M metagenome (GOLD analysis project Ga0070738, IMG submission 66446) | Surface soil microbial communities from Centralia Pennsylvania, which are recovering from an underground coalmine fire - Coalmine... | ecosystem: Environmental > Terrestrial > Soil > Unclassified ... | reverse complement strand
TGAGACTGTCCCATGGAGCAAGGCCACCACTTCCTCCAACTTGTAAACCCGCAATGGCTGAATTAATGAAGTTGAGCTGGGCGCAAGATAGGTTTATGCGTCCTAGTGCTTCTACAATCGAGGCAAAGCTCGAAGAATTAATTAAAGCAGAAACGAAAAAATTAACTACTTAATTTCTCATGTTGAGCGATGGCTAAGTATTGTTGATGCAAACTTTCTACTTGCGGTACTAAATCCGCTACACTGCCATCGTTCACAATCACATCATGCGCTTGCGCTAAGCGGTGTTGTCGATTAATTTGTGATTTCACAATGGCTTCAATCTCAGCGGCATTAGATTGGTCACGTGCTGCCGCGCGCTGAAGTTGCAGTGATTCTGCAGCATCCACAACGAGAATGCGGTCAATAAAAGGATAAGGTTTCACTTCTAATAATAAGGGAATGACAGCAACGCAATAAGGGGCTTTAAGTTGGGCAATCTGTTGTTCAATTTTATCGCGTATGAGGGGATGCACCAAATCTTCCAACCAAAGTCGCTGTTTGGTATCCGTGAAGATGAGATGTCGTAATTGGGCGCGGTCTAAGTCACCGTTGGCTAATAAGATCTCTTTTCCAAAGTGATTGACAATAGCCGCAAAAGCCGGTGTGCCTGGACGGCTGACTTCGCGTGCTAGGAGATCAGCGTCGATGATGGGAATGCCGCGTTCAGCAAATAAGCGGGCGACAGTCGATTTACCGGAACCAATTCCACCTGTTAAGCCAATGACTAGCATAATTACACCACCCATAAGTAATATTGCATGATTTCATTACCCCATAACATCGCAATCCACCCTGCTAAGGCCAGGTAAGGGCCGAAAGGGAGGGGGACGCTTTTGAAATGGCGTTTAATTAACATATGCGTGAAGGCAAAAATAACGCCGGTGACGGAGGCGAATAAGATGATGAGCGGTAAGAGCTGCCAGCCTAAATAACCACCTAAGGCAGCTAGGAATTTGAAATCGCCTTGGCCCATCCCAGTTTTGCCTGTGATGCGTTCAAAAAGGAGTTGAATAGCTGCGAAAATGGCATAGCCAGCGATGGCCCCGATGATGGCACTGTGGCTATCGCAGAAAAGGTTAAAGAGACTGAAAAATAACCCTAGCCAGAGAAGGAATAAAGTGAGTTGATCGGGTAGGAGGTGGTAATCAAGGTCGATGAAAGTGAGGCAGATACAAATCCAGGTGAATAAAAGGGCGGCGAGGGTTTGCCAGGTGAAGCCAAATTTCCAGGCGACATAGACGGAGACGAGACAGGTGACGGCTTCGACCAAAGGATAGCGTAGGGAAATATGCGCTTTGCAATAAGCGCATTTGCCTTTTAGCCAGAGGTAGCTGAGGAAGGGGATGTTATGCCAGGGCCGAATGGGCTTTTTGCAATGGGGGCAATGAGAAGCAGGAAGGCATAAGTTTAATTTTTCGAGTTCCGTGGGGGTATGAGGTTTTAGGCCTAGATAAATCCGGCATTCTTCGCTCCAGCTTTGCTCCATCATGCGGGGGAGACGATAGATAACGACATTAAGGAAGCTACCGATAAAGAGCGCAAGAATCGCAGTAACGATTAGGAAGATGTCGAGGTTACTTGCAAAAAATTGCGCGATTTCCATGTTTATAATCGACTTCCTAATTTAAAAATAGGTAGATACATTCCCATGACTAATCCACCGATTAAAACACCAAGTACTATCATAATCAAGGGCTCTAACAGTTGGGTCAGCTGATGCAGCAGTTGGTCGATGTCGGATTCGAAGAAATCGGCGAGCTTATCGAGCATGTGTTCTAACTTGCCGGATTCCTCCCCGACTTTAATCATTTGGATCATGAGGAGGGGGAAGCAAGGTAAAGTTTCCATGGCTCGATGGAGCTGGAGGCCAGAGCGGATTTTGGTTTGTAAGTGGCGGAGGGTGGGGTGGAAGTCTTGATCAAGGGAGCTGGTGAGAAGGAGGGCATCCGTTAAGGGGATGCCGGCGGTGAGGGTGAGAGCGAGGTGCCGGGCGAAGCGAGCGAGTTTAGTTTTGTGCAAGCTAGATTGGATGAAAGGGAGTTGGGTGAGAGTGCGTTTGAGGCATTGTTTAATGACGGGGGCATATTTGGTTTTGGTAGTTAAGAAGGTGAAGGCGATAACCAACGTTAGCAACAGAAGTAAATGGCTTCGCAGTTGTTTAGAGATGTAAAAAATCAGGCGTGTGAGCAGAGGTAAATGAGTTTGCATATCTTGGAAGAGTTCAGCAAATCGCGGGATGATAAAAATCAGCATGCAAAAAGTGATAATGAAAGCGGTGATTAAGATGAGGGAAGGATAAAAGAGCGCTTGTTGAATGCGTTTACGGAAAGCCAGATATTTTTCTTGGTGATTAGCAATTGTAAGTAAAAGGTGATCTAAACGACCCGTGTGTTCGCCGATTTTGATTAACTGGCAAGTAAGATGATCAAAATAATGCGGATAACGCTGTAAACAATGTGAAAGTGTTTTACCAGCGAGGATATCGCGTTTAATAGCATAGATGAGACGGCGCAAGGCTATTTTCGCCTGACTTTTTTCTAAGATCGTACAACTTTGGATGATGGGCACACCGGCAGCGATGAGGGTTGCGAACTGACGTAAAAAGAGCATAGTGTCCCAAGGAGTAATTTGTCGTTTTTGTTTTTGATGCTGCAGGTGTTGTTTTAATTGTGTAAATAATGAAGGTATCATTTTATTTCCCCTTATCGCCCACAACACGCATTACTTCCTCTTTAGTAGTCATCCCTGCATGCACTTTTTGCCAGCCTGCTTCTTCCAATAGCATCCATCCTTCTGTTTTTATTTGCGTAGTGAGTTGAGCGAGGGAAGCCGAAGAAAGAATCAATTGCGCTAAGGTATCGGTCATGGGGATTAATTCAAAAATCCCCATTCGGCCTTGATAACCTTGCAGGCAATGTTCACAGCCTAGTGGTGGTTGTTGGCAATGTGGGCATAACTTGCGTAGCAAACGCTGGGCAATGATAAGTGAAATAGAATGGATGAGATGGTAGGCAGGAATCCCCATGGATTGTAAGCGCGTAATGGTTTCTGCAGCGCTATTCGTATGTAATGTTGATAGGACCAAATGGCCAGTTTGAGCAGCTTGTATGGCGATAGCAGCGGTGTCGGCATCGCGGATTTCGCCCACCATGATGATGTCAGGATCTTGGCGTAAGAAGGTACGTAAGACGGTACTAAAATCGAGGCCGATAGGGAGATTAATATTGACTTGATTGATACCGTTTAATTCAATTTCGATAGGATCTTCGACGGTGGAAATATTTTTTTCAATTTGATTGAGATAATGGAGAGCGGAATAAAGCGTGATGGTTTTTCCGCTGCCAGTGGGCCCGGTGACTAAGATTAATCCTTGTGGTTGCGCGAGTTTTTCGAGGAATAATTGTTTTTGTGTATCTGTCATACCAAGTGCCTGAATATCAAGCTGACTATGTTTAATATTTAAAATACGGAGTACGACTTTCTCACCGAATAAGGTAGGACAGGTATTGACACGAATATCCATTTTTTCCGGATGCCGTAATTGAATCCGGCCATCTTGCGGTAAGCGTCGTTCGGCGATATTTAAATTTGCCATGATTTTTAATCGCGTAGTGACACGTGCAGCGAGGGGGAGCGGGAGTGTGGTGGTTTCGTGCAATAAACCATCGCAACGGAAACGGATGCGACAAGATTGTTCATAGGGTTCGATATGGATATCGGATGCGCGTTTGGTGATGGCATCTTGGATTAATCTATCGACTAATTCAATAATAGGTTCATCATTTTGCTCGGGGTTTTCTTGATAAAAAACAGGTTGTTCTTCCATTAAGGTGATTTTTGATAGGGCAGATTCCACCTGCGCATGGAGTCGCTGGGGAAGGACATACGTTTGAATAATTTTTTCCACGTCTGCTTCTGCCATTAACATGGGGCGTATGCGTAAGCCGGTATGAAAGCTGATGGAGGTAAGGGTGGTGTGATCGGTGGGGTCGGTGATGCCGACGGCGAGATATTTTTGGTCTTGATGTAAGGGGATAGCGCGATAATGACAAATCAATTCTGGTTTCATGATGGGATCTTGTAGCCAAGTGGCATTATAATTTTTTCCCTCGAATACGGGTAATTTAAAATGTTTGGTGCAGTAGTCGAAGAGGGTTTCGCTGGATAGGAGTTGGGATTTGACTAAATAATGGGTGAGAGAAATGCCTTGCTGTTGAGTAGCCTGGGCGGCGGTTTTTGCATCAGCAGGTGTTAGCAGGGCATCCCGCACGAGGTGATCTAGGAGGCCGGTAAATTCGGTTCTATCCATTGCTACACAATCCACTTGCTAGACAAGTACCGCTAACGACCCAGGTGGTACCGTCGCTATTGGGGGTGAGGATGTAGGTAGCGTTGTCGACTAAGTCAGTGCCCGTGGCGGTGATGATGCCATTGGTGACTTTAATGCTGGTTAGGTTTTTGGTGCTTTGGGGTTCAGGTGGGATACCGTAGACGCCATTGGTGAGTTCATTGAGGGGATCGCCTTCTTGGAGGGCGAGGGCGACGGAGGTTTTGAAGGTATCGGTGGAAGAGATGACTTCAGAGAAACGGGCGCGTTTGGTGTAGGTTTGGTAGGAGGGGATGGCGATGACGGCGAGGATGCCGATGATGGCTAGGACGATCATTAATTCGATGAGGGAGAAGCCGGATGAATGAGATGGGTGCATGGGTCGTTCCTCCTTGTAGGTAAGTGGAAAAATGGATTTTGGCTAAGTAAAATTTAGGGAATTGAGAGTGGGGGAGAGTTTGAACGGGCTTATTTATACTGGGTTGCGAGGGTGATTGCAACAGGATTTTGGGTATTAAATAAGCCGATTTTTTCCGCTGGTAGTCTGGGTTGAATTTCTTTATACTTCGCCTGTTTTAGAGCTATCGCATGCCGACGTAGCTCAGTTGGTAGAGCAACTGATTCGTAATCAGTAGGTCCGCAGTTCGATTCTGCGCGTCGGCATTAATAACCACACGGTTTCCCAGAGAGCGCAAATATTTAGCTTTTTTAGAGGAACCGTCTTTGGAAATGACGCGCGCGTTTGTCTTAGAAAATATTCAAAATAATTGGCCACATTTTGTTGCAATTAGTGACGGAAAAGTAGTCGGCTGGTGTGATATTACTTCACTTCATCGTCCTGTTTTTGCACATTCTGGAGCTTTAGGTATGGGTGTACTAGCACCCTATCGTGGACAGGGCCTTGCTGTTTGAATAATGAGAGATGAATTGGAGATATGAGCATTTTTTTAGAAACGAAAAGATTAATTATCAAAACTCCTGAGGCTACAGATTTTGATAATTTATATGCGTTACAAGCTGATGCTGATGTAATGCAATACATTGGCCAAGGAGTACGTACACCTGCTGAGATAAAAAATGGATTAGAGAAAGCTATTTTACATCAAAAAAAGCATGGGTTTAGTCTCGGTTGTGTAGTTGAAAAGGAAAGCGGCATATTTGTTGGCCGAGCAGGTTTAATTTATCTTGCCTATGATGATACGCAGCCCGATATTGAGGTTAGTTATGCGTTGACAAAAGACTCTTGGTGTAAGGGTTATGCCACTGAGCTTGCGAGCGCACTAATTAATTGGGGGTTTCAGAATTTACCTGTTACTAAACTTGTTGCTGTTATTAATCCAAGAAATGATCGCTCACGTCGTGTATTAGAAAAAGTTAAAATGAATTATGTAGGTCGTGCTCATTATTGGAATAACGAAGTAGCATTATACGCTATTCGCAAATCAAATATTGATTACAGCAAAATTCAGCTTTTTCCTGCTACTGTAGAAGACTACCCCGTTATTCAAAATATGGGACGATTTTACGTTTACGATATGAGTGAATATCTTGGCAGTGATGAGGGTTGGGAAATTTCAGAAAATGGCTTATATGAGTGCATTGATTTTAAAAAATACTGGGAAGATAAAGATAGTTTTCCATTTTTAGTGCGCTATAAAAATGAAATAGCTGGTTTTGTCATTGTCGACAAAAAAGGAAGTAGCTCTGATATTGATTTTAATATGGCGCAATTCTTTATTGTGCGAAAATTCAAAAATAAAGGCATTGGGCGATATGTAGCGCAACAGTGCTTTAAAAAATTTCTTGGCATTTGGGAAGTAATGGTAATTCCTGGTAATGAAGGTGCTTATCGTTTTTGGCGATCAACCATCAAAAATTATACTAATAATAATTTTACTGAATATACGCGAGATATTGCCCATTTTAATAATAGTCGTAAAAACGTTTTTAAATTTGATAGTGGGATAGTGTTATGAGGGATGTTAGGGGAAAAACCCAAAACTTGCATCGCCTTGATATTATGAATAAGCAAGTAGATATTAAATTTTTCTTAAGCGCTTTATCAAAATCAATCACTTAACATGTTTGAAGATAAATATTGGCTATATGGCACAATAGGATTGGTGATTGATTTTGACCATTTTTTTTAAAAAAACATAAACTTATTGCTTTAAATTTTAATATAAACTGACTTAAGATCAGTTAAAAATTTTTGCTTTATAATAAATAGTATATAAGTATAAATCGAAAGCCAACGAGGAGGTCCAATGAAGACCAGATTAGGCATCTGCACTGAAGATGAAGCCAACGATATTCTAAGTAACCAACAATTAGAAGCTGATAACAACTGGTTTTTATTACAACTCATATCAGATACACCTCTAAAACTAAAATTAATAACTATTTCAACTAATGCAAAAGGTGAAAAAACTGCATCTGAGGAAAGTATATTAGCTTGTTTTCATTCATCCGATGGCAATTATGCCTGGGGAGATCCCAAAGAAATGGAAGGCGAAATGACTACTTCCCTTAATAAATTAGATAAGTTATCTGATGAAGATGCTCAACAAGTAGAAAATGCTCTCAAAAGTCATCTTAGAAATCGCATAATGAATTTTGAAAAATATCTTCCATTAGGAAAAAAAATTAATCCTTTTAAGCAAACATCAAGACAAAGAGGTAAGACGGTAGTGTCTTCGTCGTCTTTAGATAGTGAAAGCACGTTTAGTAAAACTAAGGCAACATTTTTTTCTGAATCGGGTGATACCATTAGTCAGTTTCAACCTATCAGCTTGCAAGAAATCCTTCAGCCCATTGAGACTGATCTGGAAGCGATTATCATGGAAGAATTACCTAATTGGAATAGAAAAATTGATTTAAAAGATTTACACCCTAATGGAAAATTATTATCTGAAAAGGAAATCGAAAAATTAAAAAACGATGAGAGGGTTAAAACGGCATTAGAAAAAAAAGAACAACTTCGCTTACCAAATAGTGTCATTACCATTAATGGCCAATTATATAAAATTTATAAAGGAGAATCTAAGCGTTTAGGAAAAGGTGCTTATGGGACTGTGAAATTAGCGCAAAATGTAGATACAAATGAATGGGTTGCTGTTAAAGTCGCAGAAGTGAATCCACATACCAATAAACACATTCATCAAGAGTTTGAAGCTCTTCAAATAACAGGAAATGTGTCAAATCCACCACAAAAGAATGTGATCCAGCATAAAAGCAAAAAGAAAGGTGAACGTTACACTATTCTAATGAAATTAGGTCCTGGTAAACCAGTTAATAAAATAACCAATCTTAATCCTGCACAATTAATAGATATTTCTGTCAAGATATTAGAGGAGTTTATTAATTTACATAACCAAGGTGTTTTGCACCGTGATATTAAAGGTGCAAATATGTTGTGGGACCCTGCTACAGGAAGAGTTTCTATAGTTGATTTTGGTGCTGCTGTTTTACTTGAAAATATCAGTGATCCAACAAAGGAAAACTATAAATCATATACAGGTGGTTGGTTTGGTTCAAAACAATATATGGCACATGAAATTCTATATAATAGCGATAACCCTTGCACTTACAATGAAGCAACAGAAGTTTATGGATTAGGTAGAACATTGGCTAAGCTCTTGTTTGATTATCCTCTTGGAGTGTGGGATGAAATTTATAGTTATGATCAACATGAAGGAATGAGGGAAGCAGGAGTGAATGTAAAAATACCAGAAATACCTGATGATAAAATCCCAAGAGCAATATGGAACATTGTTGCAAGTATGGCAGATCCAGATCCTCATAAGAGGCTGTCATTACAAAGTGCACTTAACCAACTGAAAGAGCAGCAGAAGGAATATCAACAAAAAGTGTTAAACGTTTCTAAAAAAGCAACTTATACGGTTGGTCTTCTTGATATTGATGAATACAACCAAAGTAGCAACAAAGAAAAAGAAGCTCTTCAAAAAGCATTAGCTTGTTTTGATAAAATCTGGTTTGTGCAAAAAGGCGATAGGCTATCTGATAAAGAATATATGGCTTTAATAATAGAGCTCGAAAGTAAAGGTGTGAATGTTGAAAATCGCCTATTTCGCGGGGGAGAAAATTCCCTTCGTACGATAGCGAATATACCTATTAACATTAATGATAATAAAAATAATTATTTTTATGTCACCCATAAATCACTTGCAAAAAAGGATTTTGAAATATTAGATAGAAACAATATTTCTCACATTGTATGCGATGAAAAAACATCACAAACAAAATACAAGCGAATGATTACTGAGGAATTAATTTCATCCACTGTTCTGGATAGTTATTACAATAAAACGATAGGTCGATTAAAAGAGGCGCTTGTCAATCTTCATCTCAGCAAAGATCAAGATATTAATAAATCAAGTCAAAAAATAAATGACGCTATTCAATTTTTGGAAGAAAAAAAAGCTGAAGGAAAATTAACGGATACGCTTTTGAAAAAGACCTTAAATGATCTTTGCAAGGAGATAACACCGCCTACACCTCGAAATTTTACCAGCAAAGTATCTGGTGTATTTTTTAAACCGAAAGACTATAAAGCAACTAAAAAAGAATTAGGAAGAATTAAATCTCACCTTAAACACGTGAGAAAACGAGAAGGAGCAGCAGTAAAAAAATTCCACCCCCGAGTAAAATAGAATTAAAATTACTAATTTTAGGCGCATCTTTATGTTAAAAAATGCGCCGATCGTCAGATTAAGGCTACCATTTGCTGTTATCTACCTCTTGGTTAATATCCCGCGCGGCTTGTAAACCACTTTCGTAGGCACCAGCAAATGAACCATTGTAGATAGGCTTAGCAGTTGCTTCTCCAGCAAAAAACAATCGCTTGCTGCCTTCACCATTTTTTCCAATGCCTATAGGACGTGCTAATTGTTCATGCATAATCCATTGACCTGGTTTAGATACAGAATAAGATCCTAGACTGTAGGGATCTAAACTCCAATGGGTTATATAAATAGTTTTATTATCAATTGATTCTGCTACATTAACTTTATTTGTATTGTACATGGTTTCCAATGCGTGTTTTGCAGTATTAACAGCAATGCGATCGCAAGGAAGTATGAGCCCTGAATCAAAACTTTTATTTAAACATTCTCGTTCAAAAATTTTAGCCCGATCGCCGCCAAAGAAAGCAATAACTAGCGGTTTACCCAAAGGCTTCACTAAAAATGCCATTACTTGCCGTTGTTGATCATTGATGGGTAAATTATATTTTTTTGCTAAATTTATTTCTTCTGGTAAAAGAGGTCCTTTATAGAGAATCCAAGCATTATTTTTTTCATTAGGAAATATATCAAATTTGAGTGGTATAAAAATTTTTTGAAAGTGTCCCATAGGTAGGGATTGAAAGGCTTGTTTTTTCCATTCTGGCAGCTCTGGATCAAACTTAATTAAACCTTTATTGAGTACACCAGTTGAAACTGTAATTAGTGCATATCGAGCTTCATAAATCGTCCCATTTTTTACATGTACTTTGATGCCCGCTTTATTATAATCAATTTCAGTAACCGGCGAATTTAAACAAACAGGTTGATTTTCACCAAATCGTTTAACAAAGTTACCCATTCCATCTGTGATAAGATCATCTTCACCTGTTGCAAACTCTACTGTATCCACAACCGATGTTTCATTAAATTCCGCTCCGTTTTCCAAAGGACCTAAATTGCCTTTTATCAGCGGCAATATAGCTTTATACTTAGGATCTTTAGGTAAATAATCAGATGGTAAATCACTGGTTAGCCGAATTTGTTGTTTTGCAATAGAACAAGTTTCTGTAGGCTGCCTTATATTACCTTCTTCACTGTAAGCTTTTGCACAAAGCGCATTGATTAATGCTTGTTCTGCTTTTTCACGCGCAGCGGCTATAGTCATTGCGTCTTCGAGCAATGAGGTGGCCGTATCGAACTTTTGAATAGCCTGCTTATCGGCACGTTGGTTGCCTATAAAATATCCGCCATCTAATTCACTTCTAACTCGTTCAAATCCCATTGCGTCTACGAGGCTAGTTAATGGATTGGTAGGTATCCCATGTATCCACGAGCCGCCAAGATCAATCGGTGTTAGTTTTTTCTCACCAGGAAGCTTAATATATTTTACATACCCACGTCCGCCTATACGATTTTTTGCTTCGAGAACCAGGACCTTGCGTCCCAAATGCCGCAATTCTTTAGCTGCAGTAAGCCCAGAGAGGCCGGCTCCAACAATGATGACATCATAATATCCTCGAGTTTGTTTGCAGTTTACTTTCCTTGCACTATTAAGAGAATCTAAAGTGGAAGAAGAATGAAGGACGCTATAAGGATTTTCATTCTTCTTATTTGTACTGCATGAAGTAAATGGCCATGCGGAAAGGGAAAAAGAGATCACTAGTAGCAATAGAATTTGTTTATTTAAATAAAAATGTTTATGTAACTTTTTCTGCATAGTTCCTGTCATCCCTGTTTTGCCTTATTTTTACAAAATTAATTAGCGTTTCGCCAATAAGCATTTTCCAGTATATCAAGTGGATTACAATCGAGCCTTATAAGCAATATGCAGATTAGCATCATCTTTTGTCATCAATTGCAGATGGTTAGGTCTATGACCTGCCTTAAAAAACCTTAGAGAGGATGCAATTTCGCTTCCCTTTTTATTTTTCTTAGAGTGATGTAAGATCCACTTTCCCAATTCGTTATCGTCTGTTGCACGACTCATACCAGTACAAGTAGTAAACCAGGGTGAATCCGGTTTGCTATTAGGTTTTGTATCATAGCCCTGTTCTTGAATTTTCTCGTAAGCCTTTTGACAAAGCGCATTTAACTCTTCTTCTGCTTTCTTTGGATTATCTAAAAAGAGTGCAATGTGGTCCATATTAAATGTGACACTGGAATTGAGGAGGCCTAAAAATTTAGTTTTATCACCTATGTCATAAAAGTGATCTTTATTTTTTCTACCACTAAAAGGCGGAAGGCTATTAAGTTCTATTTTTAATTTTTCCAATAATTCATCGTAAGTCAAAATATAGGTTTGACCTAATTGGCATGCAGCTAAAAAAAGAGGATCTTGATTTTCATTTAGTCCTACAAAGATTACATTCCAGGCATTATCTGTATAGTTCTTTTTATGCTGGTCATTATCATAAGAAACAACAAAAAAATGAATGCCGATGTAATTTTCTGGAGAATTTTTTAAATCTTCTAATTTCGTGCCAATTACTCCTTTGGTAAAAAAATATAAAGGAGCAAAATCCCAAAAATTATTACCAATATCTCCCATAACGCCAAGGCGCAATCTATTTAAGTCATGCTCTTGGTTTTCCTTTGCTGAAAATAGCTGATCAAATGCTGCTGTACCTTTATTTTTACCATAAATCAATCGCAGCAAATCTAATAATGTTTTATAGCCAGCGATTTGCACCGCAGACATACATTCAAAAATAGTCCGTGAAAAAAGTAATGTTTCTAACGTAATTGAAGGTTTCTTATCACCATCCCTTATTTTATAAGTTCTTCCTATGATGGTATTGCTATCTTTTTTTAACGCTTTATCATGAGAGTAAAGTAATATGGGAGATAATGAATCAAGTGTGGTTAAACTTGAAAAATTCTCCTCTCCTTCAGGTCTCGGTTGCTTGTTTGTAAAGTGATAAGCATCACTGCTATAAAAAAGGGCTCCTCGATAATAGGCATAACAAACCTGATGCATATTAAGAGCGTTTTGATAACGTAACCATTGTGCTAATTCTGTAGACAGTATATCACTCCTTTTAATATCGCTCTTATCTTTAAGCTTTGCCAAAATTATAACGTTTAGATCATTAACTTTTTTTCTTATTTTATCAATAAGTATTTTTCTTTCTTTCATTAGTAAGCTCTTTAATATTTGGAATGTAGACTGATTTTGTGTGGCTTATTGATAGTCTCTTTGTCTTGTTGTGTTCCGGATAATTGTATTATTGGTGGCACAATAAGACAAGAAAGATTCTGGAATGTCACTGGAGACGTGGCGATCTATGGGCTAAATATTAGCCCATACCCATCATCTTCATCCTTTCCATCTGATTCTAAAAACTGAGGAGAAGGAGTAAACGGTGGGGACAGTGTTAACTCAGGTTGGAGATTGTCTATTTGGGAAATAGGCTGGTTGGCTGAAGGAAAATAGTCATGTTGAAACAAGGTTGTCGGTGACCAATTGTTTTTTTGGCGTTTGGCTGTTCTTGGTTGATCTGTTGCTGGAGTTTCAGAAGTAGCAGTCTGTTCATTAAAACTATTTACAGAAACGGGGGATTTTTCTTTTGATTCGATAATTGAGGAGAAGAGGGTTAGCTGTGTGCTGCGATTCTCTAATTGTTTTAACCGTATAGTTCGAAATTTTGTAGGTTTAGTATTTTCAATAGTTTTTTTGACAGCGTTGATCAATTGAATATTGTCGATTAGATTAAGATATGCTTTCATGAGCCCAACTGACTTGCTAAGGATCACTGTTTTAAGCAAGCTTTCTGCTCTGTTAAATCTTGCTTGATTAGAATTGTCTGATGAAATTTGTTTAATAGCACTTTGGAGCGTTATATCATTTTCGCATTGCAGAAGTGCTGTTTTATGATTTTGTGTTATCAATTTTTCAAACTTAGTGAGGAGAATGTTTTCTTTGATGAGATTTGCATCGGATTTCTCATTACTAATGATGTCGCTGATAGGCTTAATACCCAAGCAGCGTTTATAATAATTTGATTTTTCTACATTAATGCTTTGCAAGTTAGGATTTTGGTAAGTGCCAAGATCAACTTGGCGTCCGTCAATATAATTTTTAATCATTTGATGTTTCCGCCACATTTCTTTGGCTGTTTCAACATCAGCAGTGATCAAGGCATATAAAAAAGAATGAATTATACTTTTATTAGTTGAATAGGCCATAGAAGAGTTCAGATATTTTTTTAAAAAATCTGATTCTCCTTCAAAAGTTTTGATCCAACGGGGGTTTTGGTAAGTGCCAACATTGACTGGTAGCGCATCAACAAAATTTTGAATAATTTCATGCTCACTTACATTTTTTGAGCCTCTTCCAATTTGCAATTGAACACAGTAATCCTGAAATTATAAATTAGCTGAGCGTTAAATGAATATGTCATAGAAGGAAATTGTATGTCACTTAAAATATTTTCGAAAGATGAAATAATGGGTCTTGATGTTGACATGAATATAGCTCCCTAAGTGTGCCTGCCCAATTCTAGCCTAATTTAGTAGTAAAAATAAAACGCCAAATTCATGATAGTTTTTTGACTCTGTGACCACCCTCTAATGCAACGTCAAAGAACGAATTTGCCGATAGATTGCGGGTTAGAGAGCATTGTGGTTCGCTGTTAGAATTAAAAAAGTTATTCTTAATAAAAGCATTAGGATGCTTTTTTGATTCTAAATAATTAACTTTCATGTCATGAAGCCGTTTAACCCTGGCATCTAACGCTTGTAATTTCATGTTACCTTTCCCCACGGCAGTCTTTTTTTCAAATGCAATTAGATGTGTTGTATCTTCTAAAAGTATATTGATCCATGAAAGTAAGATATTTGTATGTTTATTATTTTCACTCTTTACAATTTTTAATTTCAGCGCTTTTGATAAACACTCTGTTGCATTTTCTAAATGTTGAATAGCCATTTTTGGTTGGCGCTTTGCTTCGCTACGATAATATTCTGCAATATTGGTATATATCCGTGTTTTGTCTTCGGAATTTTTAGCTATTTTAAGCTGTTCTAATAAATTCTCTAAACTAATATTATTGTTTTCTTGTAATTCGTATTTCCATTCTATCGTAAGATAAATAGGACAATTTTCCCGAGAGGTTTTATCAAGGGAAATAGAATGGCTTTCTGCAGTCGCATTTTCTTGGGTTGCTTTTGTATTAAGGACATTTTGAGGAATTGATGAAGCGCTTACAGAATCTAGCGAATTATTTTTTGCTGTTTCTTTCTTCTTTTTTTGAGAGCGCTTATGTTTTTTGTTGGATTTAATTTTTTTCTCGTTTTTAAATAAGAGCAATGGGTCAGAAAATTTTTTTTGATATTTTTCATCAGTTTGTTTTTTTAATAATGCTTCTTCGTGTTGTTTCATTATTGTAGCTTCTTCCTTCTCCTTATCCGTTACAAGTGCTTGCGAGGCCTTATCTATCTCTGCCTTTAATACGATATGGCGAAAATGAATGTGTATCTCTTGAATAGGATCATACTGCTTCGTTAATTCAAGCCCTTCTACATATAATCTGTTTGCCTCATCAATTAATTCTTTTCTTTTTTCCCATTTTTTGGATATAGAAGCATCTTGAGATAAATAAACCATGAGCTGGGCTATTATTTGTAAATCGATATAAATAGATCTAAGTTGCGGATCAATTTTTGTTGAGGTTGTGATTTCTTTACTTACTTTTAAAGCAGCTATAAAAGAATTACTTATTCTCTTTAAGATGAATTCACTTTGATAAACAGCTTTATCGTTATTGTGTTTATTTAAAATTTCCTTGAGTTCTTTTATGCTATCGACATATACTCTGCCCTGTTCCCATAATATCAAAAATTGTTGCTCAGGATTATTCGCAGTTTTTGCTATGTCTAATGCTTTTTGAAATATATCGTAAGCACGATCTTTATTTTTTGTATTTCTAGCTTGGATGAGTAGACTTTGTAATTCATCGCTGGAACGGTCATTTTTTCTTTCGATAGATAAATAACTTTCCTTAATATAATTATAAAAGTTTTCAAGATTAGTTGGATATTTGTTTTTTAAATAATCAGTATATTCTGTATTTTGGAGCATAGATTTCGATGTTTCTATATATTGATATGCTTTTGAAATAGCGTCATATTTCTTGTATTTTTGCGAGGTCTTTTCGAATAAAGAAAAATATTTATTAGCAAGTATGAAGTTTAGATGAAGCAAAAATTCAATGGTGGACGTATATACGCTAGACATCTCTTGAAAGATATTGAGCAATTTTTCTTCTGTTGTATGAAGATTCTTGAGGGGGTTTATATAAGGAATTAGTTTTTCTTTTATATCATTTAATGTTTTAAGTATCGTTTCCGCGTTTTGTATATCGTCGGCATTGTAAATGCTGGCCCCTGGGATTTTTACAATCTCATTATGTTTTTCTAATATCTTATTAGCTTCTTTTATATTATTTAAACAAATAATGCGGTATTCGTTCCAGTTGGAGATGAATTGTTCTTCCATAGAAAGTTTCCGTGTAACCATGATGCTCCTCCTCTTATTCCTTCTTTTATCCCACTGATATTAAACTATAAATAAATAAAGTAAAGAGCCAAGACTTAAGAATTAGTAAGGTAAATTAATGAACCTGAATAAGCACTAAGCCAGTACATGAAAAGAGAGCAGGAAATGTTCACTAGCAACGTTACAATAACCAACTTATTACTGATAATAAATTTTTAAAACCTAGTGTATTCACTTTTTCCCATTTTTTAACCCATAGCGTTACCGCGTGCTTCATTTTACGAATAAATCCTTCTTTGCTGTTACTTATGCTGATTTGGTATACTCAAAAAGACTTTCAGGGAGGAATTATGAAATCATTTCGCTGGATCGTTATCAGCTTAGCTTTTATCGCTACTATCATCAATTATCTCGATCGATCTGCACTTTCCTACGCCATTACCCCCTTACAGAAAACTTTCGGCTTAACCGATACTGACTTTGGGCTCATCGCCTCGGCATTTGGTCTTGGTTATCTCATTATGACGATCGTAGGTGGTGTCTTAGTTGATAAATTTGGTGCAAGAAAAACCTGGTCACTCTTTGGTGCGCTCTGGTCTATTTCCTGCGCGCTCATTGGATTGGCTACCGGTTTTATATGGCTATTTATATTTCGTATGTTACTCGGCTTTACCGAAGGCCCGGGATTTCCTGCCCTGACTCGCGTCACAGCCGACTGGTTGCCACTTAAAGAAAGGGCAAGAGCATTGGCTTTCGGTCTCGCGGCGGTACCATTCGCTTCTGTGCTGGGCGCCCCCTTAATTTCACATTTAATTGCTATGTTTGGTTGGCGCATCATGTTTATTATCTTAGGTATATTCGGCATTATTTGGGCCGTTATTTGGTATGTTATTTTTCGTGATCAACCAGAGCAAAGCTATTTCGTTTCTAAAAGTGAATTGCATCATATTCGCAGTGAGCAAATCATGCCGGTGACGCAAGATAAAACAAGTTGGCATTTTATGCTTTTCAATCCTAATTTACTTGCTAATAACTATGCTTTTTTCGCTTTTGGCTATTTATTATTTTTTGCTATTACATGGTTGCCAGGCTATTTAGAACAAACTTATCACATGCAAATTAAAGAAGTAGGGTGGTTTTTAGTAGGACCGTGGTTAACAGCTACCTTTTTAATTTTATTAGGTGGAATAATTTCCGACTGGTTGTGGCATAAAACTCACTCTATCCGCATCGCGCGATCCCATTTGATTTGGATTTGCCAAGTGATTTCTGCGTTTTGTTTTATTCCTGTTTTGTTAACTCATTCTCTTGTGGTAGCTATCATTTGGATTAGCTTAGGTGTTGGTTTTGGTTTAATGCCGAATGCTGCTTTTTATGCAATCAATGCTGATCTTGCCTATGATCGAGCTGCAACCAGTCTTGGGATTACGGATGCCGCTTTTGCGAGTGCAGGTATTTTAGCACCTTTTTTAACAGGCTGGTTGGCAAATCTTACCGGAAATTTTTTCGCGCCTATTTTGTTAATGATCGGCCTCACTTTAAGTTCCGCTAGTGTTATTGTCTTATTTCAACACCCTGATCGCGTATGAACTAAGCTTAACATATTCTTAACGATGTTATTCCTATTTTACGACCTCTTTATTTGGGCAATAGTTGGAGTATACTAGAAGAATTATAAATAAATAATACTATCACACTAACGAGGTGGATTATGGCAGTTAAAACAGCAGTTGATGAGTTTTTAGTAGTTCAGCAAAATTTTTCTACTGACATGCAAGAGTTATCCAAGCGATTGAAACTTATTATTAATCATCTCCCAGAAAAATATTATGATCCCTTCTTTTTTAAGGATGGGGTGAAAGCTTTAAAAGAATTTGCAGAGATCACTGAAAGGTTATGTATCTTAAGTCCTGTGGTGGATAATCAACAAATGCTAAATGGAGATAGTTTGACTATCGTTGCTAACTATCTATCAGGTGAACGATTTAATGAATTTATGCAGGAAATTTCCAGATTTGTTTTGCTACAAGAAAAAGTACAGCACTTAGTTAAATTAGTTGAGGTAGATGAAGAGTATATTCTCGCTTTGCAAGGAAAAATTAACCCATCTAACCATAAGGACAGCTTTTTTAGTCTAGCAATTAAACCGGTTCAACAATTAACTCGCATTCGGTTATTGTTTAAAGAAGTATTGAAGCAACACTCAATGTCTGAAAAATTACAGTCTACTTATAAGAAAGCTTATGAGATGAGTGGAGATGAATTAGAGAAAGCTAATGAGGCCAAACGTGCTTATGAAGGAAAACATCAGCAGGAGATAGCCTATGCTGCTATTTTAGATAAAAAACATGATCAAATAAAAAAAGCTAACAACGCAATGCTAGCAAGAACAAGGGAATTATTGACGGAGTTAAGAGAAGAAGCAAAATCTACCATCACTGGACATAGTAAACGCTGGAAAGAGATGACTCAGCAGCGCATACATGCATTTAACGAGGCAATAAATGCGTTAGATGCTATATATTTAAGCCAAACGACCAGTAAATTTGCTGATATTTCACAGATTCTAAATGTATTAAGAGAAAATTCTGCGATTAAAAACTTCCGTGGCCGTGGATTACATTTACATAAAGAAACCAAAATAGTAAGAAAGGTAAATAAATTATTAAATGATACGCTAATGGAATTGGACAACGATTTAAGGGAAAAAGTTGCCCAAACTAATCAAGAGTTAGTTCAGATTACTGTAAAAGAACCCACGAAAGTTAAGCGTTTTGAAAAGATAATGGATAAAGCATCGAGTGACTTTGAACAGAGAGCGATAGGGAACAATATAGCTGAAAAGCTCCATATTATAAAAACCACAAAATCATTAACATCAGCTCAAATAGCGACGCTCTATGATTGGTTTGTTAGCAATATGCAATCGCATGATTTCAAAGTTTATCTAAACCATCATGCGCAGGCAAAAAAAGATTTTATTGAAGGGATAAATATATTAACGAAGC
>Ga0070738_10003932_pt1 | contig 18619 bp, 15 predicted proteins | sample Coa_R2_2_FD_66446 | JGI IMG/M metagenome (GOLD analysis project Ga0070738, IMG submission 66446) | Surface soil microbial communities from Centralia Pennsylvania, which are recovering from an underground coalmine fire - Coalmine... | ecosystem: Environmental > Terrestrial > Soil > Unclassified ... | reverse complement strand
CGGTTGTGATCGAGATCGATGTCGCGGAGGCCGACGGGCCGGTCCTTTTCAGCTTCGCGACGCTCGATATGCGGCGCGAGGTGCGGCCTTCGGTGGGCTATGCGCCCGGACATCGCGAGCAGGTGCGCGCTATCGTCTCGAATTTTCGCGAAGCCGGCTGGATTCTCGTCCGCAACGGCGACAAGGACGGGCGGCAGACTCAGCTCGTCATCAATGGAATTCGCATCTATCCAACGGCTACGGAGACGCTGCCTGAGCCGGCGGATGTCGGGCCTGGACGGATCGGAAAGGTCGATCTGGCGCTGCTGGCCGCGGTGGCCGACGCCGTCGACAACCCGTTCGCGCCGCTCGATCGTCCCGATCCGCTGATGATCGATGCCGTTCCCGTGGAGCTCATTGGCGGGCGGCTGGGTTTCGCGGAGTCCTTCGATATGACGCAGGCATCGCAGCGCAAGCTCACCGAGTGGAAGATGGAGGACGACGACCAGCCCATCCTTCGCTACCTCTATCGCAACGCCAAGCCGCGGCGACATCTGGAATTCGGTACCTGGCAAGGAGCGGGTACTGTCTACTGCCTCGACGAATGCGACGCGACGGCGTGGACGATCAACCTCGCAGAGGGCGAGAAGTTCGCGGAAGGGCACCCTGCCTACTATACGACGGGCGCCCAGACGGCGGTCATCGATGCCGGCTCTATGATCGGCAAGCTCTATCGCGAGGCGGGCTACGGAAACCGCGTCTGTCAAATCTATTCGGACTCCCTTCTTTGGGACATCTCCAACTATCCGCCCGGCTTTTTCGACAGCGTGCTGATCGACGGCGGCCACCAGGCGGATGTCGTGATCAACGACACGCAAAAGGCGCTGACTCTGCTCCGCTCCGGCGGCCTCTGCCTCTGGCATGACTTCGCCGCCGATCCAGCGGTCTTCGGCTCCTCGCCCGCCTCGATCGGCGTAACCCAGGGCCTGCGCGCGGTCTGGTCCCTGATCGCCGCCGAGATGCGAGACATCTTCTGGATCTATCCGAGCTTCATATTGGCGGGCATCAGACGCTGAGTCCGGTTGGCGCCTAAGTGACCGTCGTCACCGGGCAGGCCAAAGAAAGTCGCTTCAGCTCCTCCGCCACCCGCGCCAGGGGCGTCGGCCAGTCGCCGGGCGTTGGCTGGCGGAAGACGCGCATGGTCGGATACCAGGGCGTGGTCTCGCCGGTCGGCCCCCAGCGCCAGCACGTGTCGAACCGATTGATGAGCCAGACGGGCTTGCCCATCGCACCGGCAAGATGCGCGACGGCGGTGTCGACGGAAATGACGAGATCGAGCGCGGCGACGATGCGCGCCGTGTCGGCGAAATCGGTCACGCCTTCCATGGGATCAATGATCGCGCATGCCCAAGGATGCCACGCGCGCTCGGCGGCTGCAGGGCCGGTTTGCAAGCTGACCAGCGTCACTGCCTGGATTCGCGACAGCGGCTCGAATTGCCTGAGATCGAGACTCCGCTCCCGGTCCGCGCTGTTGGTGGGCGAGCCCGCCCAGGCGATGCCCACATGAAGGCGATCGGGACGGCGCGGGTCGCGACAAACCGCTGCCGGTTCCGGCGCCGCAATGTAGGGAACGTCGTGCGCGACATCGCCGAGGCGCGACGGCAGGCTGAGCAGCGGGCATTGCACATCGCAGGGGGGCAGCGCGTCGCCGACCGCATAGACCGCTTCGGCGCCGGCGAGCCTTGACAGGAGCCGCTTCAGCGCGGGCTGTACTTCGAGGATCGCGCGGCCGCCGCGCGCCGCGACATCCGTAACGTAGCGAGCGAACTGGATCGTGTCGCCCATGCCCTGCTCGGCATGGAGAAGAATCCGCCGCCCCTGCAGCGGCTCTCCCTGCCAGAGGGGCCGGTCGGCGTGCCGCAAGCTGCCGCCATGCTCGGCGGTCCGCCACCGCCATTCATAGTCGCGCCACCCAAGCCGGTCCTCACCCAGCAGGAGGAGGAGACAGGCGCGATTCCAGCGCAAATTGGCATCTTCGGGCGCTGCATCGAGCGCCCGGTCATACACGGCCAACGCCTCGCGATAGCGGCCGAGGCGGCCCAGACTGGTTCCCAAATTGGCGGAGGCGCGGACAAGGGTGTCCCGATCCTCGATCGCATGATGATAGGCGGCCACCGCCTCCTGCGTCCGGTTCTCGGCCTGGAGCGCGCAACCATAGTTGAACCACGCGGCGCCGGAACCTGGATGGGCGCGCGTCGCCCGCTCGAGCGCGTCGAGCGCCTCTGCACGGCGTCCGAGACGAAGTAGCGCGTTGCCGCGATTGATGAGCGCGTCCCGATGGGTGGGATCACGCTCCAGAATGACGGCATAGACTTGCACTGCCGCGTCGCCGTAACCGGCTGCGCTTAGGGCGGCTCCGAGCTTGAGCCTTGTATCGTCATCCTCCGGGTCGGCAAACAGCGCCTGGCTGAAACGGTCGATCGCGTCGTCATACGCGCCGGCTTCGAACAGCCGCAGCCCCTCCGCAACCGTGCGGGAGGCGGATGCGGTCTCGTCCTCGGCTGGCGCGTGGCTGGTCGTCATCCTTAGCCCTGTTCCGGCCGCTCCCGCAGAGGCTAACAGCCGGCTGGAAACTGGCGTCTTTGTGGTTAAAGGCGACCTAATGGCTGGCGAGCCGGTTGCCATGTTCCACCCCGACCGGCTACAAAGTGGAACCGGATTTCAGACAGGATGTCGCCCATGGCAGAGGCGATGACCGAGTTCGATCTCACCAGCCCCGCCTTTCGGGCCGATCCCTATCCGACTTACGCGCGGATGCGGCGGGAATCGCCTGTCTGCCGGCTGAGAATTCCGGGTTTTGGCCGACCGGCCTGGCTGGTCACGCGCTATGATGACGTGGCGGCGGCGCTCAAAGATCCGCGCCTGTCGAGCGACATCGCCAAGCTCCGGCGCGAGAACGGGACCTCGCGTTGGGTCCCTCGGCCGTTCCGAATTCTCGCCAACAGCATGGTGACGACCGACGACCCCGACCATGCGCGGCTGAAGAACCTCGTCCATAAGGGCTTCACGCCTGCGCGCGTCGAGGACATGACGGCGCGTGTGCAACAGATCACCGAGCAGCTTCTGGCGCGGCTCGAAGAACGCGGGGGCGGGGTGGTCGACCTGATCGAGGAATTCGCGCTCGTGCTGCCGATGACCGTCATCTCCGAGATGCTGGGCGTGCCGGTGAAAGAGCGGGCCAAGTTTCGGCGTTTCATGCTCAATCTGCTGGACGGGCCGCCTTCGGGTTTCCTGCGGCTGGTCAACGGCCTCTACAACAATGTGCGGATGATCCGCTATCTCGATCGGCTGATCGAGCTCCGGCGCGCCGAGCCCGATGACGGGCTGATCACCGCCATGGTCTCGGCCGAGCAATCGGGCGACAGGCTGACCCAGGAAGAGCTGGTGGGCATGGTGTTCCTGCTGCTGCTCGCGGGTCATGAGACCACCGTCAACCTGATCGGCAACGGCATGCTGGCCTTGCTGGACAATCGTGAGCAACTCCGGCTGCTGCAAGCCAATCCCGGGTTCGTGAAGTCCACCGTCGAGGAGCTGCTCCGCTACACGAACCCGGTACAGCACAGCGTCATCCGCCACGCGATCGAGGACATGGAGATCGCGGGTCAACGGATCGCCAAGTCCGACCGAGTGATCCTGATGCTGGCGTCGGCCAATCGGGACGAGACCGTGTTCGAAAATGCCGAGCTGCTCGACATTACGCGCGATCCGAACCGGCATATGGGATTCGGCCTCGGTATCCATTTCTGCCTCGGCGCGCCCTTAGCCCGCATGGAAGGCGCGATCGCGCTTGTCGCCTTGGTTCAGCGATTCCCGGATATCCAGCTCGCGATCTCGCGCGACAAGGTGCAATGGCGGCCGAACTCGCTGCTGCGCGGTCTCGCGAGGCTCCCGGTTCGCCTCGGCGATGCGCGAAAGGAAGCGGCCCTCGCGGCCTAGAGAATTCCTTGTTCGATATAATCCATGAGCGGCTGCCAATCCTCTCGCAATGCCCTCATGCGCGCGCTGTTCGAATCGAAGATCGATAAGCCTGCCTCTGCCGCCTCGCCATAAGCGAGGCTGTCGCGCATCCGGGCGACAACGGCGTGGCCGATGCCCGACAGGAATTGGTCGAGCCGCATGGCGGCCTTGGTCCGGTCGCGCATGCGGTTGCCGACGATCGCGACGCCCTTGCGGTTCTTGCGGATCGGCTTGAGGTCGTCGAGCTTGGCGAGAAATGCGCGGCTCGCTTCCTGGTCGAATGTCGAAGGCAGGACCGGCATCACGACGAGATCGGCCGAAGCAATCAGCGCCTCGACATCGCCCTTTCGCAATCCCGCCGGCCCATCGATCACCAGGCGTGCGACGTCCTTCGGCACGCTGCCGGTCGACTTCACCCAATCGGCGACCTCGATGGGGCGCGCGGAAGATGGTCGCCTGGCCGCCCAGGCGAGGCTCGATCGCTGGCGGTCGGCGTCGGCCAGCATCACCTTGTGTCCGACCTGCGCGAGCGCGGCGGCGAGGTTGGTGGCGAGCGTGGATTTGCCGCAGCCGCCCTTCGAATTGGCGATGAGGATCGACAGCATCGGGCAACCCTATAAGGGCGACGGGCCGTCACCAAGAGGGATTCGCGCCGCGGTGCTCCGAACCCGAGAAGAGGGTCAGTGCGCTACCGATTCGTGCGGCATGTCCTTGCCTTCGATAAAATCGCGCATGTCCTGCGTGGTTTCCTTGGACTTCGAGATCGACACCCAATGGGTGTCATTGGGATAAAGACGGAAGCGGATGTTCGGGACCAGCTTCTCCATGCCGCTCAGATTGCCGGTCTGCAGCGCCGTGTCCTTGAGGCCCCAGATGACGAGCGTCGGCGTCTTGATGATCGTCGACTTGGCGCCCTCAGTCACCTCCTTGGCCGACCAATGAGTCGGAATCGAGGAGGCCGGATGCGTCTCATTGAAGGGCGGGTTCAGATGGTTGGCCCGATAATAGTTGAGGCCCGCATCGAGCGCGCCCGGCACCTTCCAGGCAGCCACCCATTTCTGCACGTCCTCGTCGGTGTAGCGGCCGCTCTTGATCTGCTCGCCCAATATGCCTTGGATCAGCGGCGCGAAATTGTTCGCCGACATCATCTCGTCCCACTTCTTTGCATCGTAATTATTGAATGCAAACGTGTAGTTGCTGCCGAACCGCTGGACGGGATTGTCGTTCATCTCGCGCTCGAAGATCATCGGGTGCGGCGCGTTCACGATGATCAGCTTGTCGATCATCTCGGGGTGATACATGGCGAACACCCAGGCGAGCAGCCCGCCCCAATCATGGCCGACCAGGACGAATTTGCGCCCCTTGCCGCCGACTTTTTCGGCGAAGTCGCGAACATCCTCGACCAGATACTTCATCTTGTACTGGTCCACGCCCTTCGGGATGGTCGTGAGATCGTAGCCGCGCAGGTCGGGCGCTACGGCGAAATGATCGCGCCCGAAATCGAGCAGCTGATCCTTCCACTGATACCAGAAGGACGGATAGCCGTGCAGCATAAGGATCATCGGCGCCTTCTGGTCGCCGGTGCTGACGTAGTGGAAGCGCAGGCCGTTGGCCTCGACGAAATTGTCCTTGAGCTCGACGGCCGGCGCCTCGGCGCTCTGGGCTCTTCCCGGAAGCGCCATAACGGTAAGCAGCACGCAAAAGACGAGAGTCATGACGCGCATCCCGATCTCCCCTGAAAGCGCCGGTCACTCGTCGGTGCCGGTTTGGTTGCCGTCGGAAACTACCGCCTGGACGACGCGCCGACAACGAAACTCCTGCGCGAACCGCTTCAATCCGCCAACCCGGCCTCCAACACCGCAGCAAGCCTTCTTGCGAAGGCGGTGGCGTCGAGCACCGGGTCGCCTTCGGCAATCCGCGCCTGGTCGAGCAAAAGCCAGATGCGATCGGCCAGCGCGTCGGCGACGCCGCCGCCGGCGGCGCGCCTCGCCAGCTCGCGCATCAGCTTGTGGCTGGGGTTGATCTCCAGAACGTGCGGCGATGTTTCCTTGATCTGGCCGTGCTGCCGCAGCAGCCGCTCGAGATGAATGTCGGGCTGATCGTCGGCGGCGACGAGGCGAACCGCGCTTTCCGTGAGCGCGGCCGAAGCGCGGACATCCTTCACCCTATCGCCCAGCACGGTCTTGATCAGCGCGATCAGGGTCGCGGTCTCGCGCTCCGGCGGCTTCTCGGCTTCGTTCTCCTTCTTGCCCTCGACCGGCTCGATCTTCTCGAGATCGGCGCCGGCGCGAGTCGCCGAGCGCAGCGGCTTGCCCTCATATTCGCCGGAGATAGCCGGCCAGAACTCGTCGATCGAATCCGTCAGCAGCAGAACCTCGACGCCGCGCGCCGCGAAGCCTTCGATATGCGGGCTGGCGCGCAGCGCCTCCACGCTGTCGCCGGTGACGTAGTAGATTGCCTCCTGCCCCGGACGCATGCGGCTCACATAGTCGGCGAGCGAGACAAGACCCTCGCCATGAGTCGAGCGGAAACGGACGGCCTTGAACAGCTCGGCGCGGTTCTCGCGATCCTCATAGAGCCCTTCCTTGAGGATCGCGCCGAAATTGCCCCAGAACTCGGCATATTCGCTCTCGTTCTCGGCGCGCTTGGCGACCTCCGACAGCACGCGCTTGGTGATGCCGGCGCGGATCTTGGAGAGGACAGGCGAGAGCTGCAGCATCTCGCGGCTGATATTGAGCGGCAGATCCTCGCTATCGACCACGCCGCGCAGGAAGCGGAGATAGGCCGGGACGAGACCCTCGGTCCCTTCGGTGATGAAGACTCGCTTCACATAGAGCTTGACGCCATGTTTGCGGGTCGGATCGGAAAGATCGAGCGGACGCGTCTTCGGCACGAAGAGCAGCGCCGCATAATCGATCACGCCCTCGGCCCGCCAATGCAGCGTCATCCACGGTTCATCGAAGGCGTGTGCAGCGTGGTGGTAGAATTCCTTGTACTGCTCTTCGGTGATCTCCGATTTGGGCCGCATCCATAGCGCCCCGGCCCGGTTCAGGGCCGGCGCGTCGGTGCCCTCGCCGAAACGGATCGGCAGCGGAATATGGTCGGAGTAGCGCGCGACGATCTGCCGAAGCCGCCATTCCTCGAGGAACTCATCCTCGCCCTCGCGCAGGTGCAGCGTGATCCGGGTGCCACGGCCTTCGACCCCGGCGGCCGGGCCGACCCGGAACTCACCCTTGCCCTCCGACGCCCAGCGCCAAGCCTCGGCCTCGCCGGCATGCCGGCTCACCACCTCGACCCGATCGGCGACCATGAAGGCTGCATAAAAGCCGACCCCGAACTGGCCGATCAGGCTTACATCCTTCTTGGCTTCGCCGAGCGCGGTGAGAAAGGCGGACGTGCCTGACCGTGCGATGGTGCCCAGATTCTCGATCAGTTCGTCCCGGTTCATGCCGATGCCGGTGTCGGCGATCGTGAGGGTCCGTGCTTCCTTATCGACGATCAGCCGGATTTCGAACGGGGCGCCGTCCTTGGTGAGCTCGGGCGCCGCGATCGCGGCGTAGCGCAAGCGGTCGCAGGCGTCGGAGGCGTTCGAGATCAGCTCTCGAAGGAAAACCTCCTTCTCGCTGTACAGCGAATGAGCGACGATATCGAGCAGCCGGCTGACCTCGGCCTGAAATGGAAGCTTGGCGTCTTCGTTAACGTCCGTCATTTTCTTGGTCTCTCGGGCGGCGTGGAAAGCTCCGGCGGAGATGTAAGTTTCCATGGCCGTCGCGCAAGTCCCTTTCCTGGATCTTGCATTTCTCGGCCATCGATCGAATCTTGGGGCATGGCGTACCTGCCATCGCGCGAGTCCTGTATCCCCGAGAACGACATCAGCGGTCGGCTGGGCCGCATTCTCGCCGTTTTGGGGCCCACCAACACCGGGAAGACCCATTTTGCGATCGAGCGCATGCTCGGCCATCGCACCGGTATGATCGGCTTTCCGCTGCGCCTCCTGGCGCGCGAGAACTACGATCGGATCGTGGCGTTGAAGGGTGTCGGCGCCGTAGCGCTGGTCACCGGCGAGGAGAAGATCTTGCCGGCGCATCCGCGCTATTGGGTCTGCACGGTCGAGTCGATGCCGCTCGACCGGGAGGTCGAGTGCCTCGCGGTTGACGAAATCCAGCTCGCGGCTGACCCCGAGCGCGGCCATATCTTCACTGACCGGCTGCTGCATGCGCGGGGGCTGGACGAGACCCTGTTTCTCGGATCCGACACCGCCCGCGGGCTCATAAAGCGGCTGGTGCCGCGGGCCGAGTTCCTGCAGCGGAACCGGTTTTCGACATTGGCCTATTCCGGCGCGCGGAAGCTCACGCGGTTGCCGCCGCGGTCGGCGGTGGTCGCCTTCTCCGCGACCGAGGTCTATGAGACCGCCGAGCTGATCCGGCGGCAGCGCGGCGGAACGGCCGTCGTGCTGGGCGCGCTCAGCCCGCGCACCCGCAATGCGCAGGTCGCCCTGTATCAGGCGGGCGAGGTCGACTACCTGGTAGCGACCGACGCGATCGGCATGGGCCTCAACATGGATATCGACCATGTGGCCTTCGCCAAGCTGTCCAAGTTCGATGGAACGCATCCCAGGCGCCTTCGCGCGCCGGAAGTCGCTCAGATCGCCGGCCGTGCCGGGCGTCACATGACGAACGGCACCTTCGGCACCACCGGCATGGTCGGCGAGCTCGATCCGGCTTTGGTCGAGGCGGTCGAGAATCACCGCTTCGATCCGCTGAAGCTGCTGATGTGGCGGAGCGTCGATCTCGATTTCCGAAGCGCCGGCGCGTTGCTGCGCAGCCTCGAGGCGCCGCCGCCCTTAGATTTTCTCCGCCGCCGGCGCGAAGCCGACGATCATCGCGCGCTGGCCGCGCTCAATGCTGACGCGGAGGTCGCCAAGCGGGCCAAGGGACGCGAGGCGGTGCAGCTGCTCTGGGACGTGTGCCAGATTCCCGATTTCCGCAAGGTGATGAGCGACCAGCATGCGCGGTTGCTGGGGCAGATCTACGGCCATTTGTCCGGGGCGGCGGGCTCTCTGCCGGTGGATTGGGTGGATGGGCATGTGAAGCGGCTCGATCGGACCGACGGCGACATCGATACGCTGGTCACCCGGATCGCGCATGTCCGCACCTGGACCTATATCGCTTATCGTCCCGCCTGGATTGCCGATCCGATGTCGTGGCAGGAGCGAACGCGGGCGATCGAGGACCGTCTCTCCGACGCGCTGCACGAAAAGCTGACACAGCGTTTCGTCGACCGTCGTTCGGCCGGGCTCGTGCGCAGCCTCGCGCGAGAGGGCGAGCTTCTCGCCGGCGTACAGGCCGACGGCACGGTAGTGGTGGAAGGTCATCCGATTGGCCGGCTGGACGCGTTCGCATTCATTCCGGAGATCACCGAGCTCGACGTCGATATACGGCCCGTGCTGACCGCCGCGCGCCGCGCGCTTCGCTCGGAGATCGCGCGCCGCGTGACCGCGCTGGAGCAGGCGCCTGACTCCGAATTCGCGCTGACCGAGCAAGGCGATATCGCCTGGCAGGGCGCGGTTGTCGCGCGTCTCGGCGCCGGCGGAGCTCTCACCAAGCCCCAGATCAGAGCGTTGATCAGCGACATCATGATTGGGGGCGAGGGAGAGCGAATCCGCGACCGTGTCGCCGCCTGGCTCGATCGCGAAATCGCGCGCGTCCTGCCGACGATGGGGACGGCTTGCTTGGAGGGCGCCGCCCGCGGCCTCGTCTTCCAGCTTACCGAAAAGCTCGAGCCGATCGAGCGGCGGACGATCGAGCCTTTGATTGCAACTCTGGGCCCCACCGAGCGGCGCCGGTTGGAACGGCTGGGCGTGCGTATCGGACAATCCTGGGTCTTCGCGCCCAGCCTGCTGAAGCCGGCCGCATTGCGCGTCAGGGCGGCGCTCTGGCGGGCTGCCAAAGCTGCGCCCGGCATTCCACCGTTGCCGTCGCCCGGCCGCGTGTCGATTTCGGTCGCGGATACCGCCGATGCGTCCTTCTATGCCGCGATCGGTTACCCGCTCGTGGGTCCGCGCGCGATCCGCGTCGACATGCTCGACCGGTTGGTTGCGCGGCTGCGCCGCACGACCGTCCAAGGCACGATGCCGCCCGACGCGACGATCGCGCCGGTGCTGGGTTGCGGCCGGGCCGAGGCCGACGCGGTGTTGTTGGCGCTCGGCTGGGGCCGGCATGAAGTGGACGGCGCCACTGTTTATCGTCGCCGCAAGGCCAAGCCGCCACCGCGCCGCCGGACACCGTCTCGAGGCGATGCGGAGCGCTCGCCTTTCGCGGTGCTGAAGCAATTGGCGACGGCGAAATGATCGAAAGCGCATCCGAGAAGCTGCGCCTCGACAAATGGCTCTGGTACGCGCGTTTCGTGAAGACGCGCAGTCTCGCCTCCAAACTCTGTACGGAAGGCCGGATTCGCATCGACGGCGTCGTGGTCGAGAAGCCCGGCGCGACGTTGCGGCCGGGTCAGGTCCTCACCTTCGCGCTCGGACGGCATGTGCGGGTCATCGAGGTGGTCTCGCTCGGCACCCGACGGGGTCCTGCCACCGAAGCGCGCACGCTTTATCGCGATCTGGCGCCGCCCGCGCGGGAGACGGCGATGCCGCGCGACCTGCCCTTCTAGAGGTTCAAGGCGGACGCGACCTCGTCGACGGGCAAGTCCGCGAGATCGTCGCATCCGAGGATCGTGACGTTGGCTCCGCGCGGCGCAGCGCGGTCGGGATTCGAATCCGCCGAGAACAGAACCACTGACCGGCAGCCGACCATGGCCGCGAGATGCATGGGACCGGTATCGTTGCCGATCGCCGCGACAGCCCGCCTGGCCAGCCCGCCGATGGCGAGAAGTGGCGTGCGGCCGGTCAGGTCGCGCGCCTCCGGGCAGGTGGCCCGGATCCGGTCGGCCAGAACACGTTCGCTCTCGCTTCCGACGATCACAGGCGTGATGCCGCGGTCCACGAGCCGGCGGCCGAGCGCGGCGTAAAGATCGATCGGCCACCTTTTAGCCGGGCGATGCGCGGCTGCGCCGGGCACCAACAGCGCGAAGCGCTCCGGCAGGTCGAGCCCGACCAAAGCGGGATCGTCGATCCAGCCGAGATCGGGCGCGGGAATCGTCTCGATGCCGGCAATTCTGAGCTGTGCCGCATGAATGTCGAGCGCATGCATCCGGCCTCGTTGCGGGTCGCGATGAGGATGCGACGCGCCGCGCGCGATGCCCGACCATTCCGGCCGCTTTCCCGGCCAGAAAAGCCGGAAATAGAGCGCGGTTCGGTCCTGGGCCTGAAGATCATAGACCCGATCGTAGCGGCCGGCTCTGAGCCGCCGGCGCAGCCTCAGCCATCCGGGAACATTCAGCCAACGGGGGCGGTCATCGATCTCGATTCGATCGAACCAGCCCGATTTTCCGCCTAGCTCCGCGAGGCTGGCCGACGTCAGCAGGGTGATGTGGGAAACGGGGTGATGGCGACGAATCGCCGCCATGGCGGGCAAGGCCAGGATGAAGTCGCCCAGCGCCGACAGGCGTATAACGAGGATGCGCTCCCGGGGCCCCGGAACGGCCTGCCGGTCGGGGGGGCCGGCTTGACAGCCCGTCACCGGCTCGCCATTTTCGAGCCTCGATCGATCGATTGGAGCCGGAGACCTCTGGCCCGAACCTTTGAGATCGTCGGAACCGCTTCGAACATGAATCTCACCGTAAAAGGTAAACACCTGGACGTCGGCGATGCTTTGCGGACCTACGTCAAGGACCAGCTCAGCGCGGTGACGGAGAAATACTTTAGCAACCCCATTGACGCCACTGTGGTGTTCGTCCATGAGGCGCACCTCTATCGAACCGACGTCTCGGTCCGTGTGGGTCGCGGGATATTGCTGCAGTCGAGCGCCGAAGCGACGGATATCTATGCGTCGTTCGACGTCGCGGCCGATAAGGTGGGCAAGCGCCTTCGGCGTTATAAGCGAAGGCTTCGCGATCATCACAATCATGACGCGGCGGCCGACACCGAGCTGCCGGCGCGTCAATATGTGATCGAGGCCGAGGCCGCCGAGGACGAAGAGGCCGGTGCCGAGCCGGTGGTGATTGCGGAGATGGATACGACGATCGAGACCATGTCGGTGGCGGAGGCCGTGATGCGGATCGACCTCGCGGAGCTTCCGGCACTGCTGTTCCGCAGCGGCGCGCATGGTGGATTGAACATGATTTACCGTCGGCCTGATGGAAATATCGGTTGGATCGATCCGAAAAACGTTGGCCAGGGCTGAGCATGGGTCCCAACTTGATCACGTCCGATTGCGTCATCGCCAATCTGCGGGCGGCGAACAAGAAGCAGGTTCTTCAAGAGCTGGCGCGCAAGGCGGCGTCGCTCACGGGCCAAAGCGAAGCCTCGATCTATGAGGTACTGGCCGAACGCGAGCGTCTCGGCACGACCGGAATCGGGCACGGCATTGCCATCCCGCACGGCAAGCTGCCTGGCCTCGATCGGGTCTATGGGGTGTTTGCGCGGCTGGAGCGGCCGATCGATTTCGACGCGATCGACGACCAGCCGGTCGATCTGATCTTTCTGCTGCTGGCGCCGGCCAATAGCGGCTCGGACCACCTGAAGGCGCTGGCCAAGGTCTCCCGCATGCTGCGGGATCGCAGGCTGTGCGAGAAAGTGCGCGGCTCGACCACCTGCGATGCGATCTACGCACTGATGAATGAGACCGAAGGGCGCGACGCCGCCTGAGTCTCGGGCGCGGCGAGCGCCCTCATCACCTCAATGCAGAGAAACCGCCTCCAGATCGTGCTGCTGCATCGCGGCCAGGCCGACCTCCTTCGATTCGACGAAGGCCAACTGAGAGCCGTCGGCGGCATGGATCGCAAAGACCTTCTTGCCCTCCACGACCGCCGGTTTCAGGTAGGCGATGTCGTTCAGTCCCAGAACTAACAGGTCGTTGGGACTCAAATCTTTGAGCGAAGCCGTCGTATTCGTATCCATTTCAGTAACTCCACCGGCCTCACGGGGCACGGTTCTTCCTCGGGTTGTGCGTTCCCTCGGCGTCCTGCGTCAAATCGATCGATTTGACCTGCGCGGACGACTTGGGGGCGCTCTTGATCTCTACTGTCTTGATCCGCGTCTCGGGCATCGGGCGGATCAGATCTATGTGCAGTAAGCCGTTATCCATCCAGGCACCTGTCACCTCGATCCCCTCCGCCAATACGAAGCTCCTCTGAAACTGGCGGGCGGCAATGCCGCGATGCAGATAGATGCGCTCCTTATCGTCCTCCTGCTGCCGACCCCTCACCACGAGCTGGCTGTCCTCGATCTGGACCGACAGATCACTCTCGGTAAACCCGGCGACCGCGATCGTGATCCGCAACCGATCCGCGCTGATTTGTTCAATATTATATGGGGGGTAGCCTTCGGAACTCGCCTTGGCCACGCGGTCCAACGTGCGCTCGAAATGGTCGAAACCCAAGAGCAGCGGACTGTTGAACAGCGAAAGGCGCGTCGTCATGGCGCTTCTCCTCCTAAGAGCGAGCGGCGTTCACGGCCCCTTTCGGAGCCGCTACGGCCTCCGATGAGCGCCGTACCCATCGCAAGATGGTTCCTTTTGTGCTGTGCATCAAGGGCAGGGGCCTTTGCGGGAATGCCGCTTGACCGGCATGCCCCGGGCGCACCAGATGGAGGATGCGGGCGCTATTGGACATTTCAGGACAGGAGAAAATGAGCGAGGAATCCGTCATTATCGCGGGTGCGGCGAGAACGCCACTCGGTCGATTTCAAGGCGAATTGGCCGGCATGCCGACGCCGAAGCTGGGCGCGGCGGCAATCGGCGCGGCGATCGCCGATGCTGCCGTGTCGAGCGATGCGGTCGACGAGGTCGTCATGGGCTGCGTCCTGCCGGCGGGGCTCGGCCAGGCGCCGGCACGCCAGGCCGGCCGGTTCGCCGGGATTCCGGACAAGGCGGGCGCCACGACCGTCAACAAGATGTGCGGCTCGGGCATGAAGGCGGCGATGCTGGGCCACGACGCGATCATGGCGGGCTCCTCCGCGATCGTGGTCGCCGGCGGCATGGAGAACATGTCGGCGGCACCTTACTTGCTCGACAAGGCGCGGGGCGGCTATCGCTACGGCCACGCCACCATGTACGACCATGTGGCGCTCGACGGGCTGGAGGACGCGTATGAGCGGGGCCGCTCGATGGGCACGTTCGGTGAAGATTCCGCGCAGGCCTACCAATTCACGCGCCAAGAGCAGGACAGCTACGCGGCGACCTCGGTAACGCGTGCCCGGGCGGCGATCGCCGAAGGTGCCTTCGCAAGCGAGATCACGGCCATCGACCTTGAAGCCAAGGGTGGATCGGTCAGGATCGACCGCGACGAGGGCCCGATGAAGCTCGACATCGAAAAGATACCGAAGCTGAAGCCGGCCTTCCGGCCGGACGGCACGATCACCGCGGCCAGCTCGAGCTACAATGCCGATGGCGCCGCCGCGCTGGTGCTGGCGCGCCGCTCGGCCGCCGACAAGCTCAGCCTGCCTGTTCGCGCCCTCTTCCGCGGCCATGCCACGCAGAGCCAGGAGCCGGCGCAATTCTGCACCGCCCCGGTGGGCGCCATCCGCAAGTTGCTCGACAAGGTCGGTTGGGAGGTCAAGGACGTCGATCTCTTCGAGATCAACGAGGCGTTCGCGGTGGTGACGATGATCGCGATCCGCGATCTGGGCCTCGATCCTGAGCGCGTAAACGTGCATGGCGGCGCCTGCGCGCTCGGTCATCCGATCGGGGCCACGGGCGCGCGCATCATGGTGACGCTGCTCAACGCCATGGAGCGGCGCGGCGTCCGCCGCGGCATCGCCAGCCTCTGCATCGGCGGCGGCGAGGCCACCGCAGTCGCCTTGGAGCGGCCGGCTTGACGGGCGCCAGGTCGGTCCTCGCCGTCCGCCATGTGCATTTTGAGGATCTGGGCGCTTTCGAAACTGAGCTGAAAGCGGCCGGATACGCGCCCTCCTACATCGAGGCCGGGATCGACGATCTCAGCGCCATCGATCCCGGCGCGGCCGATCTGCTCGTCGTTCTGGGCGGGCCGATCGGCGCCTATGAGGAGGATCGCTATCCTTTCCTGAAGCCCGAGCTCGAACTGATCGAACGCCGGCTCAAGATGGGCCGACCCATGCTCGGCATTTGCCTCGGTGCGCAGCTCATGGCTCGTGCGCTCGGCGCCAAGGTCAGGCCAGGGCCGGCGAAGGAGATCGGCTGGGCGCCGCTGGAATTGACGGAAGAGGGAGGCTCCGGCCCGCTCAGACATCTGGGCGCCGAGCCGGTCCTGCATTGGCATGGCGACATGTTCGAGCTGCCCGAGGGCGCGATGTGTCTGGCCTCTACGCGCCTGTGCCCTAATCAGGCGTTCGCGCTCGGACCTTCGGTGCTCGGTTGCCAGTTCCATCCCGAGGCGGATGGGCGCGGGTTGGAGAGATGGCTGATCGGTCACGCGGTCGAGCTCGCCGATAGCGGCCTTTCGCCGGCCGTCCTGCGGCGCGAGACTCAGCAGTTCGCGCCCGCCGCCGCCGAGCGCGGCAAACGCATGATCGCGGAGTGGCTGTCGGGACTCGGTGATTAGGCTAGGACGTCCCTGGTCGGTTGCAATGAAAACACTGAGCCTGGCGTTCCGCACGATTCCACCAGCCGCCGCCTAGCGCCTGAAATAAGGCGGCGGTATCGGCGAACCGATTGGCCTGCGCCTGCACACGATTGATGACCGCCTGTTCGTAGGTCTGTTCGGCGTTCAGCAAGGCCGAATAGCTGATGTCGCCGAGCTGCAGCTGCTTGCGGGCGATGGCGAGGCTGTCGGAAGCAGCCTGCTCGGCGGCGGCGCTCGCCTTAAGAGCGTCAGCATCGTGCTGCGATGTCCGCAAAGCGTCGGCTACGTTCTGGAAGGCCGTGATCACGGTCGAGCGGTATTGGGCGGCGGCCTGGTCGAGCGCCGCCCGCGCGGCGCGGGTCTTGTGCAACAACGAGCCGCCTTCGAAGATTGGTTGCGTCAGCCCGCCGGCGATCTGCCAAAAGCCGTTCCCGGGCATGAACAACTCGTTGGCCTGTGTGGCGACGCTGCCGATGTTCGCGTTGAGCGTGATCTGCGGCAGCATGTTGGCGATGGCGACGCCGACCTGGGCGGTGGCGGCGTGCAGGTTGGCTTCCGCAGCCTGAATGTCCGGGCGCTGCTCTACCAGCTTGGACGGCAAGCTGACCGGCAGATCCCGTGGCAGCGCGAGCGACCCTAGGTCGAACTTTTCGGCCACCTCGTCGGCCGGCAGACGCCCGGCCAGCGCGGTCAATAGGTCGCGCTGCAGGGCCAGCTGCTTGCGGAGTGGCGGCAATGTCGCCTCCGCTTGCGCCAGCGCCGCCTCCTGCGCCTTGACGTCGGCGCCCGACGCATCGCCCAGGGCGTTGCGCCGGCGAAGAATGTCGAGCTGTTCGGACTCGACCTTTACGATCTCCTCGGTAGCCGCGATCTGGCCGCGCAACGACGCTTCCTGCACCGCCGCCGCGACCACGTTCGAGGTCAGCGTCAGATACGTCGCCTCGACCTGGAACCGCTGAGCGTCCGCCTGCGCCTCCAGCGTCTCCACTTGCCGTCGGTTGCCGCCGAACACGTCCAGGACATAGGAGACGTTCACCTGGGAGTTGTAGAGATTGAAATAGGGGATACCCGGGACCGCGAGCGTCGGCGACAGCGTGTTCGAGTTCTTCTGCCGGCTGGCGTTGAATCCGGCGTCGATGCTGGGATAATAAACCGCCTGCTGGGCGTAATAATTCTCGCGCGCCACCTTGAGCGCTGCTTGGGCAGCGGCGAGATCGGCGTTATTCTTGAGCGCTTCCTCGATCAGGTCGTTGAGGGGCTTGGAGTGGAACAGCGTCCACCATTGCGCAGGTATGTCCATCCCCTGCACGAAACGCTGAGCCTCCCCGCCCGAAATCTCGGCTTTCACCGTTTGGGCCGGCGCACCTTCACGGGCGTAACCTTTTGCATCTGGCGCCGCCGGGCGCTCGAAATCCGGCCCAACTGAGCAGCCCGCGAGCGTCCCCAACAGTACGATTAGGAGGGAACATTTGCCCGAGCCTGGCGCCCGCCGCCCGATCACGTCGTCACCTCGGCTGCGTCGCCGTTCTCATCATCCTCCTCGACGACGGCAAAACCACGCCGCGAGAACATCTCGATCAGCACCGGCAGCACGAGGAGGATCAGCGCCGGCGCGAACAGCATCCCGCCGACCACGACGAGCGCCAGCGGCTTTTGGACCTGAGATCCGATGCCCGTCGAAAGGGCGGCAGGCATCAGGCCTACGGCCGCCGCGACGCAGGTCATAGCGACCGGGCGCATTTGGACTTTGCAAGTCCTGAGAATCGCAGCGCGATGCTCGAGACCGTCATAAATCGACTTGTTGTAGTAAGAGAGCACGATGATTCCGTCCATCGCGGCGATCCCGAACAAGGCGATGAATCCGATGGCCGCGGAGACGCTGAACGGCGTGCCGGTCGCGAAGAGCGCAAAGATCCCGCCGATCAGCGCCATCGGCATCACGCTGGCCGCGAGGAGCGCATCTGTCACCGACCCGAAGCTCACATAGAGGAGCACGAATATGAGGATTAGGCTGATCGGCACGACGAATTCGAGACGTTGAAGCGCTTCCTGTAGCTCGCCAAACTCTCCGACCCAATCCAGCCGATAGCCACCCGGCATCTCCACTTCATTGGCGACGCGCTGCTTGGCTTCGAGCACGGCTGAGCCGAGATCGCGCCCTCGGACGCTGAACTTAATCGGGATGTAGCGCTGCTGCTGTTCGCGATAGATGAAGGATGCACCTGAGACAAGGCTCACATTGGCCACGTCGGCGAGCGGGATCTGGGTCACGCCGTTGCCATTCGGACCCGTCGCGCCGATCGTGATATTGCGGATCGTGTCGAGGCTGTTGCGATATTCGGGGGCCAGCCGCACCATGATCGGAAAATTGCGGTCGCTGCCGCCCTCATAGAGATTGCCCGCCGCCTGGCCGCCGATCGCGGTCTGCACGGTCGCGTTGATGTCACCCGGCGAGAGCCCGTAGCGTGAGGCGCGCGCCCGGTCGACGTCAATCTGGACTGTGGGCTGGCCGAGTGAGCTCAGCACAGCGAGGTCGCTGATGCCGGGAATGGTCGACATCACGTTCTTGATCTTGTCGGCGGTCTTCTCAAGCGTCTTGAGATCATTGCCGAACAGCTTCACCGAGTTCTCGCCCTTCACCCCGGAAGCCGCTTCCTCGACATTGTCTTCGATGTTCTGCGAAAAGTTGAAATCTACTCCTGGAAATTCTGCCTGAAGCCGATCGCTGAGCTGCTGGGTCAGCTTCTCCTTGTCGACCCCCGAGGGCCAGGTGTCGAACGGCTTCAGCGGAACATAGAATTCGACATTGAAGAAGCCTGTCGCGTCGGTGCCGTCGTCGGGCCGACCATGCTGCGACACAACGGTCGCGACTTCCGGATAGCTCTTTATGATCTTGCGCATCCGATTGACGTAATCGTCACCCGCCTCGAGCGAGATGGAGGTCGGCATGTCGGCCCGGATCCAGAAATTCCCT
>Ga0070738_10003931_pt1 | contig 18620 bp, 18 predicted proteins | sample Coa_R2_2_FD_66446 | JGI IMG/M metagenome (GOLD analysis project Ga0070738, IMG submission 66446) | Surface soil microbial communities from Centralia Pennsylvania, which are recovering from an underground coalmine fire - Coalmine... | ecosystem: Environmental > Terrestrial > Soil > Unclassified ... | reverse complement strand
TCCTGCCGCCCCGCCACTTCCTGCCACTGGCGCCCGACGCGTCCCAGATGGGCGTCGAGCCACCCGACCACCCCGCCCGTGAGCTCGTCGCTCCGCCGGGCCTCCGAGCCACCACTACGATCCGGTCATGGCCGACCTGCAGGCACGGATCGAGGAGCTCTGGGAACGGGTCGCCGAGCTGACGCCGGCCGACGCCGACGCCGTCGCGGCCGTCACCGAGGCCATCGACCTGCTCGACACGGGGGAGGCCCGGGTGGCCGAGGTGGACGCTTCGGGGTCCGTCGTGGTCCACGAGTGGCTGAAGCGTGCGATCCTCCTCCTGTTCCGCCTGCGCGCGATCGAGGCGGGCGAGGCCGGCCCGTTCGAGTACGCCGACAAGCTGCCGCTCAAGAGGGGCTACGCCGCGGCCGGCGTGCGCGTCGTGCCGGGCGCCTCCGCCCGCTGGGGCTCCTACCTGGCCCCGGGCGTCGTGCTCATGCCGAGCTACGTCAACATCGGTGCCCGGGTCGGGCGCGACACGATGGTCGACACCTGGGCCACCGTGGGCTCGTGCGCGCAGATCGGGGAGCGGGTGCACCTTTCGGGGGGTGTCGGCATCGGCGGCGTGCTCGAGCCGCCCAACGCGGTACCGGTGATCGTGGAGGACGACGCGCTGATAGGCAGCCGCTGCATGGTGACCCAGGGGGCGCGGGTAGGCCGCGGCGCCGTCCTCGGCGAGGGCACCATCCTCAACCCGAGCATCCCGGTCATCGACGCCGGATCCGGCGAGGAGGTCGGCCGGGGCGTCGTGCCGCCGTGGTCGGTCGCCGTCTCGGCCGCCCGGCGCCGGGAGTACCCGGGGGGCGAGTTCTTCGTGCCGTGCGTGCTCGTGATCCGCCGGCTGACGGAGGGACAGCGGCACGACAAGGCCCAGCTGAACGCCATCCTGCGCGAGCACGGCGTCGCCACGTGACCTCACGCGACCTGCTGGCGGCCACGGCCGAGCTGGTGGCGGTGCCCTCACCGAGCAGGGGTGAGTCCGCCCTCGCCGACCAGGTCGAGGCAGCGCTCCGAGGCTGCCCGAGCCTGGCCGTGTCGAGGGTGGGCGACAACGTGGTTGGCCGCACTGATCTCGGGCGACCGCACCGGGTGACCGTCGCCGGGCACCTCGACACGGTGGCTCCTGCTGGCAACGAGGTTCCGAGGGTGGACGGCGACACGCTCTACGGGCTGGGAGCTGCCGACATGAAGGGGAGCCTGGCCGTGATGCTCGACCTGGCCCGGGCCCTCGAGCGGCCGGCGGTCGACGTGAACTGGTGCTTCTACGCCTGTGAGGAGGCGCCGCGGTCCGACAACGGCCTCGGCTTCTTGTGGGAGGCCCGCCCTGAGCTGGTGGCGTGCGACGCGGCCGTGCTCGCCGAGCCGACGGCGTGCCTCGTGGAGGCGGGCTGTCAGGGCACCATGAGGGTAGCGGTGCGCGCGGGCGGCACCCGGGCCCACACGGCGCGGCCGTTCACAGGGCTCAATGCCATTCACCGGCTCGGTCCGGTGCTGGACCGGGTTGTGGCTTGGGAGGGGCGCTCGGTGCTGCTCGACGGCTGCCGGTTCACCGAGCAGCTGCAGGCCGTGTTCATCGAAGGGGGCGTGGCTGGCAACGTGGTACCGGACCAGGCAACTCTCACTCTCAACTACAGGTTTGCCCCTGACCGCGACGCTCTCGGGGCCGAGGGGTTCCTGCGAGCGCTCCTCGACGGCACGGTGGGCGAGGTGCCAGGTGACGAGCTGGTCGTGCTCGACGTCGCCGAGGGTGCGCCCCCTGCCCTCGACCACCCGCTCCTGGCCGAGCTGGTGCGCGCGAGCGGCCGCCCTCCCAGGGCCAAAGTGGGATGGACCGATGTGGCCACCTTCTGGGCCCACGGAGTGCCCGCTGCCAACTTCGGTCCCGGTGACCCCCTCCTCGCCCATCGCTCCGACGAGCATGTCGACCGGGCTTCCCTCGAGCGGGCTCGAGCGGTCCTGTACGAGCTGCTCGGAGGCAGCAGCGGCCAGGACGGCGCCGAGAGGTCGTCCGCGAGGGCCGGGCGAGGTGGGAACGGGGGGCAGGTGCCGGGCGTGGCGGCATCGGGTGCCTGAGCTGCCCGAGATGGAGGCGCTGGCCGAGCGCGTCGGCGGCGCCTTCGCCGGCTCGCGCCTCGAGCGGGCGACCGTCCTCGGGTTCTCGGGCCTCAAGACCGTGGACCCGGCGCCGGGCTCGCTCGTGGGCCGCGTGCTGGCAGGCGTCTGGCGCCGGGGGAAGTACCTGGTCCTGGCCTTCGACGGCGGTGCGCGGGTTCTGGTGCACCTCTCTCAGGCCGGCCGGGTCGACCTGGAGTCTCCGGCCAAGGCCACCCGCCCGCGAGGCGCAGTGGTCCGGTTCACCTTCGACAACGGATCGGGGATCCTCGTTCGCGAGCACGGGACACAACGGAAAGCGGCATGGTGGGTGCTGGCTCCCGGTGATGACGGTCCGCTCGGCGGGCTCGGGCCCGAACCCACCGATCCCGCCTTCGAGCATCTGGTGATGACCGACGACAGTGCCCGTCACCTGCACACATGGCTTCGGGACCAGCGCACGGTGGCCGGGATCGGCCGCGGCTATGCCGACGATGCCCTCAACCGTGCCGGACTGTCCCCCTTCGCGTCGCTGCGGTCGCTCGGCCCCGAGGACCGCAGGCGCCTGGTGGAAGCGGTCAGGACCGTGCTCGGCGAGGCGCTGGCCGAGGAGCGTACGCGCCGAGGCGGGCTGTCGGAGGCGAAGCTGGGCGACCGCTTCGCCGTGCACAACCGGGTGGGCCAGCCCTGCCCGCGCTGCAGGGGGCCCCTGCGGCGCGTGTCGTTCGAGTCGTACGAGATCGCCTATTGCCCGAGCTGCCAGACCGGCGGCAAGGTGCTGGCAGACCGGCGGCTGTCGCGCCTGCTGCGCTGACAGGCCGGCGGGCGGTCAGAGGCGCCGCAGGACCGTGACGACCTTGCCGTAGATGGTGACGTCGCCCGGGTCGAGCTCGATGGGCTCGAACTCGGGGTTGGCCGGGCTCAGCACCACCTTGCCCCGGCGGAGGCCGAACGTCTTCACCGTGGCCTCGCCGTCGGGGATGCCGGCGACCACCACGTCGCCGGGTTGGGCCTCCGGCTGCTGGCGGACGACCACGAAGTCGCCATCGAGGATGCCGGCGCCGACCATCGACTCGCCGCGGACCCTGAGCATGAAGGTCGACCCGGTGCCCGTGAAGGCCTCGGGGAGTGGCAGCAGGTCCTCGACGTTCTCCTGGGCGAGCACGCCGGTGCCCGCGGCCACGTCACCGACGAGGGGCACGTGGCGCACGGGCCCCGCTGCGACGGCCGCCTTCGAGCTCGGGTCGTAGCGGACCTGGATCGCTCGCGGCTTGGTCGGGTCGCGTACCAGGTAGCCCTGCCGCTGCAGGACGGCAAGGTGGGTGTGGACGGTGGCGCTCGAGGCAAGCCCGACCGCCTCGCCGATCTCGCGTACCGACGGCGGGTACCCGCGCTCGCGCAGGCACTGCGCGATGAAGTCGAGGATCTGCTGCCGCTTGCCGCTCAGCGCCTGTGCCACCACTGCCTCTCCTCCGTCGTGCCGAAGCTCAGCCGTGCCGGCTGCAACGGCTGCGAACACGTGTTCGCGGACACCCTACCGGCCGGCCCCGGCGGGGGCAAACATCTGTTCGTGGACCGGTGGTTGACACGAACAGATGTTCGTGGTGTGATGGACGAGATGACGAACGCACGTTCGCAGTTTGCCGGCTGCTCCGGGGGCGACCGGACGAGGGAGCCTTCCCCGCCTTTGGGAGGCCGTCACGGAGTGGTCCGCTGATGGCGCTGGCCGTGCGGCCCGGTGCCACGGCGCTTGGTGCGTGGTCGAAGCCGGAGGAGCGTCCCTGCCTCCGCCTGGTCGAGGGTCAACTGGTCGAGGGTCAGCGGCGGGGTGAGGCTCGGCGGGGTGAGACTGCCTGTGCCGGCTACCGGCGGCAGCGGCAGGGCGAACGGCTGTCGCCCTCCGAGCGCCGGAGGTGGATCGCGGGTGCCCTCGTGGCCGCGCTGGCCTTGGCCGCTCTGGCGCTGCCGTTGAGAGTCCTCGGCGCAAGGGTTTCCGCGGCCGGGCCTGCGATCGCCGGGCGGGTCGGGGCCCCGGGCCAGGGCGCGCCGCCAGCCGCCTCCCTGCCGGTCGAGGTGGCCGCGGGAGCCGGCACCTACTACGTGGTGCGACCCGGCGACACGCTGCGTTCGATCGCCTCACGGCTGGACCCCGGCGATCCCGCCCGCGCTGTCGCCGCCCTGGCGTCGGTGCTCGGATCCGATCACGTGGTCCCTGGCGAGCACGTGCCGGTCCCGGGCGCGTACCTGCCAGGGCCCTGAGGGGCGCGCCGCCCCTGGGGGATCGGGTGGCCGGGCGATATGGTCGGAGCGTGCGCTGCCCGTGGTGCTCCGCCGACGACGATCGCGTCGTCGACTCGCGTCTGGCCGAGGACGGGGCGGCGATCCGGCGACGCCGCGAGTGCCTCGGCTGCGGCCGCCGGTTCACCACCTTCGAGCGCGTCGACGAACAGCCCCTGTGGGTGGTGAAGCGCTCAGGGCATCGGGAGCCCTTCGATCGCGCCAAGCTGGTCGCCGGTGTCCGGGCGGCCTCCAAGAACCGTCCCGTGAGCGAGGAGGCGCTCCAGGGCCTGGCGCAGGAGGTCGAGGAGTCGCTGCGGGTGAAGACGACGGCGGCCACGAGCCAGCAGGTCGGCCTGGCGGTCCTCGAGCGCCTCCGGGCGCTCGACGAGGTCGCCTACGTGCGTTTCGCCAGTGTCTACAAGGGTTTCGAAGATCTCGACGACTTCCAGCGCGAGGTGGGCCTCCTCGCCAAGACGACCGAGCCCAAGCGGCCGGCCTGACCTGGCGGGTCGCGTCGTGGCCGAGCTGGTGGAAGAGACGCCCGAGCGAGTGCTGGCCGTCTACGCCCACCCCGACGACGCCGACGTGGCGTGCGGGGGGACGCTCGGGCGCTGGGCACGCCGGGGGAGCGACGTCCACCTCGTCGTGTGCACGGACGGCGGGCGTGGCACGCGAGACCCGGCAGTGGACCCGGCCGAGCTGGCCCGCGTCCGGGCCGCCGAGCTCGACGAGACGGCGGCGCTGCTCGGCCTCGCCTCGCATCGGGTACTCGGCTGGCCCGACGGCGAGCTCGAGGACGGCGCGGCGCTGCGGCGCGAGCTGGTGGCCATCATCAGGTCGCTGCGCCCGGTGGCCGCGCTCGGCCACGACCCGACGGCGGTCTTCTTCGGCCAGGACTACTTCAACCATCGCGACCACCGGGTGGCGGGCTGGGCGCTGCTCGACGCGCTGGCGCCGGCGGCCGCCCTGCCGCACTACTTTCCCGACGCCGGTCCTGCGCACCAGACGAGCGTCGTCTTCCTGTCGGGCACCCTCGAGCCCGACGTCTGGGTGGACGTGACCGACACCGTCGAGCTGAAGGCCAGGATCGTCGAGTGCCACCGGAGCCAGTTCGCCGAGTCCGACGGCTGGGCTGGCCGCGCCGTGCGCGAGCGTGCCGAAGAGGAGGGCCGGCGGGCCGGGGTCCGGTTCGCCGAAGGGTTCCGCCGCCTTCGGCTCGTCACCTGACAGCGGTGGATGCAGACCGGGCCATCCTCCATGTCGACATGGACGCCTTCTTCGCGTCGGTGGAGGTGCTCGACCGGCCGGAGCTGGCAGGCCGCCCGGTCATCGTGGGTGGGAGCGGCGCGCGCGGCGTCGTGGCGTCGTGCAATTACGAAGCGCGGGCCTTCGGGGTCCGCTCGGCCATGCCGTCGGTGCGGGCTCGGCACCTGTGCCCGGGCGCGGTGTTCGTGCACGGTCGCTACGACCGCTACGCGGAGGTGAGCGCCGAGCTCCTGGGGATCCTCTCGTCGTTCACCCCGCTCGTGGAGCCGATCGGCCTCGACGAGGCCTTCCTCGACGTCACCGGGGTGCCGCGGTCGCGGGGCACGGCAGAGCAGGTCGCCCAAGAGGCGCGCTCGGCGGTGCGCGCTCGGCTGTCGCTCGCCTGCTCGATCGGAGTCGCCCGGTCCAAGCTGCTTGCCAAGCTCGCGTCGAGGGCAGCCAAGCCCACCGCGACGCTCGCCGGTCCCCGGCCCGGACGTGGGGTGGTCCTCATCGCCCCCGACCACGAGCTCGCCTTCCTCCACCCGCTGCCCGTCGAGGCGCTCTGGGGGGTCGGGCCGTCCACGGCGCGGCGGCTCCACGGCGTCGGGGTGCGCACGGTCGGCCAGCTGGCGGCCCTGCCCCAGGCAGCGCTCGTCCGGCTGCTGGGCCGGTCCCACGGCGCGCACCTGGCCGCTCTCGCCCGCGGCCACGACCCGAGCCCGGTCGTCCCCGAGCGGCCCACCAAGTCGATCGGCCACGAGCAGACGTTCGCTCGCGACGTGCACGACGTCGCCGACCTGCGGCGCCGGGCCGGGTCGATCGCGGCCGTGGTGGCGGCGCACCTCCGCAAGAACAGGCTGGCCGGCCGTACCGTGACCCTCAAGATCCGCTTCGCCGACTTCTCGACCGTCACGCGCTCGCACACGCTGCCGGTCGCGCTCGACACCGGCCCGGCGCTGGCCGCAGTCGCCGAGGAGCTGGTCGGCACCGCGGCGCCGACCCTTGGCGTCCGGCTGGTGGGGATCAGCGTGTCGGGCCTCCAGCGTGGGGCGCCGTCTCGCCAGCTCGCCTTCGATCTCGCCGCAGGCCCCGGTGCGGAGCCCTCGGTCGTGGGCAGCGCAATCCGGCTGCAGGATTCCTGGCGCGACGTCGCGGCGGCCGTCGACGCGGTGCGCGAGCGGTTCGGCAGAGAGGCCCTCGGCACGGCCGACCAGCTCGGCACACGCGGGGTGCACGTCCCCGACCGGCGGGAGTCGCCGTGGGGGCCGGCTGACCCGTCAGCCGGCGAACCGCCGTGACCGTCTCTTGCCGATCGAGGACGACCATGGGTCGCCGCTGATGGGTGGGGGCATCACCGGCACGGGCGCGGTGGTCACCATGGACGGCAGCTCGCCGGGATCGTCGTCGTCGAGGCCGCTCACCGGCGACAGGGGCACCACAGGCTGAGCAGCCGAGGCCCCCGGATCCTGGTCGGCGCCGGGCACGCCCTCGCCGTCTTCGGACGAGGGGGGTACCTCGGTGAGGAGCCCGGAAGGGACGGACGCGAACGAGGCGAGGTGCGCCGGGCGCCGTTGGCTCGGCGCGGCGGCCTGCTCGGCCATCGGCGCCTGCTGCGGGGCGACGACGGGAGTCCAGCCGGCCGGCGGGGACGGCGGGGATGGCGGGCCTGCGAGGGGCGGGGGCACCTCGTGCGACGAGGGGGACGGCGGGCCTGCGAGGGGCGGGGGCACCTCGTGCGACGAGGGGGACGGCGACGGGGCGGACGTGACCGGGCGAGCGACCGTCACCAGCTGTGCATCGGCCAGCTCGCGAAGGGTACGGAGGGTCTCGAGCGCGGGCGCCGGCGAGGCTTCGACGACCTCACGGACCGTTCGACCGGTGGCGGCCAGGGCCAGCAACGACCACTGGTCGGCTCGCACCTCCACGGAGGCCGCCGGGGGGAAGGGGGCCATGCGGACCGTGGCATCCGAGGGCAGCCGCGCCGTCAGGGAGCGCCACTCTTCGACGTGAGGCTCCAGGTCGGCGAGCACGGTCGCGATGGGCCGGCGAGGGCACCCTTCGGGCACGGCGGCGGTCGTAAAGGTGAATTCGCCCTGCTCGAGGCACGCGAGCTCCAACAGCACCGCTCGCTCACCGGTGCCCTCGACGTCGAGGAGGTCACCCCCGTCGACCCACAGGGCGCGGTCCGCCTCGGGCCCGGTCACCCTGAGGTGCCCGGCTCGGGCCTTCCTGCCGAGGAGCTCGAGCACCTCGAAGAAGGAGAACGACTCCAAAGAGCCGGAGAGGGTGGCCGCGACCACCCCAGCTTCCGCCGGTCCGCTCATTGCAACCTCCGCCGATTGCGCCTCCGCCGATTGCGCCGCCGCCGATTGCGCCGCCGGCGCCATGGTACCCCATCCAGGACCAGCTCAGAAAGGGCGGCCCCGCTCCGAGCCGCTCCCACCGGATGTGGGTCCCTGCCCGTACGCTGTGTGCTCGTGACGGCCCGCCCCCTGCTACCCCGGTTTGCCGGCGCCGCGCGCCGTCGCCGGGTGCCGGCGGCTGCGCGCCGGGTGCTCGGCCGGGCCCGCCGGGTGCTCGCCGGCGCCCGGCTGCTGCTTCGCCGCCCCGGCGGGCCGAGCCGCGGACGGGGGGCCGTGGCCTACGACGGCGCCTACTTCGGCGAGGGTCGAGACCCGTCGGGTGACCGCCAGGGCCGCTCGGGCTACGCGACCTACGACCGCATCTCTTCCAACGCCGACATCGCCGCGTACCTGCTCTGGCGCAACTTCCGGGTGACGCGGGCCCTCGACGTCGGGTGCGCCACCGGCTTCCTGGTCGAGGCGCTGCGCGAGCTGGGGATCGACGCGGCCGGGTGTGATGCCAGCCAGTACGCGATCGACCACGCGACGCCCGGCGCCGCGGGCTTCGTCGAGGTGGGCGACCTGGTCCGGGGGCTCCCCCACGCGGATGGCTGCTTCGACCTCGTCACCGCCCTCGAGGTCCTCGAGCACCTCGAACCGGACCAGGTGCCGGCGGCCCTGCGGGAGCTGCGGCGGGTATGCGGGGGCGTGTGCTACGCCACCATCCCGTCGTTCGGCCCCAACGAGTCGGGCCCCGACGGGCACTTCGAGGGCAAGGTGCGTCCCGACCGGCTGGCGCACTACCGGGCCCTCGGGGCGTCCTACGACGGCCCCGTCCCGGTACCGGACCTGGCCGTGGACGCCGAGGGGAGCCCCGTCGAGGGGCACCTCACCATCGCCTCGTTCAGCTGGTGGACAGCCCGCTTCGCCGAGGCCGGCTTCGAGCGCTGGACCGACGTCGAGCGCCGCCTGTACCGCGACATCGAGCCGGCCGGTCTTGCCCGGTACTGGAACCTCTACGTGTTCGCCACGCCCGGGACCCCACGGTCGGTGGCCGAGGCGCTGCGTCCCGGGGCCTCCCTGACGGAGCTCGGGCTGGTCCACCCGCTCTTCGAGGCCCGGCGGTAGCCGCGGGCCCCCTCGGGTCCCGGCGCAACGGCCGATCGCGGCGGTCACTGCTCGATGGCGGCCAGCACTGCCCGCCTGAGCGCCGCCAGCCGGTCGGTGTCGGTCACCTTGGCGCCGGTCGAGTCGCGGACGTAGAACGCGTCGACGACCTCGTCGCCCAGGGTCGACACCCGGGCCGAAACGACGTCGAGCCCAGAGTCGAACAGCGCCCGGGTGACGCGGTGGAGCAACCCGAGCTCGTCGGGCGCCCGCACCTCCACCACGGTCGAGGTCGCGGAGGCGGCGTTGTCCGCGTCCACGCTGGGCACCACGGGGCGGGCCGACATCGGGCGGCGTGACGGCGCGTAGGCATCGGCCTTCTGGGCCAGGTGGTGGTCGAGGTGGAGCCGGCCGGCGAGGGCCGCCTGCAGGTCGGCCCGCACCCGTTCGCTGTCGGGCCACGTCCCGCGTGCGATCTCGACCCGGAAGACCTCGACCGCCACCCCGTCCTCGCCGCGGACATCCGCGCTGCGCACGTCGAGGCCGTGGAGGGCGAGGACGCCGGCCACCGTGGCCAGGAGGCCCCGGCGGTCGGGGGCCGCCACCAGCACCTGGGGCGGGTCGACCACGACGACGGGCGCTCTCCCGCCGCGGACTTCCGCCACGAGGTGCCGGTGCTCGGCGGTGTCGACCCCGCCCGCGACGGGGGCCGTTCCCTGGAGCTGGCGGGTGGTCCGCTCTACCAGGTCGGCGACGAGCCCGGCCTTCCAGCTCCCCCACGCCGAGGAGCCGGTGGCCCTGCTGTCGGCCTCCGTGAGGGCGGCCAGCAGCGACAGGGTGGCGGCGTCGCCGACGGCACCGGCCACGGTGGTGATGGTGGCCGGGTCGTCGAGGTCTCGTCTCGTCGCGACATCTGCGAGCAGGAGGTGATGGCGGACGAGGGCCACGAGGGTCGAGACGTCGTCGTCGGCGTAGCCCATGCGGGCGGCGATGGTCGCCACCATTGCCATGCCGGCAGCCGTGTGATCGCCCGGGGATCCCTTGCCGATGTCGTGGAGCAGGGTGCCGACGAGCAGCAGGTCGGGGCGTGCCACGTCGCAGGCCCGATCGGCGGCGTTGGCTGCCGCCTCCAGGAGGTGGCGGTCGACCGTGTAGCGGTGGTAGGCGTTGCGCTGGGGGCGGTTGCGGACCGTGGCCCACTCGGGGATGAACCGCACCAGGAGGCTTTCCTGGTCGAGTGCCTCGAGGGCGTCGACGGCCGCATGGCCGGCGGCGAGCACGCGGACGAGCGCCTGGCGGAGCGCCGCGGGCCAGGGCTCGGGCGGGCTCGGGGCATGCGCCGCCAGGAGCTCGAGGGCCTCGCGGGCGATGGGGAGGTCGCGCTCGGCAGCGACGGCCGCGACCCGCAGTGGCAGCGACGGGTCGTCGGCGAGGGCCGCCCCGGGCCCGAGCCCGACCTCGCCGTCGAGCACCATGATCCCGGGTTCGACCTCGCGGGGAGCCGGGCTCGCCGCAGTGCCTGCCGACCCGGCCGGCCCCACCGGTCCCCCCGGCCCCACCCGTTCCACAGGTTCCCCCGGCCCCACCGGCTTCCCCGGCCGACGCTGCCATCGCCCCCGCCGGCGCGCCGCGGCGGCCGGCTCCCACAGTCGCCGCCGCCGCCACGCACCCTCGGTGACCCAGGCGATGCGACGGCCCGCCTCGGCCACCGCCGCCATGAGCGCGTCGGCGTCCGCGTAGGACAGGACCGAGGCGATGTGGTCCTGCTCCTGGAGCAGGAGCCGGTCGAGGGCACGCCCCGCGGAGCGGTGCAGCTCGACGCGTACCTCGGTCAGGACTGTCGCCGCCGGCTCGAGAGATGCCAGGTCGACCGCCTCGGCCAGCTGCGGGGCGCAGACGGCGAGGGCCCGCAGCACGTTCACGTCGCGCAGGCCCCCGTGACCCTCCTTCAGGTCCGGTTCGAGCAGGAAGGCGACGTCGCCGTGTACCCGGCGCCGCTCGGCCATCTGCTCGGCCAGGGCCGGCAGCCACCGGGGGCCGAGCTGCCGTCGCCAGAGATCGAGGGCCTCGCCGAGCAGCGGCTCGGCGACCCTGGGGTCGCCCCACACGAGCCGGGCGTCGAGCAGGCCGAGCGCGACCCGGAGGTCGCTTGCCGCCGCTGCCAGGACCTCTTTGGGCCGGCGCACCGAATGGTCGAGGTGCACCCCCTGGTCCCACACCGGGTACCAGATCGCCTGCGCCACCGACTTGACGTCGCGGCGGCCGTCGTGCACCAGCACGACGTCGAGGTCGCTGAAGGGGCACAGGGCGCCGCGGCCGTACCCGCCCACCGCCACCAGGGCCAGGTGGCGGTGGCTGCCCCCGGTGGCCCGATCGGCGACCTCCCGCAGCCACTCGTCGGCGCTGCCGGCATAGGCGCGGCAGAAGTCCGTGCCGTGCAGGTCGGCTTGGTCGACCAGGCGCTGCCGCCGGTCGCGGAGCGCCACGTCGCCCATGGCGGGAACGTAGCATCGGGGGTGCCGTGCGTCGCCGCAGTCGGGCGGAGGCGGTCGGCTGCGGGAGGATCCATGGGACGAGAGGTGGAGCCGAAGAGCAAGGGCGGGCTGAGGGTGCTCGACGGCCTTGCCCTGGTTGGCGTCGGCGTCGTCGGCGCGCTGGTCGCGTTCTGGGCCCTGCACGCGGTGGTAGGCATCGTGTGGGGCTTGGTCAAGCTCGCGGTGGTGGTGGCCGTGGTCCTCGCGACGCTGTGGTGGCTGGCCGCCCGCCGCTCGGGCTGACGACCCGGGCCAGCGGTGCCCGGGGGTGCCCGCCGCCTCAGCCTCGTCGGGGCGTAGCCGCGAGCACCGACTCGAAGAGTGCGAGGTGGTCGGCGACCATCCGGTCGACCGAGAAGTAGCCCTCCACCGCCTCGCGACAGGTGTGCCGGTCGAGGCCCGGCACCTTCGCCAGGGCCGCCACCATGTCCTCCTCGTCGTCGCACAAGAAGCCGGTCCGGCCGTGGTCGACGACCTCGGGTGCCGCGCCCTCCCTGAACGCGAGCACCGGCGTGCCGCAGGCCATGGCTTCGAGCATGACCATCCCGAACGGCTCGTTCCAGCGGATGGGGAACAGCAGCGCCCGGGCACCGCACAAGAGGTCCACCTTCTGCTCGTGGGGGACCTCACCGAGGTACACGGCGTCGGGACCGAGCATCGGCTCGACCATCTCGGTGAAGTAGCGGACCTCCGCGGGCTCGCGCATCTTGGCGGCCATGAGGAGGCGCACCCCGGCCTTCCGGGCCACCTCGATGGCACGATGGGCGCCCTTGTCGGGGGCCATCCGGCCGAGGAAGAGGCAGTACTCGCCCTCCGCGTCGCCCGTCCCGTCGCCGAGGGGGAACGAGCGGGCATCGATGCCGTGGTGGATCACGGCGGCGACCGGAACGTGGGGGGCGTCCCTGCGCTGGGCCTCGGAGATGGCGATGACCGGCACCTCGCCGTGCAGCGACAGGTAGAGCGCAGCGAGGTCCTCCTCCAGCGGGCCGTGGATGGTGGTGAGGACAGGGCGCCCCGGTACGGGGCGGCGGCAGGCGAGGGCCGGTCCCGCCAGCGTGTGGTCGTGCACCACGTCGCAGTCCACGAGGGAGTCGTGTGCCGCGATGGCGTGGCGGAGCTCGGGCACCGCGAAGCCGATCCGGCTGCCCTCGGCGTGCTCGAGGACCCAGCGGCGCTCGACCGGGCAAGTGGAGTCGCCCGTGGTGAACAGGACCACCTCGTGACCGGCCTCGGCGAACCCCCGGGCCAGCCCGTCCACCACGAGCTCGATGCCCCCGTAGAGGGGCGGTGGCACGGGGGTCCAGGGGGGGGCGATGAGGCCGATGCGCATTGCCCGATTCAACCACGGGCGCTCCGTGCCCCGTTCAGGAGCCCCTCGGGTGAGGGCGCAACGACCCCTCCGGGTGGAGGGACCGCCCACCTTGCGCAGGAGCCGCCCAGGATGCGCAGGCGCCGCCCAGGATGTGCAGGCGCTGCCCACGGTGCGCAGGCGCTGCCCAGGATGTGCAGGAGCCGCCCCCGGCGCGCAGGCGCTGCCCACGATGCGCAGGCGCGGGCGCAGATAGGCTGGGACGCCTGGCGGCGTGGCCGAGTGGTTGAGGCAGGGGCCTGCAAAGCCCCGTACGGCGGTTCGATTCCGCCCGCCGCCTCCATGGGGCCCCGATCGTGAGCGAGGGCCGCTCGCCTGGCTGCGCTCGCCGAAGGGCCTGACGGGTCCGAAGCCTCGAGCCGGGCTGTGCTTCATCTCGAGGGCGCGCAACGCGCACGCGAACGGCGGGCAAGTAGCGGGTGCCTCGCAGGGCGGCCGCCGGGCACCGGGCGCCACCTGAGGGTCCCGGCGTGCGTAGTATGACCGCGTCCAAATCCAGCGAGCGCCGGGAGGGGCCGTGAAGTACGTGAGCATGGGTGCGTCCGGCCTCAAGGTCTCGCGCGTGTGCCTCGGGGCGATGATGTTCGGCACGGGCGACGACGCCCCGTGCGGCGAGGCGGAGGCCAGGCGGATCATCGACGCGTTCCTCGACGCGGGCCACAACTTCATCGACACCGCCAACGGGTACACGGGCGGCCAGTCCGAGGAGGTCGTGGGCAAGGCGATCCGCTCACGGCGCGAGCGAGTCGTGGTCGCGACCAAGGGCCTGATGCCGATCGGCGAGGGCCCCAACGATCGCGGGCTGTCGCGCGCCTACCTCCATCGGGCGCTCGAGGCCAGCCTGCGCCGTCTCGGCACCGACTACGTCGACCTCTACCAGTGCCACGGATGGGACCCGACGACGCCCATCGACGAGACCATGGACACGCTCGCGGGCTTCGTGCGATCCGGCAAGGTCCGCTACATCGGCTGCTCGAACTTCACGGGAAGCCAGGTCGTCGAGTCGTGCTGGGCGGCGGAGCGGGTCGGCGGCGTGCGGTTCATCAGCAGCCAGCCGCGCTACTCGCTCCTCGCGCGCCAGATCGAGCAGGACGTCCTGCCCGCGTGCGAGCGGATGGGGATCGGCACGATGCCCTACAGCCCGCTCGGGGGCGGGGTCCTCACCGGCAAGTACCGCAAGGGCGAGCCGTTGCCCCCCGGCAGCCGCTACGCGCGCTACGCCGGCCTGGGCCGTGCCGGGCTCGAGGGGCCCGATGACCGTGCCCTGCACATCGCCGAGGAAGTCGGGAAGGTCGCGGCCGAGCTCGGTGCCACCCCCACCGCGGTCGCCATCGCGTGGGTGGCCGGCCGGCGGGGTGTCACCTCGGTCATCATCGGTCCCCGGACCTACGAGCAGTACCGCCAGAACCTGGAGGGCTTCGACCTCTCCCTCCCCGACGAGGCGGTGAAGCGCCTCAACGAGGTCAGCCGCCCCCCGCGCTGAGCCGACGCGCCCCTCGCTCGGCTCCGCTCGTCGAGGCGCGCCCGGCCGGCAGGTACGGAGGGCTCGAGCACCCAGCCAGACCGCCAGACCACACGAAAGGAACGACGCGTGCGAATCGGGAAGCTCTTCCACCTGACCTTGCTGGTCGACGACTTCGAGGGCCCCCAGCAGTTCTTCAGCGGGATCTTCTCCCCGCTCGTCATGATGCGCGGCTACTCGAGCCACTGGCATCGCTACGCGGCCATCTACATCATCGGCGAGACCTCCATCGAGCCGATGCACGTCCTCCCGCCCCGGGCGGGGGAGGCCGCGACCAGCTGGTACCGCTACATGGAGCGTCACGGCCCGCGCGTGCACAACCTCGCCTTCTACGTCGACGACCACCGTGAGCTGGCGAGGCGACTGGAAGAGGCCGGCGTCCGCACGACCATGGCCGGCACCGACTCCACGGTGTTCGCCCACCCCAAGGACACCCCGGGGATGCTGGAATTCCACGAGCCGCAGAGCCTTGCCCGCGACCCGCGCTTCAGCGCCGGCTGGGACCAGTTCCGCACGAGCTTCTGGCCGAACCACGCCCTCGGCTTCGAGCGGCTCTCGCACGTCACGATCGTCGTCCACGACCTCGACAAGGCGGGCGACTTCTACGGGCGCGTGCTCGGTGCCGTCCCCCTGGCCGAGCGGCACCCGACGCTGCCGGCGACCGAGTCGCGCTTCTGGCTCGTCGGGGAGGACACCGTGGTCGAGCTCGCGCAGCCGGTCGACGAGGCGACGTGGGCCTGGCGGGAGCTCCAGCAGGTCGGCCAGGGGGCCGTGGCCGTCACGTTCAAGGTCGCCGACCTCGACCGGGCGGTGGCCCACCTGCGACGCAACGAGGCACCGATCGCCACTGTCGACGAGGCGTCCGTGGTGCTCGACCGGGCGCGGACGTGGGGCGTCGAGTACCGCTTCACCGCCGTCGGGCTCGCGGGCGACCCGCGTTCGAAGAGCAAGGAGCTCCCGTGAGGGTCGTCGTGACCGGTGGGGCCGGCAAGGCGGGCCGGGCGGTCGTGCGCGAGCTGGTCGACCACGGGCACCGGGTGCGCAACGTCGACCTCCGACCGCAGGGCGAGGCCGCAGGGGAGCCCTACCAGGCAGACCTCACCGACCTGGGCCAGACCTACGAGGTCCTCCGTCGCCAGGAGGCGGTGGTCCACCTCGCCGCGATCCCTCGGCCCTACCTGCTGACCGACGAGCAGACGTTCCGGATCAACGTCCTGTCCGCGTACAACGTCTTCGCGGCCGCCGCGCACCTCGGGCTGCAGCGGGTGGTGTGGGCTTCCAGCGAGACGGTGCTCGGGCTGCCCTTCGACTCGAGCGTTCCCTCCTTCCCCGTGGACGAGGAGCAGCCGCCCGCCCCGAAGTCCACCTATGCGCTGTCCAAGGTGGTGGGAGAGGACTTGGCGCGCTACTTCGCCGCCAAGGCCGGCATCCCCTACATCGGCCTGCGGTTCTCCAACATCTACGACGAGGCCGACTACGGCGCCGTCGCGTCCTTCCAGGACGACCCGCGGGCCCGGAGCTGGAACGCGTGGGGCTGGGTGGACGCCCGAGACGTCGCCCAGGCCTGCCGGCGCGCCCTCGAGGCCGACGTCGGTGGCGCGGAGGTCTTCATCATCGCGGCGGCCGACACCGTCATGGCCACGCCCAACGACCGGCTGCTCGCCGAGGTGTTCCCCGGCGTGCCCGTGCGCGGGGCGCTGGGCCCGTACGAGACGCTGCTGTCGATCGGCAAGGCGCGCCGGGTCCTCGGCTACGACCCCCGTTACTCCATGGACGCCTACGTCCCCAGGAGCGGGTGAGGCGTGCGCAGGAGCGGGTGAGAGTGCGGACGCCTCAGCTCCGCGGGAAGTTGAACACGCGGCGGGCGTTGTCCTCGGCGATCTTGCGGCAGACGTCGTCGGGCAGGTGGGCCAGCGACTCGGCGAGCATCTTGCGCGTGTGGGGATAGTTGCAGTCCGAGTGCGGGTAGTCGCTCTCGAACATGATGTTGTCCACCCCGATCCGGTCCACGTTGTGGAGCCCGGCATCGTCGTAGATGAAGCACCCGAAGATGTTGGTCCGGAAGATCTCCGATGGCTTCCTCGCGTCGGCCATGCCGGTGTAGAAGCGGTGGCGCTCCCAGGTGTAGTCGGCCCGCTCGAGGATGTAGGGCATCCAGCCGATGCCGCCCTCGGAGAGGGCCACCTTCAGGTTCGGGAAGCGCTCGAAGATCCGGGTGTTCACCAGGTCGACCGTGCACATCTGGCTGTTGAGGCCGAACAGGGCGATGGCGGCGGTGAAGGGAGCTTCAGGGGCCACCGAGGGCGCCCCGCCCGAGCCGAAGTGCAGGCAGATCGGCATGCCGCTCTCCTCGCACACCCGGAAGAACGGGTCCCAGTGGGTGGTGTGGAACGACGGGAGGCCGAGGGCGTGGGGCGCCTCGGTGAAGGAGATGGCCTTCGCCCCCTTGGCCGCCACCCGCTCGGCTTCGTGCACCGTGGCGTCGATGTCCCAGAACGGCACGAGGCACAGGGGGATCTGGCGGCCCGGGTTGGCGGCGCACCATTCGTCGATCATCCAGTCGTTGTAGGCGGTCACGCAGGCGGCGGCCAGCTCCTTGTCGTTGGCGTTGAAGAAGGTGCTGCCGCAGAAGCCGGGGAAGCTCGGGAAGCAGAGCTGGGCGTGGACCCCTTCGATGTCCATGTCCTTTACCCGCTCCTTGGGGTCGTAGCAGCCCGGCAGCATGTCCGCGTACCTGGTGGGGTCGGTGCCGAACTCCTCGCGCCGCTTGCCGGCGACGGCGTTGAGCCCGATGTTGTACTGCCGGCGACCCTCGAACTCCCAGGCGTCGTTGCCGTTCTCGTCCTTGACGTTGCGGGGGCCGGCCTCCTTGAACTTGGCCGCCAGGCGGTCCTGCCAGACGTTGGGGTGCTCGATGACGTGGTCGTCGACGCTCACGATCTGCACGTCGTCAGCAAGCGGCATGTGGTCCTCCTTCGGGTCGGCGTGGCTGCTGCCACACCGGTTCGGCCCGTGGGACCGAACGGCTCCACGGCCTCGGTCGGGTGAGCCGGGTCAAGCGAGCCGATCGGGCATCTGCGCGAGCAGCCATTTCATCATAGGCTCGGCGTGGCGGCGCATGGCGCGCGCTGCCCACTCGCTGTCGCCGGTCTCCACGGCCGTCGCGACCTGGGCGAGGTTGGCGAGGACGTCGACGTGGAGCTCCGGGACGCGCCCGACGGCACGGACGTCCGGCGCCAACCCGGCGATGACGGTGGACAGCACCCGGACGAACAGCCGGAGCGTCGAGCTCCCCGAGGCGTCGGCGAGGTCCAGCGCGAACGTGTGCACGACGGCCGATCCCGGGGACTGCCCACTGGCCCGGATCGCGGCCTCGAGGTCGGCCGCCCGCTCGGAGAGGCGCCGGCGCACCGCCTCGTCGGGGTGCTCGGCCGCCAGCCGGGCGCTCTGCTCGAGCAGGAGGAACCAGGATCGCGCCAGGTCGACGACCGTTGTGCCCTCGGCCCTCAGGTACACCGATGCCATGCGGGCAACGGCGTCTGTGCTCGGGCGGCGGGCGAAGAGGCCCCCGTTGACGCCGCGGCGGACCACGAGGAGCTCTTCGGACTCGAGCAACCGGGCGGCCTGGCGCAGGGTGGGGCGGCTGACGCCGATCCGCTCGAGCAGGTCCTCCTCGGAGCCCAGCCGCTCCCCGTCCCCGCGGGCGAGGACAGCGTCGCGCAGGGCGTCGGCGGCGACCTCGACCGCCGTGGCGGTGCCCCCGCCCGTCATCGCCCGTGCTGCGCCGGCACCGGCCGAACCTTTACCGGCCGGCGGGCACGGCGAGGCCGAAGATCTCGGCCGCGTAGCCGCCGAGCAGGCGGTCGATCGTGCCCTCCTCGACGCCGCTCGACTCGAGCATGGCCCGGGCCTGGGCCGGCGTGCCCGTGTCGTGGTGGGGGTAGCGCGAGCCCCACGCCGCCTTCTGGCCGATGCGCTCGACCATGCGGGCGACCGGGCGCTCCCAGCTGTCGAACGACGTCAGCACGGGATGGCGGTCCCAGACCTCCTCGGGCTCGAGGCACACCGGTACGCCGCCGCCGGCGCCG
>Ga0070738_10003929_pt1 | contig 18628 bp, 16 predicted proteins | sample Coa_R2_2_FD_66446 | JGI IMG/M metagenome (GOLD analysis project Ga0070738, IMG submission 66446) | Surface soil microbial communities from Centralia Pennsylvania, which are recovering from an underground coalmine fire - Coalmine... | ecosystem: Environmental > Terrestrial > Soil > Unclassified ... | reverse complement strand
CGTCCGGCCTTGCGTCGCGCGCTTGCCCATGCCGACAAAATTCTCGCGGTCAGTAGCTATACCCGCAATCGGTTGGTGCAGGAACAAGCACTGGCCCCTGAACGGGTTTCTCTACTCCCAAACACCTTTGATGCTCAGCGTTTCCAAGTAGCCGCCAAACCCGCTCATCTGCTAGAGCGTTATCAACTGACAGCCGATCAGCCGATTATCCTGACGGTCAACCGACTGGCGGCGGGTGAGGCATATCATCCCTACGATCGTGTGCTGGCGGCGCTGCCCCAGATCCGTCAGGTCATTCCCAACGTGCACTATTTAATCGTGGGGCAGGGGGACGATCGGCAGCGTCTTGAGCAATTAATCGTGGATCGACAGCTACAGCACTGTGTCACCCTGGCGGGTTTTGTATCGGATGCTGACTTGCCAGCTTATTACAATCTCTGTGACGTGTTTGCCATGCCCAGCAAATTGGAGGGATTTGGCATTGTGTTTTTAGAGGCGATGGCGTCGGGTAAACCTGTCCTCGGTAGCAATCAAGATGGAGGGATTGATGCGTTGACTCAAGGACGATTAGGCGCATTAGTTAACCCTGATGACACGGCGGCGATTGCCCAGACCCTGGTTCAAATTTTGCAGGGTCACAGCTCCAATCCGTTGTTGTATCAACCAGAGGCGTTACGGCAGGCGGCGATCGCTACATTTGGCAATGAGCCATTTAAGCAAACGCTGGCTCAATTGCTCCAGACCCATGTCAACCAAACTACGCCCAGTCCAGTAGTGAATTCAATGCAAACGAGCTAACGATCGCGGTGATGACCCATGAAAGTTCTGCATGTTATTCCGTCCGTATCCCCCCTGCGCGGTGGCCCCAGTGAAGCAGTTTTACAAATGGTGCATACTCTGCGGGAACAGGGGATAGACGCAGAGATTGCTACAACCAACGATCATGGGGATGGGGTGCTGGATGTTCCTCTATGTGAATTCCTGACCTATCCCAGCCATGCACCTGTTCCAGTCCGCTTTTTTCCTCGCTTTTCGCCGCGGCTCCCTGCCGTTCGAGAATTTGCCGTTTCGGGCGCATTCACAACCTGGCTCTGGCAGCACATCACAGATTACGACCTGGTACATGTGCATGCCATCTTTTCGTATACATCGACAATCGCGATGGCGATCGCGCGGGTGCAAAACGTACCCTATATCGTGCGGCCCCTGGGACAACTGTGCCACTGGTCTTTACAGCAGGGACACCGTAAAAAGCAGCTTTATTTACGCTTAATCGAACGCGCAAATTTGAACCATGCCCAGTCTATTCACTTCACCGCAGAGCAGGAACAGCAGGAAGCTGCCGTACTAGGATTGACTTCGCCGGGGTTCACGTTGCCACATGGTTTGGTGATGCCGTCGCCATTACCTGATGCCCGCGAGCGTCTCCGCAAAATCTTAAATCTGCCTGTGGATGAACCGATCATCTTATTTTTGTCCCGGCTGCATCCAAAAAAAGGATTGGATTATCTGATTCCAGCCTTGAGCCAACTGCACGATCGCCAATTCACGCTGGTTTTGGCAGGTAACGCCAGCCCTGATTACGAAGCGACGGTGCAGCAATTGCTCCAAACGGCGGGGCTACAAAGCCGAACGCAGCGGTTGGGTTTTGTCACAGGCGAAACGAAAGCCCTGCTGCTCCAGGGCGCGGATTTGTTTGCGCTTACCTCCCATTCAGAAAACTTTGGGATTGCTGTTTTGGAAGCGATGGCGAATGGTTTGCCCGTCCTAGTTACGCCTGGTGTAGCGCTGGCAACGCTGGTCGAGCGATCGCAGATCGGTTGGGTAACGCCGTTAGACCAATCGGCTATTGCTACGACATTGCAGCAAATCTTCAGTAACCCAACCCTCGCAAAAGCCACGGGAAATCGGGCGCGTACGATCGTGGGCCAACAGTACACCTGGAGCTACATCGCCACCAACCTGATTCAGCACTATCAATCCGCTTCACAGACAGCAGGAATGGTATTCAGCCGCTAACGCCACTAACGACCCGATTTCTACGTTTACCCCTCACTTTCCCATGCTTACACACATCACACCTGTCATCCTCACCTACAACGAAGCACCTAATCTCGATCGCACCCTGCAAAGCCTTACCTGGGCAAAGCGAATTGTAGTGATTGATAGCGGTAGTACAGATGAAACGCTCGCAATCTTGCAGCGCTATCCGCAAGTAGACGTGTTGACACGATTGTTTGATACGCACGCCAACCAGTGGAACTTTGGGTTGCAACAGGTACAAACTGACTGGGTATTATCTCTAGACGCTGATTATCAGTTGACCGCTGAACTGGTGGCTGAGATGGCCACATTGCCGATAAGCACCGCGATCGCAGCTTACTATGCACGCTTCAAGTATTGTGTCTTTGGTCAACCGCTGCGGGCCACACTGCTGCCACCACGAGCAGTTTTATTTCGTCGCGATCGAGCGGCCTATTTTGATGATGGTCATACGCAGCAGCTACAGGTGAATGGCCCTACAAGTGAGCTACTGGCATATATTCACCACGACGATCGCAAACCGCTCAACCGCTGGCTATGGGCGCAGGATCGCTACGCCATTCTGGAAGCGCAGAAGCTACAGGCAACCCCGACTGAAAAATTGAGTCTGGGCGATCGTTTGCGGCAACGTAAAGTGATTGCACCGTTTGTGGTGCTGTTCTATTGCCTCATTTTGCACCGTGGCATTTTAGACGGGCGCGCAGGCTGGTATTACGCCTTTCAACGTGTCCTGGCAGAAGTTTTGCTGTCCCTCCATTTACTAAAGGCATAGCCGATGCGCGATCGTTGCGGTTCAAACAGCGATCTGTTCCTTCTGCGTTAGATACATGGCAATGCCCTTTTCGTAGTAAGCAGCTTCATTAATAAAAATGGGATAAACGATCGTGTTGCCTTCATAGTTGATCGTTTCACCATCAAAAGTCAGAAACATCGGCTCACCTGGATGAAGCGGTTCATAATCTTTGAACTGTCGCTGGGGATGAATCATAGCTTGAATTTCTCCAAACTCATTCCGGGGATAATCGATCGCTGCCATATAGCGATACACTATTAACGAACGGGTTGGCAATAAGAATTGATTGTGGTTGTATTGTTTTAGATAATCCAGAATTAGGTGAATAAGCGCCTCTGTTTTTTGAAACAGTTCAGCATGGAGAATGCCCTGAGCAATCGGACCAACCTCAATACAAAAGCCGAACCTAGCCAGCGATCGCAGCGAATCACGACTTCTTCCAGCGTGGGCAGCGCTAAACACCTTTAGCAACGGCTGAATTGAGTTGAGATACGCTGCTAATTGCAAAACGAATGGTTCTTCACTATCTACAATCAGGGTTAATCCCATATTGGCAGTTGTACTGTGCAAATCGACAATGACATCTGATGGTGTTGTACCATTGGGGCCAAACATTTGATCAATCGTTCTGGCTCGCAGATCTTCATAATTTATCAGCGTTGAGTTTTCCAGGCTTTCGCGCTCAAAGCTACGATTCAGATCCTGATCAACATAGCGAATACCTAAAGCAACTGCTTTGGGATTCCCGATCAGGATATGAGTGGAGAAACCAGGTCGTTGAATCAGGTTAGTGTATTGCTGAAACTTTTTGATTAAGAACATTCCATTCAGCTCATTTCCATGCGTTCCACCTGAAAGCACGACGTGATTAATCTTGGTCATAAGCTCTGCCTGCACGGTTCAACTGGGGATGATTTTGCTGTCTTACAGTCATCAAACCACATTGAGATAAGCCAGCCTCAATGCCTCCATAGTCCTGTGAGATTTCATGCAGAGGTGGCATAGGATGAGAACGTTTTTTAGGCATGATAAAGCTCCTTGCTCAAATTTTACGGTCGGTCTGTCTTAGTTGGACACAGGAGGAATGGCAATGACAGGAACTTCTCCCTGCCAACGTTGGCGTAGGATTGCACCTGTAGGTTGTTGTCGATGAGCTTTTAAGCGCTCCAGTTCCACTTCATCTGCCCAGATGATCCAATGCTTGGGAAGTTCAGACTGCTGGCGGGCTTTTACCCACCCTCTTCGCACCCAGTTATATAGAGTGACTGTTGGCATTTGTAGAACACTGGCGAGTTGTGGAAGCCACCATTCATGTTCTGCTAATGAAGCTTGATTCTCAGGGATGCGGGGGGTAACTAATCCCAAACGTCGCATTAATGCCCGCACTTCTTCTGCGTTGAAGGTTTTGCGCCGTTTGGGAGGATAGAACCCTTCTTGATTAAGGGCTTGAGCAATTTCCTCAGTTGTCGCTCCTGATTGAACCAATTAGACCTCCTATGAAAACACCAATTATGCCGTAGAGGAAGCAGGTGTTTTGGGCTCTGTGGGCTCAAGTGAGACCTGGTATCCCAAGCGCTCTAAACGCCGTTTTAATTGTCGCGACACACGGTCGCGGTCTTGCTGGTCGCGGTAGTTACTGCCCAACTCGCGATCAGTCGTTTGTTCAGAGAGTAAGTGGTAGGCAATGACTAAAATCGTGTGGGCCACCGCCACGGCTGCTCGTTTACTACCTCTACGCAGTTTCAGCCGTTGATAGCGTGCTCCTAAAGACGTGTTGCGAGCACGACCAGCCGCCAGAGCCGCTTCGACTAGTCCGCTTCGCAAGGCAACACTGCCGTTGCGAGTTTTGCCAGAATATTGCTTACCCGCACTTTCACGGAGACCAGGGCAGAGACCGGCCCATGATGCCAAATGTTTTGCCGTTGGAAACCGACTCATGTCTGTCCCAATTTCTGCCAAAATCAGTTCTGCAGTCTTTTGTTTGACCCCTGGAATGGTACACAAGCGCTCTACGTCTGACTGCTGTGGACGTAGGCGCTCGGCAATTTCGTCTTAGCATTGCTTGAGTGCTTCGTCGAGAAAGTCTACATGCGCTAGCATTTGAGCCAGAATAAAGCGTTGATGGGGGCGGACCGTGCCATTGAGCGCTTGTTGCAGTTGCGGCAACTTGCTCCGCAGTTTACCTTTGGTAAGTTCTGCCATGACTGCCGGATTGGTTTACCCTGCCATAAGCGCCGATAGGATCGCACGCCCTGACAGGCCCATGATATCGGTGGCAACAGAAGCAAGTTTAATATTGGCTCCTTCCAACACTTTTTGCATCCGATTCGCTTCGGCACTGCGCTCCTGAGTCAGGGATTTGCGATAGCGCACTAATTCTCGTAACTCGCGCATCGTAGCAGAAGGAATAAAACTCGGTCGCAACAACCCGTGTTGCAGCAATTCAGCAATCCATTGTGCATCTTTGACATCGGTCTTACGCCCCGGCACGCTCTTAATGTGATGAGCGTTGACGACCCAAACCTCTAGCGCACCTTCAAGCAGATTGTACACGGGCTTCCAGTACGACCCAGTACTTTCCATGGCGACAATTGTACATTCAGCTTGCACTAACCAATCGACTAACTCCAGCAAAGCAGCCGTTGTCGTGCCAAAGGTGCGCGTGGCTTGTGCAGAGCGACCTTCAGCCACGGGAGTAATCAGACATGCAGTCACACTACGTTTGTGAACATCTAAACCACAACAGCGCTCATGGATCTTTTTCATGATGAAGCTTACAAGAAACGGCAATGCCAGTGAGCGCTCTGTGCAGTTTGAGAATCTCCTATACGTGCTCATCCACAAGGGAGGCAACAGTCGGTGCTACCGAACAGAGCGCCAGACCAGCCTGATTGAAGAATTTTCAATTGTTGCTCTAGCTCAGCAATCACTTCTCGACGGGCAATTGCTATCCTCCAATGGCGATACCGCTCGTGGATTAAGCAGCAAAAGCCGCCCGTCCCACCACCCGATTTATTCACTTTGTGTAACAGCAGTGACGTGGCACAATTGCTTACCGCTGCTGGGTTTCGTGAGGTGCAGATAGAAAACTGTTTGCCGCCAAACCAGTTTGCTGGGGCATGTGTGATGGGTGTTAAGTAACGCAGAAGGCTTCATGAGCCAATTCCTAAAGGCGATGGCCAACGGCATCGCTCATTTCCCCTAGCCTTGAGATATCCTTTATGAAAGCGATCGCGATCCGTCAGGTGAAAGACCAACAGCGGTATAGCCTTTTAGACCAAAGGCTGCAGGAGCCCCAAACAGAGCGATCGCTCTAATGACGCACCTGGTCTGCCCACGGCGTTAGCCTTTGCGATAGCCATTTCAAGGCATAGTCAATCACTAAACCAATCAAGCCAATCAGGGCAATGCAAAATAACACTTTCTCTGTTTGCAAAAAGCGCTGAGCCTGAATAATCTTAAAGCCCAGGCCATTTTGAGACGCCACCAACTCTGCAATCACAAGAAAGTTCCATGCACCTGAGATATTGACTCGCAACGTATCTAACACACTGGGAAAGGTGGCCGGAATGATTACTTTAAACACCACACCACGTCGAGGCGCACCCATTGTGTAAGCGACATTGATCATCTCATTTGGGATGAATTTAACGGCATCGGCAACCATGATGGCGTTATACAGCACCGCCCCCAGCATAATAATGAGGATTTTGGAGGGTTCACCCAGACCTAACCAGATCACAATCAACGGCACAAAGCCCGTTACAGGCATATAGCGAACCGTGCCAACAATGGGTGCAAACAGGTTTTCCATGCTGTAGAACGTTCCCATTGCCAACCCCACCGGGACGCCAATGACAGCAGCAACCATAAATCCGGCTAAAACGCGAAGACTGCTCGCGATGACATCCGCCGTTAAGTTGTCTTCCGTAAACATTTTGTAGCCCGCCCCCACCACTGCGGCAGGAGACGGCAGAAAAATTGGCGGTACGAGGTGTAGCGAACTGACCACAGACCAAATCACCAACGGCACCAGCAACGCGGAGACAACCAGCATAAACGCTAAGCGCTTTGGAAATCCCTGACGGATGCTCCAAAAGATGGAGGGTTCAAGATAGCGGTATTGGCGAGTTGTGGATTCTGGACTGGCAGGGCTGAAGGGTGTCATGGGGATAGTTTAGAAGAGGGGTGGGAAACTGGAGAGAGGCACGGCGGATGGCCTGTTTTTTGCGATGGAATCCGATCGAAATGTATCCTCTGTGAGGGCGGGTTGAGACGGCAACCCTTTAATAAAGCGACCAGTTGACAACAAAACCCGCCCCTACGGCTAGAAGAATTTGAGATAGCGCTGAATTTCCCAATCGGAAACATGGGTGTGGTATTCCTCCCATTCCTGGAATTTGAAGTCGATGTAGCTTTTGTACATCAGGGAACCCATCACTTTTTCGCTGAAGGGGTCACTGGCAAAGGCGGCGATCGCCTCCCCCAGATTGCGCGGCAAGAACCGAATGCCCATTGCATCAAGCTCTTCCAGCGAATAGTTATACATGTTTTCAGTATGAGGATCGCCAGGATCGAGGTCTTCTCGAATGCCTTCTAACCCAGCCGCGAGAATCATCGCCGCACCCAGGTAGAGATTGCTGGAAATATCCGCAGCACGGCATTCTACCCGCCCGCCTGCCAGGGGAATACGCAACATATTGGTGCGGTTGTTGTTGCCATAGCAGATATAAACGGGTGCCCAGGTAAAGCCAGACATACTGCCTCTGGCAACCAGGCGTTTGTAGCTATTGACCGTAGGCGCAATGGTGGCGCAAATGGCTGGCGCATGGCGGAGGATGCCTGCAATAAATTGATAGCCTAATTTAGATAGCTTGCAACCGCGCGAATCTGCTGCATCGTAGAACAGATTTTCGCCCGTTTTAATGTCTGCCAGGGACATATTGTAGTGGGCACCGCTACCAGTACGGTTAGCAAACGGTTTGGGCATGAAGGTCGCAAAGAAGCCATGCTTGCGGGCAATTTCCTTCACCATGAGCCGAAAGAAGGTGAAGCGATCGGCCATTTTGAGCGCATCACAGTACATGAAATCGGTTTCAAACTGTCCGTTCCCATCTTCGTGGTCAAAGGAGTAGACATCCCAGCCCAGGCTATTCATCGCCTCGACAATTTCGCTCACCCAGGTGTAGTTGTCTAACAGTCCTTGCAGGTCGTAGCAGGGTTTGGCAAGGGTATCGCGATCGCTCACGGGCACCGCTTTGCCATTCTCGTCTTTCAGAATAAAAAACTCAGTTTCAATCCCCAGATTGAAGGTAAATCCCATTGCTGCTGCGTCTGCCAGAACCCGCTTGAGAATGCTACGACAGCAAGCTTCAAAGGGCTTTCCCGCTAAATACAAATCGCTGGCAAACCAAACCATCTCCGGATTCCAGGGCAGAATGGCCGCGGAATTGGGGTCGGGATAGGTGGCCACTTCTTCATCACTCACATCCTGGGGCACACCATCCAGCGCGGCTCCGGTGAAGAGTTCCGAGCCTTCCATCATTTGGCCGAAGTGAGACAAGGGTACCGACTTGGCTTTGCACATGCCATGAATATCCACAAAGCTGGCCAAGGCATATTTCACGCCCTTGGCGGCCAAAGAGTCTTGCAGTGCTTGGAGTTCAGGAGTTAAGGATGCAGTCATGATGGTGTTTAAACGTAATGGTGTTTAGACGTAAGAAATTGAGTGTGGATTGTTTGGGACTATAGGACGTCTATGTGAATTAAAAACTTTTGCCACCCAGTCGCCTTTCAGCCCTCACCCCCGTCCCCTCTCCCAAGTTTGGGAGAGGGGTGCCGGAAGGTGGGGTGAGGGCGCTGCCAGGATTTTAAGCTGCGGTCGTTCATTTTGCTGGGACTAATTCACATAAAGCGTGTAGATTTAATTCGATCAGATGCTCGCCCTTACAACAACATGGGTTAGTGCATAGCGGGAGGGGGCAACTCCTCCAGGGGAGTTCCTTCGGTCAGCGCCTTCTTCAGTTGAGTGCTAAGTTCATCAATGCAAAGTTGCAAGATCTGTTCACCAAAAGCGCGATCGCCCTTACTTGGAGACCCTACCGCCCCATGCACGCTTTCGTGATTGACGGTATAGGCAAAAAAGCAACTGGCAGAGCGATCGGGCTCATCCATGGCCTTATCCATCTGCACCAGATCGGGACGTAAGGCTAGCATGACGGAGGTTTCCGCACAGTTAGCATGAAAGTTTGCGGCATCCTGGTGGTAGAACTCATGGATGCGGGGAGAAATTTCCCAGAGCGATCGCAGCGCAATGCGCAAGTCGGGGTAGGTATGACGAACGTTTTCCAACCCACAGCGCAGTGGTGCCCAGTTGGTAACATGCCCATTAAGCAACAACAGCCGACTAAAGCCAGCGCTGTAGACCCATTCAGCAATTTCTAACACAAGTGTCGCCAGCGTTTCAGGACGCAGGGAAACCGTGCCTGCCCACTTTTTGGAATGCCCCAACGAGCAGCCATAAGGTAACGCAGGCAGAACGGGAATCCCCGTTTGGGCAGAGACTCCATGGGCAACCGCGATCGCCGAAAAGGTATCCACTCCCACCGGCAAATGAAGTCCATGTTGCTCAGTCGCACCCACGGGTAAAATAACCAGATTCATGCCCTGCTCTCGCAGCGCGGTTAACTGCTCCCAGGTGAGTTCGTCCCACAATACGGGCTGATTCATCATGTCTCACTCGCTAACATTTCAACCGCATCGACTTGTCAATTGCCCTGACTTGTTTCTACTAACCGCTGTAAGGACAGGATTACGAATATCCTCAATGGATGATCGTGAATTGAATCCACCAATTTTCAGGTAGGGGCGTACAGCCGTGCCTCCTACGAGAAATACTGATGTGATTAAATGCTTATGGCTAAGAGCCACGATCGCGGTTTTCAATCCTTTAGGACAGGCCTTTTAGATAAGCGTTCAGGGCTGTGCTGTAAACACAACCCCATTGATTAACGCATCCCATTCAGTTGCATTTATGGGCAATCTATAGACTTCTGGACACGGCTTAAGAGGCTTTCACGATCGAATCGTCATAGAGCGATTCAACGTTAAGCGGCTTGTCTACAATCTTGTATTCGTACGCTGCTTTCGCCGTTAAGTCCAGGTTGCCAATCAAACTCTTCGGATTATTTTTGTCGAAAGCCATCGACTTGTTGTCTTTTAAGTCAAAGAGCTTGGCACCCAAAAGCTGCTGTTTGACTTCATCACCAGAGATGCCGAGTTTTTTGCCTGCAATGGTGAGCGCTTCGGCATCGCCCGCATTCAACAAATCAACCGCTTTGTCGATCGCCTTGAAATAAGCCTTGATGTCCGCCTGATGCGCTTTGATGAAGCTATCTTTTGCAACAATCACATCAGCAATCAAGTTGGTGTCTTTGGTTGAAAAAATGATTTCACCACCACCTTGCTTCGCTGCATTCGTCAGGTAAGGCTCATACGTCACAGCAACATCGACCTGCTTGGCTGCAAAGGCTGTAGCGGCATCAGCGGCAGCCATATCTTTTACCGAAGCATCTTTCTCCGTTAATCCTGCTTTTTTCAGGTAGGCTGCCAGCAGAATCTTTTCAAACAAAATATTCTCTCGCCCGATGGTTTTGCCTTTCGCGTCTTGCGGTGACTTGACTCCACGGCCCAAAATGCCATCGGAACCATTGGAATAATCCACCAGATAAATCATGCGAATCGATGGATCTTTAGCGGCCATTTGAACGGCATCGCCCGATGTGAACCAGGCGAGATCAATTTTGCCCGCCAGAAAAGCCGTAATTTCTTCACTTGCACTTTGAAAAAACTGATCTTGAACCGTGAGCCCCTGCTCGGAAAAGAAGTTTTTGCCAATGGCAACGTGATGTCCAGAGTAGCCTACCCAGTTGTTGGTTGCAGACACAATGGGTTGAGAAGCCGATGGGCTAGAACTTGATGGGCTAGAGCTGGATGAGGTTGTATTGGGTTGTTGAGCGCACGCAACCGTTAGAACTAAGGTGGCGATCGCCAAGCAAAACAGACGAACAATCGTAGACAATTTCAGCATGGAATTCATTCATCAACCGAGCAATAAGACAATAAAACAACGAAACAATAAAATAAGCAAACCCATTCAACAACACAGTCAGCATCGCTAAGCAGATTGAGTTTTGCTGTGCAACGCATGAATAATTTGTCGTTTTATACTGACAAACTCTGGAGACATTTTAATCTCCAAATCGCGATGTTCTGGTAGCGGAATGGGAACCTCTAGCTGAATGCGACCGGGATTAGCGGCCATCACATACACTCGCTGAGACAGGTAAATGGCTTCTTCAATATCGTGCGTAATCATTAGTACCGTGACATGCGTTTTTTCCCACAGCTCCAGCAAAAATTGCTGCATCTGCTCTTTCGTCTGAGCATCCAAAGCTCCAAACGGTTCATCCATCAACAGCACTGCTGGTTCGTTCGCCAGCGCACGCGCGATCGCTACCCGTTGCTTCATCCCACCCGATAGCTGCTTTGGATAGCTTTTCGCAAACTTCGACAACCCCACTACATCCAGGAAATAGCGCACGCGATCGCGCTGTTCTGCCTTTGGCATGTTTTGAAACTGCAAGCCAAACGCCACATTGTCCGCCACCGTGAGCCAGGGATACAGGGTATACCCTTGAAACACCATGCCGCGATCGGAACCAGGGCGGCCTGTCACCGATTTACCGTCCACTAAAATATCGCCAGCCGACGGCGAAACCAGACCGGCAATAATGTTCAGCAACGTTGATTTACCACAGCCTGAGGAACCAACCAGACAAACAAACTCTCTGGGCAAAATTTGAATGTTCACGTCTTGCAGAACAGTCAGCGTTTGCTTACCCCGGAGAGGATAAGTCTTATAGAGATTGGTTACCTGGAGTTTTGCCACAGCTTCTTGGGACAATTCACTAGAGTGATTAAGGTCAAAGACTTGCCCTAGCATGAGTTGAGGAGAAAGGTGGATACGCAAAATAAAATTATTTCAAGGTATAATTAACAGAGTCGATCTGCGTTTTGATGGAAAAGGAACCCACTAGAAAAAGCAGCAGCTAAAAACCCGGAAGAGAAGCAGCGATCGCCACAGAACTCTCCCGGGTTTTTGTCCCGCCGTGTAATCCATCAAAAGCCTTGAAGACAAGACTTTCAACAAACCGACCTCTCTCGGACCAGTCGCGATTCAAACGAATCAGCCGGAACCCTAGAGGTCTTAATTCATCAATACTTATTCATTTCTCCAGGACGTGATTCCCAGAATAGTGCTAGTTATAACGGCTTCATGGGCACAAAATTGTATCAAAAGAGACAAAAACGAGCTGATCCTATTGGTCAGGGTCAGGCAAAATGGCACCAATCAACGTTAACGGTGACCTTATCCTACAGAATTTCCGTCGCGCTTCTCACTTATCACTTTAGCCACAAACAGGACAGACCAAATGACTCAACGACCTTTGAAAACTGTTGATTGCGTTCCATCAGCGCTATGTGCCATCCGGAAGATAGGATAACCTGTTCGGTGTGAGGTGCTGCTTTCATCATGCGATCGCTTGTAAAGGGTCGGGTGGCGATGTCTGATTTACCAACCACGACCAGCGTTGGAATAGAGATGGTGGGTTGACTGCGAAGAGCATTTTGAACAACATCAATTTTCTTAAATTGACGTTGCGACCGAAGCATTCGTTACTCGTTGGGATCGATTGAATCCTTTTAAGTATTCAAACCAAAGCAGGCTGATGCCACTGCCAACCAAACAAATCATGATGTCGATCGGATGTAAAAACGAGAAGCTAAACAATTGACGCAAGAAGGGTACGTAAAGCACGATCGCCAGAAAAAAGAGTCCACCACCCATCACCCAGCGCAGGGCAGTATTAGGGGATTGTAAGATTTTGAGGCTGAGACGAGCGGTGGAGCTTTCGCTTAAAATCAGTCCTAAGTTTGCCAGAATCAACGTGGTAAACGTGAGCGCACGGGCATCGAGTTCGCCTTGTCCGCGATAGAGTGCGATGACAAAGATGGCAAGAATAATTGCCAGGATGCCACTTCCTTGCAACACGGATAAGCCCACTGTTTTTCTGCCAAATAGGGGTTCTTTGGGATTGCGAGGTGGGCGCTGCATGACTGTTGCCTCAGCGGGTTCGGCTTCTAACACGATCGAACAGGCGGGATCAATAATTAAATGGAGAAAGGCCACGTGAATCGGCAGTAGGACTAATGGTAATTTAAATAGCACTGGAATTAACGAAATCCCCGCGATCGGAATGTGAATCGCCAGCAGGTAAGACATCGCTTTGCGGAGATTATCAAAAATGCGTCGTCCCAATTTGACCGCCTGCACGATCGACGAAAAATCATCATCCAGGAGCACTAGCGCTGCCGATTCGCGGGCCACATCCGTACCTCGCTGCCCCATGGCAATCCCAATTTGAGCCGCTTTGAGTGCCGGTGCATCATTCACTCCATCGCCCGTCATCGCGACGACTTCACCCTTCGCTTTCAATGCATTCACCAAGCGCAATTTTTGTTCGGGCACCGCACGCGCAAAGATGTTGGTACTTTGAATGCGCTCCTGGAGTTCAATGTCACTCATGTGATCCAGTTCCGCTCCAGTCATGATGGCTCCCATTTGCAGCAAGCCAATCTGACGTGCAATTGCTTGCGCCGTGCCGGGATAATCACCTGTAATCATCACCACTCGAATCCCAGCGGTATAGCATTCTTGCACAGCAGCCGCCACAGTCGGACGTACTGGATCAGACAACCCCACCAACCCAAGAAATTGAAACGGAAAGTCATGCTGTTGGTCGGGTAAATGCGATGGATTGACCGATGGATGCGGTGGTAAAAAGGGCGGTGGTGCATCGAGCAGCGATGCTTTGGCAACACCTAACACCCGCAAGCCCTGCGCGGCCATGTCACTCACCTGGGATGCTAATGTTTGCTGCTGCAGGGGGGTGAAATGACAGAGATCGGCGATCGCTTCCGGTGCACCTTTAGCAGCAATCTCATACTGCGTACCATCCGCTGATTGCCAGACGTGAGACATTGCCAGTAAATCCGGTGACAATGGATATTCTCGCAATAGTTGCCAATCGTTGTGCAAATGTTCGGTAGCCGCGAGATAGCGATCGCCCAATTGCTTAAAGGCTTTTTCCATCGGGTCAAAGGGATCACGCTGACTCGCCAGAATGCAGAACTCGACTAAGGGATGCACCGTTTCGGGGAGTGGCTCGCGTGTGTGCAGGCTCAAATCATAGGAGTAGGGCTTTTCTGCCTGGTTAGCAGTATATTCATACGCGCATAGCTGCTGCACCGCCATTTGATTCAGGGTTAATGTCCCCGTTTTATCCACACACAGAACGGTAGCGGCACCAACGGTTTCAACGGCAGCGGCACGACGCGCTAAAACGTGATTCTGAGAAATGCGCCACGCACCCAACGCCAAAAAGATCGTCACAACAACGGGAAATTCGTTGGGCAAGATGGCCATCGCCAGCGTAATGCCTGCCAGAATGCCTTTGAGCCAATCGCCGCGTGTGAGTCCATAGACCACCACGATCGCCACACACAGCGCTAAGGCAATGCCAAACAAGCGGCTCACCAGACGATTCATTTCCCGTTGCAACGGCGTCAGTTCTGACTTCACAGTTTGTAAGGCGTGACCAATCTTGCCCATTTCTGTCTGCGCGCCGATCGCCCGTACTTGAGCCACGCCCTGCCCCTGCACCACCAGCGTCCCGGAATACACAAACGGCAAATCATCGCCACCCGGACGTGCCATTTTTACGCTGTCCCCAGCCGCAAGGTTGTTGAGCGTAGTCGAAGCAACTTTACGAACCGGGAGTGATTCTCCAGTTAATAATGATTCATCGGTGGAAAGATTGGAGCAAGCCAGCACGATCGCATCCGCAGGCACGCGATCGCCTTCTGCCAGCACGACAATATCGCCCCGCACGACCTCTCGCCCCGCAATCCGTCTGCGTTGCCCATCACGCACCACTAACGCACGCGGGCTGGACAGATCGCGCAAGGCTTCCAGAGCATGTTCAGTCTTGCCTTCCTGATAAAGGCCAATGCCCATGATAAAAAAGACAAAACCCAGCAAAATCAGGGCTTCCTGTAAATCGCCTAAAATCCAATAGATGACACCACCACCCACCAGCAAAAGAAAGATGGGATCTTGAATGATGTCCCACGCGATCGCCAACAAACTGCGCGATTGACCTGAGGGTAGTTCATTGTAGCCGTCGCGTTTGAGCCGCGCGATCGCCTCTGACTCAGATAAGCCAGCTACAGTATTGCCATCGACTGGAGCAATCATAATCTTATTTTTTGCCGAATTTAAAAAAGTTCGATTGAACGCTTAGAAAACGAAGCGATCCGACTTAATGGTAGAGACTAAATGTGAGGAAGTTGGGGGGACAGACAGCAGAATTTAGGGGTTCACGTGATCGGCTCTACGGGCGAAGCAGGCGTCAATGCAGGCGTCAATAATGATGCGGTGATTGCTTCAAGCAGGGTGATTGCTTTAAGCCAAAGTGTAACAAGACGCTTTTGAGCGATACTAACGACAGTAGGCACAGTCGTAATCTCAAGTGTGTGGAGGCAGAGGATGAGTGAGCCATGGCTCCGTTCTGAACGGAGTATTTTGAGCTGGATGAGCTATCGCAGCATCCTCAGCATTGGCAGCACAGGCAGCATTTTGAGCGTTGGCAGTGCCGGGAGTATCCTCAGCGTTGGCAGTACGGGCAGCATTTTGAGCGTTGGCAGTGCTGCCAGTGTGCTGAGTGTATTGAGCGTAGGCGGTGTGTTATCAGTTTTGAGTGCTGGGAGTGTGTTGAGCGTGCTGCAATTGGCGGCGGGATGGTGGCAAACCAGCAGATGATGGTTTCTGCAATAGTAAGGCTGAAGCAGAGAAAACCTAAGAGGCTAGCAGTCTGAAGCCCTTACTGAGTAGAAATTACAGATTAGGAATTATAGGCGATCAAGGCTTAGATCCCTGAAATGCTTGTCTACCATGCCTTACAGGTTTTATCCTCTATTAGCAGTCTAGTGCATACTCGCCTACAAAGGCGCGATGAAACTTGTCGAAGATGCGATCGCCTTCGCCGACGGGAATTTTGACACCCGTATTGCTGATACAACGTATTAGCTTTTCAACTGTGGCTTGAGCCGACACCTTCATGATCGGATTGCCGCATGGGAATTTGAATCATAAATTCAGTGCCAGACCCAGGACTAGAGCTACACTTCAATCTACCGCGATGTTTTTCGGTGATGATTTGAAAACTAATGGACATCCCCATGCCGGTGCCTTTACCAGCCGGTTTAGTGGTAAAGAATGGGTCGAAAAGGCGTTGCTGAATCGCTGCTGGCATCCCTGGTCCATTGTCAGCGATCGCGATTTCGATCCAGTCATCCTGCAGCACTGACGTCCGAATCGTAATCTGATTGGGCTGGGCTTCAATCTCCTGATAGGTGCGGTTGGCGTTGCTTTCCTCTAGCGCGTCGATCGCGTTGGCCAAAATATTCATCAACACCTGGTTTAACGGTCCGGGGTAGCATTCGACCGGTGGCAGGTGACCGTAGTCCTTTATTAGGCGAATCTCTGGACGATCGGAACGCGCTTTGAGGCGATGTTGCAAGATCAGCAGGGTGCTATCAATGCCTTCGTGGATATTCACGGCTTTGAACTCGGCTTCGTCCATGCGCGAGAAATTGCGCAGCGAGAGCACAATCTGGCGAATGCGATCGGTGCCAATTTTCATGGAATCGAGCGTTTTGATCAAGTCCTCTTGCAGGAAGTCCAGATCGACCGCTTCGGCTTCAGCTTTAATAGCGGCTACCGGGTTCGGATAGTACTGCTCATAAAGTTGAATCAGGTTGAGCAAATCTTGAGAGTATTCCCGCACATGGGTCAGGTTGCCATAGATGAAGTTGACCGGATTGTTGATTTCGTGGGCAACGCCTGCCACCAATTGTCCCAGACTCGACATTTTCTCTGCCTGTACCAGTTGTGTCTGCGTCCGCTGCAACTCGCTCAGAGTCCGTTCCACAGCTTCTCGTGCTTCCGTAATGGCCGCAATTTGGGGCAGACTGGTCCAGCAAGCGATCGCGACCCCCACAAACGCAACCGTCATCAGCAAAATACTAAATAGTGCCATGTGGCTACCCATGCTGTGGCGTTCCAGTCCGGCTCGCACCAACCAGCCCGCGCTGACTGCACCACACACCAAGAGGATGAGGATCGTTACTTGTAGGGCAATCCAATCGGCTTTGGACGTGCGAACGGGCTTGTGCTCTCGTTGTAGCCACCAGGTCAGTTGGAGCGGGGCCAACCGCAGACGTGGTAGCCATACACCTGTTAGCCCAACGGCGAATGGCAGCAGTAAGCCCAGCAATAAATCCAGCCATCCCCAGGCCAATCCACCCACAACCAAAACAACCGCCTCAATGCCAAAGAACCCGAGTGATAGCCAGGACCACCGCGTTTCTGGTCGTTTGCGGCGGACCCATAACCCCCAGTGAATTGCCATCATCGACGTGAGGTAGCCTGTACCCGTAACCATCACCACATGGTCAACGTCACCCCACAATAGACAAAGCAGACTCAGCAGAAATGTGAACAGCAAGCTGGGTACCAGCACCCCCTGACGTGAAGCGGCCGTAAAAATGGGCGGCAGATACTCATCTTTGGCTAATTGATACAAAATGCGGGGGCAGTTAGAAACCGCGGTGGCAGAACTCAGGAGACAACCAGACGTAATCAAAAAGGTAACGAGGGCTGGCGCTAACGTCCCCCAAAAGGGCTGGGCGGCGGCCACCAAATTGAGGTAAGCACTGTCCTCTAAGCCCGGTGCGGTCGCCAACCGCATGACTACCCAAGACCCAGCAAAATAAACAATGGGAATGAAACCCGCTGTCACGCTAAGGCAACGGAGCGTTACGGTTGGTTGACGGCTCTCGGCAACAAACGAAGAGGCGGTTTCGCAGCCATACACGGCATACACAGCAATAAAGAACCATTTCAGCCAATCGATCGCGGCAATACCCGACCAGGTATCCGGCAGCAAACCAGGACTCGTCGGGGCAACGCTGAGCCAGCCCATGCCTTGCAAGCAGAAGGTCACGAGAAACCCGATCGCGGGAAACACAAAGAAGGTATGCAAAATACCCAACGTCCGTGTTCCGCTAAACGCCACAATGAAGGGCAGCAGCGTAAAGCTGATGCGCAGCAGCATACTTGGACACGTAATGCCTAATGGTTCTAAGTTTGCCTTGATTAAATCAGTCAAGATAATGGCATTCATGGGCGGTACCGAAACCCAGCCCAACAGGTAGCCGATCGCGCCATAACGAGCAACAGATGGAAAGCGCTGGAGCAGGCGAGTCATGTAGTTAGGCGTACCGCCAGCGACATCTGGGAAATGCATTCCCAGGCGTTTGACTTGCAGGTTGAGCAAAACGCCGACGATCGTGCCAGGGAGCCAAACCCAAAGGGCTTGAGTGCCTAAAGCTGCGTGCATGGCAGGCGCAGTCCCTAACCACAACAGCAACCCGCTAAAACCAAAGCCCCACGTTTCGAGCGACGTTAAACTGCGGGGCAATGAAACAACCGGACCTGATAACTGTTTCATGCGTGTCTAGAGAAAGCGAGTGTCTCTCTCAAAGATTCCCTCAGACCCAGTTTGATCATCATGATTGAGCAAGCTTGGCTGTCCTTCATGGTTGGTT
>Ga0070738_10003928_pt1 | contig 18640 bp, 13 predicted proteins | sample Coa_R2_2_FD_66446 | JGI IMG/M metagenome (GOLD analysis project Ga0070738, IMG submission 66446) | Surface soil microbial communities from Centralia Pennsylvania, which are recovering from an underground coalmine fire - Coalmine... | ecosystem: Environmental > Terrestrial > Soil > Unclassified ... | reverse complement strand
ATAGAAAGGCTCAAAAATTTAGAATCCAGTCATAGCAAGGCATATAGGCTCTGATTAGATTTTATTTATTATTCGACTCCATAAAAAGAACTGAAGAGCCATATTTTCTTTGTGAGAAGCTAATAAAAAGTAGTATATATACAAGTTTGTAAATATAATTATGATTATATGTACTGAATAAATACTAGGTATATAAGTTAAGATATAAACAAAAAAATAGCTTTAAATATTCCTTGCGAGACATAAAAGATCTAATAAAATATTACATAATAGAATTATCTTTTAAGGTGGCTAAGTAAATCTTTGTTAGTCAAGATAACATTGCTAACTGCCATTTGAAATTCCTATGTGTAGGAAAGTCAAAAGATGATTGGGTCTGACCTATTGAGAATTTTGATTCAGCTCATATTATGACTCCTTTACTTCGTCCTCTCATGACTATGACGCTTATCCTGATTCCTTCTCTAGTTAGCCAAGGTCAGGATTTGCTTAGACAGCGCGAGATTCAACAGCTTGAGACAACACATAAGTGTTTTAGCTGTCATCTATCACAAGCAAACTTGTCGGGGGCAAACTTACAGCAAGTAGACCTGCGTTCGACGGATCTTCATGAAACCAATTTAAAAAATGCTAACCTCCGCTATGCAAATTTAGAGTGGGCAGACCTGCGGGGTGCAAATTTACAAGGAGCCGACCTTACAGGAGCAAACCTAAGCAGTACCCTGTTAGTTGATAGTTCTTTACAAGGGGCAAATTTAGAAGCATCTAACCTAGAATTAGCCGATTTAATGAATGCTAATCTTAGCCGCGCAAATCTTATCAAGTCCTCAAGAACTGACAATATTCAAAGTAGCCACTCCGTGACTCTATGCAAAACGGTACTGCCTAATGGAAGAATCTCGAACCGAAATTGCCAAGCACACACTTAGATTAAGTGAGTCACTCTTTTAAAAGAGTGTAAGAAAAGTATTAATTATGAATGTTAATAGTCGTATTTGACGAAAGTATATATTAGTCTTGTTAAATTAAGCAAGTTGGTGACAATTGTGCTAATCATGACTAGCTGATTATATAGAGAATTATTGAAGTGCTTTATTTTCAACTAGCTTAGGCACTTGCCATGAAATAAAAACAAGCGCCTTATTACAACAAATATCTTTCTGCGAGTAGCGAACTAACCAACAAAGGCGCTTGTTTTTATTTTTAAGGATCTCCCTTAGTGGATCAAGGTAGAATTTTTATTTGCTGATAGCGACTTACTGATAAGTATAATTTAGTGTTTATTTTGCAACTATATCTCTAGATATATCCTAAATATATGGCTAAAAATATATCTGGTTTCAGCTATAATTTATGCCTTGACTTTATTGGCTTAATAGAAGTAAATTACATAGTGTTAATGAACTACTTGAAATTAGTAGGTGATTGTAGGTTTCAACTTTGAGTTTTATATTCTTATACTTAGATCATCTCAGGAGAAACGAGTACGTATAGTTTGACAACATGGTTACTTCTGCAATAAACGATTGTCTTTAGACAAACTAAACAAGGCTTTATGTCAAGGTTACTGAAGGCTATCGTTTGTTTTCTATTGAGGTAATAACACTTTTTCATTTGTATGAAATTTTAGAATATGAGTTCATCTGAATCTTCATCTTTGACCACGTCATCGACTATTCCACCTACCAGAGGTCCGCGTTACTCACGGCACCATACTGCAAAGGTTAATACTAATGGTCTTTATGCAAGAGCGATTCGGGAGTCTTTCGTCAAGCTAGACCCCCGCATAATGGTTAGAAACCCAGTCATGTTCGTGGTTTGGGTCGGTACCATCATCACTGCTTTGACAACTATTGATCCAAACCTGTTTGGTTCAACACCTGGAAAAAATCAATACTTTTACAATGGTTTGATTACAGTGATTTTGTTCTTTACCGTCGTTTTTGCTAACTTTGCCGAAGCAGTAGCGGAAGGACGAGGTAAAGCACAAGCAGATGCACTCCGAGCAACTAGATCAGATACAACAGCTCGCAGACTCTCGCCCAATGGCTTAGTACAAGAAGTGAGTTCTACAAATCTGCGAAAAGGCGACCTCGTAAAAGTCATTGCTGGTGATATCATTCCGGCTGATGGAGAGGTGATAGAAGGTATAGCCTCAGTTGATGAATCTGCTATTACTGGAGAATCAGCGCCAGTGCTGAAAGAACCAGGTACAGACATTTCTAGCTCCGTTACAGGCGGCACACGCATTCTATCAGATGAATTAACTATCCGCATAACTGCTGACCCAGGACAAGGCTTCATTGATCGGATGATTGCCTTAGTAGAGGGGGCAGAACGGACGAAAACACCTAATGAAATTGCTTTGACAGTTTTACTGGCAGGTCTTACCCTAATCTTTCTGGTAGTAGTGGCGATACTTCCCTTGATCGCTAATTATCGAGGCAATCCAGTAAGTATTGCAACTTTAATTTCTCTATTAGTAGCTTTGATTCCTACCACTATTGGTGGTTTACTCAGCGCGATCGGGATTGCTGGGATGGATCGGGTTGCTCAGTTTAATGTGATTGCTACCTCAGGTAGGGCTGTTGAGGCGTGTGGAGATGTCAATACACTTATCCTCGACAAAACAGGTACAATCACTCTTGGTAACCGTTTAGCAGAAGAGTTTATACCTGTTAATGGTCATTCTGAGAAAGATTTAGCTCAAGTCGCTTTAGCTTCTAGTATTTTTGACCAAACACCGGAAGGGAAATCAATTGTCGGATTGGCAAATCGCTTAGGCGCAAAAGTAGATTTTGATGAAACTAAAGCGGAAGGAATTGAGTTTACAGCTAAAACTCGTATGAGTGGAACAAACTTACCAAATGGTGTGCAAGTGCGTAAGGGAGCAGTTGATGCCATCAAAGGGTTTGTGCGATCGCGCGGTGGTGCACTCACTTCTGATCTCGATCAAGCCTACGAGCGGGTTTCACGCTTAGGTGGTACACCTCTAGCAGTCTGTAAAGAAGGAGATGTTTACGGAATCATTTATCTCAAAGATATTGTCAAACCTGGTATTCGCGAACGGTTTGATCAAATGCGACGGATGGGTATTCGCACTATTATGTTAACAGGGGACAACAGGATTACCGCATCTGTAATTGCTGCAGAAGCTGGTGTGGATGACTTCATTGCTGAAGCTACACCTGAAGACAAAATGAGAGTGATTCAAGCTGAACAAGCAGAAAACAAAATCGTAGCAATGACAGGGGATGGAACAAACGATGCTCCAGCTTTAGCTCAGGCAAATGTGGGTGTGGCAATGAACTCGGGTACACAAGCAGCGAAAGAAGCTGCCAATATGGTGGATTTGGATTCTGATCCAACCAAGCTGATTGATATCGTCACGATTGGTAAGCAGTTGCTGATTACCCGTGGTGCATTAACCACCTTTTCAATTGCCAATGATATTTCCAAATACTTTGCGATTATTCCCGCCATCTTTACTGCTGTTGGACTTGGTAATCTGAATATTATGGCTTTAGCAAGTCCGCAATCTGCTGTTCTCTCTGCGTTGATCTTCAATGCTCTAATTATTCCTGCCCTTATCCCTTTGGCACTTAAAGGTGTGCAATTCCGACCACTCAGCGCCGATCAATTGTTGCAACGCAATGTGTATGTCTATGGTGTTGGCGGTATCATTGCTCCCTTTATTGGCATCAAAATCATTGACATCATTATTTCTGCTGTGGGCTTAGCATAGCTTGGAATTTAAATACATTCACAGGAGGAATTTCATCCATGAAGAACCTTAAGCTAGTTAATGAAATACAAACCCTATTGGCAGATTTGACTCCAGAGCTACAGTCGCATGGACTCCTACGATCGCTTCCCCTCAAACTCTTTCTTGCTCTGCTGTTGAACCTAATCATTGCCCCTACCGTATTAGCAGCTACAGGAGGAAGTATTTCTCGACTCAATGCTTATGCGATCGGACTCCTAGGACTCGTAACCGTAGGACTCGCAATTTATCTAATGATGGTCATGTTACAACCGCAAAGGTTTTAGAGAGGTAGGAGTTAGGAATTAAACAAAGCTTGAAACCTATGCCCTATGCCCTATGCCCATCTTGTGTACGCATACATCAATAACATTTCTTAATTTATGAGTGATCTCATTTTTGTGGGACTGATTTTATTAAGCTTTATCAGTTTTCTTGGGTTGATTAAAGCGTTTGAGTGGCTGTAAGGAAAAAATTGGTATGTTCTTAAACATCTTGCAATTGGTGATCATTCTTTTGATCATCGGGTTTGGTTTTGTAGTTCCAATAGGTAAATATTTAGTCAAAATTTTTACTGACGAAAAAGATACAATTCTAGAGCGTTACACTTACCGCTTTTTAGGAATCAATTCTCAAGAACAAATGACCTGGCAACGTTATAGTCAGGCAATAGTGCTTTCCAATTTGGTTTTTGTGCTGTTGTTTTATGCAACACAACGACTCCAAGACTTTTTACCCCTCAATCCTGATAAAATTTCTCCGGCACCCACTCCAGAACTCGCTTTTAACACTGCAGTTTCTTTTGTTACAAATACAGACTGGCAGAATTATGGTGGTGAGACAACACTTTCCTACTTTAATCAGATGGTGATGATCACCTGCTTGATGTTCACCTCATCAGCCACTGGTCTTGGCGCTGGGGTGGCAGTGATCCGGGGGTTGAGCCAAAATGGTATCAACAATCTGGGCAACTTCTGGGTAGACTTAACTCGGGCAATTTATCGGTTATTTTTGCCAGTTTGTTTCATTCTTTCCCTAGTTTACGTCTGGCAAGGCATTCCTCAGACTTTAGAGCCAGCAGCGATCGCCAGTACCTTGGAAGGTGTCACTCAAACCATTGCGCGTGGTCCGGTTGCGAGCCTAGAGACGATTAAAAACATTGGCACTAATGGCGGTGGCTTTTTTAGCATAAATTCAGCGCACCCATTTGAAAATCCAACTCCTCTGACAAATACACTGGAGATCCTGTCAATGCTGCTGATTGTTCCAGCACTCACCTATACCTTTGGAACAATGGTAAAGGCACGGCGACAAGGATGGGTATTTTTTGGGGTATTTGCAGCCTTATTTATTGGATTTTTAGTGACAGTGTTTCCTGCTGAACAAATTGGTAATCCACTATTAACGCAGGTTGGATCTGACCAAACTCTCTCATCTTTGCAAAGTGGAGGTAACTTTGAAGGTAAGGAAGTACGGTTTGGCATTGCTCAGACTAGCTTGTTTGTAACCGCCACGACAGCAGCAACCACTGGAAGCGTCGATGCCATGCATGATAGTCTTACACCTATGGGAGGTTTTGCTGCTCTTTCAGAAATGCTGCTGAATGTGGTCTTTGGTGGTAAAGGTGTCGGGCTGATTACGTTGATTATGTATGCCGCTGTCACGGTCTTTCTTGTCGGGTTGATGGTGGGGCGTACCCCAGAATTTTTAAGCAAGAAAATAGAAGCAAAAGAGGTCAAACTTGTTTCTCTTGCGCTCTTGGCTCACCCGTTCACAATTTTAATAGGAATTGGATTGGCTCTGGTTTGGCCTAAAGCACTGGACAGTTTAAATAACCCTGATGCCCATGGGTTCAGTGAACTTTTGTATGCCTTTACATCAGTAACAGCTAACAATGGATCAGCCTTTGCTGGACTGAATGGTAACACTCCCTTCTACAACACAGTGCTGGGATTAGGGATCTTGCTAGGACGGTTCTTAGCTCCAGTGTTGCCCATGCTGGCTGTTGCCGGTAGCTTGGCTACTAAACCTAGGGTACCCAAGACTCCTGGTACGATGTCCACAAACACCGTGTTTTTTGGGGTACTGTTGCTGGCATCAATTTTGATTGTTGGTGGGTTGACTTTTTTCCCAGCCTTGGCACTAGGTCCAATATCAGAACACTTTGAGCTAGCCTCTGGCAAGACTTTTTAACCTCAATTTAGGAGTTATCTATCATGACAGTGCAGTCTCGTTCACCGTTTGTTAGTGTACTGATACCTGCAATCACCACTGCTATCTGGTTTATCATTTTGTGCGGTATCATTTACCCACTCTTGACAACAGTAGTTGCAAATGTCCTCTTTCCTTACCAAGCTCAAGGTAGTTTAATTACCGTCAATGGCAAAGTCATTGGTTCTGAACTGATTGGTCAGAATTTTACGGCTCCCAAGTACTTTCATCCTCGTCCCAGCGCTACTACCAAAACTGGTACCACTGACAAACCTCAGCCTTACAATGCAGCCCAAAGTGGTGCGAGCAATTACGGTCCCACCAATAAAAAATTAATTGATGGAGTCAAAGATGCAGTTGCAGCCTACCGTAAGGAAAATGGCTTAGCTGATAACGTCCTTGTGCCTGTTGATGCTGTAACTGCTTCCGGTTCTGGTCTTGATCCCCACATTTCTATTGCTAATGCTAATCTGCAATCACCTCGAGTAGCTAAAGCCCGCAACCTCCCTCTTACAGAAGTTCAAAAGTTAGTTAAGCAAAATACTCAAGGGCGACAGTTTGGACTTTTGGGAGAACCTCGGGTAAATGTCCTCAAGCTGAATTTGGCTTTAGATCAAGCAAAAAGTAAGTAGCATTAAAAAAAACAGTTTTACTCGTTTAATTGCCTCTTACCCATCTCAGAATACTGAGATGGTTTATTTATAGCAATCCTAAAGCATTCGTGCAACATGAGAATCCCGGTTTCTTGAAGACACCGGGATTCTGAAACGTTTAATTTTTACAATTCATCTAGGTCCGCACTTAGTTGTGATTTTTCCAGCACTCCTCTTATCATCCCTCATGCCATTTCACGAAATTCTTGATAAAAATCCATCCCCCTTGTCTCTTTAGTTGCCAAACGTATCAAATTTATGGTGATATGAATTGTTATCATGCCACAAGCCGCGCCTCTTCCAAATCAAGGTCACGCTCAAGGCGGTGTAATATTTCGTCACTAATTATGCCTTGATTACGCAGTCTTACAACCATTTTTCGCTCAGCAGCAAGTGCCTGGTGTTGCACAGCTTGAATAGCAGTGAGTTGCTCATAACTTCCACAATCCATTGCCTTACAACAAGCACTAAAGCGGCGGATACGCTCTTTATACTGAGTTTGCAACCATTTAACCATCTCTGCTTGGGCCAGTTGATTGTCTTGGATAGTCAGTTCTTCAATACGTGCGATCGCAGCCTCTGCTGCTCTTAGCCTTGCCTCCATCTCTTCACGTTCAGCCTCAATACCATCTTCGGTCACTTTAAGCGAACGGATCAACATGGGTAGAGTCAACCCTTGTAGCACCAATGTCACTAAGATGACAAAAAAGGTCAAAAAGATAATTAAGTCGCGACCAGGAAAGGGAGTACCATTGTTGATCGAGAGGGGTAAGGATAAGGCAGCTGCTAGAGAAATACCTCCACGCATCCCCGCCCAACCTACTATTAAAATTCGCTCCCAAGAAGGAGAGGGATCGGTTTCGCGCAGTTGTTTACTCAGGACTCTTGCTAGGTAAGCACCAGGAAAGACCCACAGTAAACGCACACCTATGACAGTGGCACTAATCACTATACCAGACCAAATCAGTATAGGAATTGACTTTCCAGAGATACTGTTAAGAATAATTGGTAACTGTAAACCAATAAGAATAAATATCAGACCATTCAAAATAAAGACAATAAATTCCCAAACAGCGATCGCCTGGATGCGAGTTCTGGATGAAAGTATCTCTGGACTTTTCCAACGGTGGTAAAGTCCGATAGTCATAGCTGCTAATACTCCCGATACACCAAGATGTTCTGCTAGCAGATAGCTTCCGTAAGACATCAAGATGCTCAAGGTAACTTCGACTAAAGACTCATCTAAACGGTTGTGTATCCAGGCAAGTAGCCATCCTAAAGCTAACCCTATGACTACACCACCAATCGCTACTAAAAAGAACCATACCCCAGCTTGCCAGAACGTAAAAACCCCTGTCACAACAGCTGTTTGAGCAAAGCGATAAGTGACCAAGCCAGTGGCATCATTCACAAGACTTTCACCTTCCAAAATTGTGACAATACGTCGGGGAACACCTAGCCTCTGGGCGATCGCCGTAGCTGCTACAGAATCTGTAGGTGAGACAACAGCCCCCAACACGAAAGCCGATGACCAAGGAATACCACTGAGTACTGTATGTGCTACTACAGCAACGACAGATGTAGTAGCCAGTACCAAACCAGTAGATAGCAACAACACAGATACTAAGACAGTGCGGAAATCCCTTAAAGGGATATACCATGCTGCTGAAGTTACCAGTGGTGGTAAGAAAACAACGAAGATGAGCTCAGGGTTAATTTCAACTTTGGGCAAACCTGGTGCAAAGCCAAGAACAAGCCCACCCAAGACAAGCAGAATCGGGTAAGGGATCACCAGTCTTTCAGCAACTACTGCTAGAAAGGCAACAACCAACAGCAGCCCAAGAATGATCTCAATATTATGCATAGCTTCTAATTATAACTATAATTATAATTGACAAAAAAGGTTCCACTTTCGCGCCAATCTGCATTATGTTGCGCATTGGAAGACCATACCTGTTCTTATTTGTAAGCAGGTTTCTATATAAGAATAAACACAAGAATAGTTGGTTGACACGTAGCTACTTCATATTTAATTATGGAATATTTTTAGATAAAGTCAAGTGAATTATTTTTATATAAATTAAAAGTGTGGATATTTATAAACTGTGTTTAGATAGTTATATATCTACCATATATAAGATATCTTTTATTACATATAGCAGTCCTATATGAGTTGTCAAAATCAAAAGTCTTAGAGACCCGGTTTCTTTAAGAAACCGGGTCTCTCTACCCTCACGAATGATTTAGGACTGTCATAGTTATTTTTGCTTAACAGGAGTAATATTACAGTCATTACCCATTGTATTCTTTCTTTTCACATGTTTCTAGTTCCTTTTTACTACGCTTCAACTGTTTCCAAAGCATATGAATTTGGTTGTAGGCTTCAACTGAAGAGAGCTTGCCATTGGTTTGTAAATTAGTGATGTAGCCGACTCTTTGCGCAAATTCTTGAAGGTTAGAATTAAAGATGAGATTCTCTGGCTTGGTTTGACCATAGTAACGAGCATGAGGATACAGAAATATATCTTTATTTCCCTGATTAGATTGTGTCACCAATTTAACTACTCCTTAATACTTTTGTAAGTCAAGATGATTTTGTGATAAAGCATTATTTTGCTTTTGATCTAAAGCTAGATTGAGTGTCAACGTATTGACTCCAGGCTCACCAAAAATCCCTAAAAATCGACCATCTGTGTTTTCATTAATTAGGTGTTGAACATCATCAGGTGATAGAGATCGAGCTTTAGCAATACGTTTGACCTGAGCATGAGCTGCCTCAACTGTGATATGAGGGTCTAGACCGGAGCCGGAGGAGTAGACTAAATCAGATGTTGGTCTAATCTCAGCCTTTTGCAGATTGCTGACATCTGACCGAATCCGTTTAAGTAAGTCTGGTTCATCTGGTTTGCGGGCATTTTTGAGTAATTCTTTGCTATTACTAGGAGCTAAGTTGCTAGCACCAGAAACACCTGTTTTGAGGATGCCATTTGTATCTTTTTTAGGATCAGCTGTGCTGTAATCCACTGCACTAGGACGGCTCCAAAAATAATGTTCAGAAGAAAAAGGCTGACCAATTAAAGCAGAACCTACTACTTGTCCTTGCTTATTCTCAATCAAGCTGCCATGAGCTTGGTATGGGAAGAGTAAACCTATAAACAGCATGAAGCCAGGGTAAATTAAAGCTGTCAGTACCCAGATGATGATGGTTACTCTAATTGCTTTGCTGATTTCTTGTAAGAAAGACATAAAAAGCTCTCCGGTTAGCAAATAACAATGTTTTTGTCTATTTCCTACATGGTTTGATGAGTTTGTTGCACTAAACTAATCCCACAGCCGCAATTGCAACATCAATGAACTTGATGGCAATAAATGGTGCTAGCACACCCCCCAATCCATAAATGAGAATGTTACGTTGTAACAACTGATTAGCTGAGAGTGGTCTGAATTTTACACCTTTAAGCGCAAGGGGAATGAGGACGGGAATAATCAAAGCATTGTAAATGAGTGCCGACAATACAGCTGACTTAGCACTTGTCAAGCCCATGATATTGAGGCTACCAATTCCCGCACCTGCAAACATGGCGGGGATGATGGCAAAATACTTAGAAATATCATTGGCAATTGAAAAAGTGGTCAATGCTCCGCGTGTAATCAGCAATTGTTTACCGATCGCCACAATATCGATCAGCTTTGTGGGGTCAGAGTCTAAATCCACCATATTGGCAGCTTCTTTTGCAGCCTGAGTGCCAGAATTCATAGCAACTCCAACATTTGCTTGAGCCAGTGCTGGAGCATCGTTTGTGCCATCTCCTGTCATTGCCACCAATTTACCTTGTGCTTGTTCGTGCTGAATTACACTGATTTTGTCTTCTGGTGTTGCTTCCGCAATGAAGTCATCCACACCAGCTTCTTGAGCAATGACAGATGCAGTAATTCGATTATCTCCAGTTAACATCACAGTGCGAATGCCCATCCTCCGCAACTGGTTAAAGCGTTCACGAATACCAGGTTTAACAATATCTTTGAGATAGATGACTCCGTAGATTTCTTGCTCGTAGGCAACGGCAAGAGGTGTGCCTCCTAGTCGAGATATTTTTTCATAGGATTCATTAAGGTCAAGTACTGATTGTCCACTAGGTAAATGCACGAACCTTTTGATTGCCTCTACCGCTCCCTTGCGAACCTTGCTGCCATCTGGCAAATCAGTCCCACTCATACGGGTTTTGGCCGAGAACTCAATACCTTCGGCTTGATGCCGATCAAAATTAATCACCGCGCCTAATTTTTCAGCCAAGTGGACAATGGACTTTCCTTCTGGCGTCTCATCAAACACACTCGCGCTCAAAGCCATCCTAGCCACTTCCTCCATTGAATGACTATTGACTGGGATAAATTCTTCTGCCAAGCGGTTGCCTAAAGTTATAGTTCCAGTTTTATCTAAAATCAGTGTATTGACATCTCCACAAGCTTCTACCGCCCTTCCTGAGGTGGCAATCACATTAAACTGTGCAACACGGTCCATACCTGCAATTCCAATCGCACTTAATAACCCACCAATTGTTGTTGGGATCAGTGCTACTAGTAGGGCAATCAAAATAGCAACACTGACAGGACTGTTAATATAATTAGCCATTGTGGGAATAGTTGCCACAACAAACAAAAACACCAGTGTCAACACTGCTAGTAATACAGTCAGAGCAATTTCATTCGGTGTTTTTGTCCGCTCAGCTCCTTCCACCAAAGCAATCATCCGGTCAATAAATCCTTGTCCAGGGTCAGATGTGATTTGGATAATGAGTTCATCTGAGATGATGCGCGTGCCACCTGTAACAGAACTAGCAACATCTGATCCTGGCTCCTTCAGAACTGGTGCTGATTCTCCTGTAATGGCGGATTCATCAACACTAGCAACACCGACAACGACTTCTCCATCAGCTGGAATAATGTCACCAGCAATAACTTTCACGCGATCGCCTCGGCGGAGGGCAGTAGAACTAACCTGTTGGATTGAGCCATTGGGTAAGAGTTTTTGGGCAATAGTCTCTGATTTAGTTGCTCGCAAGGCATCGGCTTGTGCTTTACCACGTCCTTCTGCTACTGCCTCAGCAAAGTTAGCAAACACCACGGTGAAGAACAGAATTAGTGTAATGAGTCCATTAAAAAACCGTAGGTCTTTACCTGAGACTGGACCGAATAGATATGGATCAATAGTCATCAGTGCAGTAATGATTGTTCCTACCCACACGACAAACATGACTGGGTTGTTGACCATGAATTTCGGATTGAGCTTCACAAAAGCTTCTTTGAAAGCTCTTTGGTACAAGCTTTTTGTATCTGTTTGTAGTGTACGTTTACGTGAAGCACGAGGACCACCGAGATGAGGATAAAAAGGTTGAGGAGAGGACTGAAATTCTGAATTCATCACTTAACCCCACTTGTAATTTGAAAGGCTTCAGCAACCGGACCCAAAGCCAAAACTGGAAGAAATGTCAGTATTCCCACTATTAAGATAGTTGCGGCTGTGATGACCGTAAATAGAACAGTATCTGTTAACAATGTTGATGCTGTTACAGGTACAGTCTGTTGGTGGGAAAAACTTTCAGCTAAGAGTAGTACCGCAATAATTGGGATAAACCGTCCAGCCCACAAAACAATAGCTGTAGTTAGGTTATACCAAAAAGCAGTGGGTGCAGGTTGGCTGTTTCCTAAGCCAGCCATGTCAGAACCATTGCCAGCCGCCGCAGAGGTATACTCATAGACTACCTGTGTTAGCCCATGAAAGCTTGGATTGCTAATGCCAGCCAAGGTATCGGGAAAGCCCAGGGTAATACAGGAGGGAATCAAAATCAAGATGGGGTGGATGAGTACAATTATGCTCACTAGGGTAATTTCCCGTTTGTTAATCTTGCGTCCCAGAAATTCAGGCGTCCGCCCGACCATCAAACCTGTCAGAAACACTGTCAGAAATACAAAGACAAACAAGTGAGCAGTTCCAGTTCCTACTGCTCCCCAAATGACTTGAAGAAACATGTTGGAGAGTGCGCAAAAAGCGCCTGTTGGCATTAGGGAATCAAAGGCGGCATTAGATGACCCAGTCATGGTAGCGGTAGTGGTCATGGCAAATAAAGCTGTTTGCGCCCAACCCAACCTGACTTCTTGACCTTCTAAATTGGGTGTTTGTTCTGCCAAAATGGAATTAACTAGTGGATTGCCCGAGTACTCACCGACAGCAGTGACGCCAATAAAAACGATAAAGACAGTCAACACCATCCAAAACAAGAGCCATGCCTGCTTGATATTACCCATGAACACGCCATAGGTGTAGATAAAAGCAGAGGGAAGAAGTAGCTGACACAGGATTTCTAACAAATTAGTAGCACCGTTGGGGTTTTCATATGGATGAGCCGAGCCGATACCAAAAAAACCACCACCATTGTCTCCCAACATCTTGATGCTCTCGAAATTTGCCACTGGTCCACGGGCGATCGCTTGTGTTGCTCCCTCTAAGGTCGTCACTATCTGAGGACCTGCTAGAGTTTCTGGGATGCCTGCAATAAGTAACAACACTCCAACCACAATTGAGATAGGCAGTAAAATTCGCGTGATAGAACGAATGAAATCAATATAAAAGTTTCCCAGTGGTCTGCCAGTCAAACCACGAATGAAGGCAATTCCTACTGCCGCACCAGTTGCCGGAGCAATAAACATTAAAAAACTCAAAGCTGCTGATTGGCTAAAGTAGGACATGGTTGTCTCACCAGAGTAGTGCTGTAAGTCAGCCGCAACTAAAAATGAGATCGTCGTATGCAAAGCTGTATCCCAAGTTGGGTTACCTAAACCTGTTGGATTTAGAGGTAACCTTGCTTGAAACATCAGCAAGACAAACACAAAAATTGCCATGACTGAATTGCTGATTATCACTGCTTGAGCATACTGCGGACCACTCATATTCTCTTCAGGGTCAGCACCACTTAACAGGTAAATTCCCTGTTCTAAAGGTGTTATTACTGGATCTAAAAATGTTTTCTTTCCCAAGAAAATGTTCGCTAAGTAGCTGCCGAGAATGGGAACTAATATTACTAGAAGAAGTATGCTAAGAGCAATTTGGAACAAACCTTGCAGCATAAATTAAAAACATTTTTGTGAACAAAATTATCACAATAATTAAAAGCTTTGATTATTAATCTGTAGTGGAAACATCTTGCTCAAGTGGACTGTATTTGTTTTACCTAAGCTCTATTCATTCAGTATGATACATCCTTTTCTATTTTTTAACAAAAATATTTATTTTATTGTTATTAAATTATTTGTCTATATCTATTAATAAATTATTATCTAAACTATCTATTTACTAAATTCATTAAAATATATATCAGAAAACATATAGCAAGGGAGCATTCCGATTTGGCAAATTTATTGTGTAGTGCAAGCATCTTGCTCGCTAGATACATCAAGCGAGCGAGACGTGAGTGCAAAGCACACGCTTCGCGAACGCACTACTTATTTCATTTAGAGGATGCTCCGTAGAGCAATCTTATTTGAGTCATAAAGTTGACAACTTCACTAAACCTAATTTCTCAACTGTTTGCAAATGAGTTATGATTTCTATAACTCTCGGTTGACAATTTTTTCAAGAGTTAGAAAAAATCAGAAAAAATTTTTAACCTTTTCATCATTTGTGCTTATGTTTGTATCTAGAAGTTGACAGTAAGCATGTCTCAGCTATTTATATCCTTCCTTATTGGAATTAAGGTGTTTGAACCATGAGATTATATGCCTGCTAATTGGGTAGAAATATGAACTTGGATAAAAGTATAAATTTATATTGACTTTATCAATAACCTCTCAACTAAAAGCTATAATAGAATGTCCAGTAATTCTTTTCAGATCTAAAAGTATTAGTATAATTTAGTAACTATTATTCTTTTTGATTATCAAACTACCTGCATAACTGGTTAAAGCCTTTTTTACTTACGTGATGTCACCTGCAAAGCTACGAATTTTACTAGTCGAGGATGATGAGCTATTTCGGCTCGGTTTACGTGTAAGATTGCAACAAGAAGAGTTAGAGATTGTTGCTGAAGCTGAAGATGGTGAGACAGCAATAGAACTGACAAATCGACATTCTTTGGATATTATCCTGTTAGATGTGGGCTTGCCAGGAATTGGAGGGATTGAGGCTTGTCGTCAAATCAAGCAGCAACATCCAAAGTTGCCAATCTTAGTCTTAACTTCTCGTTCTGAACAATCCCTCATTGGGCGGTTAATTGATGCTGGATCTCAGGGATACTGCTTGAAGGGAATTGCCCCAGAGACTCTAATTTTAGCACTACGTTCTGTTGCTGCAGGTGCTTCTTGGTGGGACCAAACTGCAACAACAGAGATTAGAGCCGCTTTTCACAAGGGCAATAGATCTTCTAGCTCACTACGAGCAGAGGATGAACTTACCAGTCCATTGACACAACGTGAACAAGAAATTCTGGCACTATTAGCATCCGGGAAGACAAATCAAGAAATTGCAGAGAGTCTTTACATTGTTCCTGGTACTGTGAGGTTACATGTTCATACAATTTTGCAAAAACTGAATGTGCATGATCGAACTCAAGCTGTAGTTGTTGCGCTCAAAAAAAAGTTGATTTCTTCAGATTTGCCAGAGTAGAACCCCAGAAATCCAATTACATAAGTATTTAGTTAGGGCGCATCCCAAGTTGGCAGACTTATTTTGTAGTGCGAGCATCTTGCTCACTAGATATATCACCGAGCGAGACGTGAGTGCAAAGCACACGCTTCGCGAACACACTACTTATTCTATTCATACGTTTGCTTAAACAATAATCAATTAGCTTTTGATAAAAGTGAGATATAAATTGATATACAAAATGTTTAGTTATTTAATATATATTTCTCACTATAACAATCTTTGAGTTATAAATTTGCCAATTCCATCAAACCGAGTTTCTTCAAGGAAGCTGGTTGCTCAATGTTTGCAAAAAATTTAGATTTTTTATACTCTGTAGCACAAATATAAATAACTTTAGTATATACATATTTATATATGGAAATTTCTTTTAAAACATAGTATCTTCAGATAAAAATCAATAATTTGAAAAATAAGTTTTTTGCTTTTCTATGTATATAGATTTCTTTATTTGATTTGTGGTTGATTAAAATCCAAGAACAGTGTTTGACCTCATAAAACTCAATGAAGAACCAGCTATAAGGTGATAAGATTTGATGTTGATACCTGAAGAAAATACCATTGCACTAATTTCTAGTTGCGTTCAGTCGGCAGCGGGAATTAACATCTGTGCAGTTAGGTTAGTACTGGCGTGTGGCGAATAGCAAATTGATTGCGTATTTATTATAGTTATGGCACTCATAGTTCAAAAATACGGTGGTACTTCTGTCGGATCTGTTGAGCGTATTCAAGCTGTAGCACAGTGTGTCTGTCAGACTGTGAAAGCTGGAAACTCTGTAGTAGTGGTCGTTTCCGCAATGGGAAAAACCACTGATGGACTCGTCAAACTAGCACACGAGATCTCTCACAATCCTATCCATCGAGAAATGGATGTTCTATTGTCTACTGGTGAGCAAGTATCCATTGCCCTAGTTAGTATGGCATTGCAAGAGTTAGGACAACCAACAATATCTTTGACTGGCGCTCAAGTTAAAATTATTACTGAATCAGAACCGACCCGCGCTCGAATTTTGCATATTGAAACTGAGCGTATTCAACAGCAGTTAAATCAGGATAAAGTTGTTGTTGTAGCAGGTTTTCAAGGAATAACCAATACTTGGGAATGGGATATAACTACCTTAGGACGTGGTGGGTCTGACACTTCAGCCGTGGCTCTTGCTGCAGCATTACGAGCCGATTACTGTGAGATATATACGGATGTGCCCGGTATTCTCACTACAGATCCTCGGTTAGTTCCAGAAGCACAACTCATAGATAAGATTACCTGTGATGAAATGTTGGAACTTGCTAGCTTAGGAGCAAAAGTGCTGCATCCTCGTGCGGTAGAAATTGCTCGAAACTATTGTGTTCCATTGATGATCCGCTCTAGTTGGACAAATGAACCTGGTACATGGGTTTTGCCCACAAAACCACAGATGCGCTCATTGACTAATCTGGAGGTTGCTCGTCCAGTGGATTATGTGACATTTGATGCTAAGCAACTGAGAGTATCACTGCTCCAAGTTCCAGACAAATCAGGTATTGCAGCGCGTGTGTTTAGGAAAATTGTCCATCAGAATGTGGATGTAGATCTCATCATCCAGTCAATACATGAAGGTGATACAAACGATATTGCTTTTACAATAAGGACACCTTTTTTCAAACAAGCGGAAGCTGTAGCACAGACAATCATAGCTGCTATCCGCGCTTACCAAGAAACTGAAGCAGATCTTGCTGAAGTCACAGTACAGCAAAATATTGCCAAAGTTAGTATCGCAGGCGCAGGAATGATCGGACGTCCTGGCGTGGCTGCTAAAATGTTTGCCTCCCTCGCAGATGCTGGGGTAAACATTCAGATGATTTCCACTAGTGAAGTCAAAGTTAGTTGTGTGATTGATGCACTAGACTGTGAGTACGCAGTTTCAGCACTCCACAAAGCCTTTGAGGTAGACGAAGTGGGAAATAGAGAACTCCGAGTTCCCACAGAGTGGGGATTAGGGACATGGGATTTGGGAGAAGATATGGAGATAGAAAAGACAGATGCTTCTTTTTCTCTCCTCACTCCCACTCTTTCCATCCGTGGCATCGCCTTAGATATCGATCAAGCCCGTTTGGCAATTCGCCAAGTACCAGATCATCTGGGAATGGTAGCGAAGTTGTTTAGTCTGTTGGCACAGCATAAAATTAGCGTTGACATGATTATTCAATCACCACGCTGTCGGATGATTGATGGTGTTCCTAGACGCGACATTGCCTTCACTGTTGCACATACAGATGCAGAGTTTGTTAGGGAAACCCTGGCAAAAGCAGCAGCAGAATTTGGGTGGGGTGAGGTTATTCTAGATGGAGCGATCGCTAAGGTTAGCATTGTGGGTGCGGGTATGGTGAGACAACCAGGTGTTGCGGCTAAAATGTTTGAGGTTTTAGCACAGCACCAAATTAATATTCAAATGATTGCTACTTCAGAAATCAAAATTAGCTGTGTCGTTGCACAAGAGGAAGGTATTAAGGCAATACGTGCTCTTCACTCTGCCTTTGGTCTTGCTGGTAGTCAAAAGATTCAGGTACCAGTTTGACATCCTCCCACGATATACCGCAAGGTTAGCGTGGGATCTTGTAGATCTCCCTAACCATAGGTCTTCTATAAAAGAGCAAAAAAATACACGTAGTAAAAAATATACTACGTGTGTATTTAATGACATATTTTTTTACCACAATCATTTTAGTAAATAAGGTAAAAATAGAAAACTCTACTTTAAATCAGAATCAACGTGGGATGTTTCTATGAGTAGAATACTAATACTATATATAATGTTTAGAGCTTATAAACGCTTAAGAACATAAAAACATAAAAATACCCCGCTCAACAATAAAAAGCAGGGTAAACGAAAGAGATATAAGTGAAAAAATACATAATATTTTATATTTAATAGCTAAATAATATAATAATCAAGAGCAACTATGTATTGATTCAAAATACGATTAATGGTATAGTTGATGCCTTAAGACAAATTAAAGAAAAAACAATCCTACTCTCTTCAACAAAGGGATTAACATGACATGATTGCTAAATTATCTCACGTGCGATTTAAATGTCACACCCTATCATTCACCAAAACTGCACAAGATTTCCCTTAATGAAAAACCCCACTACCAGAGAATGATGGTGGGGCGTTAAAACCAATGCAATTAAATACTTCTTACTTCCATTATTATCTCGACTTTATCCATTTTTGATTCAATCAAGCAGCGTAAACAGCAATATCTCTCAAACGCTCAAATAAAAGAAGAGGAACTTTTATCATTTGAGTGGTCTCGGAAGATGTAGAAAAAGTG
>Ga0070738_10003926_pt1 | contig 18660 bp, 10 predicted proteins | sample Coa_R2_2_FD_66446 | JGI IMG/M metagenome (GOLD analysis project Ga0070738, IMG submission 66446) | Surface soil microbial communities from Centralia Pennsylvania, which are recovering from an underground coalmine fire - Coalmine... | ecosystem: Environmental > Terrestrial > Soil > Unclassified ... | reverse complement strand
CCCGAGGCGATCCGCCAGATTGCCTTGGCCGGCGCGGAGGTGTTGATTCGCATCTCGGCATACATGGATCCTTGGGGGGCTACGCCGCCGATGGACTGGTGGACGATTATCAATCGCTGCCGGGCGCTGGAGAACCTCGCTTACGTCGTGGCCAGCAATCAGGGAGCGAGCGCCCATCACTACCCTCCGTTCAGCTGGCCCGGGGGCAGCATGGTCGTCGATTACGACGGCCGCATCCTCAGCCAGGCCGACCCCGGCCCCGGCGAGAAAATCGTCGTCGGCCCGATCGATGTCGCCGCGTTGTGCGCTGAGCGTGAACGACGACGTGGTCATCATATGTTGGCGCATTTACGCATGGAAGCGTACCAAGCGTATCGTCAGTCGATTTATCCTGGCGGACTGATCGAAGGCCGCCCGCCAACGCTGGAAGGCAACGAGCAAGCGATCACCGCCGGAAAGAAGCAGCTTGTGGCGTTAGAGCAACCTGCCAGCCCGCAGCGCAAGCAAGGGTGACTTGCTCCCTTGCTCGCGCTGCGGGCTGGTACGAGAATACTCGTTAGCAACGGACTCATCTTTTTTCATCCGCGAGGGACAAGTCATGAGTGACGAATTCTTTTCTCCAGGTCGAGAGCATGTGCTCCCACCGTCCTCGGGCGTGACGAATCAACCGCCGCCGCGCCCGGTACCCTCGGTGTCAGTGGCGAAACGGCGTCACTGGGGCGTGTGGATTGGCGTTCTCATCGTTCTGTTCGTCGCGGTGAGCGGCGGAGTGTACTGGTGGCTGCATCGGCCGGTAGACTGGCCGGCCGTGTACGGAGCCCACAATCGTGCTATCGCCGTCATGGATCAATTCAAATATGGTGATGCGATCGACGAGTTTGAGCAAGTTATACGATTAGCACCAGATTGGCTGCCTGCACGCATCAATCTCGGTATTGCTCTGCTCAATGCAGGCGGCGACGATCCCTCAAAACTCCCGCGCTGCAAGTCTGTTTTCGAGGAAGTCCTCAAACGCGATCCGGATAATCCGTATGCGCATTTTTGCCTGGGAATCCTGCTACGCCATCAGAAAGACGGACAGGAAGCGACCAAGCATTTTGAGGCCGTCCTGCAGAAAGATCCAGATGATGCCTATTCCTGGTATTGGCTGGGGACGCTGAAGGCGCCGAACAGCCCGGAGCAGACCGATTGTTACCGACAGGCGCTGAAACGGAACAGACATCTCAGCGGCGCTCTCTACGGACTATCTATGAACCTGCGCACCGAAGACCCCGATCGCGCAATGCAATTGCTGGACGAAAGTGAACAATTGAAACGGATCGATTGGGGAGATAGCAGACCGCTCGTCAAGTATAGCCTGATGGGAACCTACGCCGATGCAATCGGCCGCGCTACCGAGCCGCAGCCGGCGCGTCATGTCGGCCCGCTTCCGCTCTTTGAGCGTCAAAAGTCATTCACGGTAAAACTGGCTGCCGATGCCAGTTGGGCCAAGGCAACGGACTTCGGCAAAGATGCGGCTGGAGAAGTGCGCCGTCTGATCCGCAGTCGCTTCGGCGCAACGATGATCGCGCTCGATTATAACCTCGATGGCAAAGTGGATTTATTCCTTGCTAGCGCGGTAATTGAGAAAGGCCAAGTTCGGGATTTGCTCCTCCGGAATGACGGCGATGGGCGCTTTACCGATGTGACCGCTGAGGCAGGATTGGCAGAGCCGCGTCTGACACTCGGCTGCTGTGCCGCTGATTTCGATAACGATGGTCATTCCGATTTGCTGTTGACCGGTATCGGCATGCAGAAATTGTTCCGCAATACCGGCGGAGGCAAGTTCGAGGATGTGACCGCTAAGGCAACCTTGAACAAGCTCACTTCCGTCTGCCTTACGGCCGCTTTCATCGACCTGGATCAGGATAGCGATCTCGATATCGTCTTCTGCGAGTTTGCGGCCACGGCGGAAGACGCCGTCAAGCTCCTTAACGGCGAGAAATCAAAGCCGGGCGGCTTAATTGTTTATCTCCACGAAGGAGAGGCGCCGGGAGTCCTTTCCCTCGCTAAAAAAGAACCGCCGCTTGACTGCAAATTTGAGGCTAAGAACATTCCTTCTTTGCAAGGCCCACCAACTCCAATTGTTGGATTGGCCGCGAGTGATCTGGACAATGACCGCGACCTCGATTTGCTCCTCCTCACGGATGGGGCCGCGCCGGCGGTTGCTGTCAACGATCGCTTGCTGCGCTTCCGGAGAACCACGCTGCCGGATAATCTTCTCGCTGCGGCTCATTGGAATGGGGCGCTAGTGCTCGACACCGACCACGACGGCCGCTCTGATCTGCTGTCGCTCTCCACGGACAAAGCCCCACAGCTACTTCGCAATCGCCATCAACGCGGAATGGAGTCGTCAAGTGATTGGTTCGAGTTGAGCGCGACGAATGCACCGCCGCTCCGCCAGGCCGTGGCGATTGATCTGAACCTGGATAGCTGGACGGACGTTGTTGGACTCAGCCGAGAGGGAATACCCGTCCTGCTTTACAATCAGGGCGGGAGGCTTGTGCGGGAACCGGATGCGTTTGGCCGGGATGATGATTGGCCGCGCGATCTTGTTGCTCTCATCGTCTGCGATGCGAATGGCGACGCCAATCCTGATTTATTCGTCTGGTCCGAGAATCAAGGCTTGCAGCTGTACGCAAACCGAGGCAACGGCGGAAATGGTGTGCAAGTCGAATTGCATGGCCGAAACGCCGTTGATGTCTTTTATCACATGCGCTGCAATGCAGATGGCATCGGCGCATGGGTTCAAGCTCAATCGGGCGACCTTTGGGCCGGGCAAGAGAACACGACCCTGTGTGCTGGTCTCGGCCAATCACGGCAGCCTCTTGTGTTTGGCCTTGCTCACTATCCTCGGGTCGAAGTGCTTCTGCTTCGTTGGCCCGACGGCAGCTTGCAAGCGGAACCGGACGTACGCGCCGGCCAAGAGCTGCTTGCCGGTCATCTGCACAGCATCTCGCAGCGGAATCGCATACAAGGCTCCTGTCCCATCTTGTTCGCCTGGGATGGCCGGCGTTTCGTTTTTGTCAACGATTTCCTCGGCGCCGGCTCCATCGGCGAGACCGGACCCGATGGTTCCTGCCGGCCACCGCGGCCGGAAGAATCGGTGGCCATCGAAACAGAACAATTAGCGGTCCGCAATGGAGAGTATGTCCTCAAGATCACCGAGCCGATGGATGAGACAACGTATCTCGATCGTCTGCAATTGGTGGTTGTCGATCGGCCGCCGGGGGTGCGTGTCTATCCGGAGGAGCGCTTCGTGACGGCGGGGCCTGCGCCGAGCCAGCAGCTCGTCGCTTTCAGCAAGGAGATTTTCCCCGTGGTGGCGCGCGATCATCGCGGACGCGATGTCACCGAGACGTTGCGACATTGGGATCGTGTTGCCGTGGATGATTTCGCCAAACGTGCCTGGATCGGCTTCGCTGAGGAACACGCGGTCGAATTGGACTTTGGTGATCGGCTGGCGTCGTTTGGGCCGAAGGATCGGCTGTATTTGTGTCTGGCCGGCTGGACAGAATATCCCTTCCCGGAATCGAGCTGGGCGGCGCATCAAGCCGGCGTCCAGGAGCAATGGCCTATTCTGGAACGACAGGACGAATCCGGCGAATGGCACTCCCTGGGCGAATCTGGCTTTCCGGCGGGCACGCCGCGGATGATGCTCGTGGATGTCACCGGCAAGCTGACCGGCCCGCGCTGCCGCCTGCGCTTGCGTACTAACATGCACATTTGCTGGGATCAGGCGTTCGTGGCGGCGGATTGCCGGGGCGTTGGAGAACCGCTCCCTAACGGTCGCGACTCAGCGCGTGCGACCACGCTCGAAGTGCATCAGGCCACGCTGGCTCCCGGCCGCATTCCCGCCGAGTATTCGCCCGATGGCCGATTGCCGAAATTGTACGATCACGATCGCGCCGACAATGTGATGTTGGTCGGGCAATCAGGGCGCATGACTCGCTTCGGCGATGTGACGGAGCTTCTGCACAAGCGCGACGATCGCTTCGTCATCTTCGGTCCCGGCGATGATTTGACCGTGCGCTTCGACGCTGCCTCCCTGCCGCCGTTGCTGCCGGGGTGGAAACGCAGCTTCGTCTTGCGCACCGCCGGTTACTGCAAAGACACGGCGTTGTCCACGGCGCACGGCGAGACCGTCGAACCGCTACCGTTCGCGGCCATGCGTAATTATCCGTATGGTCCGGAGCGACAGTATCCGAACGATGCGTTGCACCGAGATTATCTGCGGAATTATCTCACCCGCGAGGTCACGGCGAACCCGTGGCCGCGAAGGGAGCAACATCGATAAGACAGCCCGGAACGCCGGAGCGCGGGCGTCTCGCCCGCCTGGTTTGCGGGCGGGGCGCCCGCGCTCTGGTTTGTCGAGAAGCGGGGTTATTAGATGAGCGGCGGTCCCTCGCGCCTTCGGGCGGTGATACTCTCCGCGGCGATGGTGGTTGGGGCCATCCTGCTGTTCTTGCTTCTCCATACCTACGGATCTAAGTTGGCCGCGCCGGAACGTGCGGCACCGGCAGCCAACGCGGCCTCCACGAGCAGATCGGATGCCTTGCTCCACGTCCTCGCGGCCCTGGCGGCCATTTTGATCGTCGGGCGAATGTTGAGCGTGCCCTTTCGCTACCTGGGGCAACCGCCCGTCATCGCGGAAATCGTGGGAGGCATCCTTTTGGGGCCTTCCTTTCTGGGACAGGTCTGGCCGCAAGCCGCGGAGTTCATCCTGCCGCCTTCGGTCGCGCCGTATCTGGGCGCGATCGCCCAACTCGGCGTTATCCTGTACATGTTCGTGGTGGGTCTGGAACTCAACCTCGGCGTGATGCGGGAGCTGGCTCACACTGCGGCGGCCATCGCGCAGGCCAGCATTCTTGTGCCTTTTCTGCTGGGCGCGGCCCTGGCTTTGATCCTCTATCCTCGGTTCTCCAGCAGCGAAATACCGTTTACCAGCTTCGCCCTCTTCGTGGGCATCGCTCTATCCATAACCGCGTTTCCGGTACTGGCCCGGATCTTGACCGACCGGCGGATGCACAAGACGCCGCTCGGCGTTCTCGCCCTGGGATGCGCGGCCGCGAACGATGTCATCGCCTGGTGTCTCCTGGCGTTCGTTGTGGGTGTGGCTCAGGCAAAAGTCAGCGGCGCGTTCTTTGTTTTGGTTCTGACGGTAGCCTACGTAGGATTTTTTCTCCTTGTGGTACGGCCGACCGCCGCGCGCGTTTTGGCTCGCCTGGACGACGGCCAATTGACATCTGGCGTGCTCGCTCTGATCCTGGCGGCCGTGCTGCTGTCCGCCTTGGCCACGGAAGCGATCGGTATTCACGCCATTTTTGGGGCATTCCTGCTGGGGGCCGTTATTCCGCACGATAGCGCCCTCGCTCAGACGCTCGCTCGCAAGCTGGAAGACGTGGTTGCGGTGATGCTGCTGCCGGCATTCTTCGCTTTCACCGGCATGCGTACACAAATCGGGCTGGTCTCCGGTTGGGAAGCGTGGTTGATGTGCGGTCTAATCGTTCTCGTCGCCACCGCCGGCAAGTTCGGCGGGACAATTCTGCCTGCGCGTCTGAGCGGCCTGGGCTGGCGCGACGCGATGAGCCTGGGTGTCTTGATGAACACGCGAGGGATGATGGAGCTGATCGCGTTAAATATCGGCCTGGATCTGAACGTCCTCTCGCCGGCGTTGTTCGCGATGATGGTACTGATGGCGCTAGCGACGACAATGGCGACGACACCCGTGCTGGAACTACTCGCGCCGCGATCCCCCACTCCACAATTCCAGCAGGCCGGTGAAACTTCCCATTTGACGCCGGGTAAACCGGATGGTTGAATGGAAGGCTATGACAAGTTCCTGCATCCGAGAAACCCCGCGATGGTCATGAACACAATCAGCCGCGAGCAGTTGCATGCCTATCTCGATGACGCCCTGAGCGATGCCGAGACGGCGAAGGTTGAACAGGCGCTCCGGAATTCTGAGCCGTTGCGGCGCGCCTTGCGCCAGGCCATGCAGGAACGCGATCGCGGTGAGCACTCGCTTGGCGCTGTCTGGCGGCGCGAACGCCTTACCTGCCCGACGCGCGAGCAGCTGGGCAGCTATCTGCTGCAAGTGCTCGACGAGGGCGAGCAAGGCTACATCGAATTTCATCTTCAGGTGATCGGCTGTCCCTACTGCGTGGCCAATCTCGCCGACCTCCAGGCGCTCCAGCAGGAACCCGCACCACAGGCAAAAGCGCGGCGGCGACGCTTCTTCCAATCGAGCGCCGGCTACCTGCACGTCTGCCGCGAGAATAAAAAAGACGAGGGACGGCGGAAATAGCGATGGACATGGCGAACGGCCGGCGTCAGCCGGCTGGTTGAAGCAATCACCAGCGGGTTCGCCCGACGTTTGGGCTTTTCTCAGCGCACTTCTTCCAGCGATTTGAAGATTGTTTCCGATTCCAACACACGGTGCGCCAGGTCGATGAGTTTCCAGTTGTGTTGACTGGAGAGCCGGCGCATGCGGCGGTAGGCTTCCGTTTCACCGATCGACAATCGGCGCATGGCGATGCCCTTGGCTTGCTCGATCACCTTGCGGTCTTCCAGCGATTGGCGCAGGCTCGCTGCTTCGTCGCGGACGCGCTGATACTGCTCGAAGCGCGCCACGGCCAAGGTGATGGCGGCCTGCAGATCGGCCGGCTTGATCGGTTTGACGAGATAGGACATGATGTACTCGGCGCCGGATCGCGCCAGCAGTTCGCCTTCGGCGTGGGCCGAGACCAACATAACCGGAACCGCGTGAACGCGGTTGATCTCGGCGGAGGCGTCGATGCCGTCCATGTCGGGCATCTTGATGTCCGTAATGACCACATCGGGCCGAGTCTGGCGGCAAGCCTCAACCAGCTGCCGGCCCGATTCGGCAACGGCTACCACTTCATGGCCCATGTGGGGCAGTAGTTCTTGGAAGAACTGGCGCATGTCGCGCTCATCGTCAGCGACGACGATGCGCAGCCCCGTTGCTGGTCCGTTCATGGTCCACCCCCCCCCCCGGCAGCGTAATGATCAGCTCGGCGCCCGAGTCGGAATGATCATTCGCCTCGATGCGCCCGCCATGCGCTTCAAGAATTCGCTTGCAGATGGCCAGCCCCAGGCCGGTGCCGCGGGCTTTGGTTGTGCAAAACGGCTCGAACAAGTGCGACCGCGCCTCCACGGCGAAGCCGGGACCGTTGTCGCGCAGATGAATGCAAATTGCCTCTTCGCCGTTCAGCACCGCGGGCCGGCAACGAATATCGATGTGAACAGGATTCGCCCCCGATGCCAGGGCGTTTTCCAGTAGATTGCGAAAGACCTGCTTGAGATAGAACGGATCCACTTGGCAGAATAGATTGATGCCCCCCGTATCTTCGCGCAGTTCGGCGGACGGCCGCAAGCTACCAATATCGTTCCAGGCTTCGCGCCAACACAAGCGCAAATCGCACCAGCGGGGGTGCAGCCGCGTTGTGATGGCGAAGGTCCCCACATCCTCGAAGAGGCGCTGCAAATCGTCCTCGGCTTTTTGAATGCGGCTCAGCAGATCCAGATTGTCCGGCTGATCTTTCAGGCGGAGCGTCAAGAGCGACAGACAGGCTTGAATGCGTTGCAGGGCGTTGCGGCCTTCATGGACCAGGGTGGCCGACATCTGACCGATTGTCGCCAACCGTTCCGATTTCACCGCCTGGCGCTGCGCCTCATGCAGATCGGTGACATCCTGGCCGAACAACAGAACCTGCTGGCCGAGTTTGCGGGCCGACCAGCGAACGCGGCGGTTTTGGCCGCCGCGAACGGCTAAGTCCAGAAGGTCGCTGCGGCCCGCGCCGCCGGTGCGGGCCTCGTGCAGAAGACGGCGGCCGGCTTCGCGTTGCTTCTCCGGCAGCAAGATATGGCTCCAGTTTCGCCCTTGCAATTCGTTCGCGTCATAACCGGTAATTGCCAGAGCATAGGAATTGCAGCGGAGAATCGTGCCGAATTCATCCACGAGAAAGATGAGGATATCCACGGACTCCAGCAGGCACTCGGCCAGGTTTTTCTCGGCCAACCTGGCGCGTTCGGCCTGGCGCGCCTCGCTGACGTCGTGGAGCATCCAACGCAGCCTGGCACGCTGGCCGTGCTCGTCGGAGATGGCGGTCGCCGTCAACATCACGTCGCGCGCTCGGCCGTTGGGACGCCAAATCCGCGTCTCCCAATGTTCGACGCCGCCAAAAATAGCCAGGCGCACCAAGTGCTGATAAAAGCGCCGCTGGTTTTCCGGGGTCATGAGCAGCCCCAACGGCTTGCCCAGGAGAAATTCCTTGCGCGTTTCCAAGAACGCCACCGTCGCATAATTGGTCTCGTGGATCACCCCGTGCATGTCCGTAAGCAGATAACCATCCGCGGCAAAATTGAACCATTCTTGCGACTGAATCTGTTGGACTTGCGCCTGCCAGAGCGCTTCGCTGACGCGCGCGGCCAATACGCGATCCACTTCCTCAAAGTGGTCCGGCACCGCCGTTTCCAGCAGTGAGACGTTTGACGCTGTCATAGTGTCAATCTCCGTCATTTCGTGGGACCGGCGTCTCGCCGGTCACGGGAGCCGCTCGGCTCGCGGCACCTACTGGAGTAGGTCCGGCGAGCCGAGCCGGACCAACCTCCCCAGTGTGAAAAACACTTTATCCCTTGCCCGATTGCGGCGGGGGGGGAGTGCTGAGTATGTACTGCTGAATCGCTTCCCCATAACGCTCCGCTTGCTCCGCTTGTTCTTGATAGAGAGCAGCAGCAGCGGCATCGCCGCGACGCTTCTCCTGTTGGGCAAGCTGCTGAGCTAGCAAATGGCGTTCCTTAAAAGTTCGTACGGCCGTCCACAAGGCGGCCTCCAGTGAACTGCCCTGATCTTCGAACAAGGTTTCGCCATTATATACGTGGCCAACGTGACAGCGGAACTGCACTAGCTGCGATTCGTCCACCTGCCACAAGGCGCCGCCGCACTCCGGACAGGTGTACACCGAGACGTGGCCGCGCCTCTCATTGCGCACTTGCTCGCTCATGACGGCGTCAACCATCTCGGGAAGTTTCTCGATTGGATCGGTCATGGACGAACCTCCGGGACTCGAGAACGGCTGCGAGGTCAACTGGACGAGCAACGAGCCAAGACGATCGAGGGGGACGCTGTAATCGACGCCGGCGATGCGGGCGGCATTCGTGGGCATGGACGAGACTTTTGCATCGGAGGGATCCTGGATGACGGCAATGCCGCCTGCGGCCCGTACCGCCAGCAATCCCGCCGCCCCGTCATTCAGCGATCCGCTCAGCACGACGGCGATGACGCGCCGTCCATAGAACTTCGCTGCGGACCGAAACAGGGGATCAACGGCCGGTCGATGATGATTCTCGCGCGGTCCGCGATTCACCCGCATTCGCTGCCCCTCCGCTAGCAGCAAATGATAATCCGGCGGCGCCAGGTAAATATGGCCGGGATGAAACGGTTCGCTGTCGATAGCGTGCGTGGCCAACAGATGTCCGGTGCGGCTAAGAATCTCCGGCAGCACGCTGCGATGGCTTGCCGGGAAATGACAGACGACGAACAGGCTGGCCGGCAGGCCCGCCGGGAGATCGCGCACCAGCCGCGTCAGTGCCTCGACGCCGCCCGCCGAAGCGCCGATCACCACGATGTCATGATGCGCCATCGGCATCCTCTCTCGCTCCCAGGTTCTGCCTGGGAACGCGCTGGCCGCGAGGCCCAGCCTCGCCTCCCGCTTGAATGCGAGGCAGAGCCTCGCGAGCACTACGTTCCCAGGCGGAGCTTGAGAACGAGTATAAACGACGCTACTACAAAGTGCCGCTAACCGCGCGCCGAATCACTGACCGCGTCCCTGTTTTAACTGTTCCAAGCTGCGCTTGATCGAGTCGATATCTAACAGAACGATGGACGCCCCATCAATTTTTTTATCCAGCGTCACATACGGCCGAATCCGCAATGTGTACCAGTGCCCATCCATGGTCTGCACTTCGCTCTCGTACGAGGTTAACGTATCGATCACCGCGCCAATATGCCTGGTGAGATCGTCGATTTTGAGATTAGGTTTGATGTCGCTGATCGGCCGGCCCACGTCGGTGGGAATGAGGTTGAACACCCTTTCGGCCGGCGGCGTCAGGCGGCGGATGCGCAGATCGCGGCCGACCATGATGATGGGAATGTTGACGCCGCTGAGCAAATTCAACAAGTCATCGTTGACGCGGGCCAACTCGGCGTTGCGATGGCGCAGCTCCTCGTTGACCGTGGCCAACTCCTCGTTGGCCGACTGCGCCTCCTCCTTGGCCGTCTGCAATTCCTCGTTGGTGCTTTGCAATTCCTCATTGGCCGACAGGATCTCTTCATTGGCCGATTTTAGTTCTTCATTGGTGCTTTCTTGCTCCTCGATGACCGACTGGAGGTATTCGCGCAGGGCGATGATCTCTTGTTGGAGCTGGACGACCTGTTGCTCGGCCTCGGCCGGCTTGGCGATGGGCGGGGGAGCCAGCGGTGGTAAGCCGATGGGTTGATCCTGGAAGAGAATAAGGAAAAAACGCACATCGGCCGGCGGCACTTTGAACGGGAGGACTTCGAGCCGGATCAGCCGCGATTGCTCGCCGTCGATCAGATGCACGCCCTCGCGGACGACGGCCGCGTTCTCGATCTTGGCCTGGTTGATGGCGGCACGTACCTCGGCCAGCAGGCCATCGCGCAGCATACGGAACAGGTCGAGGGTGGCCATGCCCGGCGCCGGCTCCAGGTAGGGAGCGGTGCGGCCGCGAAATTGCAGGACGGTCATGCCCTCGTCCACGACGACGCCAACCGGCGCATAACGGGCCAACAGAATGCGGTCGGCCTCGCGCTGCACATCCAGGGCGCTCCATAGTCCGCCGCCTTCCTCGCGGCCGGCGCGGGGGCCTCGGCCCTCCAGCGGCAGATGGGGAGCAAATTCCAGCGGCCCGACGTTTGCCGGTTTCTTGACGAAAATGCGATGCCGGGAATCGATGGTCTCGAACAGGTCGCCGAAACTGCCGATGCTCTCCGACGAGCCGAGGAACAAAAAACTATCGGGATTGAGCGCGTAATGCAACACCGGCAGTACCCGCCTTTGCAAGGCGGTGTCCATGTAAATAAGCACGTTGCGGCAACTGATCAGGTTGATATGGCCGAAGGGCGGATCGCTGACCAAGTTGTGACGCGAGAAAACACACAGCTCGCGGATGGACTTGCTGATCTGATATTGGCCTTCCTGGCGAACGAAGAATCGCCGTAGCCGTTCCGGCGAGACATCGATCTCGATGTTATCGAGGTAAACACCCGAGCGGGCTTTATCCAGGGCCACATCATTCAGGTCGGTAGCCAGCACTTTAATCGGCGGCACTTCCGGGAGCGTTTCCAGGTACTCCAGGAGGACGATGAGGAGCGAGTAGACTTCCTCGCCGGTTGAGCAGCCGGCCACCCAGATGCGCAGAGGTTGGCCGACCGGCCGCCCCTCTACCATCGCCGGAAAAACCTTCTCCTTGAGCGCCTCGAACGCCTCCTGGTCTCGGAAGAACTGCGTGACGCGGATAAGGAAATCCTGGTAGAGGTTTTGCAACTCGACCGGATCGTCGCGCAGAAAGCGCAGATAGGCGCGAGCGTCCTCCATGCCGCGGAGGGCCATGCGGCGGAGGATGCGGCGTTTGATGGTGCTTTGCTTGTAGTGCGTGAAATCGACAGCCATGCGGCTGCGCAGCAAGCTCAGGATGCCGTCGAACGTGTGCGCTTCAGGCTGCAGTTCGGCTTTGCGGGTATAGGGATGGCCGCCGATGCGTTCCAGCTCACGCGCGATGTCGCGCGGCCGCGCCACGTAATCGATGGTGCCGTCGAGAATGGCGGCGCGAGGCATGCTCGGATGTTTGGCCGACTTTTCATCCTGGGCAAAGGTAATGCCGCCTTCGGACTTGATGGCCTGAATGCCCAGCGCTCCATCGCTGCCGCCGCCGGACAGCACGACGCCAATGGCCCGGCTGCCCTTCACCACCGCCAGCGAGCGAAACAGATGATCGATAGGCATGTGCGTGCCGGGCATCGGCGAGCGCGGCGTCAGCATTAGGTGCCCGTCGGTCAATGCCATGTTGGTGTTCGGCGGCAGCAGATAAACCGCATTGGCGCGAACTGACATCCCCTCGGTGACCTGGTGGACGGGCATCTGCGTCGTCTTTGCGAGGATTTCCGGCAGATGGCTTTTCTGGTGCGGATCGAGATGCACGGCAACCAGAAACGCCATGCCCGGCTCCGGCGACAGTCCTCCAAACATCTCAATGAGAGCTTCCAATCCACCCGCCGAGGCGCCGATGCCGACCACGGGAAAGGACGGCTCGCCATCGGTTGCGGGCGCGGTGTCCTGGAATTGGGCTGGCGGCGTTGCATCAGCAGCATCGCTGGCTGACACAGGTAAATCTCCGAAGGAATGTGGACGATAGAGGACGAAGGTAACTTTATCCAGAAAACGGAGCACCGACAATAGAGTGCGATTGTGAGGCAATTTGCAATTATAATGGAAGTAGGGATAAGACGCGTGAAACGTTGCGGGTGATGACGCTTCTGCGAAGCGTCGCTAACCATATCAGGCAGAGGAGGACGATTATGAATAGTCCCGCTCGTCTTTGGCGACGGCTTGCGTTAACGATTGTTGTTACCATGTGCCTATATGGGGCGGTCCAGGCCCAAGCGACCAATCCGAATGGTACGCCGTACCCCTACTGGGACACAGCCCCCCAGGGCTTTCGCGGCTCGCAAGTCACTGTGCCAGTCCCGGGTATCTCTCCCAACATGATCTCGAACGCCGCTCAGTCGCCGGGGACATCAACCAGTCTAGGTAGGATCGGGGGCGGGTATGTGCCGCCTTTCCTGACGGTGAAAGAACTCGCCCTACCCAAGAGGCAGAGTCCGGACGCGGACAACAAGGCCCATATCTGGCTGCGCGTCCCCGAGAATGCCGAAGTGTGGGTCGATGGGGTCAAAACTAAGCAATCCGGCGAAACCCGCTATTATTTCTCGCCGCCGCTTGCGCCCGGGAAGAAATATGCCTACCAGATGAAGGTCCGCTGGGTGCAAGACGGAAAGCCGGTGGAAGACACGCAGCGATTCATCGTTCAAGCGGGGGACACGATCCGCCGCGATTTCACGCGCTCTCGATAGAATCCGAAATTCGATTAGGCTTGTAAGGTGGGCCGACGCAGCTAGCTCACCACTTCCCCGCTGGTGGGCCTCCTGCGTCGGCCCACCTTACAAACCACTAAGCGTCGCTAAACGAATCGGACAAGGCATCTCTTTTGCACTTCCTATTTTCCACTGTCTAGCCGGCCCTCTTCCGTAGCAGGCAAGCCGCCGCGGAGAGGGCAAAAGCGCACCAACCTGCGCGGTAACGAGAATCGGGTTACGCGGTTCCATGCTCATGGTCTGTTTTGACTTCCTTAGGCTGCGTGCGATCATCCTTGGCTTGTAGAGAAATGGAGGCCCTAATATGGCAAAGACGGTGTCCGACGTGCTGCTCGAGCGACTGATCGACTGGGGCGTAAAGGTAATCTTCGGCCTCCCCGGCGACGGCATCAACGGCTTCTTCGAGGCGTTGCGTCAAAATCAAGACAAGATCCAGTTCGTCCAGGTGCGGCACGAAGAAGCGGCGGCCTTCGCGGCCTGCGGCTATGCCAAGACCACCGGCTGCCTGGGCGTCTGCGTGGCCACCTCCGGGCCTGGCGGCATCCATCTACTCAACGGCCTCTACGACGCCAAGTACGATGGTCAACCCGTCCTGGCCATTACCGGCCATACTTTCCATGACCTGATCGGCACGCATTTCCAGCAGGACGTGGACCTCGACAAGGTATTCATGGACGTGGCCCTCTACAACGAGCGCATCATGGGACCGACCCACGTCGAGAACGTGGTCGATGAGGCCATCCGTACTGCCCTGGCGCGGCGCACCGTTTCTCACATTACCATCCCCAAGGACATTCAGGAGTGGACAGCCGATACGAAGAGCCGCTCCAAGATGAACATCCTGCAACATAGTGGCGACACCTTCGCGCCGCCCTCTCCGCTGCCTTCGCGCGAACTACTGCAACAGGCGGCCGACATCCTCAACCAGGGCAAAAAAGTGGCGATGCTCGTCGGCCGCGGCGCTTACCGGGCGCGGAACGAGGTTATCCAGATGGCCGAGAGATTGGGCGCGCCGATTATTTACGCCTTGCTCGGCAAGGGAGTCGTGCCTGATGGCCATCCCAATGTTATGGGCGGTCTGGGACTGCTCGGCACGGCACCCTCAATGGACGCTATGAAAGATTGCGATACCTTCTTCATTGTCGGCAGTAATTTCCCCTATCACCAGTTCCTACCCAAGCCGGGCCAGGCCAAGTGCGTGCAGATCGACCTCGACGCCACTCATATTGGCTTGCGCTATCCCGTGGACGTGCCGCTTGTCGGCGACACGCGCCGCGTGATGGAAGAGCTGATGGGAATGACTCAGCCCAAGAAGGACAAGAGCTTCCTGGAGAAAATCCAGAAAAGCCGAGACGAATGGGACAAGCTCATGGAAGATCGCGCCACGCGCATGGACAAACCCATGAAGCCCCAGGTCGTAACGACCCTGCTCAACAAATTTTTGACCAACGATCACATCATCGTCTGCGATTGCGGCACCGTGACCACCTGGGCCACTCGCCACATCAAAATGCGCGATCAGCAGATGTTCACATGTACCGGCATGTTGGCGACAATGGCCAACGGCCTGCCTTACTCGGTCGGAGCTGCTTTTGCTCATCCGGGCCGGCAGATCCTCTGCTTCATCGGCGACGGCGGTTTTTCCATGCTCATGGCTGAGTTGGCCACGATTGTCAAATACAAACTGCCGATCAAGATTGTCGTCATCAAGAACAACACCTTGGGACAAATCAAATGGGAGCAGATGGTCATGGAGGGCAACCCGCAATTCGCCGTCGACTTGCACCCCATTGACTTTGCCAAGTACGCGGAGGCGGTCGGCTGCCCCGGCTTTACCATCGACGATCCGAAGATGGCCGAGGACACTCTCAAAAAAGCGTTCGCCGTGCAAGGGCCTGTCCTTATTCAGGCTGTGGTGGACCAGCACGAACCACCGATGCCCGGCCACGTACAGATGTCGCAGGCTTATCACTTTGCCAAGGCGCTCATCCGCGGCGAGAAGTACGCGCCGGAGATTATCAAGACGGTGCTTGAAAACAAGATTAAGGAGGTCGTGTAAACGCACTTCTTCGAGTCTGAAGCGTAAGCGAAGAAACGCCTTCGCTTACGCTTCAAGCTCGGAGGAAATCCTTCGTGCAAGGAGCGATCATGCCTGTAACCGCGACGTCGACGCATGCCTCCATCGAGCAAATTCACGTTTCCGCTTACAAGATCCCTACCGACCAGCCCGAGGCCGATGGCACTGCCTCGTGGGATAGCACAACACTAGTGCTGGTCGAGATAGAGGGTGATGGTCGTATCGGATTGGGTTACACCTACGGCCATGAATCGATCGCACACCTGATCCATAGCAAGTTGGCCAAAAAGATCGAGGGCCGCGATGCGATGAACATCCCCAGCGCCTGGGTCGAGATGGTAAAGGCCATTCGTAATAATGGCCGGCCAGGCATCTCGTCGATGGCAATCTCCGCCGTCGATTGCGCCCTGTGGGATCTCAAGGCCCGGATCCTTGATTTGCCGTTGGTGACGCTCTTGGGGGCCGCGCATGAATCGGTTCCGGTCTACGGCAGCGGCGGCTTTACCTCGTACTCGAATAAGCAACTTCAGAAGCAACTCAGCGGCTGGGTCGAGCAGGGCATCCCGCGCGTCAAAATGAAAATCGGCACTCACCCGGAGGATGATGTCGAGCGCGTGCGTGCGGCCCGAAAGGCAGTCGGGGACAAGGTGGAGCTATTCGTCGATGCCAACGGTGCTTTCAGCCGCAAGCAAGCATTGGCGTTCGCTCAGCGGCTGCATGAAGAATTCGGCGTGGTGTGGTTCGAGGAGCCGGTATCCAGCGACGACCTCGCCGGCTTGCACCTGATCCGCGACCAGGGTCCGGCAAACATGGACATCGCCGCCGGCGAGTACGGATACGATTTGTACTACTTCCGCCGGATGCTCGACGCCGAGGCGGTGGATGTGCTGCAAGCGGATGTCACTCGCTGCGGCGGTATCACCGGGTTCTTGAAAGTCGGCGCCCTATGCAACGCCCACTGCCTGGAGCTGTCATCCCATTGCGCTCCTTCCGAATCGACGCATCCCTGCTGTGCCATCATGCCGTTGCGACCGCTGGAGTATTTCCACGATCACGAACGAATCGAACACATGCTCTTCGACGGTGCCCTGACTCCCGAGAACGGCGCTTTGTATCCCGATTTCTCGCGTCCCGGCATGGGACTGGAATTCAAGCGCACCGACGCGGAGCGTTATCTCGTGTGGAAAAGTTAGCTTCTCGCCCCTCAGAGGAGAGCCATGTTCAGTCTTCCCCTCCTAGGTAGGTCAAACGATTTAACCATTCAAAGAGAGCAAAACCAGAAAACCCGCTTCGAGCGGCAACACCGCGATGACAGCCGTACAGCCATCCCGCCCGACGCTGCCCGCGAGCTTGAGCATCAACTCCGCAAGCGCATCGAGGGCGAAGTCCGCTTCGACCCCGGCTATCGGGCGCTGTACGCGACGGACGGCTCCAACTATCGGCAAACGCCCATCGGCGTCGTCCTTCCGCGCAGCAAGGAAGATGTGGTGCAGACGATGGCGTTGGCTCGCAAGTATGGAGCGCCGGTCCTGTCGCGCGGCGGCGGCACCAGTCTGCGCGGCCAATGCTGCAACGTCGCCGTCGTTATGGACTTCACCAAATACATGCACCACGTTCTGCACATCGATCCCGACCGGCGATTGGGCACCGTCGAGCCGGGCTGCGTGCTGGACACGCTGCGAAATCATGCCAAAAAGACATACCAACTGACATTTGGTCCCGATCCAGCCACGCACAACCATTGCGCCATCGGCGGCATGTTGGGCAACGATTCCTGCGGCACACATTCACTCTTGGCCGCCAAGCACGGCATGGGCTACCGCACCGCCGACAACACCCACGAGCTGGAGATCCTCACCTACGACGGACTGCGCCTGCGTGTCGGAGAGACACCTCCGGACAAGATGGAGAGCATGATCCGACAGGGTGGACGAATCGGCGAGATCTACGCCAAGCTCAAGGCTCTTGTCGGCAAATATGGCGATGAGATTCGCCGCCGTTATCCGAAGCTGCCGCGGCGTGTTTCCGGCTACAACCTCGACTATCTTCTGCCGGAAAACAATTGCCACCTCGCCCGCGCCTTGGTCGGCTCGGAAAGCACTTGCGTCAGCATCCTGGAGGCGACGCTGCATCTGGTGCCGGAGCCGCGGGCTCGTGCCACACTCATTCTGGGCTATCCCGATGTGTACTCAGCCGGCGATCATGTCACCGATATTCTCCCGCTGAACCCCATTGCCCTGGAAGGGCTCGATCATCTGCTGATCGAGTACATGAAGATGAAGGGACAGCGCGGAAAGAATCTCGCCCTACTCCCCGAAGGTAAGGGCTTCTTGCTCGTTGAGTTTGGCGGCGACAGCAAGGAAGATGTCGACGCCCAGGCGCGGCGGTGCATGGAGATGCTGAAAAAGCAGCCCGAGCCGCCGACCATGAAGCTGTTCGACAATCCAGAAGAAGCGGAGATGATCTGGAAGGTCCGCGAGGGTGGATTGGGTGCGACGGCCTGGGTGCCAGGCAAACCTGACAACTGGCCGGGATGGGAGGATTCGGCTGTGCCCCCGGACAAAGTTGGCACGTATCTTCGCGAATTCCGCAAGCTGCTGCACAAGTATCAATATGAACCCTCGTTGTACGGCCACCTCGGGCAAGGCTGCATTCACTGCCGAATCAATTTCGATTTGTACACCGCGGAAGGCATCAAGAAATGGCGCTCGTTTCTGGAGGAAGCCGTCGAGCTGGTGACACGCTTGGGCGGCTCCATGTCGGGCGAGCACGGCGATGGCCAGGCCAGCGGCGAATTTCTGCCCAAGATGTTCGGCGAAACGGTGTACGAGGCCATGCGGGAGTTCAAGCACATCTGGGACCCCCAATGGATGATGAATCCGGGCAAAAAGATCGATGCTTACCGCGTCACCGATAATCTTCGGCTCGGCTCGGACTACAATCCGCCGAAATTGTCCACGCATTTCCATTTCCCGGAAGACAAACATTCGTTCGCACGGGCTAGCTTGCGGTGTGTCGGCGTCGGCGAGTGTCGCAAAGAAGGGGGCCAGGTCATGTGCCCCAGCTATCAGGTGACGCGCGAGGAAATGCATAGCACGCGCGGCCGGGCGCATCTATTGTGGGAGATGATGAACGGCGAAGTATTGACGGATGGCTGGAAGAGCGAGCCGGTTCGTGAGGCGCTCGATTTGTGCCTGGCTTGCAAGGGTTGCAAGGGGGAATGCCCGGTCAATGTGGACATGGCCACGTACAAAGCCGAATTTCTCTCCCATTATTACGAGGGACGGCTACGGCCGCGGCACGCTTACTCGATGGGTCTGATCCCTTGGTGGTCGCGGTTGGCATCGCT
>Ga0070738_10003925_pt1 | contig 18669 bp, 16 predicted proteins | sample Coa_R2_2_FD_66446 | JGI IMG/M metagenome (GOLD analysis project Ga0070738, IMG submission 66446) | Surface soil microbial communities from Centralia Pennsylvania, which are recovering from an underground coalmine fire - Coalmine... | ecosystem: Environmental > Terrestrial > Soil > Unclassified ... | reverse complement strand
GCCTTAGCCACCACGCGGCGCGAGCAGGACCAGCTCTTGCGAGTCTGGTAGGGGAACTCGGTGAACACGCGCGCCGCCTTACCGGTACTCTGGCGCAGCACGTGGGCCTGGTGCATTTCTTTGCCGATGATCTTGCGCAAGCGCTGGTTGCGGGCCAGCCCGAAGACGTAATCCACATGGTTCTGTTCGCACCAGGCCATCAGCTCTTCGCGGCAGAAGCCGGAGTCGGCGCGAAGCACGATCTTCACCTCCGGCCAGCGCTGGCGCAGCTGCGTGACGATGGGCTTGACCTCTTTGAGCGAGCCGGCGGCTGCGTCCTGATTGGCCGCACGCAGCCGCGCACAGAGCCATTGGTCTCCGGCGAAGATGTAGAGGGGCAGATAGCAGTAGCTGTCGTAATAGCCATGGAAGAAGCGCTCCGGCGGATGGCCGTACAACGGGATATCGGTCGCATCCAGATCGAGCACGATCTGGTCCGGTGGCATGGTGTGCGATTCGATATAGAGATCGACCAGCAGCCGGTCGATCGACTCATCCGAGTAGCTGATCTTGTGATAGCGCCTGGTGCGGCTCACCAGTTCCAGGCGGTTCAGCGTGCTCTTGCCCGCCAGCGGCTCTTCCAGCTTCCGTTTGCCGCTCAGTACTCCCAGAACAGGATCCGTACGCAACTGCTCGTGATCGTTCAGATCTTCATAGCCCAGCGCCAGCCCGTAGATCCGCTGCGAGAGCATTTCTGAGAGCTGGCGCGTAACCAGCGATGGCGACCGGCCGTCCAGGAAGCAGCTGGTCACACGCCCCAGCAGGTCGATCTTGCGATCCACTTCCCGCAACAACAACGCCCCGCCATCCGTGGATACTTGACCAGCCGTGAACCCGGCTTCCACTCGACGCGAAAAATGGGCTGTAAACGGAAACGTTTCTTGGATACACTCTGTCATTAAAGGCCGCTCCTTTCTCAAGGCATTTAACTACGCACAGACAACGCAGTTATGCCACGAATTCAGCGACCTTTTGCTACTTTTTTCTTCCTAACCTTTACTGTTTGCTGACTGCCCGTGAGAAATCGCGGCTAGGGATTATGGTCCGGTGAGGGACTCCGAGATCTTCGGCAGCAGCATGACATTCACCGATCCGGTGAGTAGAAACTGACCGGGCTGGCACCGGCGGTCTATGGCAGCCTTGATCACCGGAAAGAGCTCTCTGGGAGTTGTCGGACTTCGTCGAGCGTGGTCGGAACGGCAGGCCAGCAAGGAACCATTAGGGTCTACTGTGAGCAGCGGCCAACACTCCTAGATCGTCGAAGGTAATGTGGTGACGAAAACGGCAGGGGTATCCGCAAGTATCTCGATGAGCTGGCCTGTGAGATTGTGACGAAACATGACTCTATGAACGTTCATCTGGTAGTGGATAATCAAACACCAGATGGATGATTATCCACCTTTTTGGAAGATCGCCGATGAGAAAAACTGTGGGACTTTTGTGGGTATACTCCTTCAAAAGTGCGAAATTCTGGGTAGTACCCACAGTCTTATAAAAATTGATGTCGCCTGCAAAGCATTGATAATGGGCGACATAGAGCAATTCTGAGCAACGCTGAACGGGCCGAATTTTCAAATTCTGAGCAACGCTGAACGGGCCGAATTTTCAACTGTTAACCGAAGGGTTGTAGGTTCGAGTCCTACCTGAGGAGCCAGATTTACCTGCAAAAAGTTTGCTCGAGTAATTTGCGGCTCCTAATTTCCGATATTACGTCCCTGGTATTTCGTGCCGGTTTTCCTCAGGCTGGCCTGTCGGACATATCTGGCATAAATCCAGCGTAAAATCTTCTGTGTATGAAGGTCACCGTTGGAGTCACAGGAGGCGTTGCCGCCTATAAGGCCGCGGAGCTTGTGCGGGCGTTACAGCGGCAGGCACTCGACGTTCATGTGGTCATGACTGAAGCGGCGCAGCACTTTATTCAGCCGCTCACCTTTGCATCGCTCACCGGACACAAAGTCATTACAAGTCTATGGGAAAGCGGCTCCGACGAAAGTATTGAACACATTGATGCAGCTACCTCCACTGACGCGCTCGTTGTTGCTCCGGCCACCGCCAATGTTCTGGCAAAGTTTGCTCAGGGTATTGCCGACGATTTCCTCGCTACGATGTATCTGGCTACGACTGCGCCCGTGATCGTGTCCCCGGCCATGAACGTCAATATGTGGAACCACCCGGCCACCCGCGCCAATCTTGCTTTGCTTGAAGATCGCGGCGTCCGCATCGTCTCTCCGGACAGCGGATATCTCGCCTGTGGAATGGTCGGCAGCGGCCGTCTGGCGGAAACAGAAACCATCGTGCAGGCCGTGCTCGACGTGCTTCATCGCAGCAATGATCTTGCTGGGGAGACCATCCTCATTACCGCTGGAGGAACTCGCGAAGCCATTGACCCCGTCCGCTTTCTGGGCAACCGTTCCAGCGGCAAAATGGGATACGCCCTCGCGGAGGCTGCCCTACGCCGTGGCGCAAGAGTCATTCTGGTCAGCGCACCCACAGCGCTCCGCGCGCCTCTCGGCTGCGAACTCGTCTCCGTTACCACCACGGAAGAAATGCGCACCGCGGTGCTCAGGCGCCTCGATGAAGCTACTATCGTCATTAAGGCAGCAGCAGTGGCTGACTACCGCCCGGTCGTGCCTTCCGGACAGAAGCTCAAACGCTCTGGCCCTCTCACCATCGAACTGCAGCCCACCGAAGACATTCTGGCCGAGGTCGTGCAGCGCCGTCGCGAAGGTCTGCTCGTCATCGGTTTCGCCGCGGAAACAGAAAACGCGCTGGCCCATGGACGCGACAAACTTCTTCGCAAAGGTGCAGACGCCATCGTTCTGAATGACGTTTCGCGCGAAGGAATCGGCTTTGATTCGGACCGCAACGCCGTTACTTTCCTCACCCGGCAAACAGCACTCAATTTTCCTGAAATGTCCAAGAGGGAACTCGCCAATCGCATTCTCGAGGAAGTCATGTCCCTGCGTCGTCCACAAACCGTCGTAGCAGAGCGTTAGCACCATGCCGCTCACTCCCGAACTTCAAAAGGACATCGCTGCGCGCCTGCGCTACTACCGCGACCTCGGCGTATTCGACTTTTACCAACGTGGCAGCGCCACAGCAGAGGCCGTCGCCGAAGCTCCACCCCAGGATATTGCCCAGGACCAAATGCCGAAGACTGAATCCATCGCCCTGCAGGAACCCGAAACATCTACACCCGTCGCGCCTGAGAACCGAATTGAGGCCCTGCGGATCATTCAGGAAGAGATTGGCGAGTGCACCCGTTGCCCGCTTGCATTCCAGGGACGCCACACGGTGGTGTTTGGTGAAGGCAATCCCTATGCGCGCCTCATGTTTGTAGGCGAAGGCCCAGGCGCGGATGAAGATGCCCAGGGCCGCCCGTTCGTAGGCCGTGCCGGACAGCTTCTCAACAACATGATCAACGCCATGGGCCTCCAGCGTGAGCAGGTGTACATCGCCAACATCGTAAAGTGCAGACCGCCGCAGAACCGCACGCCTGAACCGGCCGAAGCCATAACATGCTCACAGTTCCTTCTCCGCCAGATAGACGTAATCCGCCCGGAGATCATCGTCGCCTTAGGTTCAACCGCCGCAACCTACCTGCTCGGCGGCAAGTCGCCCTTAAGCGCACTGCGCGGACGCGTCCACGAAATGCATGGCACAAAACTCGTTGTCACCTACCATCCGGCCTTTCTTCTTCGTGACCCGCGCCAGAAGAAGGAAGCCTGGAAGGACCTTCAGATTGCCATGGCCGAACTGGGCCTGCAGCCGCCAAAGAAGTCTGCCAGCGAACAAGCATAAACAGGCCATACATTCCCAGCCTCTTCTGGGGCCGAGCTGCTTTTGCAACGGCGATTCCCGGTTCTACATCCAAATGTAGACTGCGACGGAAGACCGCTCTGTTTGATATCCTCTAGTCGCAGCACGATTTATTTGCCACTTTGTTCACGCGAGGGGGTTTGTGCCGAGCCAGCAGGAAGTTCAATGGTCACAGTTAAAGGTTGGCGTTCTGGTGCTGGTGGCGCTGGCTGCGCTTACGGCCCTGGTGTTCCTCATGTCGAGCAACACGGGCGGCTTTCTCAGCGGCAAGATTATGCTTCGGTCCTACTTTGAGAACTCGGCAGCTCTCAAAGTTGGCGCGCCGGTCAATCTGGAAGGTGTGACCATCGGCAATGTGAAGGGCATCCGGATCGTACCGGAGCGCAAGCTGACGCCGGTGGAAGTCGTCATGCGCATCAACAAGAAGTACTTGCCTGCGCTGCACACTGACTCCAAAACCAGCCTGGAAACGGTTGGCGTACTCGGCGATACGGTCGTAAACATTGACAGCAAGTTTGCCACAGGCCCGCAGGTGCAGGATGGAGCCGAGTTACAGACCACCGAGTCACCCAACCTGAGCGATGTCATCAAGTCGAGCCAGGGGACGATTGAGCAACTGAATACGATCCTCGCGAAAGTGGACAATCTGGTGGACGCCCTCAATACCGGGAAGGGTTCCATCGGTAAGCTCATCAATGATCCTGGGCTTTACAACCGCGCCAACGGTATCCTGAATGAAATTCAAGGCCTGGTAGACCAGATCAGCAACGGGAAAGGTTCCATCGGCAAGCTCATCAGCGATGACACGCTCTACAACCGCGCCAACGTGACGGTGGGTAAGCTGGAAAAGATGTCCAATGATCTCGACCAGGGCAAAGGGTCCATCGGCAAACTGCTCAAGGACGAGACGCTCTACGACAATCTGCGCGAGTCTACCTCAAACCTGAATACTCTGCTCCGGGACATCAATGCGGGCAAGGGAAGCATCGGTATTCTGGCCAAGGACCGGAAATTTGCCGACAAGCTGAATGACACGGTGACGAAGCTGGACTCTATCCTGAACCGTGTGGACAATGGCGAAGGCACGATTGGTCAGCTTATGCGGAACCGCAGTCTTTATGATCACGCTGACCAGGTCATGCAGAACAGCAACGAGCTGATTACTGCCATCCGGCAGAACCCGAAGAAATATCTGACCATCCACCTGAAGATTTTTTGAGATGCCTATCTACGAACTCGACTGGCTGTTGGAGGTGCGTGTTAACTGCCCTTCATTTTCTCTTTGACTGATTTTGCGAGCTTCTCAATTTCTTCAGCCTTCTTGATGACGGAAAGCGAAAGCTGGTCCTGATTGCTTTTGTCTACCTCGGTTTTAAGCTGCTGGGCGAGTTGAAGCAGCTTGTTCGTGTCGTTCACAATGGCCTGCTGACGCTGCTGGTTGCGCTTTTTTGCCTGTTCCAGCATGATGCGGCGGGCCAGCGGGTCAGGCGCTGATTCGTCGCCAGGCACAGAGGGCTGGTTCGGTGAGTTGGGTCGGGCCACAGTAGGAAGTTGTGGAATCTGCTGTTGCTGCTGTGCGGGCGAGGCGGCAAAATCGCCAGCCAGAAAAACCAGCGAAAGGGCCAACGCCTGCCACCCGGAATTGGCATGGAAGTACCGCATCAGGTCATTATAGGAATGTCGCCTATGGTTTTAACAGATGCAAATTCTCTATTTACTTTTGCCAGCGAGGGCAGCCATCTCGCGAAGCTGAATACCGAGTTTTTCGATGGCCTGATGGATTTTGCCTACAGGGCACTCCCGAAGATCATCGTGATCATGGTGGCGGCCTGGATCCTGACGCGGGTCCTGCAGGCGCTGACCCACCGCATGGTGAGAATCACGGAACGTCATGCGGCCAGCTCATCGCGTATCGCGCAGGTCAAGACCCTGGCTTCCGTGATTCGCGCTACAGGGATTGGCTTCATCATATTCGTGGCGGCACTGGAAGTCCTCCCCCTTCTTGGGTTTAAGCTCGAGCCGCTGCTGGCCAGCGCCGGTGTGGCCGGAGTTGCTATTGGCCTCGCGGCACAAACCATCGTGAAAGACTGCCTAAATGGCGTGCTCATCCTCATCGAAGACCAGTACAACGTCGGCGACAAGGTCAAGATTGCGGGAGTAGGCGGCATCGTAGAATCGCTCTCCCTGCGCAAAACGCTGGTGCGCGACGGAGATGGCACGCTGTACGTTATTCCCAACTCGCAGATTACGGTGGTCGCCAACCTGACCCGCGATTACTCTGTCGCAACCATCAATGTTTCTGTGGACTTTTCCGCCGATCCGGACAAAGTGATGAAGCTGCTTAAAGATGTGGCGATGAGCGTGCGCAATGATCCTGAATACAAAGACGTCTTTCTGGATGACCCGAACCTGTTGGGCGTAGACACCATCAAGGGATCGCAGGTGATCTATCCGGTGCAATTGAAGACCGTGGCCGACAAGCAATGGGCCGCCATGCGCGAAACGCAGCGCCGCATCCGCATTGCTCTGGAGCAGCATGGCCTGTTGCCGGGCGATCCGCTGCGTGTTTATGGAAGCGGAGCAGCAGGCAGGCAGGTGCCGAAGAACGAAGCCGTCGCCGTGGCGGACCCAACCTCAGCCAAGGCAAACGAAGTGAACCCGTTTACCGGCGAGGGGCTGTAAATCAGGGGTGTCCGTTGGGAACACGGGCCTTGAGCCGTTCAATCACAAACTGTGGGACCAGACCTTCAATAGAACCACCCAGCGTAAAGACTTCCTTGACCAGGCGCGAACTGACGAAGGAGTATTTTCCGTCAGGCATCAGGAAGACGGTTTCCAGATCAGGGGCAAGGCGGCGGTTCATCAACGCCATTTGCAGTTCGTATTCATAATCGCTGATGGCCCGAATGCCGCGCATGACGGCCTGCGCATGCTGCTCGCGAACAAAGTCTACGAGTAACCCATCGAACGTGGCAACGGAGACATTGCTGAAGCCGGCCAGCGCCTCAGAAAGCATCTCAACGCGCTCCGCTACAGAAAAAAGAGGGTTCTTACCTGAATTTTTGAGGATGGCGACCACGAGGTGGTCGAAAATCTTGGTTCCGCGTGTAATCAGGTCAAGATGACCATTCGTCACGGGGTCAAAGCTGCCGGGATAGATGGCTTTTACTGTATTCACGCCAAAGGCATTGTAACGGGAGCAGTGCCTTCCATCAATGTCTGCTCTCGGGTTTGCGGGTCGCCCAGAGAATGCAGATAGCAAAGACTGTCACAAAGCTGAAAATAGAGAAAATAGCCACGCGATGACTCCTGAGGGAAAAATCACAGACAGCATAGCAGGCGACCCATTCCTTCGTCAGCAGGTTTTGAGATTCTTTGGGAGGTTGCCTTCCATGTAGCGGTGTGGGGCCTTCGATGTTGCTCAGGGTTTTGTGGGGTTAGCAGTTGTGGTCTCCCATCCTTTGCTGCGCAAAGGATGGGGCACTCGGCAAGAGGATGATACACAGTCGCCTTCGCCCAAGCATTCAATCTTGGCGAAGGATCATTTCCTGGTCAGTAGCTTTTCCAGGGTTGAAATTCCTCTGGTAATGGACCGCCGCTCGGTGGGCGAGGCTTTTTTCAAAGCAACGGTCAGCGGATGCTGCCTGAGCGCAGGAGCACGCTTCTGCAGAAATTCGCTTACGGCCCGCGAGGGAAGAATCTGTGTCACTCTTCGATCAGAAGGGAACGGTGTCCGAACCAGAAAGCCGCGTTTCTCCAGGCGATCCACAATGCCGGAAACCGTGCTATGTGCCAGATTTACAGCCTTGCTCAGGTCCTTCAGGCTAACGCCGCCATGCCTGCACACTACTTCCATCACATGCGTTTGCGGGCCTGTCAGGTGGCCGCGTGCATGTTGCGCTTCCAGCGATTTGCGCATGGCCTTGTGGATTACCTGGAGCTTCATCTCCACCTGACGGGCAAGTGCCTGAACGGATTCCTTGGATGTGCTGCGTTGAGTCAAAGAGGCCCCCGCTAGAAAACAAATGGCACAAGCGCGCGCACCTGCTCGCGGTAGCGCAGATATTGTTCACCAAATTGCTGCACCATGAAGAGTTCTTCTGTGCGTGATTTAAGCGAGAATCCAACAGCAATCAGCACCACGCCGAGAAAGCTGCGCAGCAGGCCGTATTGAACAGCCGACCCGAACATTCCGAGCAGGATACCGGTATAGATGGGGTGCTGTACGATGCGATAGGGCCCGCGCCGTATCAAGGTGTGGCCTTCCTTGATGGTGACAACACCGCTCCAGTTGGGGCCCAGAACCAGCCGTGCCCAAATGCTGAAGGCGATGCCGAAGCACACGATGACGAATCCGGCCCAGGCGGCGGGGGGAGTGAGAGGAACAAGGCGCGTATCGAGCCAGTTGTTGATCGTTCCTTTGTAAAAAATGAAGAAGCAGCCCAGGATGAGCAAGGCAACATACCAAATCCGCGATTGAGCAGATTGCTTCTGCACGGTCCGTTTGGTGCTGAAGCTAAGCAGGGACCAGACGATGCATAGCGCCAGCCAAACATAAGAGGATGCGTTGCGAATGGATTCCACGGAGGTGAGCTTGCCGTCTCTCTTGAATAATTTCGTCGTATACGACGTATCGTGTACGACGAAATTCGATGCCGGAAGAGCAAGGCTGTCAAGGAGCAATTTCCATCAGGAGGCCGGCTGGTTGTTGTTGTCTCGGACTGCGAGCAGAATGCGGAGATCGCGCAGATTGTTTCCTGTCGGGCCGGTGATGATGGTGTCTCCCAGCGCCGTGAACAGAGGGCACGTGTCGAAGCGGCGAAGATTGTCTTCCGGGTCGAAATGATAGCCGCGTGCGCGGGACACTGTTGTCGTATCGGCAATGGCCCCGGCTGCCGGGCTGTTGCCGTCTATGCCGTCTGATCCGGCGCTGAGGACCGCCATGAGCTGGCCCTCATGCTTTGCCAGATCCAGTGCTGTGGCCAGGGCAAATTGCTGATTGCGGCCTCCGCAGCCAGGCGTTGGGCCGAGCTGGACGGTGACTTCACCGCTTGAGAGCAGGCACAGGCGGGGATGTTCGGCGCGAAGCTCGTGAAAGCGTCTGAGCAGGTAACGGGCGGCATCGGCATAGTCCCAGTCGTCGCAGGTGTTGTCAATCATGACGCGAAAGCCAAGCTCGTGGGCGCGATCGCGCGCCGCAGTTACAAAGTCGTAATTCGAGAGCAGCGTATCGAACTGCGTGTGCCTGAAACTCTCACTTGCAACCGGGCCATGGATTTCTGCTGTGACTTCAGGCGGCAGCGATTCAAAATATGCTCGGACCGCGGGAGGAAGTTTTTCGAGCAAATTATAACGCTCGAGAATATTGCGGCACTGCTCGGGCGTGGACTGATCAGGCAGTGTGGGCGAGGATGCCACGGCGCCGAGGTCTTTCATGGGTACGTCGGCGACCAGGAGGGTCAGCTTTTCGGCCTCAGGAGCGGTGAGAGCAAGGCGGCCTCCTTTAACGGCTGAAAAATATTTGCGGACTGTATTGATTTCCGTGATTGTTGCACCGGAGGCAACCAGCGTTTCATGAAACGCGATGGTGTCTTCCAGAGTGATGCTGCGGTCGCGGGGCAGTTCGAACATGGCCGAACCTCCGCCGCTGATGAGGAAGAAAATGAAGGTATCCTTGCGCGCGCTCTTCAGCAGCTTAAGGGCGGTCTCCGCGGCTTCAAAGGAATGTTTGTTGGGCAAAGGGTGGCCGCCGGTGAAGTAGCGGATGCGCCAATTGCGCTTTCGGGGCAGTTCCGGTGCGGAACAGACACCATGCACATGGATCTTCTTCGGCAGGCGCTCCAGAAGGGAATCGAGCATGGGCAATGCCGCTTTGCCGAAGGCAATCACCAGGACTTTTTTGAAGTTCTTCAGGTCAGTGGAGATTGGCTTGAGCGCAGCGGAGGGATGCCGGACGAGCGTTGTGCCTTCAAAATGCAGATGGCGGTCGAAGGATTTGCCAATGTCGGAGGCATTAAGGGCATGGTGGAAGATGTCCTCGGCTGCGGCGTGAAGTTCGTCAAGCGTGCTCATAGGAAATGCACCTCCACCCAGTTGCGGATCGCCTGTTGCACAGTGTCCAGTTTACCGAGAAAGAAGTGCTCGGCGTCGTCTATCCAGACCGTTTCCGTGGGAGGAGCAGCACTGTGAAAGATTTCTTCCAGTTGTTCTCTGGGGGCGAACTGGTCGCGTGTTCCGCTGATAAAGAGCTTGGGCTGCGTGCAGGATCCGAGGAAATGGTAGCGGTAGTCGCGGCCCTCGGCATAGGTGGGCAAGCCCAGGGCGATGAGGCCGCTGACCCGCGGATCGCCGCAACAGGAGCGTAAACCGACCGCGGCGCCAAAGGAAAAGCCAGCAAACAGGATGGGGAGATGAAATTCACGCTCAAGCCAGTCGAGTGCGGCCTGAACGTCTTCGCACTCGCCGCGTCCATCATCGTGCTGGCCCTCGCTCAGGCCTGTTCCGCGAAAATTGAAGCGCAGAACCGGAAACCCGAGCGCCTGTAACGCCTTCATGGCATGGTAGACAACCTTGTTGTGCATGGTGCCGCCACCGAGTGGGTGCGGGTGGCAAACCAGCGCGGCAAATGGAGCATCGGAGGCGCCTGCGTTCAGCAAGGCTTCGAGCTTTCCCGCGGGTGAGCGGAGGTCACCAATGGCCCGGAGCGCTGTGGATCCGGAATGAATCGTTGTCATGGTCCAACAACATTGTATTCTGAGACTCGATGACATTTGATCCAGTCCAATTGACCCGCAGACTCATTGATATCGAGTCCATTACCTACAACGAAGGCGCAGTGGGTGCATTTCTGGCTGATTTCCTGGCACAGCGCGGCTTTGCCGTGGAAACAACTCCGGTGGAAACCGCGGACCGCCTGAATGTGTACGCGGGAGCGAAGGGCGAGGCGCCGGAGATTGTGCTTTGCACGCACATGGACACGGTGCCGCCGTTTATTCCGAGCAGCGAGGATGACGAATTCATCTATGGCCGTGGTGCATGCGATGCGAAGGGCATTATTGCTGCCCAGGTTGCGGCTGCGGAACGGCTTAGAGACTTCGGTGTCAAGGCAGGCCTGTTGTTTCTAGTGGGAGAAGAGCGGGACTCTGCGGGAGCAAAGGTGGCCAATCAGCAGCCGAAGGGCAGCCGGTTTCTCATCAATGGCGAGCCTACGGACAATCGCCTGGCGATTGCTTCCAAGGGAGCATTGCGCGGAGCGATCCGGGCAAAGGGGAAGATGGCGCACTCCGCCTATCCTGAGCTGGGCGAGAGCGCGATCCACAAGCTGGTGGAGGCGCTGGACCGAGTGCTGGATGTTCCGCTGCCGGTGACGGATGATGTTGGCCCCAGCACGCTTAATATTGGACTGCTGGAGGGTGGGCGCGCGCCAAATGTCATTGCAGACCATGCAGAGGCTCAGGTACTGGTCCGGCTTGTAGGGCCGTCGGGGCCGACCCGCAGGGCGATTGAAGATGCCGTGAGCGGCTTCGCAGACGTGGAGTTCACGCTGGAAATACCATTCATGCGCCTGCGCGCGCTGGAAGGCATTCCGACCATGGTTGCCGCCTTTACTACGGACATTCCAGCGCTTACAAACTGGGGCGAGCCTCTTCTGCTGGGGCCGGGTTCGATTCATGTGGCGCATACTCCGCATGAAAAGCTGGCGAAGCGGGAATTGCTGGAGGCGGTGGACCTTTATACAGAAGTGGCGAAGCGCCTGGTGGGGTAAGTTGCGGAATGATGACGCGTGCAGCCCGATGGTGTAAGGTCTCTTGGGCCGTATTGATTGGATGGCTGGCTGCCTTTGTTGTGACCTCTCCTTTTCAGATTGTTGAGGTGTTGCGTAACGGCGGCAGAAGCCTTGCGCTGATCGTCTCTGCTCTGGGTTATGGGTTTGCCGTGTGGTTTCTGCTTACGCTTGCAGGCGTTTTGCTCTGCTGGATATGCATTGCCACGCCGATTGCTTTGTTGATTCACCCCGGGAGGCTTGTTTCCCGGCGAAAGAGCGTGGTGGTACTCAGTGTGGCAGCATCCCTGCTGGTTGTGGCGTACGAATTGCATGTGTGGACGCACTGGTATCAGGATGGAGTGGGGCTGATGAATTTCGCTATTTATGCGCTGTTTGCGGCTGTGTTTTCCGGCATTGCGGCGCATACATATCTGCGCTCACTGGAACGCTGACCGCACCCTTTGGCATCCAACCATTCATAACGCGATACACTGCGTACAATGGCCCAACTTAACGCACTTGAATATGCCGCATCCTCTTATCTACGCTCTGCCATGCACCAGCCAGTGCGGTGGCATGAGTGGTCGCAGGAGGCCTTTGCGCTTGCGGCAAAAGAAGACAAGCCTGTCCTGCTCGACATTGGCGCAGTGTGGTGCCACTGGTGCCATGTGATGGACCGTGAGTCTTATGAAGATGCGGCATTGGCTGAGGTCATCAACGAGCATTACATTGCCATCAAAGTAGATCGCGACGAGCGCCCGGATGTGGACAGCCGCTATCAGGCGGCGGTACAGGCCATTTCCGGACAGGGTGGGTGGCCATTGACCGCTATTCTGACTCCGGAGGGCAAGCCATTTTTTGGTGGAACTTATTTCCCGCGGGATGACCGTTATGGGCGGCCCGGATTTGAACGCATATTGCGTACTCTTGCGGAGGTATGGAAGAACAAGCGGGACGAAGCGCTCGAAACAGCGCAGAGCGTGCTTGCGGCCATTGAGCATAGCGAGACCTTTTCCGGCCGCGCGTCCAATATTGGGCCTGAATTGATAGATAAGCTGATCGTGAACACGGTGAGCCAGTATGATCCGCGGTATGGCGGCTTTGGTGCACAGCCCAAGTTCCCGCATCCAGCAGCGATTGATCTTTTGCTGGATGCTGCTGCGCGCGGGAACGAAGGCGCGAAGAAGGTCGCCACAGTCACGCTCGAAAAGATGGCCGCTGGAGGGATCTACGATCATCTTGCCGGAGGCTTTCATCGCTATTCCGTGGACGAGCGCTGGGTGGTGCCGCATTTCGAGAAGATGCTCTATGACAACTCCGAAATTCTGAAGAACTACGTCCATGCCTTTCAGACGTTGGTCCAGCCGGAGTTCGCGCGCGTTGCCAGAGATATGATGCGCTGGATGGATGAGTGGCTGACGGACCGCGAGCGGGGCGGCTTTTACGCATCACAGGACGCGGACATTTCGCTGGACGATGATGGGGACTATTTCACCTGGACGCGCGAGGAAGCAGCGGCCGTTCTGAACCATGACGAGCTTGCTGTAACCGAGCTGTACTATGACATCGGCGAGATGGGTGACATGCACCACAATCCCAAAAAGAACGTGCTGCATGTGAACTACACGGTCGAGCAGGTCGCGGAAAAACTTTCGCGCAGCGTGGAAGATGTCGGGCGCGATCTTGCCTCGGCAAAACAGAAACTTTATGCGGAGCGGTTGCAACGTCCGACCCCGTTTGTAGACAAGACGGTCTACACAGGCTGGAACGCTCTGGCCATCTCCGCCTATCTTGAAGCAGCCCATGTGCTGCAAATCGCCCCGGCGCGCAACTTCGCACTCAAGACGCTGGACAGGATTCTGGACGAAGGATGGAGTGCCGGCCGGGGGCTGAAGCATGTGATTGCATACGCCGATGGAGTGGCGCCGAAGCAGCGCGTGGCAGGGGGCCTCGATGATTACGCATTCCTGATCCATGCTTGTCTGGATGCGTGGCAGGCGAGTGGCACATTGCGGTATTACAGCGTGGCCGTTGAGATTGCGGATGCGATGATCGCGCGATTTTATGACGAAACCGGCGGAGGGTTCTTCGATACCCAAAGCAACGTGAGCGATGCGATCGGCGCCCTTTCTGCACGTCGCAAGCCATTGCAGGACACGCCGACACCTGCGGGAAACCCGGCTGCTGCCGCCGCGCTTCTTCGCCTTGAAGCGCTGAGCGGGCGCACCGACTTCCGCGAGAAGGCCGAAGACACTTTGGAACACTTTGGTGGAATTGTGGAGCACTTCGGGCTTTTTGCAGGAACGTACGGGCTGGCACTCCAGAGATTGCTCCTGCCGCCGGTACAAGTGGTGGTGATTGGCAATGATGAACACGCGCACAATCTTTCCGCAATGGCGACAGCACGGTATGCAGTGAATAAATCGGTGATTGCTTTACGGCGCGAGGAGGTAACGGTGGAGAACCTTCCTCCTGCGCTTGCAGAAACACTGCCTTCTTTGCCGAACCTGCATTCCAGCGGCAGCTTTGCTGTTCTCTGCAAAGGGAACACGTGCCAGCCGCCTTCGAGCGATGCAGAGCAGCTTCTTCAGGAGTTGAGCGCAGTCTGATGTTTCGGACTATGCGGCCTCGACTTCAACCTCGGCCGGCTCGGTATCAGCGTCTCCATCTTTGATGCCCATCAGATTGAGGATAGGGGTGGTAATCATGGTTGTGATCAAGGCCATGACTACCAGCATGGTGAAGAGTGTGGGCGAGAATGCGCCGACGTTGTAGGCGATATTCAATACAACCAGCTCGACCAGCCCACGCGTGTTCATGAGGGTCCCAAGCGCAAAGGCATTGCGCCAGGACTGGCCTGTCCAGCGCGCGGCGAGAACGCCGCCGCCCATTTTTCCGAATACCGCGCCAACCAGAACAATTCCGGCCCACCACCACATGGTGGCGTCATTCAGCAGGTCGAGACGTGTGCGGAGCCCGGTCAGGGCAAAGAAAAGCGGCAGCAGCAGCACGGAAGTGAGCATGTCCAGACGCGCCCGGATGGCTTGTTGCCAATGCGGAATGCGCGGGAAGCAGACGCCGGCGAGAAAGGCGCCGAAGAGCGGATGCACGCCGATCCATTCAGTGGCTGCGGCGGAAGCCAGCGAGCCGATGATGATGACGCCGAGCAATTCCAGCGAGAGATCGGGCTTTTTGCGCATATGGACGGCGCGGGCCGCGAGCGGACGCACTACGCCAAGCATCAACAGAAGATATCCGGCAAGACAGGCCAGGCGGGTAGGCAGGGAAGCCGAGCCGCCATCCGCACCGATGAGGGCGAGGGCCAGGGCCAACAGCGACCATGCAACCACATCGTCCACAGCGGCGCACAACAGAGCCGTGGTGCCGAGCGAGGTGCTGTGCAATCGCCGTTCTTCCAGAATGCGCGCCAGTACGGGAAAGGCCGTAATGCTCATGGCAATGCCCAGAAAGAGCACGAAGGGAATGTTGCCAATGCCATGCGGCGCAAAGCGGACCCGAAGGGAATGGGCCAGGACTGCGGCGGTAATAAAGGGAATAATGATGCTGGTAGCGCTGGCCAGGGTTGCCGTTTTACGCTGGCGGACAAGCTGGTCGTAGTCGAGCTCCATGCCGATGAGAAAGAGATACAGAATCAGCCCGACAGTCGAGAGGATTTCGAGAAGATGCAGCGAACCGGGAGGAAAGAGGACCGCCGAGAAATGGGGGGAAATCCGGCCAAGCAACGAAGGGCCCAGCAGGATGCCGCCAATCATTTCACCAATGACGCGGGCCTGCCCGAGTTTGCGGGCCAGCCAGCCACAGACCAAGGTGACGGCAAGAATGACGGACATCTGCACCAGAAGTAGGGTCATAAGACTGAATGATTTCCCGGAAATTTTTTACTGAGATGCTGATTTTCCGTTTTGCGTTTGATGCCGGAGCGGGGAACTTTTCTTGACGCATCGTCTAATCTAAAGTCATGGATGATCGCACTCCGCCGGAAATTTTCGATGTCCTTGTGATTGGGGCCGGACCAACTGGCATGGCCTGCGCCATTGAGGCCAAGCGTATTGGCCTGCGCAGCGTTCTGGTGGACAAGGGCTGTCTATGCAACTCCATTTACCACTATCCGTCGAACATGACGTTCTTTACCACTCCGGAGCTGCTGGAGATCGGGGACGTACCTTTTCCGAGTGTGAACCAGAAGCCAACCCGCAATGAGGCGCTGGAGTATTATCGCAAGGTCGCGGAGCATTATCAGATTGACGTGCGCCAGTACCAGACGGTGAACTCAATTTCCGGTTCTGACGGCGATTTCCGCGTCCATGTAACAGACAGGTTTGGCCGGGTGATTGTGCACCATGCGCGCAAGCTGGTCATCGCCACAGGATATTACGATCTGCCTAACTTTATGGGTATTCCAGGCGAAGACCTGCCGAAGGTACACCACTATTATGAAGACCCGCATCCTTATTACGATCTGGATGTGCTGGTGATTGGAGGCAAAAATTCTGCGGCCATTGCGGCGCTGGACCTTTGGAGGCACGGGGCGCGAGTGACGCTTGTACATCGTGGTGCGGCCATGCACAAGCATGTAAAGTACTGGATCCTTCCTGATATTGAAAACCGCATCAAAAATGGCGAGATTACAGCTTATTTTCAGAGTACGGTGAAGCGCATCGAGAAAGATTCAGTAGTGCTGCAAACGCCACAGGGAGAAGTTGCGCTGAAAAACGACTTTGTCTTTGCGATGACGGGCTATCATCCGGACTTTGATTTTCTCACCTCGATGGGCGTTCGCCTGGGAGTGAAAGACCGCTGCCCGGAGTGCGATCCGCAAAGCCTTGAAAGCAATGTGCCGGGGATTTACCTTGCAGGCGTGATCATTGCCGGTGAGCGGACGAACGAGATTTTTATAGAAAATGGACGCTTCCATGGCAGGCAAATTGCAGCCGACCTGAAAGAGAAACTCTCTGCCGCGCTAAAGGCGTAATCTTAGATTTAATTTTCTCAACTGCGCTTTGTTGGAAGGACGGAAGAAGTATTTTTTGATAAAGCCACGGACAATTCGGGGCCAATTGATTGCCAGTCTGGTGCTTTTTGAATTGCTTGCGCTTGGCCTTTTCACCGCGTTTCTGGTGCGGGAACAGCGGAAAGAGCTACAGCAGCGGATTGACCGCCGGCTGGAGTACCAGGGATTACAATTTGCCGAGCAGGCGGCGACCGCCCTTGAGGAGGGCAAGAGAGAATCCCTGCAAAAGATGGTGAGCGCGATGCTCAGGTATCCGAGCATTGGCAGCGTGCAGATTACTGATCTGCAGGGCGTGGCCATTGCCGGTGCTGATGTTGCGATGAATGGCAAGCTTAACCTTACGCCTACAGAGCGCAATTACCTTCGCAGCCTGGACAAGCCGACTATTTTTACTCTTAGAAAGAACGTGCGGGAGATTGTTACGCCGGTGATCGCGCATGGCCAGGTGCAGGCGCTGGTGTGGATTTCTCCCAATGAAGAAGCTGACCGGTTGCAGCTGCATTCGTTGCTGCGAGTGACGCTGATCTCGGCGATTCTGGCGACCCTTGGCTGCACAGTTCTGGCGACCCTGATGGCGCGCACGGTCACTAAACCGCTGAACGCGCTGATGCGTGCGACCCGGCAGATTGTGCGGGACCCGGAGGACGTTTCCAGCTTTCCTCTGCCGGTTACTTCGGAGAATGAGGCGGCTGACCTGACGACCGCCTTTAATATGATGGTCACCTCGATTGAGGAGCAGCGCTCCGGGTTAAATGACACATTGGCGCTCCTTGATTCGATGCTGGCGAATGCTCCGATCGGCTTTGCTTTTTTTGACCGGAAATTTCGTTTTGTGCGCGTGAACCAGTTTCTTGCGAACATGAACCGCAGCACGATCAGCCGTCATCTGGGGCGCGCCGTGAATGAGGTCTTTCCTGAAACGGCTGCCAAACCTTTACAGCGGGCGATTGATCAGGTCTTCGCCACCGGCAGCCCGGTGCAGGACCTGGAGCTGACCGGAGAGATGGAAGAGCAGCCGGGGCGGGTCCGCTCGTGGCTGGCAAATATTTATCCGGTACAGACCGGCACGAATACCGTGCGCTGGGTGGGTGCGGTGATTGTGGACACGACGCAGCGGCGTAATTCAGAAGAAGCGCTACGAAAGACAGAGAAACTTGCGGCTGCCGGACGCCTGGCGGCTTCCATTGCGCATGAAATTAATAATCCACTGGAAGCTGTGACCAATCTGCTCTATCTGATTCGGCTTCAGGAGAAGCTTCCTACTGATGTAGAGAAGTATGTGGAACTGGCGCAGCATGAGCTGGCTCGTGTTTCAGAGATCACCCAGCAGACGCTGCGTTTTTATCGCCAGTCCACGCTTCCCATCACGGCCAACATCAGCGAACTACTGGATTCGGTGCTGACGCTGCATCAGGGACGCGTGAACACGCTCCAGGTGCGGGTGCGCAAGTTTTACGATACGGACGTTGAGGTCTTTTGCTTTGCCGGAGAGATGCGGCAGCTTTTTGCCAACCTGATCAGCAACGCGCTGGATGCTATGATGCCGGGTCCAGGAACCCTGACGTTGAGCGTGCGGCGATCTCATTCCTGGCGCGACCCTTCCATCCGCGGAGTTCGTATCTCGGTGGCGGACACGGGATGTGGAATGGCAGAGGATGTGAGACGGCGCATCTTTGAGCCATTCTTTACCACCAAGGAAGCGACAGGGACTGGGCTTGGCCTGTGGGTGAGTGCTGAAGTCATCCAGAAGCATCATGGGGAAATTCGAATCCGCAGCCGCGTGCTGGACGATGAGCACCCGGGACGCCAACCGGGGACAATTTTCATGATCTTCTTTCCGCTCTTAGCGGTGGATGAAGAGCCTGCAGAAAACTATGCTGCCAGATCACAGACTGTCTAACAGCCTGTGGTTAAAGTCCGGGTGCATGGTGGTTGAAAATGCTGGTGTTTGCGATGCGGAATTCGTAGTCTTCAGCCATGGGGATGGGAACGCGTCAGTCGCAGGAGAAGCAGG
>Ga0070738_10003923_pt1 | contig 18675 bp, 16 predicted proteins | sample Coa_R2_2_FD_66446 | JGI IMG/M metagenome (GOLD analysis project Ga0070738, IMG submission 66446) | Surface soil microbial communities from Centralia Pennsylvania, which are recovering from an underground coalmine fire - Coalmine... | ecosystem: Environmental > Terrestrial > Soil > Unclassified ... | reverse complement strand
CAATATAGCCATAATGCTCTAACGCTTTTTGTACAAGGTCTTCCACCTGTGATGGCTCTGTGACATCACAAGGAATAACTAATGGTGATACACGATCAATACTTTGAATCTCTTTTGCTAAGGCAGATAAGTTGTCAGTGTGACGAGATGTAAGTACAAGCTCATATTTTTTACGAGCAAATAAAAGAGCAGTGGCTTTGCCAATGCCTTGTGACGCACCTGTAATCAATACTGTAGGAGACATACTCTTAATTTTAAAGAACTCTATTTACCGTCTCTAAGTTTGGGCAACAAAATTCAGGAAACCTTCTGACTAACGTTAGATTTTTCGGAGTCATTTTTGTGGCAAGCTAAAAACACTCAGAAAAATGATTATTCTGTTTTGTTAGTTCTAGCCAAACATTGTTTAGAACATTGTGCCGTTGGATAGGTTCGTCATTTTATTTAAAGTATCTTAATATATCTATATAAACTAGTGTAAGCGTTACTGAATGCACATTGCTGATCGCTGACAGAGTTTTGCTGTCTGGAGGTTGGTGGGTGTTATCATGACCCTATTTTTGGAAATTGTCATTTTTTACTGAAGGCGGAGTCAAAAGCGTGCTTCAAGCAGAACAGCTATCCAGTCAGCCCACAAAACTCGAGAGTGTCTCTACAACCAAAGGGATCTACCTTGCGATCGCAATTATCGGAGTATGGACAATAAGTCTACTTTTATCTCTATTTGTAGATATTCCTCAGACCAATATTTTTTTCATAGTAGCTATCATACTTTGGCAGACATTTCTTTATACAGGATTATTTATTACTGCTCACGATGCTATGCATGGAGTTGTATTCCCCACAAATAGCAAAATTAATCATTTTATCGGGTTACTCTGTGTATTACTTTATGGTTCTTTACCCTATAAAAAATTATTAAAAAAGCATTGGATTCATCATCACAGTCCAGCAAGTGAATCAGACCCAGATTTTCATAATGGAAAACACAAAAATTTCTTTGGCTGGTATCTTCATTTCATGAAGGGTTACTGGAGTTGGGGGCAAATGATATCTTTAACGATTATTTACAACTTTGCTCATTTTATACTCCATATACCCAGAGCAAATCTTAATGACTTCTGGGCACTTCCCGCGATTTTGAGTTCGTTGCAATTATTTTATTTCGGTACCTTTTTGCCTCATCAAGAGCCAGAAGATGGTTATAGTGAACCTCATCGCGCTAAAACTATGTCTTGTCCCCCATGGCTATCGTTTATTGCCTGCTATCATTTTGGCTATCATGAAGAGCATCATGAAAATCCTCATGCTCCTTGGTGGCAGTTGCCAAAAATTTATCGAAAATATGGATGAAAGTAGGGAACACTTTAACGGGGAACAGAGAACAGAGAGAAACTAAAAGCCCACACTTTACCGTCAGGTCAGTGTGGGTGGTTTACCAATTGTGTAGAGATCTCCTTGATTCACCCCATTAAGAGTACTGTGTCAATCACGTGGATAACACCATTATCAGCCTCAATATCTGGCGCTATGACTGTTGCATTTTTGACTTCAAATCCCTCAGATGTATCAATTGGGATTTCTGAACCTTCAACAGAGGTCAATTTATTAAGCTGGGCAAGATCAGATGCCTTGAGTTTACCAGGAACAACGTGATACGTTAATATTCTTGCTAGTTGGGGAATATTCTGTGCCAGCGTTTGTACTGTACCTTCCGGTAACTTTTCAAAAGCATCATCAGTTGGTGCAAAAACAGTGAAAGGACCAGGACTTTTGAGTGTTTCTACCAAACCAGCCAGTTGAACTGCTGTCACCAGGGTTTGGAAAGAACCAGCACTAACAGCAATATCCACAATATCTGCCATATGTTTTACCTTTTACCTATAGTTTTGTGACTGAACATCCCGCAGGCGAGCTTCAGGACGTTTAAATCTGTTTAATTGGGCTTCAAAGAAAGCTCTGTTTGCTTTGAGATGTCTGGGGTTAGGATCATCTAAAGGATATAAAAGTGCCGTACGTAAAGCTTGGATCACTGCAGAAGTCACAACATACATTGAGCGTTGGAAACTGATTCCTAGTTGGATCAGCATGTCATCTTTGCCTCGGCAGTGTTGTTGATAGTAATCTATAAGATATTGTGGGAGAAAGTGGAGCATATCCTGCATCAGCAATGTTGGCGGAATGCCAGCTGTACCCACAGGGAACACATCGGCATAGAGAATTCCATAGTGGAAGTCTTTTTGGTCTTCGGGAACTTGCTGAGCCTGAGCATTGTAGGATTTTGTCCCCCGGAAAGGAGCTGTGCGATAGAAAACAGCTTCTACATAAGGTAATGCTGCTTCGTATAGCCACATAAAACCACAAGATTTCGGTATAATTTCGTACACTTCACCCCGAATATGGAGGTGATGGTAAATGGGACGACCTGCTATTGCAAAGATGGCGTTGACAAGAAAGTTCATTGCTTCAGGGACGGTTTTAATGTCTCCGGCGTCATAGCGATCGCTCATTTCAAAGAAAACCGGAGCCATCACTTCCCAGAATAATCCCAAATTCGAGTAGTAAGACAACTGCCGCACTTGTTCAATGAACATTTCCGGAAATAGCTTATAAAGCCCCAACATCACTGGATTACCCTGGAAGTAAGCTTTAATCGCTCTATCGGCATTGGCTTTATATTCATCTGTATCTAGATATGGGTCAAATTTTCCACCCATTCCTCTGTGCCAAAGCATAGCGCGCATGCAAGCTTCTGCAAACTCCATATTGACCCGGTCATGCCACAAGTGGTGAAATAACTTGGGCATTTTGAAGGTTTCACCCTTCTCCATAAATGCTAAAAGTTCAGGATGAGCAGTGGCTTTCCCTCGCCAAATCCGCAAATCTGCATCGTCTCCTGCATAATGGTTATGCAGCTCTAAATATTCTTTTGGTAAAAAGTACTTGAAAAAAGGAAATGGATCTAAAAAGACACGCTCAGCAATATAGAGCAAGTCACGCCAGTAGAAATCCATTGGTACAGCGTAGGCTTTGTAAATACCAATGATCTGCATGAGGTTTTCTGGGGTATCAGGCAGCATAGCCCCGCCTGCTTCTAGGCGATGAATTATTGGCGCAAATTCATGGGTTGATGGAGGCAAGATTGCTTTGGTTACAGTTGCTGTCATGGTTTTTGTTAAAGGATGAGTTGTTAGAAGTTTGTTAACTGTTGACTATTAACTGTTAACAGTCAACAGTCATAGCGTTACTCTGCAATGCTTTTGGATGGGTTGAGAAGAGCTACTTGAGGAGTTACAGCCTTCTCCAGTGGGGGAATTGTGGCAACCATTGCGGTAGTAGTTGGTTCACACCAGCGTACAAGCCAAGTGGGTTGTACTCCTAAAAAGATGATTAGGACAGCTAGGATTAACGCTGGAATTTTTTCAGACCACTCAACTTTGGGATAATACGCTGATTGACTGTCGAGTCTGCCAAAGCAGGTGCGATTTAGCAGGATAACGAAGTAAACTGCGGTAAAACCAGTAGCCACAACACACAACAGTGTGGGTATAGGAAAGATGGAGAAGCTGCCTTGAAAGACGATAAATTCAGCGATAAATCCTGTCATTCCAGGAATACCGGCACTTGCCATACCTCCTAAGATTAATAGGGCACTAGTAAGAGGTAAACCACGTATGGGGTTCATCAAGCCATTGAGTTTATCTATATCACGGGTTCCAACCTTGCTCTCTACAACTCCAACCAAATGGAAGAGGATCGCTAGAATAATGCCGTGGCTGACCATTTGTGCAACTGCACCGACGATTGCTAAGGCAGTACTAGCAGCACAAGCTAGTAATACATAACCCATGTGACCAATAGAACTATATGCCACCATGCGCTTGATATCTTTTTGGGCGATCGCAATCACAGCCCCATAGATTGCGCTGACTGCTCCCCAGATTGCTAAAGTTGGTGCGAGAATACTCCAAGCTTGGGGAAACATTCCCATTCCAAATCTTAGAAGACCATAAGTTCCTAACTTTGCCAGTACTCCACCAAGAAGAATAGCGATGGGGGCTGAAGCTTCGACATAAGCATCTGGCAACCAGGTATGAAAAGGAATTAGGGGAATTTTAATCCCAAAGCCTAGCACAATTCCTACAAGTAAGATGATTTGTAGTACTGTTGGCAGGGTCTGAGTAGGAAGTGCATCGTAATTAAAATTGGTGGAACCAGTCAGCCATACTATGCCAAAAAATGATGCTAGAACTAATGCTCCTGAAATAGCAGTGTAGATTAGAAACTTGGTTGCGGCATAGCCTCGCTTTTCACCACCCCAAATCGAAATCAGCAGATAGAAGGGTATAAGTTCTAGTTCGTAGAACAGGAAGAACAACAGTAAATTCTCTGTTAAAAAGGCTCCAGCAACACCACCGCTCACCAATAAGATGAGAGAGTAAAAAAGTTGCGGGCGTTTCGTCTCTTTGCTACTGCCGTAAATAGCGATCCAGGTAAGGAGACTATTTAACAAAAGCATTAGTATTGAAAGACCATCAACGCCTAATTTGTAACTCAAGCCCAAGGTTTCATTCCAGGGTAAATATTCCTGTAGCTGCATTCCTGGAGTGTTGATATCAAATTTGAGTAGGAGGAAAATATTCCAGAGAAAAACCAGTCCAGCTACATTGAGTGAGACTAATCGAACACGATTTTGTTGTATGGCACTACTAGGAAGAAATCCAATAACAGCAGCACTTAAAATTGGTACCCAGATCAAAACGCTCAGCATATGTTGTTAGATCTTAATGAGATTGGTGAAAAATTCGTGAAGGTTGGGAATGGGGAATCCCCCATTCCCATTTCCTATGCCCCATGCCCTAAAAACATCAAATTCAAAAACTGATTTCCCCAGTATTGCCAAGTTATGGTAGCACCCAACAAGCTGATTCCAAGTAGTACAGTGAATGCATAAAACTGGGTTTGTCCGGAAGTGCTGTACTTCAGACCCTGTCCACTGCCCATGGAGGCTAAGCCGATCATATTAACAATGCCATCGACTACTAAGCGGTCAACCATATCGGCAAGTTTTGAGATGAGGTCAACGCTTAAAACAATGCTGATTCGATACAGCTTTGGAGTGTAAAAGTCATAAGCCAGCAGGTTTTGTAATGCTTTTACAGGGAGGCGAATTGGTTTGGGAATTATATCACCCAAATAAATTAGGCAACTGAGGCTGCAACCGAAAATACTTGACCACATCAGTATAAGTGCAACATCTTGATTAAACTCTGCCCAACTAGGTAGCAGTGATAAACTGTTCAATACCAAAGGTAGATGGATAGCAAAACTCATCAAAACAACCATTGGTAAAGCCATTTGCCAACTCACTTCGGGTGAGCGATCGCTCATTTGCTTGGATTTACCACCGAAGATTAAACAAAACTCTCTAGTCAAGCTAAAAGCTGTCAAAATGTTGACCAGAATCACCACTCCTACCAGCCAAGGCTTTGTTATCCATAGCCCTGAAGCTAATTTCAATAATGCCCAAAAGCTCCCTAAAGGTGGAAAAGCAATTAATCCCAGTGTTCCGATGATGTAGGCTATTCCCGATACTGGGCGGCGTGACCAAAGTCCACCAAGCTGGGTTATATCTTGGGTTATGCTGTTCCACACAATTGCACCAGTGCTCATCACCAAGAGTGCTGAAGAGAGGGCGTGTGTGAGTACCAATAAAAGTGCTGCTTCATTTTGCTGTGTACCTACAGCAATGAATACCAAACCCATGTACGCGCTCACGGAGTAGGATAAGCAGCGTTTGATGTCAATTTGAGCGATCGCAATTAAGGAAGCACCTACTGCTGTCAGTGCACCAATAGCCACAATAGCTGAGGAAACTATAGGTGATAAGCTAAAAACAGGTTCCAGCTTAATCAAAACCCAAGCACCTGTTGCCACAACCACAGAATTTCGCAGAATGGTACTGGGGATTGGTCCTTCCATTGCTTCATCTAGCCAGAGATGCAAAGGGAACTGAGCACACTTACCCATCGGTCCAGCGATTAATAACAGACCTACTAGGGTAGCCATTTGTGGATCTACTTTAGCTGTTTGTGCCCACTGTGCCAGTTCGGAGTAATTCCAGGTTCCTGATAAGGGAAACAGGACAAGTACCCCCATCAACAAGATTAAGTCTCCCACCCGTTTCGTTAAAAATGCATCACGCGCCCCTGTAACAACCAAAGGTTGAGAAAACCACAGACCCACTAACATGTATGTTCCCAAGGTGAGAATTTCCAATATCAGGTAGCTAAAGAACAAGGAGTTGCACAAGGCTAGACTACACATCCCTGCCTCGAATAGTCCAAGTAGGGAATAGAAGCGTGCCCAACCCCAGTCCATTTCCATGTATCCTATTGCATAAATCTGTGCTAGCAGATTTAATCCAGTGACTAGGAGCATGGCAGCAATACTCACCCGTGAGATTTCTAGATCCAAGGTAAGGTTTAACCCGGCAGTACTTAGCCACTTAAAAGACTCGTACTTGGGTGGAGCGTCCCAAGTCAATATCAAGGCTATCAAGCTATGAGTGAAAGCTAAGCAGGTCATTAACAGGTTTACGTATCCTGCTGGTCTTGGTCCAGTGCGACGAATCACTGTTGGTGACCAAGGGAGAGCAGCAAAACCGCCAATGAAGGCATAGCAAGGTATTAACCATATGCTCTGAACGAAGAGCTGGTCCATAAAGATTACCTCTAAAGTTGTCAGCAGAGATTCCAACTATCTAGAACAACCTTGAAATTCCCCCAGGGCGATTCTGGGTCAACTCAGGTCATGTTCATTGCTAGCTATTTGCTTGTGGCTCATGGTGAGCATTTTATTTGTTATGCATTTGATAATAACCTTAATGATGTATAGTTAAAAATAATTAATTCATATCCTTGTTATAGAAATAATCTATAAGTAAAAGGTCTTAAGGAGAATTTAAGGAGAACAAATAGTGAAACGTGTTACCCTTCACCAGTTACAAGTCTTTGAAGCGATCGCCCGCTCGGGTAGTTTTACCCGCGCAGCAGAAGAACTGTTCCTGACTCAACCAACTGTCTCCCAGCAGGTTAAGCAATTGACACAAGCAGTGGGAATGCCTTTGTATGAGTTGATAGGTAAGCGTCTTTATTTAACAGATGCTGGCAAGGAAGTTCTGATAGTGTGCCGGGATATTTCCGAGAGATTATCCCAGATGGAAATGACTTTGGCTGATCTCAAAGGACTCAAGCAAGGAAATTTGCGGTTAGCAGTCACGACAACCGCTAAGTATTTTGTCCCACGTATATTAGGACCGTTTCGTCAGTGTTATCCAGGAATCAAAATTTTCCTCAAAGTTACAAATCGTAAGAATTTAGTGGAGCGCTTAACAGAAAATCTGGATGATCTCTATATTCTGGGACAACCACCAGAAAATTTAGATATTAGCTTATGTCCATTTTTGGATAATCCCTTAGTTGTGATTGCTCCACATAATCATCCTCTTGCTCAAGAAAAGAACATCCCACTGCAGAGGCTTGCAGAAGAACCTTTTATCATGCGTGAATCTGGGTCTGGTACTAGGATGGCAGTAGAAAATTTCCTTGTCAAGCACAAGGCTACTCTCAATGTTGAAATGGAAATTGGCAGTAATGAAGCTATTAAGCAGGCGATCGTCGGGGGCTTGGGAGTATCCATATTATCTCGCTATGTTCTAGCATTGGAAGGGATCAATGGTCCACTCACAATTCTTGATATAGAAGGTTTTCCAATTCCACTTCATTGGTACATTCTCTATCCAGCTACTAAACAGCTGTCGATTGTTGCTCAAACTTTTTTAGAATATCTACTACATGAAGGCAAGGACATGGCAGCTCAAACTGATGCTGCTTTAAAATAGCCCTACAACCTACTCACTTCTGGGTGTCGGTGGGTGGCATGAAAGCAAAAATTCGCGCAGGACTACCAGAACCTCCTTCTATGGATAGCCCTCCTATGACAAGAGTTGCACCCACCGCAGGTAACTGATCTAAACCACCCAAACACTCTAAAATTGTGCCATTGGCAGCATACATCACACGGCTTGCAGCGCACTCTCCATCACTTCCCGGATCTGCACCGTGGGTATCTGTTCCTAGCCCAACAATTTGACGCTGTGATATTAAAAATCCAACAGCCTCTACTCCAAAACCAGGAAAATGCATCACACCCTGAGTATCTTGATTGAAGAAAGCAGTGGGATGATTCCACTTATCCTGCCATCCTGTGAATAAGATCACGATGCTCCCAGAGGGGACTCTACCATTCACTTGTTCCCAAGCTTCCACATCAGCAACAGAAAGCTGATAATCCGGATTTTGAACTGCTTGATCTCGAATATCAATAACCACAGACGGGGCAATCATTTTCTCCACAGGCACAGCATCCGCACTGGTTGCTCCTTTAATAAAGGTATTCGGTGTTGCCCAGTGAGTGCCACTGTGTTCCCCAATAGAGATTTGGTTAATGAAGTAGCCATCTTTTGTATAACTTGCCCATGGTTGAATACTGAAGGAGGGATCGCCAGGCCAAATAGGGATTGTTGAACGTAAAGGCTGGGTTAAATCAACCACATGCCATGTTTGTAAGTTGCTTAGTGATAATTGAAAAGTCATATCCATTGAGTATCAAATGCATCTTGCCCATTACCGTAAATCAAGTCTCCATACTGTTGCCAATGGTCTACTTCTTGAGGAGAGAGTTGGGGCGTGTGCAAAACAGAGAGATTTTCTTCTAATTGCTGTCTAGTTTGTGGAGCGGTAAGTGCCAGATGTACACTAGGGTGATGTAGCACGTAGCGATAACAATCTGCTGCTGTGGGTGGTTTTTGCTGCCAAAGAGGATGACCTACGAGTAAAGATCCCCATCGAGTACAGGTAAACGCTACTACAGGAATATTGCTCTTTTGAGCACTCTTAAGAACATCTTCTTCAGCTTTACGATGTGCCATATTATAGCGGTGCATCAACACTTCACATTGGCTTTCTTCAATCAGTTTTAAGGCGATGGGTCGATTATGAGTGGTGACTCCCACGTAACGCACAAGTCCTTTGTCCTTCCACGATCTAATTTCATCAAGTACTACCTTCACTTGGGTCAGGTCTTCACCAGGGAAAACGTATTCTACAAAAAACACATCTATTCCATCAATATCTAGACCACGGCGCACTTGATCCAAATATTGACGTAAAGAGTGTATATCTCGGTTTTCACTCCCTGTTGCGACTAATACCTGCTCTTGTTGTGTCACTAAGAGGGACTTTAATCCATTCAGAAAGTTTTCAAATTCCAAGTTGTAAAAGAAGAAGTAATTGATTCTGGCATCAAAGGCTACTTCTATGCAATCAGTATTTATCTGTTGATGTCCTGCCAAACCGAGAATGCTAGCTTTTTGTCCCTGTCGTGTTGTTAATTGCATAGAAATCTACCCAACCACATTAGTTTGATTTCCTGTATTTTTATGCACCCCAAGTGACAAAAAAGCCGATGGTTGCGAGGGTCATTAACACAGTTGCCATCCATCCTAAGATTCTTAGACGACGTGAGATCGTAAACTGTTTCATTACTTTAGGATTGCTTGCCATCAGCATCAGGATTACCATCACAGGTGGTGCTACTACCTCATTGACAACAGCAGCCCAAAAAAGTGCTTTAATAGGGTCGATGGGTGCAAAATTGATTCCCAAACCAATCAGTGTTGCTACGGCTAAAATTGCATAAAAACCTCTCGCTTCTAAGGGTTGGCGTTCTAGACCTGTTCGCCATCTCAATGCCTCTCCAATGGAATAAGTAGTGTGAGTATCTCGCTCGTGTGATATATATAGCGAGCAAAATGCTCACACTACAAAATAAATCTGCCAAATCGAGATGCTCCCGAATTTATCGGTATTACAGTTAACAATCAAAGTTAATTAGAGGATCTAACTTAGGGAAGAGTATTAGTATAAATCATAAGTAGTATCTTACTACTTAATATCCACTGTTATATGTGTTGGCTAAAAGTTACTTACTAATATTGAAGTTTGAAGTTCAGCACCCTATTAAGGAATTTTCAACTTACCAACGCAGTAATTGAACTGTATTGCACCATAGCTTGATAATTAATAAAGCTAATGCTAGGAGGGGGCATTTATCAAGAGAAGTAGTTGCATATTTACATTTAGCTAAAACTTGTAATAGCTATGTCAAGCAATATAGATTTATCTCAATTATCAGACAGTAATGACCTTGAAAATGGCAAGTTGTTAACAGCTTTTCAGCGAAAAATATTGCTGCAAAATTTGCAATCCAATTTACAATCAAAATACCGCCGTCGCATTGAAGTCATGTTACTAGCAGATCAGGGTAAATCTCAAACCCAAATCTGTAAAACTTTGGGTTGTTCTTACCATATGGCACGGTACTGGATTGGTGTAGCAAAAGCTGGCTTAGCTCACAAATGGCAGGAGCAACCGATAGGTAGACCGAAGAGTGTAAATGAGCAATATCTTGAGCGCTTGAAAGAATTGGTCAGCCATAGCCCTCGTGAGTATGGCTATCCATTTCAATGTTGGACTGCCCAATGGTTGAGCAAACATTTAGGGAATGAATTTGGTATTGAGATTACTGATCGTCACCTAAACCGTTTACTTAAACAAATGGGGCTGTCTACAAGACAAAGACATGATAGCCCAAAACAAGAACCTGACAAGACCCAAGATTCTAGAATTGCAATTAGCGACCTACAACAATTGCTCAGTGAGCATAGTTTGCAATGGTTGCTCAATTTCATAAACACTAATTAGCTTTAGAGTACTAAATATTACATTCGCAGTATTTCGCTCCAACTTAAATCACTGCGAATAACAGAGGTGCAATACATCAACGCGGGCAATTCTAAAAGTGCGTTTGTCTTACAGACACATTTTTAGAATCGCCTGTTTTCTTGATTGTTGAAGAATCACGTTGGTGCTATTTGCTATTTTGTATATTTCTACAATGCATCATTACCTGTTTAGTACTACTGATACCATTTCATGAAATTCTTGATACAAATTCTCTCCCTTGTCCTCCTTGTCTCTTTTGTTACCAGATGTATCATATATAGTGAATCGGTATGAGTCTTGTTCGTTGTTTAATTGGTATATTGATTCCCTATCCTGCGACAGTTGAGACAGCTAGAACGTACTGAATATGATACTTACAGTAAATAAACCAGACTGATTGTAAGAGCACCATGCCTTGCGCTCCTACGACTATGGTTAAATGACCCGAAAATTGCTGTAAATGCCAGTATGTATATTTTTTTATTCTGATATACATCTAGCTTGCATACATCAATGATAGGCAGTTCTATGTCAGGCAATAGAAATGAAAGATAGTTTAAGAGACAAGTTTACTCGAGGTGCTCCCCTAACATTTTGGTTGGTAGTAGTCGCATATATTCTCTACAAAATAAGATTAGTTCTAGAGATAGTTGCTATTGCCGCACTGTTAGCTTTTGTTTTACAGACTAGTTTGCGCTGGTTGCAGAAGATTGTCAAAATACGCTGGCTAGCAGTACTGATGCTTGTAGGACTGTTAGTAGGATTTGGAACATTTATTGGGCTTGTGCTGCTTCCAAACTTCATAACAGAAACCTGGATTTTGCTTGTTCAATTACCAAATTATCTGAACTCTTTGAGGAACTTTGTTGCCAGTATCCACAATCAATGGAGTTTTCTCCCTGATTTCTCCTTAGCCTTAGATCAGCTTAGGAGTTATATAGGACGCCTACTGACCTCATTTCCTATGTTTATAAGTAGTACATATTGATCATCGAATGGTTAAGTCACCTCTGATTTGACTCTAGTATGAAGCCAGTTGAATTTTGAGTTTGAATCATTAACTACTTTACTCACCCATTATTCCTACTGTAATCGCCTGATTATTAGGTTTAGTTGCAATCTATAACTTAATTCAGATAAACTTTGCCATTTCTCTGAATTCTCAAGACACCTTGATTATTATCAGGAGTGGTTTTTTCATCTAATGACACAGCCAATGTCCCTAACTTATGAGAAGACAGTGGTCTGACTTTTAAGAGACCTCCATCTTGACGCACCATTGTGATGGTGACAGGTGTTGGTAAGTCTTTCAAGACAATTTCTTGTCCACCCAAGAGAGTTCTGGGTTGAGTATACCCTATTGCTTGATAGGAAATCCAGGCGTTAGTGTCGTTTTTCAATCTCACATTCACTTTGCCTGACATTGGTTCAACTGAAGCAATGGCATTTTGTCTATTTGCTGGCAAAGGTGGTTGTAGAACATCAGAGCGCCTCACGGGAGGAACAACTAGATTGAATGATTGACGAGGAAATCTCTCTTGACGAATCAGTCTTTGAGTTGCAGCATTGGGTGGGCATCCCTGTGGAACTAAAACTTGATGATTATGTGGCTCTTCGTAGAAAATGCTAGGGCAAGGATTGACTTTGGAAGTGGGTTGCTGTGCTACAGCTGCTAGAGGAATTGCTGCCACACCAGTTATTAAGCTCCCACAGATAGTTCTCAATAGGGCTGTACGTTTTTTGCTCAAGTGATTGTGTTTTTGCATAAATATTTTGCTCACAAAGCTACTATTTAAGAGATTTTCAATTGTTGGTATGAAAATTTGATGACTTTCAGTATCCACAATTAGCAGTTGCTATAGTACCTTTTCAAGTACAAGAATACTGTTTATAAGTAAGTCGGTGAAATTAAAGCTAACTGTGTGAAGGAATATTAAGCTCTTGTTTTCAACCTATGCCCAACCTTAACAAATAATCGTTTATTCTCAACGACCCACTTAAGTGTAAATTAAGCAAAAATGGTGGAGAACTTGTGCAGAAATTATACACTTTTTCCAAATTGTTACTTTAGAAATAATTTGACTATACCTATTGGCAGAAATGAAAAGTTATTCATAGTTACGTTAATAACTCTTTGTTTCTATCATTGGTTTAGTTTGAATATGCATCAACGATGTTATAATAAATTTAAATTGAAAAATAAAATTCAAATACTAACTTACAAAAATTTGCTAGAGCATTTTTGCTATTCAAGTGATTGAAGATATTAGCAATTCAATATTGAATAATTGTACAAACAGCATTAGAAAGATAGTAAAAAACAACTGTAAGTTAGGAGATAGTAATCAAGAGGAAATCAGAAATGAACAAGCTAATTCCAGTGCTACTGAGTGGTGCTCTAATTTCTGGAGTTGCTGCTTGTAGTGATGTTGCTAAAACAAGTTCTGACGCGCCCAATTCCATCGAGACTAATGGTAAACCGCCTAATTTGGATACAGTTTTAAATAACAAAAGTGATGCGACTAGTGAGATCCGGAGAAATCAAGCCAACTCTGACATTCGCGCACGAGAGCAAAGGTACGACATGTTTGGGCAAGGGAAGGCAAGATCTGATCGCAATTTAGAAAGCGAGGTCCGCAGTAAATTAGAGGTCAATATACCATCCTCTCAGCTAGCAGTTGATGCCAAAAAGGGAGTCGTTAGCGTAGCAGGAATAGTTCAAACTCAAAAACAACTGGATATGATCCAACCTCTAGCAAAGCAGATTAGAGGTGTAAAAAGGGTCATTGTGAAAGCCCGAGTGGGTCCAGACTTACCACCATATAACAAATGAAAAATGAGAAATGTCAAATTAGGTAAGCTTTGGGATATGCTCGAGGTAGTCAAGAGGGATTACCAGAAGAATTAGACCGTAGAGATGTGCAACAGCAGTATGACATAGTGATTCAATTTTTAGACAACAATATTTTGACTAGGCATAAGAAGTGAGAAGTAAACATATGCGAGATTTTTGTAAATCTCAATATTTTCCATAACTCATTCAGGCTGGTAATGTTCTGCTGCTTCTGCTTTTTTTCTTCTTTTTATAGTTTAAATAGTTAGAAACTATACTGCATACAACTGACAGGAGATAGGGTTCCATTATGACTAGAAGCAATAACAATTCTGAAAACGGAGGGCTACTTCAGGGACTTTGTAATGTCTTGGTATTAATTTCTCTTGTAGGGATTGCTCTACTAATGAGAGGTTGTAGCTTTTTTGGTTCCAAAGCAACTATCACCAATACATCTACAATAACTAATAATACAGATAAATTTATTGATAAAACTGTAACGATTAGAAGCATACCTATTCAAAAAATTGGTATGAGTTCCTTCACGGTAAGTGATGCACGATTCTTTGGTGGCAAACCCATTGTCGTTGTGAATGCTTCGGGCGTGCCTTTCAATCTACCTGTTGATCCGAATGTAGAAGTTCAAGTTACTGGTCAGGTGCGCAATTTAGTCATTCCAAAAATTGAGCAAGAGTTTAATCTGAAACTACAGGACAAATCTTATGCAGACTACATTAATAAACCTGCAATTATTGCTCGATACATTCTACTAGAGCCTAAACCTGGTCAAGTAACTCAACACCCCAAACAGTACTATGGACGTAAAGTTGTAGTTCAGGCTAAAGTCTCAAATATTCACAGTCCGATTTTATTAAAGCTGGACAAAGAGCAGTTATTTGGTGGGCAAGACTTGCTTGTTCTATTAAAAGCACCACCTAAAGTGGCGATTCATAAGGGAGAAACACTAGTGGTGTATGGTGAAGTTCGTCCGTTTGAAGTCACTGCAATTCAACAAGACTACCACTTTACCTGGGATGCCAATATGAAAAGGCAGCTGGAAATGGAGTATGGTAACAAACCTGTGTTAGTTGCTAAAACTGTGTACCCTTGGAGATAACGTAGAAAGGAGAGAATCTTGAACTTATGATAGAAGCAATTAGAAAACTAAACTTTTTCTAATGCAATTGTTCAATGACATCTCCACTGCAAAGTTGGTCTTAAAGAAACAGCGTTAAGGGTTTTTTCCAGATGAGTGGAAGTGACCAGATGTAACTAACGAGAGTGGCAGTGGCTTGTGACTGATAGCATCGACGTAACCTGAACTCAGGTAGCGATAGTAATTTGGTTGATTGGCAATGTAGGTTTGGAAGAAGGGAACACTTAAAGCTTGAATATAGCTACGTGCTAAGGCTGGATCTGGACCAATAACGTCTGTGGGAATGGGTACTGCTGAGTTTGGTGATTCTGCAATCGTGGAAAAGTGTGTGCCACCATCAATTAGCACTAAATATTTGTTTGGTGTTGTTAACCAACTAAAGGGTTGAATCTGTTCTAGTAAAGCGGGAGCAATGATATCTGCACTACCAGTTACAATCATGACCGGGATTTTGATTTGGCTAAGACTGGCTTGCCCCATAATACTTCTGTCAACAGGGTCAATAGCAATAACTGCCTTGACTCGTGGATCTCTAAGATTATAAGGGACTTGTGGCAACCGCAGAGCCAAGCATTGAAGTAACTGCGAAATATCGAGTGTGTCCTCTAAAGCTGGGCATGTCTTTTCGAGTTGCGGAAAATTAATCGGTGCTCCTGCCAATGCCAAGGCTGTGTATCCACCATAAGATTGTCCTACAACGCCAATTTGTTGCAAATTCAAACGTCCCATAAATTTTGGGTTAGACTTTGATAGGCGAGTGAGTTCATCCAATAGATACTTAACATCTAATGGTCGATCAATAAATTCTCTAGGGCTAGTTACTTGCTCCGCCGTACCTGACAATAGTGCTTGCAACTTTTGTGCATTACTGCCTGGATGTTGTGGAATAGCAACTACAAAGCCATAAGAAGCAAGGTGACGAGCCAGGTAAGCAAAACTTGTTAAATCAGAGCCCAGTCCGTATGAGATTACAATGACTGCGCAGGGATTTGATGTTTGTGGAAGGTAAATGTCAGCAAGAAAGTTGCGTTTGCGGGATAGGTCATTGAGTTTGATGGTTTGCTTTTGCCAAGTAAAGCGACCCGGTTTTCCCCAATTTGGCATTGAAGGGGCTGTAAGTACAGGAGTTTTGCTTGCCTCAAAGGCTGATTGTTCCTTGATAAGTGCGATCGCCTTTTGAGTTTGATTGACGAGAGTCTCAAACGCCTGGGAAATCTTCAGGGTACGATCTAAATTAATTGAAATCGCATTTGAGGGAAACTTACGTAGTACATTCAGGAGCGTTAAACCTTGTGGATCAGCCGCTGCTAAAATCAACGCTGCTCGAATTGCATAAAATCCTGATAGGTGAGATTGCGTTTGAATAAATTCTCCCAGACGTTTTAACAATCTCTCGCCAATTGGGGTGTAAAGAAACTGCGAAACCTCCACTACATTTAAGGGAATGCGAGTCAGCAAAATCTGCCTTAGCTGCTTAAGTTCCTGAGAATTTGCATATGCAGCTAGTTTATCATCTACTTTGCCAGTCTTAGCATAAGTTTCGAGAGAATGAATTGGGATAGACCGCTCCAAAATGCCGTAGGATACCTCAATACGTTCTGCACCCAAGGCAGGATGGGCAGCTAAAGCAGGCATGAGGCAGGCATTCAAAGTTCCCAACGTTACTTGTAGCCAGATTGATTGCTTACCTACAACAAGAGATAACAAACGCCGCTTGGACATAACAGTTTTTAAGGATAGGCAGTTCATGGCTCTAAAACATTGACATTGATAAGTGGCGTCACATAAAATCCTTGCTGAAGTAAGTGGCTTTGAATTGCCTGGATAATACAATCTTTACCATGTCCGCGTGGTACTTGGATAAGCAGTTGACGCATATCACCCTTTAATTAACTCCACACCACAATATTTAAGAGCCAGCAAAAAACATACTAGCCATCAATGAAACAACAGAGATGATAGAAAATACGCCCTAGCGAACCTTATAAAATTCTGTTGTCTTGTCACAGATGAAATTTTTGGTTGAGTTGACTCGTGGTTTTTGCTACACATCTCAAAACTTAAAAATTGTAGCCAACTCCTAGCACTATTCCTACATCTGTATCACGAAGGAAAGCTGCATTAACACTAGCATTTGCCGTAAATCGAGAACCTAAAGGCACATCTACGCCACCAGTCAGCATTGCACCTACATCAGTGTCATGACTAGTATCAATAGCCACTCCAGCGCCCAAGTAAGGAGATATGGTAAACGTATTTCCACCAAAAGGAGTTTCTGATTGTGGGGCAAAGTCCAAGGTGATGGGAACCAAGACAACAGGATTATCCCCAATCACTGCAGATGGTCGGAGCGAAATGTTACGTGTTAGTCCAAGCTTGCTGATCACAGTAAAATTTCCATCGCTCAAAGCTGAACTACCAGTCAGACCAATATTGCCACCAATCCCGATATAACTTCTACCACCACGAGTAGCTCTACCGACATCAATACCATTTGTACTATTTGCTGTTGATTGCATCTGAGTACTGGTTTGAGTACTGCTTCCTGTTGATTGCATCTGAGTACTGGTTTGAGTGCTGCTAGTGGTTCCAGTGGTTGAACTTACTATGTATTGAGCCCCTGTGAGATTATTCGCAAGTGGTTGCAATTGTCCCTGCCTAACCAAGGCTTGATATATTAGTGCGGCTGCTTCCGCACGAGTTATAGGTACTAGCGGATTGAGTTGCCTCACATTTGGGTAGTTGACAACAAGATTTGCATCTGTCGCTGCCACTACATTATTAACAGCATAGGTTGGAACTGCAAAAGCGTCTGAGTAGTATGTATTGAGACTATTTGATGCGGCACTATTGGCAGCTAAATTCAGACCATTTGTTAAAGCAACCAGCGCTTGTACTTTGGTAATTTCCTGATTTGGCAGAAACAAATCACCAGGGTAGCCAGTCATAAATCCAGTTTCGTATGCTTCTTTAATTGCAGACGCTCCCCAGTAGTTAGGTGAAACATCTCTAAATCCACTTGAACTTAACTGTCGAACTGGGCTTTTGCTAAAAGCTTTTTGGATCATGGCTGCAAATTCAGCACGATCCACAGGTTCCTGTGGTCGAAAAGTTCCATCAGGAAAACCACTAATCACGTTTCTTGCAGCTAGAGCTTGAATAAATGGACGTGCCCAGTAATCCACTCCAACATCAGAAAAGCTAGTTGTTGTAGATGGATATGGAGAACCTGCTGGATTTGTAATGGTTGGAGCAGCAGTTTGAGATAAAGCTGGAGTGGAAATGACTATGGGAGTCATTGCACCAGCTGCAATTCCTAGAGATAGTAAGACGGTACTAGCTGAAGACTGCCGACGAAAAAAACTATTCACGGGAAATATCCTCTCTAATTACTTTTGCCTTGACCACAGTAATGATTTACTCTTTTCTAACTAGTAAGATAAAGAGCGTAAACCTACTAATTCAGAATGCAAGTAAAATCAAAATTTTAACTTATCAACTTCAGTTGATTTATAGAGTGGAGTAGTTATAGTTCGAAGATAAATCTAAAAAGTGGAGAACTCGTTGAAAAATAAACCAGATTTCTGAAATTACTACTTAAAAGATAGACTGTTAGTAATAAAGTTTTGAGATTATTGCTGTCTTCACCCCAATTTTTATGCCTACAATTTCTCCCCTCGGTATAATGTCATTGAATATGGGAGCATCTTGATTTGGCAGATTTATTTTGTAGTGAGAGTATCGGCTCTTCAGTTCTTTTTATGGAGTCGAATAATAAATAAAATCTAATCAGAGCCTATATGCCTTGCTATGACTGGATTCTAAATTTTTGAGCCTTT
>Ga0070738_10003921_pt1 | contig 18681 bp, 19 predicted proteins | sample Coa_R2_2_FD_66446 | JGI IMG/M metagenome (GOLD analysis project Ga0070738, IMG submission 66446) | Surface soil microbial communities from Centralia Pennsylvania, which are recovering from an underground coalmine fire - Coalmine... | ecosystem: Environmental > Terrestrial > Soil > Unclassified ... | reverse complement strand
GCAGTTGCAACTGGAAATGGCGGTAATATTACGATCAATACTCCTAACGGTTTCGTTGTGGCAGCACCTAATGAAAATAACGATATTACTGCCAATGCATTCAATGGTGCTGGTGGTGTAATTAAAATCAACGCGCTTGGTATTTATAACTTTAATCAACGTAGTCTAGCAGACTTAGAGACATTACTAGGAACTACAGATCCTAGTAAACTAGACCCGCAAAAGCTACCAACAAACGATATTACAGCAATATCTCTGACGAATCCTACTTTAAGCGGTCAAGTTAATATTATTACACCTGATATTGACCCAACTCGTGGTTTAGCTACCCTACCCACAGTCACTAAACAAGCCTCCAAGCCAATTTCCTCAAGCTGTGCCGCTTTTAATGAAGCCAATGGTGGCAGTAGCTTTACCATTACTGGGAGCGGTGGTTTGCCCCCTAGTCCCAACGAACCCCTCACAGGTGACGCACTTTGGACAGATGCTCGCCTAAGTGTTACTACAGCACAACAACATCATCACAAAACACATGCTGCTAAAGCCAAACCACAACCGGTTGCAATTATCCCCGCAACTGGTTGGGCGTTCAACGATAAAGGCGAAGTAACGCTGATTTCCACTGCGACCAACGCCACCTCTGCAAATACTCCTACTAGTTGCCCAGTAAGGTGAAAAAGCCGATTGCATGATTGCACTGCTCAAAGAGTGCGATCGCCTTCATGACTAATTGGCTCCCACTCCTCCTTCTAGGTGCAAGGCTGCTAAGGCACTTGCCAAGAAATAAAATCCCAGCCGAGGGATAAACCTATAAAAATGGGGCAGGCTTTATACAACAACTAGTTAGTGAGAACATCAAAGGAATAAACCAAGAAGCCTGCCCCATTTTTCATGGCAGATGCGACGCCTTCGCTTGTTAATTCATAAATCCAGACAGATATCCGTTCTAATAAGGCGCTTGATTTTATTTTGATGGATCTCCCTAATACCGTGAGTACCCTTCAATCCCAATCCCATTTGAACTTTTCAAATCGCTTTGGATTTTGGGCAGTATACTTAACTGTGTTTTGAATATTTCTATGGCCCAACCAGTCCTGAATGTCTGCAGTTGGCACTCCCTGGTTAGCAAGATAATACCCGCAGCTGTGCCGCAGCATGTGAGGATGTGCTTTAATTCTTAGCCCCGCGTCTGCCGCGGCTCTTTCAATTATTTTGCTGATGCCATCTGGTGTAATATGCTCACCCCTCTCATTGGGAAATACAAAATAACTTTTAGGGTACAATTCCCTGACCTTAATTAATGCTTCCACCTCGTCGGGTTGCAGCTGGTGCGTGCCGTCGTTACTATTTTTAGCACGGCTGATGCTAATCTCCGCCTCTTCTAGCATAATTGCATCCCATTTTAGCTCAGCAGCTTCAGACGCTCTTAGCCCGTGACGAAACATCAATAATATCAAACAGCGATCGCGTTCCTTGTGCCGACCTCTATTTCCCGCGGCTGATATAAGCTGGTAGACCTCTTTTGTAGTAAGATATTCACGGCTTCTATAGGCTTTATTTTTTCTGCGGGTGAGCATGGAGGTTTTCGACAACCAAAAAAGAACTGTCCTAAAAATAGTTGTAATTCTGACAGTTGAAAACCGTAGAAAGCCGATTATTTCGTTGCACAAGTTTCTGATTAACTTCTGCTTATACAGCTCGCCAGCTGTCTTTCACGCAAAAACCCCTTTTCAGCTTTTATTCATAAGTCTGGTTAATGATGGTCGTGATTGAGCAATCGCGGCGTTGTCAATGCTGTCTCCACTGGGGAAAGACAGCAGTCAATACGAGAGTACAGACAAGGATATAGATCGGGAAATTGTTCAAAGCTAGTAACGGGAATTTCTGATGATGAAGCAGTTTCAATCTTGCTAGCTAAAGTTTTTTTTTCAAAACTGGTATCGACTCAATTGAAAGGTTTTCTAGTAGAATAGCAAGCATACCTTCATCAAAAGCTCGTTGAAACACATCTTGATTGCCTGAATTTTTGTAACCTAATCCATCATAAAATCCTTTAGCAAACTCAATTGCTGCCCTGTCTTGTATTAGGCTATTCATGCCAATTACATAATTAATATATTGGCTAATTGCCTCAGCTGGTTTTTCTGAATAACAAGTGTTAAGTAGTACACATTTAACGTAATCAGCGTGCAACTTAAACAGATATGCTAAACCTTCCGGTGCAACTGGCTTATTGTTTTCCCCATCATCTTCTAAGAGCAAGCTACCATCTTTTTCACAATGTCCACATAAATGAACGATTTGAGGTTGTTCTTCCGCGATGGCTCTGCGAATATCTTTTGGATGTATAGCGGTTCTAACTTTAATTTCAAATAAATCTCGATTGGAGGCTCGTCGTATAGCTTCTTCAATTTCTCGAATCTCTTTATCTAAGCGCAGACCGTGGGGAATAGCTGCTAAAATTAAAATTGTTATGAGCACAGAGTTGCTAGTTACCAAGGCTTCAGCAGCATTAACAGCCCTATTATTCATATTTTTAATTACCTTTGCGTTCTTCCCTAATACCAAGTTTTCAGCAGAAATGTTACCACCAAACATTAAGATTCCTTCATTCCCAGTACCGATATTCATAAAAACTCCTTATTTGGTTTTCAAGTTAGAAAATTATTGAAATTGACTAAGAAAGGCCGAAGGGAAGAATTTCTTTTGATGTGCTCTATACCATAAGGATCACAAGCCCCTAAATTTATTTATGAAAAAACAAGAAAATATGTATTTTGAGATGCAAAGTGCTCTTAAATACTGCATCCTTGCTTGCTAAATCCCTTAAATTTATTTATAGGGATTCCTTCTACTCTCTAACTTGAAAGTGGGGAGTGGGGAAAATACCACTTTCATGGCAAGGCTCGTGAAACTTGTTTCATTGGGACTGCCTTCTTAACATTTTTTCCTCTGACTGAAAGCTCTCATTAAATACTGCTTTTGCTTTCTCTCCTACTGATAAATTCGTAGCATTTATCGAGCCACCAGAAACTATTAAGCCATGATTTAATAATGCTGATTTTGTTTCTTTGAAGTCTGAGGTATCAATTTTTTTGCTATCCAAAAATTTTAATAAACCGTCTATAATTCTGCGTTCAATAACTCTCATATACATTTCTTGATCAAGTTTCTGAAAATATCGATGATACTGATTGTTAAAACTTATCCTCTCACGTAAGCTGGTAGTTGCTCCGTAGTTAAAAGCAGGATTAGATTTAATCTCCTTTTGTTTCTCCTTTCTCTGTGATTCATTTGCTTGAGAATTACTCCATTCTTGAAAAGGAGATATTAGTGAAGCTATGCCAAAGTAAATCGTTGTCAATGCAGTTTTTAAAGCGATTTTTCGGATATCCTCAGAAGATGGTTTTGATTTTATAGTATCAAACTGACGGTAATATTGAGATAAAGGTGTGAGTAAGTAATAATTTGCATCTACGAATAAACTATGTTGAATTTTTGTAAATCTGAGAAAGATCGAAAAAACAAGTTCACCCTTCCAGTGCTTAACTTGTATACACCTATAATGTCGAATGATATGGTTATTTTTATCAATTAAAGATTTAACAAAAGCATTATCTACCCTAGTAATTGGTCGCATAAATGGGTCGGGAAGAAATTCTTTACGATCTCGAATTTCTTGACCACTGACATATAATTTATCTTCAATACTCAACCCACTCAATTCAAGTTCATTGATTTTCTCACTAATATAATCGTATAATTCACTAACTTGAAATGGAAGAGGTTTCATAACACTTCCCATCTCTTCCTTGCCTTTACTAATATCTATAGCAAATGACCATCCATTAATGTAAATACCAGAGCCAACAAAGGGTGAAAATCCTCCGTATATAATGACGTTCGCATCCTGTGTATTGGCTATTGCTTCAAGGGCTTTTTCTATCCCTGAATTTATCTGCGAATTTAGAAAATCAGGATTAAAATTCCCCTTTAAAAGATGTTTACCCACTATATCATAAAGACTTGTACGCTCATGCAAAAATACGATTCTCCATGCAATCATATAAAGAATTGAGATAGTAATGAAACAATGCAATGGGGAAATAAACTGAAAAAAACCGTATAAAAATGTCGCAACTAGCAAGAAAAATAAAATCCATAAACGACTATCTCGGTCTTGTCTCCTCTTCTTAGCTAAAAGACAACTCTTGAGAACAGTGGGAAGATCAATTCCGTGAGAAAGACCTATAACTATATAATCTTCCTCAAAAAACTCTTTAATAAGTTGGTCACAGAAGTTTTCATCAATTTGAACGGCTGCACACAAATAACGTGTGGGTTCTGTTCTTCTTTGTTCCATATTTCTTGATTTTTCAGTAGATAGATAAATTAATTAGTCATTTTTACTAGATTCAATAACTTATATAGATGCAAGCAAAAGCTACTTATGCAGTAAGTTTACAGAATACAGAATATAGCAAGAGCTAAAAAATTAAATGTGGTTAAACTACTGCTACACATAGAAGGTAGTGATAATAGCTGTTATCAATACCTTAGGGAGATCCAAAAAATAAAATGTCCAACCGTACTCGTTAATCGGTGTGCAGACACGTTGATAGTGTAGGGGCCCAGCCTTCCAGGCTGGGCGACGGTTGGACATTTTATTACTGGTAAGTGCCTTAGTTCCCCACACTTGGAAGAGCGGTTGGCCCATTGGGCCAGTGCCTGCATGCAATCGCCTATCTTTTTGCTATAATTTCCAGAAGAAATAAAAGCCCCGCAAAATGCTTAATGCAGGGCTTTTGAATTGTGACCAAACTACTTGAGTAAGAAATCTTACTTGAAATCACTTATAGGGGATTTCTCTAAGGTTTTGTTGCCAATTTGGCAGGAATTAAGTTTTTTTTAACTACCAAAGCTTCGCTCCTTCATTAAAGCTTTTGGTGGTAGGACAAGATCGCCTAACCCATACCTTCCCAAGTAACCATTTTTCTGTAAATGTCTAGGTGGGTGTCCACCGAGATAAGCTTCAATATGCATGATGCATGCGTATGCAAAATGACGAAACTCCAAAAATTCACCTATTCGACTTTCCGTTTTTCCGCTTTCCGCTGTAGTAGCCACTCACCTAGAAGCTCTTCGAGCAGATCACTGACAGGACGCGGCGTCCGCCTCCTCAACTGTTTTCTTTCTTCTGCTAAAGCATCTTGCACTTCCAGCAGCATATCCAAGGGAATATAGGCGGATACCTGAGTATAGTTCGGATTGCTACGGCGGCCGCGAGGGCGTCCTGGCCCACGTTTTTCCTCTTCGGCGAGCACATCCGTTTTAGGAAGCGGCGTCTGTTTTGCCTTCTGCTCGACCATCGCTGGCTCTTGGTGATCAGCAGAAATACCCTGCCCTTGTTCTTCCACAACAACGGGAGGTATGACAGGGTTAGCGTCTGTAATTTCTGTGTCTGGGGTTAGTTCCTCCGGTTCCTCCATCCGCTGTTCGCGCAGGGTGCGAAGACCAGCGAAGCGGCCACCCGTTTTCTTTTCCTGTGCCATTATGCGAGTATCTCCTTTCCAAGCTCCTCATACCCAGCCCAGGCAGCCTCCGCTCTGGGGTCGGGGTAATCTCTAACGATGACGCCTTCGAGTGGCGCTCTTTCAAAGGCAACCAGTCGTTTAATCTCTGCCTGAAAAACCGGAATATTTTCAGCCTGCAGCATTTCCCTCGCCTCTTTTCCCGCCTGGCTCGGCGCTGGTGGAATAATCGTCAGCAAGACTTTGAAATTGGCATTCATTTGTTGCAGGACATCGACCGTTCGCAGGAGGGCATCCAGATCCAAGCCTTTAGGCGTGGTGGGCAGAATCAGCAACTCGCAGGAGTCGGCAAGTTCTTGTAGGTCTTCTTTGGTGGGCCGGGCCTGGGTATCAATGACGATATGTTCAAATTGACGGATGTATTTAGCCATTTGAACATCACTAACGACTTTGAAAGGAAGTTTACCCGGCTTTGCCCAGGTCATTGCCGAACGGTTTTGATCGCCATCAACAAGCAGCGTTTCCTTGTTCTGGTGAAGATATGCCGCCAGATGAACCGCCGTAGTTGTCTTCCCTACCCCGCCTTTAAAGCTTGCAACGGTGATAATCACTATCTGCTCCTTGTACACCCATCAGGGTTTTTGACGTTTTAGCCTTTTATAGTACCGCAATAGCAGAATTATACTATTCCAGAAATGTGATGTTCCACACAACCAGATTTTCAGATTTACGAGTTTTTGATATTTTGCGTATGCAAAAATATGAAACACTAAAAACTCAAAGACCTGAAATAGCACTCTAGCAAAATGTTGAAACAGTGAAACGTCAGATAGGAGAAAGTGTATTCCATTAGCAGCCTACGAGACAACTGTTCTTGCAGACGTTGCAATCGAGGAGTGACATTTTGCGTATGCAGAATATCAAAAATGCAAAACACCAATATGCTGATGCAGCAAAATTTTGATTTTTCTTTTTCCAGAACGAATCGCACTTGCAGCTATCTCGGCTCAACGCTAGAAAGGGTTTCTGGCTCGTCTGTTGTCTAAGTTTTGATTAATGCCTGGGCGTTTCTAATTCAAAAGGGACGAAATTTCGATACTTTAAGGGGTCTAGTCCACGAAATGCGTGTTTCGTGTATTCAACTATAGGTAGAAAAAAATGAAGATAAACGGCAACGGTCAAGGCAAGATTTTAACTCAGGAGGAATTGCAGCGATTATTCACCGAGGGGTTGTTAACACCACGGGTAAAACGCTGTTCGCCATTTGCCTTTTTACTGGTTGTCGTGTTAGTGAAGCCCTAGCACTCCAGACAACTGACGTCAGGGGTGGAACCATCACTTTTAGAAAGTCTACCACCAAAGGGAAACTCAAAACTCGTGTTGTAGACATTCAGCCAGCGCTTGCGGCATTTTTATCTGAATACCAACCAAAGGCTGGTCCGCTGTTTCCAGGTCGGAGAGGGATAAGCGAGCGCCTTACCCGATATGCAGCAGATAAAATTTTGCAGCAGGCGTGCGATCGCATTGGATTGGTCGGTGTCAGTACCCACTCGTTTAGACGCACAGCACTAACCATAATGTCTAGTGCTGGTGTTCCCTTGCGCCATATCCAAGAAATCAGCGGTCACAATGACTTGGGGACATTGCAGCGATATTTGGAAGTAACACCAGAGCAACGTAAAAAAGCTGTTTCTGTAATTAACTTTTGATTTCTTCAAGGATGAATCACCCCAACAACCGAAAACACCCGCCTTCTAGCTCATTCTGAAAGGGGTGTTTTTGGTTCGGCATTAATTGGCTGATATCAAAGCTGATAGCAAGATGACTAAGTCAAAGTGGCAAGCCTTGGACTGACGACCACTCTTTCAATGGATGGTAAATTTAATTTTTATAATAGTTGCAAATACCCTGAAACAACTGTTCAGCTATAGTGCCAGCAATAGGCATTTTTAGGACTTTCCATTCATCGTTGCCACTTACCTTTCTAGTAGAACCATCCTCTTTTAAGTATGTGGTTTGAAGATCACGCCATTTCTTGTCATTACAAGAGAATTCTCTGACGGCAAAGTACCCTATTAAACCATCATCTGGCTGCTGATAGATCACAAATAAAGATGATTGAGCATTTGTTTTGTTATGTATGATTGAATCACGATCTACAAAAAACCTTGCTCCTCCTGATTGTGCAGCAGACGAAGACATCAAAACCCAATCGTTGGCTTGTGCTACGAATGGAAAGGAAACAATACTAGTGGCAGACAATATTGCTGCTAATGCTTGACCAAATCTCGAACAAAAATTCATTGTTAAAATTCCCCTAATTAATTTGGATTACAAGCATTCTTAGAATTATTCAGCGAGCGCAGCATTTCCCCGACAGATTGCCAAGCTTTAATTGTCTTATCTCCTATTGGAATCGTTTGAGTATTTCCGGTTAGGGATGTAGTGCGGATATAGACTTTAATGGGTTCAGAAGTACTTAATGCTTCCCTAAGTTCTGGACTAATCAAAAACACGTCTTCGCCCTTTTTTTGTAAATCGAAAACTTGTCGATTTACCTTAACCGAGAGTGCCTGAGAGTCAACAGATTCATTTTTACCATTAACAATGACATATTGCTTGGCTTTGATACCTTCTTGTGACCAGACACTAATTACACCCCTCTCTGCCACTTTGCCGTTTACGAATCCCTTGTTGTAGTCATGATCAAACACAACAATGAGTTCTTTCTCAGTAAATTTATCACGAGCAATTACAGGAGTTGACCAGCGAATCTGTCGCCATTTAGTACTCTCAGTATCAAAAATAGGCAGTGAGGGGAAAAGGTTGGAGTATTTTACGGAGTTAGATGTACTACTTACATTTAAGCATGATGTATTTTTCGTGTTAACAGAATCGCCAATGGCAATGTTCATGCTACCCGTAACTATGGCTAGAGCAACAATCGTTGTCAAAAAACCTGCTTTTATCATTTACCCGTATTAATTAACACTTATAGAAGTATATTTCATCAAGCAACGATAAGTGTAAAGTGATACTAAAGAAAAATGAAGAGGAGATTCAACAGGCAATCGCACAGAGGGGAGTAATTGCAATTGCACCAGAGGTAAACATATTCATGTCGCTGTCAATTAAGCGATTGCTTATTGATTGGTGACGACTAGCAAAGGGGAGTTATTGCAATTGGGTTATTGCATTTGCAATTAGCAGTACGTTTGGCACTACCAGATTCCCCGAGGCGGGAAAGTGGTTTTTGAAGAAAGGCAATTGGAATGCGATCACTCCTCCTGTATCAGTAAGCAGATGATAGACCTTTGCAATTTCGATTGGGAGAGCGACCACTTTACCCTCTCCCAGATCAACGAACTACCTGACCTACCCTCCGAGTTACCACACGATGCGGATTCAATTGCTTGGATACTAGAGCCTGGAGACAAAGATCAATTTACACTGAAATACTGTGCTCCATTTCTGCTTTCGATATAATTCAACAAAGAAACCAACCAAGTCGTTGTGAATGAGTTAGATGAATTTTATGACGGCGATAGTTCATATTTAGGATGGATAACCGTTAATAGTTATTTTGCAGAATAGTGCGATTGCAGTTGACCTTGCTATTATTCCTTGGTCAACCGCTTTAAAGATTATCTCGAACCGCATTTTCGTCGCTACCAATCTTACTTTCGTAGCTTACAAGATACTTGTACTCTAGACCTTGGCGCACAGAAAATTTTATCTTTTCATTCGGCAAATCCCACACATAAGAAATCATACCTGCGTCTTTTAAAACGTCGTCTACTTGAGGTTGTCCATATTTTTGAGAAAAGCCTTTGATTACAGATTTCTCGTCTACATCTTTTGAAAACAAATGAACAAGAGAAAGCTTATTTTTCAGAAAGAGATAGCAAGTAGTAAACCTCATGCTTCCGACAGTCCAATCGGATGTATATTTGGTTTCGTAAGGACTAACCGACACCTGTGAATCTCTAACCGGACAATTACTATCCCCCTTTACTAGATGAATCGGAGATTTCTTTTCCAATTCCGCTGGGGTCATTCCCCACTTTGTAAATTGCCAATCCGCTTTAGCTGGCGTGGTTACAAGAAGAATAGAGGCGATCACTAGTAAAGATTGCTTAATGTTACGCATATGGCTTCATGTTTTTGCTGTATGTACAAATTAATACATTTTTGTGACGAATATTCTGTAAATTCATCAAAGGTTTACTTGCTGGACAAGGGGTCTTTATAAAAAGCAACGAGGTGAAGGCATTGCAATAACCCTGTGCTTCCGAAGCAAAAAACCCGATCTAATTGATCGGGGTTCCGCATTTGTAATTGCAATTGACTGATCAATTACCGCCGCTGCGTCTATTACCGCTTATAGGTACTTCTAAAGGGATGGCTTATACCCTATTATTTTATACATCCCTTTCTTCAAAATTATTTTTTCATTCGGAAATTGAAAACTCTCTGGGTGAAATCGAAAAAAGATGGCTTTTTTATCTGATGGAATCCTGCGTATTTTTGAAATTGCACTAAAGTAATCCTCTTGCGCCTGAAAGAATTCTTCAAAAAGCGCTTCTGTATCCACAAACTGCCTAATATAGGTGATTATATTTGAATCTAAGCAAGAGTTAAGTTGCTCAGACTGTTTAAGCGGCGTAGCCTGATTTTAATTACTTTTTCTATTGTAATCTTTTTCTATCCATCCGTCTTCGCTATAGTCAGTGTACTTCCCTACATACCCAATTGTAAGAAAAACTAGATGATTAAACAAAACAGTGACTTGATTAGATAACTTGTGATACGTCTCAAATTTTTCAGTATCCAAAACATATCCATGAGCAGCACTATTACGAACATTTTTCCAAGCTTCTACCAATTTTTTATCTAATAAACCTTTCTCTATCAAATTTCTCAATCGATCCATAGCACTTACAGAACTTACAGACTTTATCTGACCTAGAAAACCTGTTAATCTTTTTCTCAAACTATTATCAAGATTCAATGGTCCAATTACACTTTGAATAAGTGAGATTTGTGATTGGAGGTTGTTAGACTCATCATCTGACTCATCATCTAAAGAGGCTTGTTTCTCTGATACTTTTTTCAAAGGTTCTATTGTTAGCAAACTCTCTACAGCAACAGAAAGCGTCAACATCTCAGATTCTAAGCATACTGTTCTCGCTTCGATAATACGCGCAATCCACCCTGAGATAGGATGCAAAACTCTTTCAGAGTATTGGAGGATATATTGTAAATAATTCTCATAAAGCTTCCAAATATCTTCCGTGATGTCTAGTTGTTCAAAACGTATTGGAGGTAGTAATTTTGTCTTATTGTTTTTATTTAATAAAGGTCGAATACGTATAGTTCTTTGAGTGCTTTGATTAAGTTCAAGCGTAGACCATGTTATTAAATCACCAAGTACAAACTGTAAAGCCTCACAAATTCTAGTTTCTAAAAAGGCTGGTAGCTCCTCACAATCAGAATTTACTTTGAGAATTGTAAAATCATCTTGATGCTTGATTAAAAATTCGTAGCCACAAGCCCAAAAATGTGTAGTAGATACAAAACGAAAACATTCTGATTCTTCTTCTATTTTTGTTAAAATATTATGAGGAATGTTGATGTGTCCACATAACTGTAGACACATGGAAGCCTTTTCGTTAGATAACAGTTGAATAGTGTAAGAGATTTCATTTAGTTGGGCTACTAATGTTACTAGATTGTTTTTAAACCTTCTCTCGCTTATTAAAACTCTTGTACTTGCCCATTCTCTACCTTGAAAATCAATAGCAGATAGACAAAAATATTGAGATTCTGGTACTATCTTTCCTATTCCTGCACTTTTGTCGCTTATTACTGTTACACTTCCTTGTTTCTCACCAAGTTCTTCAATATGTTCAAGCAATGATTCCCAACTATTCTCCTTAAAACAAGATAATTCTAGTTCTAACTGTCCTTCAGAAGTTCGAATAATTGAGCCTGAGCCTTGATATATTTTTTGTGAATTTATTAATTCTTTTCTCAGACTTATTTGAGGACAGTTAATGTGCAGAGATGTATCAAAAAATTCAGACAATTTTTGAGAAAGCATAGAGAATTCAAGTAGTACTACAGTATGTAATGTACTCTAGTATTTTTCCACTGGCAACTGCGTTTACCTTGAGGACAATAGACTGCTTTAAGCCATCCATTCCCCGAAATAGCAGAAACGTGGAACGAGTCGGGAAACAAACTCCACTCTGAATGATGAATTTAGGAGAAACGTTTCTCCTAACCCAAAAATCCTTGTGCTCTAATGGTTTGAGTTACCCGTTTTACGTTATAGCAGGAACGTGGAATACTCAAAAATGATGATTGAACAACGATGAATCACATTATGAACCAAAAACACCCGCCTTCTGGGTCATCCTAAAGGGGGTGTTTTTTTGACATAAAAATCTCATCCTCCTTTCTTTTTGAATTCTACTGGTGTCATAATCTACTTAAATTCATGATTAGGATTGACAAATATTCATTGTCTTATTGGTAAAATTCTTGCCCTAGATTGGGCTTTGTCTACGGTAACTAAAGCACCCTGCATTAGTTCTTCTTCAAACTGGCGTAAAGCAGAAATTACAAGATTTTCAATACTGTTCGGTAAAATATCTTGAGTTCGTACTTGAATGACACTGGGTGTTTCTACTCCCGTTGCTGCTAATAGAGAACCAAAATCTAAATCGTGAGTCAAGACAATGTATCCTTTGGCTCTTGCCCACTCCATAATTACCCTGTCTTTTTCACGGGGGTCACCGACACTAGACCAGTGAACAGCTTCAATATCGTATTTCTCGAAAACCTTTACCCAATCTGGGGACAGGTTCATGTCAATCAATATTTTCATCAGGACACTGCGGTGGACGGGTTTCCCGGCATAAAGCAAGTGTCCGGTGCTGTCAAAAGAGGGACTTCAATTTCTTCTGCTCGCCAAGCAGCATAGGCAAGCGCTTCATATATATCTGCTTGTTCTAAGTAGGGATATGCGGCGAGGATGTCATTGAAGGTATGTCCTGATGCCATTAAACCAACGATTGTACCAACGGTAACGCGCATCCCCCGAATGCAAGGTTTACCACCCATTACTTCTGGATTGCGGGTAATTCTGGTGAGGTTTTGCATAGCTATTTTTCCTTTTTTTCATGCTACCTAAAGGCGGACACCCTTATCCAGTTTTACTTACTGAGCCGCTCAAAGTAAGCGTTCCGACCGTATTTGTCCGAATAACGAGAAATTAATACTTTGAGCCACCTGTTCCACGAAAATACTCATCTGTGTAGGACAAGCCTAGAACGCCCTCAGATCGTGGGTCAAACAGTGTTTCATTCTTCATCACCAAGATCGCACTCTTAGCCTACATATACTTCGCGCACGCATTACTCTTAGCAGGACACCAATCGGCGGCAGTTGCTCAGATTTAGTCACCAACAAGAACAATCGTTTGTTGTAATTATCACTACCAATCATTTCCAGATAGCACTGTAACTGTTGTGGTGTTGCTTTTTGAATCGCTTGATAGTGTCTCAACGCTTGTTGACCATCTATTTCATTGACCACATCATAAATATTAGGAGTATAAACACAATAAACAATAAACTTATAACTAGTCATCACCAGGTTCGTGTGATGAATGAATTTGTAGCTGTAACTTATCTGCATTTTACTCCCGTATTGGTTAGCTGACAGCCCTCCCTTGCAAGGCAGAAGGCAGGAGGCAGAAGGTGGAAGGTGGATGTGACGGTTTATACGAGAATGGAATGCCTTTTGTTGCCTGCCCTGTCTTGCCCATAAAGGGTCCAAGCCCACGGATTCATCCGTAACAAAAAATAAAATCTGTTGCGAGACGCGCAGCGCGAGCGTCCTGGGCGTCCGATTTTGAATCCCACGTTTTCAAGCGTGGGAACATAGCTGCCTTCTGCCCTTGTACTTCTGCCTTCTCAAAAACTCAAGCACAAAATCTTAGTCAGGCTAGAATCCAAAAATTGCTCACAACCTCGCGAAACGAACGAAAGACTTGTGTATTTTTATCTGGAGATAGGTTTTTTTGTATACTATGGTCTTTTAAGAATTAGTTCAATCTATCACTCGATTGACTTTATGTAATTTTTTCTTGTATATAAAATCACAGAATATTTGAAAATTTTTCAGTTTTATAACTGGTTTTGACTGTTTATTGTCTATCCCTCTTTTAAGGGGCAAAAGGCTACTTGGTACACTACATCCTAAGAACGTTGATTGCGCCGCTAGAACGCCTGATTCTCGTCAGTAAGCGCAGAACCCTATTTAGCTAATTTGGAACTTTATTTAGGAAGATGGCACTTAGTGACACCGACCCTAACATTACCCCGCATCGCTTTTATAAGCTATGGCGGTCGTTATAGATAATTTTTCCTCCACCTTTTGATGCGTTCTTCAGCTGCCAGTGATACACACTCTTGAATCGCTTGGATGTAAACCTTTGCCGCTTCTGCGTGTGCCTCTACCGCCAAACTGTATACTTCTGTGGAGTTTTGCCCCTCTGTCAGTGATTGGGCATAAAAGAGTGATTCTTGGGCGTACTGCTGTATAATATGACCACATGCTTCAAGACGATGACCGTGTTGCCGTGCCGCTTGGTCGTCGTGCTTTTGTAAGCGCTGTCCAAAACCTACTACTAATGCCCCATGCTTGATCGTTAGTAATGCGTGTTGAACAGCTAACTGTGCGTTATGGTCAGAGACTTTGTGCATAGCGTTCTTCTTCCTGGGTTAGCTACCAAGGTAGTTTCAAATCCTTCAGTTCAAACCGGCAATAGGTATTATCTGAGGATTAAATTTGTTTAAGGCAAAGATAGAATGATACGGTTGCGGCGTCCCTTGTAGCATCCGTGCAAGAATTTACGCGCTTGCCCAAAAAACAGACACAGCAAGCCTTTTAACAACCGTTAAACATTGCCTAGTTTATATTCTTTTAGGTAACGTCAAAAAACCTTTTAACGAAATAATCAGGGTTTGAGCTTATTTAAAAGGTACTAGCCAGGTTCTGTTTTAGCATCCTTGCAAGAATAACTTGGACAAACCTTTTTTGGGATATCTGTCTGTTGCACACGTTGAATCGTTCGGCGACGAAGGTTTGTCCAAGTTATTTAGACATAACCCCTTAGGCAAAGTTTTTCCAGCGCGTAAGTTTCAGTACGATTGCTACCACAACCCCGTAACCCAAGTTGCTAGTAATAACTCAGATTGCTAGTTATTGATTTAGGTGCTCGCAAAGAGTCGAAAAACTATTAAGGAGCGAAATGCTGTCCCCCATTCCAACAAAGGGCATTTTGTTGTAATGCACACTCAAAACGGGTCCTCATCGATGGGGAGACCCTGCAAGCTTGCCCCTAAATAATCCGCAACTATGAAGTTATTGCTGAGCTTAATCCCCATTGATCATCTAGCTATTAGAGAGACTCAAGAGAATCAATGGGTGATCACGCTCATGGAAAATCTACAAAAAAACTTAAGTCATTTTCCGTGAATTTTTCCTATACCGCTTAGACTTAGCAGCTTCTTTGGCTTTGCGCTTGTGCTTCTCCAAGGGCGTTTCAAAGTGACGATGTTTCTTCATATCGCTAAAAATCCCGGCTTTGGAGACTTCGCGCTTAAATCGACGTAGGGCTGACTCAATTCCTTCGTTTTCGCCTACAGCTATCTGGGTCATTTTCTCTCCTGTTTCATGAATATTATCCCAACACAAAAGCAACAATGAATGAAAAATGTGGGTTAAAAAGGGCAGACAACAAGCCTGCCCACAATACTCAACCGTTAAATTGTTAGTTTTTCGTCAACGCTGTTTTTACCAAGCTAATACTCCACACAACGCTGCTTAGTAACGGTTTCTGTATCCCCCGCCGCCACGTCTTCCACCAGAGTCTCTATCTTCCCTGGGCTTAGCCTTATTCACTTTCAGGTTCCGACCCATCCACTCCGCTGTGTCCAGGGCTTCGATCGCCGCGGCCTCTTGGGCATCGCTTTCCATTTCTACAAAGCCAAATCCTTTGGGGCGTCCTGTTTCTCTGTCTGTCGGTAATTGAACACTCTTGACTGTTCCATATTCTGCAAAAACTTGTTTTAAATCTTCTTGTGTGACTTCATAAGAGAGATTTCCAACATAAACTGACATAAACACATCTCCCAAACTAAATGGTGTAGAGTTTTAGATTCGGAGAGACGCTTGTAAATCAATGAGCACAAACTGCATAACCGAATATAATTCCTATCGGATCATAACATCATCAGCTTAGCCTAGTGTGCTCATCAATCCTCATCCAGGATATTCACCTGTGGGAAGTACATCAGCAACAAAACTGTACCATTTGAACCCCTCCAATTTTTATTGCCTCAAACCTCTAGTATGTCGTATATAAAAACTGTACCAAATAATCTATAGATTGTTTGGTACAACATTTTTTAGCGCAGCCATATTGACAGAAGCGTTGGTGTGTCACTAGTCGCCATACTCGTCGTCCTCATACTCATCGTCCTCATCCTCATCCTCATCGAACTCTTCGTCGTCTAAGGGTGTACCGAACTCAAGAGCAGCTTCCTTTAGCGCCGCTAACGCTTCATGGCTAGCGATGTAGTATATGCTGTCCCACAGATCAGAGGCACTATCGCCGTCCCATCCTGCTATTGCAGCATCACGGGCTAAGTCACCAATAGGGCTGTCTTCGTTTTGTTTAGCCTGCAACCATGTTCTAAAACTCATAGCTTCTCGTTTTGGTGAAAGTAAATGTGATTTCAAGCACTGCATGACCAAAATTTTCAACCATAGCTTGACCAATTAAATGTAATATTAAGCTCTCCTCATCTTTATTTTCTGAGCCGTTAACTTATACAGATGAGCTACTCTATCATTCATCTCCACTTTAATGGTGTTGAGCCCAGATGTGCGACGTGAAAGTTGTGCGTTGTGTCTGGTTAGGTGCGATTATAAATCGATTGCGGCCTTGTTCCTAACACAGATGTTGTTAGTTGTTATAGGCACAATGCCGAGAAACAGGCAAGGCGTTGCGTGCAGGCACTGGCCCCTTGGGCCAATCGCCCGTGACAAGTTTGCTCTTCAGTGGTTATTCACCAGACTTGCATCGGTAACGCTCGCTTGTTTGTGAGATTACTAGCTAGTTTTCGCAGCTTGTTGTTGGTCGTTATCCACTAGTGGGAAATATCGACGAGCGTTGGTCAGTTTCTTCTTCCAGAGGGTCAACTCAAACAAGTATTCATCAGGGTCAAGGTTGAGCATTGTTGCCCATTGATTGATCTGACTACCATTGATGTTTATCCGCTCACAAAGTTCAGTCTTAGTTAACCCCCGTTTAATATCAGAATCAGAATAGGAGAATTCAATTTTGCCTCTGGGTATGTCTTCTACCTTATCTCTGAGAGATGATAATCCCGCGTTTATTAGGGCTTGCCGTAGTGCATCGATTTCGGTTTTGAGGGAGTTAATCTCTGAATTAAATTCCCTTTGTTGCTCAGCTACGACTGCGGAAATTTCATCAATTTCAGTGGTCTTTACCTTAAGCTGCTTTACCTCTTGCTCGAGCTTTTCAGGCATCACTTCAATTGGAATATTGCCCTCTAAGTAGTGTTCAAGTATAATTGTTAGAGCTTGAGACGCTTTCTTAATTTTGTGTGTTTTCATCCACTTCTCTAAACTAGCGTAGAGGCTAAAATCAAGATAGGCAGTAACTTTAGCGTGATTGTCTAACCAGTCTTTAGTTGCCATATACTACTATATTTGTACAGTTAATTTAAATTCAGTTACGTTAATTTTAAAATTAGCTAAATTACGATACTACTATATTAATAGTAGTTTACTAGCCCTCTCTAAGACCTTACTGAATTAAGTTAAGAAAATTAAAGTAAATTACTCAAAATTTTAAGTACCTGACTTTCCCCATTTAAATGGTAATTAGTAACTAACGTCAATATAGTAGGGCAAGCAACTTGGAGCTATTGTCAATTAAGTAAATTACATCAATAAAAAAGTTAAGGTATATTTAGATATTTCTTAAAATATTTTAGTTACTTTAATATACTTATAATTTATTAGTAAATTAAAACCCATTACAAAAAAAGCTTCTCAAGACCCAGAGCGCAGGTTTTAGGGCATATCTCAGTTGATACCTATATTGACAAGCTGTGAAAGATTATCGCTAAACTACGAGCTCATAAAACTCAACAATAGGGGTCGCCGCCGAGAGGTAGAGTCGAGGGAAATGTTGCCATTCCCCTCGACTCTACCTCTGGTCTGTAGTAAATAACTTAAGCAAGATAATTGTTAAGAGCCTTATTTTCCCTCAGAGAGCCCTAAAGACTCAAGTCAGACGATCGCTGGCTGTGTTGTGAAGAGGGTTGTTGTTGCAATTGGTCTAGATAATTTCAGCAATTCTCATTTTGAAAAAAAATCAGAGAAAATTCTGTTATTTAAATAGAGAGCTTGTGTGGAAGCATCATTTTCTGACAGATAATTAGGGCTTGCTGAAAAAGTAATAAAAAGCCTTTGAAGGATTGATTAGTTATTCAAGGAAGGTGAATATATAAGTTTTTGTTAGTCAAAAGAGAGAGAAGCATAAGCATCGATAATTTTAGGCTGTAAAAAAGATGTATTTGTGAAAAATAGACACAAAAAAGCATTAAACAACCGCAACAGATGAGTAGATAGATTCATTACTAAAAAAGTGATAGCAATCGCAGTAACAGAAGTATGAGAAAGTTTAGCCATCACTCTACTCAAGCTAAATCTTCTTTTAGCTTGTCCAAATTTTCCCTCAATACAATTACGAATCCTTTCCGAATCTTGAGCTTGCTTCTTTTGTTCTTTACTCACAGTTTTTGGCGGTCTTCCTAAAGGAACTCCACTGATTCTAATACCTCGTTCTTTACACCAAGCTCGGTTCTCTCTAGTACGATAAATTTTATCAACATGAACGGATTATGGATAATAACCAGTGTGTTTTTTAAATGCCTCAACTTGCGCTTTTAAATCACCTGATTCATTAAAGTTGTCCCAACTAATATGGTCTAAAAATACATATCCATTAAAATAACTAGCAGACAGTTTGGCTCCAAACTCC
>Ga0070738_10003920_pt1 | contig 18683 bp, 19 predicted proteins | sample Coa_R2_2_FD_66446 | JGI IMG/M metagenome (GOLD analysis project Ga0070738, IMG submission 66446) | Surface soil microbial communities from Centralia Pennsylvania, which are recovering from an underground coalmine fire - Coalmine... | ecosystem: Environmental > Terrestrial > Soil > Unclassified ... | reverse complement strand
TGACATCGAGGCCGTTGCGGCTGAGCACTCGGGCTCGGCCCCCCTCGACGTACACGGCTGCCCGCATGCCGTCCCACTTGAGCTCGTAGCCCCACCCCTCGCCCTCGGGCAGCGAGCCCGCCACTGCCAGCATGGGGGGGACGAGCTGCGGCAGGGGCTGCCACCCGGGCACCGGGTCCATGCGGTGGATCATCCAGTCGTCACCGCGCGTGGCGAACAGCGCGTAGCGCCCCTCGACGCGCGACCCATGCAGCGTCACCTTCACCTCGCGATCGGTCCAGGCCTCGCAGTCGTAGGTGCCGCTGTCCCAGATGGTGACCGTGCCGGCCCCGTACTCGCCTTCGGGGATGACGCCCTCGAAGGACCCGTACTCGAGAGGATGGTCCTCGACGTGCACCGCCAGGTGGTTGGTGCCCCGGTCCGGGGGGAGGCCCTTGGGGACGGCCCACGACACGAAGACGCCGTCGCGCTCGAGGCGCAGGTCCCAGTGCAGGGACCGGGCGTGGTGCTCCTGGACCACGAAGGCGGGCGCCCTGCTGGGCGCCGTCCGGGGGCTCTTGTGGTGCGGCCTGTCTTGCTGGGACGCGGGTTCGGAGGCCGGGACCGGTTCGGGGGTCCGCGAGGGGTCGCGCTTGGCCCGGTAGCGGCCGAGGGACGGCACGGGCCCGGACGTCAGGAGGCCTTGCGCCGAGGTCGGGCCTGCTTGGCCGGCTCCGTGGCGGGTTCCCTGCCCGGCGCCGCCCGTCCCTTGCCCCCCGTGGCCCGTTCCCTGCTGGCCGTCGCCCGTCGCCTGGCCGGTCTGGCCGCCGTGGCAGGTTCCCCGGCCGCCTTGGCGCGCGTCGCGGTCCGGGCCCCGGACGCCCCCGGGCCCGGCTCGCCGCTGCCCGAGGTTCGAGGCGCCACGCCGGCCCGTGCCGCCTCGACGCTGGCCTGAAGGGCGGCGAGGAGGTCGACGACCGGCGCCGGCGCTTCGGGTGGCTGCTCGGCCACCACCACGGCCCCGGATCGCCTGCGCTCGATGAGCTCCTCGAGCCGCTCGCGGTAGCTGTCGTGGTAGCGGGTCGGGTCCCACGCCGTCGACATCGAATCGATGAGGAGCTTGGCCATCTCGAGCTCGCGCTCGTCGAAGGCGGCCTCGGGCAGCTCCCCGATCACGTCGGCCGGGTCGCGGACCTCGTCGGCAAAGCGCAGCGTCTCGAGGACGAGCGCGCCCGCGTGCGGTCGGACGGTCACCAGGTGCTGCTTGTCGCGCAGCACCAAGGTGCCCACCGCCACCTTGCCCGCCTCGCCCATCGCCCGGCAGAGCAGCGCATAGGCCCGGGCGCCCGCTTGCTTCTGCGGCCCCAGGTAGTAGGGGCGTTCGAAGTAGACCGGGTCGATGTCACGTGCTTCCACGAAGTCGCTGACCTCGATCGTCCGGGTCCGGCCGGGCGCCACAGAGGCCAGGTCCTCTGGGGTGAGGAGGACGAACTCGCCGCCCCCGAGGTCGTAGCCCTTCACGATCTCCTCGTAGGGGACCTCGTCGCCGGTCCGCTCGTTCACCCTCTTGTTGCGCACCCGGTCCGACGTGCCGGCCTGGAACTGGTTGAAGCGGATCGACCGCTCCTCGGTGGCCGGGTAGAGGCTCACGGGGATGTTGACGAGCCCGAAGCTCAGGGTGCCGGTCCAGATCGCTCGTGCCATCGTCGTTCCTTTCCCGCTCGGGAGCCCTTCGACTCCCCGGGGGCGTCCACAGAGTCAACCAGCCAGAGGGGCTCCCTGGCCAGAGGCCCCCACGGTCGGCGCCGATCTGACAGCCCCGCGGTCGAGAGGAACGCCTGGCCGATCCAGATCCCCACGGTCCGCGCCGATGTGACAGCCCTCTGCGACACTGGCCTCGTGAACGGCCGCGCCGACGTCTCGACCACCCGCCCGAGCGGCGTCTGGCGCGACCGACCGGCCGGTGACGGCTTCGTGGCGGACGCCGCCCGGTGCATCGCCGCCATGGAGCCCGCCGACCTGGCGCCTGGCGCGCTGGCATTCCCGCTCGCTCTCAGCCGCTGCGTGGTCGAGCACGGGCTGAGCTGGGCCGAAGCGGCCGACGGGCTGCTCGAGCTCCGCGCCGCACTCCTGGCCCATCCTGCGGTCGACCCGATCTCCGAGCCGGTGCCGCTCCTCCCGCCCGACGCCCGGACCCGCGTCTGGAACCTCGCCGTCTACCTGTGGCACCTCCTGACCCGCATCCGGAGTTGCTGAGAGCGGCAGCTCGGCGCTCGAGCGTCGGCCGCGTGCACCCGCTCGTCGAGGTGTGCACCGTCGAGCAGCGGCCCGCCAAGGTACGGCCCTCAAGGTGAAGTCGAGGTTGGGGTCGAGGTTGGGGTCGAAACGACCAAGTCGAGACGACCAGCAGCCCTTCCCCCGTCCGCCAGCTGGGCGGGCACGGCGCGCGGGGCGAGCTCTGCCATAGGCCCGTCCTTCCCCCCTCCGCCGGCGGGCGGCAGCCGAGGTGTGGATCGGGTCACACCCGTGGCCGTCGCCACGAGGACCTGAGTCAAGCTTTGCCCGCTCGGCGCGCCAGCCCGCGCAACGAGCTCCCGAGCGAGGCGGGCTGCAGGGGCGGCGTGGGGCCACCGGCACCTTCGGCCATGCCGGCAAGCCCGGCTCGCAACGCCTCGACCGAGGAGCTCCTCGGCGACCACCCGAGCACCCTCCGAGCGCGCTCGGTCGACATCACCGGCAGGGAGCGAGCCAGGTCGAGCAGCGCGGGCTCGGCTGGCACCAGGTGGGCGAGCCAACCGACGCGCAGCGCGCCCTTGGCCAGCTCCGGGGGGATCGTGACCACCCGGGCGCCGAAGACCTCCTGGGCCGCCGCCTCGTCGACCACCGGGTCGGCGGCGATGTTGAAGGCACCGCTGGCATCGGACTCGATGGCCAGCCGGTAGGCCTCGGCGGCGTCGGCAGCGTGCAGCGCCTGGATGCGCAGACCTGCGGGCCACGGCACCACCGGCAGCCGACCAGGCCGGAGGAGAGACGTCGGGGCAAGGGGGCCGGCGAAGAGCCGAACCTGCTGGGGGCCCGCGGCGGGCTGGAAGATGAAGCCCGGCCGCAGCCGCACCACCCGCACGTTGGGACGCTCGGCGGCGAAGATGTCGAGCAACCGCTCGACGTAGGCCTTCTCGCGCCCGTAGGCTGCCTCGGGATAGCCGTGGGTGGGCCATGACTCGTCCACCACGTGCCCCGGACCCGGCGAGTACGCCCCCACGGAGGAGGCGCAGACCAGTGCGCCCACGCCCGCCTCGGCGGCGGCCCGCAACACCCGCTCGGTGCCCTCCACGTTGACTCGCCAGGTGACGCTCGGACGGTGCGTCGGCTGGAAGATCCAGGCCAGGTGCACGACGACGTCGGCGCCCCGGAAATGGCCGACCAGGTCGTCGGTCGTGATGTCGGCCTGCCGGAAGCCGGCCACACCGTGCGCAGTCGGGCGACGTCGGGCCAACCCGAGCACCTCAGCGCCGCCCGCAACCAGGGCGTCGACCAACGCGATCCCCACGTTGCCGGTGGAGCCAACGACCACCACTCGCACCGCTGCCCTCCCTCCTACCCGGTGGCTCGCCACCCGGTGCCCCGCTACCCAGCCCCGGCGGCCCAGTGCCCCGCTGCCCGGCGCCCAGCCCCGGCGGGCCAGCACGCCGCCGCCGCTCGGCCGCGAGCGCCGCGTGCTCTCGCGTGACCTGGCGGAGGTGATCGTAGACAGTCGTAGGGGGCTGCCGGCCAGCAGCCGCCGACCAGAGGCTCGATCGAGGCCCGCCCGCGCCGAGCGCGCTCGGACGTCAGCCGGCGAACCAGGTGCCGGCGTCGTTGATGATCGTCTGGCCCGTCATCTTGGCGCTGTCGTCGGAGGCGAGGAACAGCACCACGCCGGTCATGTCCTCCGGCTGGAGGGTGGTGTGCAGGGCCGCGGCCTCGACGAGTCGGTCCACGATGGCCGGCGGCACCACTGCCTTGGTGGCCGGCGACATGGTCACACCCGGGCACACCGCGTTCACCCTGATGTTGCGCACGCCGAGGGTCCGTGCCATCTGGCGCGTCTGGAAGATGAGCATCCACTTGGTCAGCCCGTAGCCCTGCGGGTCCACCGACGGCGGCGGGGCGTCGTCGGGCACGGCCAGCAGGTTGCCGAGTGGAAGGGGGAAGGCGGCTGTCGACGAGATGTTGACGATCGAGCCCCCTCGCTGCGCCCAGAGGTAGGGGACGACGGCGTTCGAGGCGTTGACGGCGCCCATGAAGTTGACGGCGAGGAACTGCTCCCAAGTGGCCGTCAGCTGGTCGAACATCAGGCCGGCGTTGTTGACGAGGCAGTCGACACGGCCCAGCTCGCCGACCACGGTCGCCGCCATGCGCTGCATGGCCTCGGGGTCGGTCACGTCGGCCTCGATGCTGAGCGCGCGCCGGCCCATCTTCTCGATGTCGGCCACCACGTCCTTTGCCTGGTCGACCCTCGTCAAGTCGACGATGGCGACGTCTGCGCCCTCCGAGGCGAGGCGGCGTGCGTAGGCGGCGCCGATGCCCTGAGCGGCGCCGGTGACGATGCAGACCTTCCCTGCGACCCGATCGCCCATGGAGCCCCCCCTTCCGGGTCCTCAGTGAGGGCCCGACGGCCGATGCAGCTGCCAGGATACCGCTCCGTGGCCGCGGCGGTGCTCGAGCGGGCGCCGCGTCGATCCGGGGCTCCAGGCTCGGCTCGGGAACCCCGGGTAGGTTGGGGGTCAATCGGTCGAACACACCCCGACCGGCAGCTCGCGATCGATCAGGGAGGGTCGCCGTGCCCAATGCCTGCGACGTGCTCGTCCGGCTCGCCGGCAGGGACCTCCCCACCGCAGCGGCGCCAGCTGCGCCCCCGGGGCGGCCGGGCGGCGAGGTCGCCCGGGGCGCCCGCTGAGCACGGCGGTGGCCACGCCGAGCGCCGGCCCTGATGCCGTCGTGGTGGGCTCGGGACCCAACGGCCTGGTGGCGGCGAACATCCTGGCCGACGCCGGGTGGGACGTGCTCGTCCTCGAGGCCGGTCCGTCCCCGGGCGGGGGCGTGTCGAGCGCCGGCTACCTCGGCGAGGGCTACGTCGCCGACGTGTGCAGCGCCTTCTACCCCCTCGCCGCAGCGTCGCCGGCTCTGTGCTCCCTGCACCTCGAGGACGCCGGCCTCGAGTGGTGCCAGAGTCCCGCCGTCCTCGCCCATCCGCTCCCTGACGGGCGGGTGGCGGTGCTGCAGCGCGACGTCGATGCGACCATCGCCGGGCTCGACGCGCTCACCCCAGGCGACGGCACCGCCTGGGGCCGGCTGTACCGAACGTTCCTGGCGGTCGCCGACCCGCTGCTCGCCATGCTCTTCACGCCGTTCCCTCCCCTACGTGCCGGCCTCCGGCTGTGGCGCTCGGCGGGCGCCGCCGGCTTGCTCCGCCTCGCCCGGTCCGCCAGCTTGCCGGTCCGGCGGCTGGCCGAAGAAGAGCTGACGGGTGCGGGCAGCTCCCTCCTGCTGGCGGGGTGCGCGCTGCACGCCGACCTGTCGCCCGAGTCCGCCGGCAGCTCGTTCATCGGGTGGCTCCTCGCCATGCTCGGCCAGTACGTCGGGTTCCCGGTCCCGCGGGGCGGGGCGAGGGAGCTGACGGCGGCGCTCGTCCGGCGGCTCGAACGACGCGGGGGGCACGTGTCGTGCGCGACGCCGGTCTCTGCCGTGCTCGTCGAGGGTGGCCGCGCCCGCGGGGTGCGAACCCTCGGCGGTGCCACGGTGCCCGCCCGACGAGCCGTCCTCGCCGACGTGCCCGCCACCACGCTCTACGGCGGCCTGGTCGCCTGGGAGCACCTTCCTGCACGCCTCGCAGGCGACCTCTCCCGCTTCCAGTGGGACTGGGCGACGGTGAAGGTCGACTGGGCACTCGACGGCCCCGTGCCCTGGAGCGTCCCCGACGTCGCCACTGCAGCCACCGTGCACCTGGCCGACGACCTCGACGAGATGACCCGCTTCGCTGCCGAGCTCGCCATGGGCAAGGTGCCCGCCAGGCCCTTCGTCGTCATGGGCCAGATGGCGGTCGCCGATCCGAGCCGGGCGCCGGCAGGCGGCGAGGTCGTGTGGGCGTACACGCACGTGCCGCGCCGCATCCGCGGGGACGCGGGCGGTGAGGGCATCACGGGAAAGTGGGACGACGACGACGTCGAGGCCTTCACCGCACGGATGGAAGCCCGGATCGAACAGCACGCGCCCGGGTTCCGCCGGCGCGTCGTGCGCCGCCATGTGCTCACGCCCGGCCGGCTGGAGGCCCACGACGCCAACCTCGTCGGCGGGGCCATCAACGGAGGCACCTCCGCCCTGCACCAACAGCTGCTGCTCCGCCCGACCCCGGGCCTGGGGCGCCCGGAGACTCCGGTGGGCAACTTGTACCTCGCTTCCTCCTCAGCCCATCCGGGGGGCGGGGTGCACGGGGCCTGCGGCGCGAACGCGGCCAGGGCCGCGCTGCGGGCGAGCACCGTGGCCGGCCGGGCACGGGCAGCCACCCTCTCGGCTGTGCAGCAGCGCCTCCTGCGCTGACTGCCGGAGCGGTGGGCGCCGACTTGCCCGACTGGCGGCGGCCGGCAGCCAGCTGCCGGCGGCCGGTGCGCAGGGTGGGGGCAGGGCGCGGGTCGAAGCGCGCGCGTTTCGGCCCGCGCACGGCGGGTACCGGGCCGGCGGTGCCCGGAGGGGCTCGGACGGGGAGGTGGCCACATGGCCGGCTGCGAGGTGTGCGGCAACGAGTACGACAAGACCTTCGAAGTGGTGGCGGCAGGAGCCCGCCACGTCTTCGACAGCTTCGAGTGCGCCATCCACCGGATGGCGCCCATCTGCGAGCACTGCGGCTGCAAGGTGATCGGGCACGGTGTGGAGGTCGACGGCCGCTTCTTTTGCTGCGCGCACTGCGCGCGTGCGGCGGGCGTCGGTGCCTCGGCCCGCGATCGGGTGGACACGGTGGCCACCGGCTGAGCGCCCGGCCGTTCTGGCCTGGGCACGGCTACGCTGCACCGGCACGCGACGGGTGCGCCCGCTCCGGCCAGCGGCGACCACGGTGCAAGTGAGGGCGAGGGCGACCACGGTGCCAGGGAGGTCAACGCCATGGAGTGCTCCGATGTCCTGCTCGACGCCTTCGGTCGAGTCCGACAGGCGGTCGACCACGTGCTCGCCGGCCTGTCAGCCGCCCAGCTGACCGTCCGGCTCGATCCCAACGCCAACACGATCGGCTGGCTCGTCTGGCACCTCACCCGGGTGCAGGACGACCACGTGGCCGGCGTGGCAGGGGTCGAGCAGGTGTGGACGTCGGAGGGGTGGGCCGATCGCTTCGCTCTCCCGTTCGCGCGAGGTGACATCGGCTACGGCCAGGGTCCCGACGACGTCGCCGCGGTCCGGGTCGGGCCCGACCTGCTGGCCGGCTACCACGCGGCCGTCCACCGCCAGACCGAGCAGTACCTGCGCGCCCTGACGGCGGCGGACCTCGATCGCATCGTCGACGAGTCGTGGGACCCGCCCGTCACGCTCGGCGTCCGGCTGGTCAGCGTCGTGGCTGACGACCTCCAGCACGTCGGCCAGGCCGCCTTCGTGCGAGGGGTGATCGAGGGGGGCCGCTACCGGCCGGCGTGAGCGATCGGGTCCTCGACCCGAGGCGCTCGCCGACCGACGTGTGTACGGCTGCCGGCTCTCGCCTTCGCCGGCGGTGGACGAGCACCCCGTGGGCTCCCCCGCCTTCGAGGCGGGCGGCTGTGGCGACTCGCGGCGGCGGGTTCGATTCCCGTCCACCTCCGCCGCCGGCGTGCCCGGGCCTGTCGACGACCGGCGCACTCGCACGTCCCCGGCCGGGCCCCGAGGGCTCATCCGAGCATTCTCGCGTGCGCCCGGCTCAGGGGCCTGCCCTCAGCCCTCGGACTCGGCCTCCCGGTAGTACCGCCGCCAGATGACGCGGTGGAGCGGCACCAGCCGCGGGATCGACCGGAGCCCGGGGATGAACGGGATCAGCAGCAGCAAGAGGGTGGCCAGGCCGGTGAGGTAGATGGCGATGAGGTCGACGTTCGTCGACGAGTCGAAACCCGGCACGTGGTACCAGAGCTGGTACAGCCACAGCCACGGCTGGCCGGGATAGCTGCCCGTCTCGTTCATCACACCCCACTGGTCACCCTGGAGGTGCTGCGCCGCGGCCTGGGCGGCGTAGTAGCCGCCGTCGCCCAGGAACAGCAGGGGCTTCGTGAAGTTGGTCCCGTAGAAGTGGTTGCCGGCGAGCAGGCTGGCGTCGAGACCCCCGTCGCGCGCCAGATGGAGCTCGGACGCCATCAGCACCGGCACCGGCCCATAGTCGCCGGGCTTCACCACCGGCTCCCCCCGCGCGTCGAAGCGGACCTTTGCCGCCGCGGCCGCGTAGGCGCGCGCCCACCGGGTGCGCGCCGCAGTGGAGGCCGAGGACCATCGGGCCAGCGCCGCTTGGAGGGCGGGGTCCTGCCCCGCGGTGGCCCGGAGCGGGTCGATCACGAAGGACCTGGCGGGGTCGATCGGCTCGCGGATGCCGGCGAGCTCCTGCCACGACACGCCGATCCGTTGCACCGATCCGTCACCGTTGTTGTACGGGGGCCCGTACTGGGCCGTGAGGGATGTTCCCGCCAGCTCGGAGGCCGCCGTGCCGACGAAGTCCGCAGGGTCGGCGGTCGCCCACTGCTTGGTCGAGATGGCACGGACGTCCGGAGAAGAAAGGATGGAAGCCAGCGCGACGGTACCGGCGACGACGACTGCCGTCGCGGCCACCGCCTCGCGCACCAGGTCGTAGCGCCGGACCGGCCCACGCCACTCGGCGGCGTCGGCCTGCTTCAGCCGCCGGCCGCCGAGGCGGGGCTGGCCACCGCCCGTCCGCACGCCGAGCGCGTCGCGACCGCGCCGGGCCGGGAACGGGTGCACCACGCCTCGCACCCGGACCAAGAGGATGTGCAGGGCGACGAGCGCCACCAGGATCACGGGCATGAGCACCACGTGCCAGAGCAGCATCTGGCCCATGTTCATGAGGTTGAAGAACCCACCGACACCGGCTGCGTTGAACGCGTCCTTGCCATTGGTGGCGATCCACTGGGAGTCGAAGTTCGACTGCGAGAGGTAGCCCGTGAACGCCTCGACGATGGAGGCGAGGAACGCCAGCATGCCCGTGATCCATGTCCGTGCCCGCTTCCCTCGCCATGCGGCCATGAAGAACTTGGCCCACAGGTGGATCACCAGGAACGCCATGAAGAACTCGACGCTCCAGAGGTGCAGGCTGTTGAAGTACCGCCCAGCCGGGTTGGTGTGCCACCAGTCGGCACCGCCGAGCGCGATCAGGAACCCCGACGCGATGGCGACAGCCAGCGCACCGAGGCTCGCCACGCCGAACACGTACACCCACGAGGCGACGTATGACGGCTGGGTGTCGGGGAGCAGGCGCTCGGGTGGCAGCCAGCGGACGGCGAAGCGCCGCACGCGCCCCACCCACGAGCCGCCCCTGCCGGCCGGCTCCGCTCCCGACCCAGGGCGCGGCTCCGCCGGCGCCTGCTCCTCGGGGACCCCGGGGGAGAAAGGCAGGAGCAGTGCCGCCAGGAAGATCCCGAGCATGACCACGATCACGACCAGGTTGGCCAGCGAGATCGTGAAGACGGACCAGTGGAGGTACCTCCCTGGCCCGCTCAAGTCCACGACCGATCCGGGTCCGAAGGCCCGCATGGGACTCCTCTCTACCGTCCAGGCCCGCCGCCGCGCAATGCCAAAGGTGGCCCATGCCGGCCGATGACAACGTCCGATGACAACGGTGGCCAGCCCGACCGTGACCGGGAGCAGGCCGGCCCCGGGGGCACCTGCCCGCCGAGGGCGGGCCGCGCCGAGGTTTGGCGCCCGCGGCGCGGTGGAACGTAGGAGCCATGCCAGAGCCGCCGAGGACCGCCCCCACCGACGCCGAGGCGCCGAGGCTGTCGGTGAGGTTCGAGGCGGGCAAGGGCGTGTGCAGCCTGGAGCTGAGCGGGGTGCTCGACGCCATGTCGGTCGGCGCCCTCGACCTCCAGATCGATCAGCTCGCCTGCAGCTCGTTCGACCACGTGGTCATCGACGTGGGCCGTCTCGGCGACGTGGACCCCGTCGGGGTGAGCGCGCTCGTCGGCCTCTCCCACTACGTGGCGGCGAGGGGCGCCACCTTCGCGCTGGTCGGGGTGGCGGGGCGCGTGGCCGACGCGCTGCGGGGCACGCCGCTGGCAGCCCCGCACCGGTGGCTGCCGGGGGGGAGCGCGGCGGTCGTGGTCAGCTGAGCCGACCGCCTGGGTGGGGCCACCCGCGTCAGGGGCTGGTGTAGAAGGCCCGACGCGGGGGGAATGAACAGAGCGAGCAGCTCCGGCGATCCTCGCAGGGGCGAGTGTCGCCCCACCTGGCTCCGGACCCCGAACAAGGAGAGCGAGCATGTCCCGGCACCACGACCTGAAAAAGAGGACCTCCGACCTCCTGTCCTCGCTCGGGGGCTCCAGGTCCCAGGTCGCGACTGCCCTGGCTGAGGCGCGGGTGACCGGCACGCCGGGCAATGCCGAACAGTGCCCCATCGCTTCCTATCTCAACGCGGTCATGGGTGCCGAGCCCGAGGTGCGCTCACTGCTCGTGGGGACGCGGCGCCTCGTCCTCACGCTCCATGGCAGGCGGCGCCCGATGCGCATCCTCATGCCCCGGCCGGTCCGGGAGTTCGTCGTGGCCTTCGACGCCCGGGTGTTCCCGGGCCTCATCCGACAGCCCGCGGGGTCGCCGCAACCCGCCGTCGCCGGCTCCTGAGCCACCGCCGGCCCCGGGTGGCCAGGTGCCCTGAGCCTTCAGCCAGCAGGGCGCGCCCCTCCCGTACCACCCGCCAGAGCCTGGTCGACGCTGGGGAACGGAGGCAGCAGCTCGACCAGGCCCGTGAGCTCGAGCACCCGCCGCATCTGACCCCTGGCCCGGGCGAGCCGCAGGTCCCCTCCCTGCGAGCGCAGCCGGTTGCACGCCGACGCCAGTGCCGCCAGCATGCTCGAGTCGGCGAAGCTCAGCCCACCGAGGTCGAGGACCACCACCTCCGAGCCCTGCCCCACGTGCTCCAGCGCCTCCTGGAGGGTCGCCACGGTGGCGATGTCGACCTCCCCGGAAAGCTCCAGCACGGACCTGGCGCCGACGCGCCGGTGGGCGACCTCGAAGGCGCCGCCGGGTGCGGCCCAGCGTTCCCCGGGATCGTCCTGACCTCCCCCCTCTCGGTCCCCTCCTCGGGCGTTCGGCACCACCCCAGACTTCCCGCCAACCCCGGAGGTGTCAACCGGCACCCCGGCGCGTTCGGGTCCTGTACCCGCTGACCCACGATGCCGGCGGTGCTGTTGCCGGCACCCGGGCGCGTTCGGGTCCTGCTCAGTCCTCTCAGTCCTCCTCGCCCGACGCCGCGGCCTCTCGCATCCTGGTGCCGATCATGTCGACGACGGTGGGGTCGAGCAGCGTGGTGACGTCACCGAGCTGGCGCTGCTCGGCCACGTCGCGGAGCAGCCGGCGCATGATCTTGCCGCTTCGCGTCTTGGGCAGCTCGGGGGTGAGGAGGATCTGGCGGGGCTTGGCGATGGGCCCGATGGCAGCCGCGACGACCTGGCGGAGCTCGTCGACCAGGCGCTCGCCGTCGGCATCGGCTGCCTCCGCCCCACCCTTGAGGGTCACGAAGGCCACGATGGCCTGGCCGGTGGTGGCGTCCGACGCCCCGACCACCGCCGCCTCGGCCACCCGCGGGTCGCCGACCAGGGCGTGCTCGACCTCGGTGGTCGAGATCCGGTGGCCCGACACGTTCATGACGTCGTCGACGCGCCCGAGCAGCCACAGGTCGCCCTCGGCGTCCCTCTTGGCCCCATCGCCGGCGAAGTAGCGGCCGGCAAAGCGCGACCAGTAGGTAGCCCGGTAGCGCTCGGGGTCGCCCCAGATCCCCCGCAGCATGCCCGGCCAGGGGGCGGTGACCACGAGGTAGCCGCCCTCGCCGTTGCCGACCGAGCGCCCGTCGTTGTCGACGACGTCCACGCTGATGCCGGGGAAGGGCGTCATGGCCGCACCTGGCTTGGTCGAGGTGATCCCCGGCAGGGGCGTGACCATGATGCCCCCCGTCTCGGTCTGCCACCACGTGTCGACCACCGGGCACCTGCCCCCGCCCACGTGCTCGCGGTACCAGATCCACGCCTCGGGGTTGATCGGCTCCCCCACCGAGCCGAGGAGGCGCAGGCTGGACAGGTCGTGGGCGGCCGGCAGCGCCTCGCCCCACTTCATGAGGGTCCGGATGGTGGTCGGCGCCGTGTAGAGGACGGTCACCCCGTAGCGCTCCACGATCCGCCACCAACGGTCGCGCCCACCGGCGTCGGGGGTCCCCTCGTAGAGGACCGAGGTCGTGGCGTTGGCGAGGGGCCCGTAGACGATGTAGCTGTGCCCGGTGACCCAGCCGATGTCGGCGGCGGTCCAGAACACGTCCTCGTCGGGCTTGATGTCGAAGACGAGCCGGTGGGTGGTGGCGCAGTGCACCAGGTAGCCGCCGGTGGTGTGCAGCACGCCCTTGGGTCGAGCCGTCGTGCCGCTCGTGTACATGAGGTACAGCGGGTGCTCGGCGTCGAAGGACTCGGGCGCGTGCTCGGGCGACTGGCGCTCGACGACCTCGTGCCACCACAGGTCGCGCCCCTCGTGCCAGTCGACCTCCTGGCCGGTGCGCCGCACCACCACCACGCACGCGACCTCCGGGCACCGCTCGAGCGCCCGGTCGACGTTGGCCTTGAGCCCCGAGGCCGCCCCCCGGCGGTACCCGCCGTCGGCGGTGATCACGTAGCGGCAGTCGGCGTCGAGGATCCGATCGGCCAGGGCCTCGGCCGAGAACCCGCCGAAGACGACCGAGTGGGGCGCACCGAGCCGGGCGCAGGCCAGCATGGCGACGACCGCCTCGGGGATCATCGGCAGGTAGATGGCGACCCGGTCGCCGGCGCGGACCCCGAGCGCTGCCAGGGCGTTCGCGGCCCGGCAGACCATGTCTTTCAGCTCCGCGTAGGTGATGGTGCGCGTGTCGCCCTCGGGCTCGCCCACCCAGTAGAAGGCCACCCGATCGCCGTGGCCCGCAGCCACGTGGCGGTCCACGCAATTGACCGACGCGTTGAGCCGCCCGCCGACGAACCACTTGGCGAAGGGCTCCTCCCACTCGAGGACGGCGTCCCAGGGGCGCGCCCATTCGAGGCGCGACGCCTCGGCAGCCCACCAGGCGAGCGGGTCGGCGGCGGCCGCCTCGTAGATGCCCGCGGTGGCGTTGGCGCGCGCCGCGAACCCCGGCGGGGGGTCGAAGCGCCGGGTCTCGTGCAGCAACGCCGACAGTGCCTGCCCCGTGGCGCCGGGCACGCCATCGCTCATCGTGTCCCTTCCTTTTGTGGGGTGTGACCTCTCGCGGGGTGCGACCGCTCCCCTTGACCGAGCCGTGACCTGCTGAGCGGGACGACCCTACCGAACGCCGGGCCCGTCGACCGCTACCCCCTCGAGCAAGGCCGGCGGCGTGGCATCGAGCGTGGCGAGGATGGCGGTGGCCAGGCGGCGGGCGGAGGCAGCATCGAGCTCCACGGCAACCCGGGCGCCTGCACCGCGCGCCGGGTTGAGGAAGTCGAGGTTCAAGGTGTGCTCGGCGAGCGCGTGGACGGGATGGTCGAAGCAGACCGTGGCGTCGGTCACGGGGAACCAGCCGCTCGCACCCTTGCCGCTCCCGCGGACCCGGATCGTCTCCGTCTGGTACGTGCACATGGCCTCTGCCTCCTCCTCGTAGCTAACTCGACAGGTAGCGCCCGAAGAAGTCCCACACGAGCTCCCAGCCCCGGGCAGCCGCCTCCGGCCGGTAGCTCGGGCGATCGGTGTTGAAGAAGGCGTGCCCGGCACCGTCGAACGTATGGAGCTCGAACGTCTTGGCATGCTCCTGCAGCACCGACTCGAGCAGGGCGGTCTCCTCGGGTGAGGGAAAACGGTCCTCGGCGCCGAAGAGGCCGAGGAGCGGGCAGGACAGCTCCCCCGCCATGTCGAGCAGCGGTTCGACATGCAGCGGCACGTCCGGGGGCGGGCCGGCGGCCACGAAGGCGCCGTAGCAGTCCACGGCCGCGTCGAGGGGCAGGCGGCAGGCCGCCAGGAACGATTGGCGCCCGCCCGAGCAGTACCCGATGGTCGCCACCTTGGCGTTGGACGACGGCAGCGCCTTCAGCACCGCCACCGCGCCCGCCACGTCGCCCACCAGTCGCTCGTCGGGCACGACCCCTCTGGCCCGAGCCGCGGCGGCCGCGTCGTCGGGGCTGGCGCCCGGCGCCTCGCGGCTGTAGAGGTTCGGGCACAGCGCCAGGTAGCCGTTGGCGGCGAACTTCCGCGTGATCTCCTTCGTGCCCGCGTCCCACCCGGGCATGTGGTGGATGACGACGACACCGCCGAAGCGGCCCGAGTCGAGCGGCTCGGCGAGATAGGCCTCGATCTCGTCGCCGCCGTGGCCGGCGATGCGGATCGTCTCGGCTCGGAGGTCCTCTTTCACGATCCCGTGCCCACTGCGGGCCGGGCGGCCGAGCCCGAGCCCACCTCTGCCTTGAGCCGAGCCAGCTCCTCGTCGACCTTGGCGGTGGAAGCCACCTGGTCGAGCTCCTGCTGGATGTCGTCCGTGTGCCCGCCCACGTCTTCGAGCACGCCCGACTCGAGCAGCTCGTCGAGCGCGCCGGCGTGCGCCTGCATGGTGGCGATCTTGTCCTGGGCACGCTGGAGCGCCGCCCCCGAGTCGGAGATGGACTTGGAGATGCCCGACACGCTCTCGTCGACGCCCGACACGGCTTGGGCGGCCGTGTACTGGGCCTTGAGGATCTCCTTCTGGCTGCGGAAGCTGTTCACCCGGTCCTGGAGGCCCTGGAGGGTGTGGGTGAGCTTCTCCTCCTGCTCGGTCAGCTGCTGGTGCTGCGGCTCGAGACCGGCGATCTGCGACTGTGCCATGGCCTTTCGAGACAGGGCTTCTTTGGCGAGGTCGTCTCGCCCCTGGGCCAGCGCCGCCTTGGCCTGCTCCTGGAGGTGGTCGACCGAGTGCTGGAGCTGCGCCTCTTGGAGCTCGATCCGCTTGCGCGAGGCTGCGATGTCGACCAGCGCGCGGCGCACGTTCGTGAGCTGCTCGAGCATCCGCTCGTAGGAGAGGTCGAGCATCTCGTCCGGCTTCTCCGCCGCGTCGAGAGCCCGGTTGGCCTTCGCCTCGATGATGTCGTGCGCTCTCTGGAACAGACCCATGACGCCTCCTCGGTCACGCGTGCGGCGCGCCCCAGCCTAAGCGGCGGTGCCGACATGGCGCGGTCCGCGCGCTGGTGGATCGGCTCTGCTCGGGCGGTCCCCGTCGGGGCCGGCGCCAGGCCCGTGCCCACCCCCAGGGTGCCAGGGCCGGTGCACCGGGTGAGGCGGCAGGAGGCCGGTGCCGGGCAGCGGGCCCCATGCCGGAGCCGGCGGATCGGGTACGGTCGAGCGGAGGCCAGTGGCCCGTGCCGTCGTCCGCCCGACACGAAGGAGCGTCCTGTTGAGCTCGACCGACATGCCCTCGCTGCAGATCCCCGACGAGGTCCTCGACGCCGTGCCCGAGTTCGCCCAGCAGCAGGAGGCGGTCGTCGTCGTCGACAACCAGGGAGTGGTGCTCGGGATCAACAAGCCCGCCGAGGAGCTCTTCGGCGTGGAGAACGACGACATCGCCGGCGAGTTCGTCGAGATGCTGGTCCCGAGCACCAAGAGGTGGGGCCACCAGGCGTACCGCCGTGGGTACCTCGCCGAGCCGAGAGACCGCGAGATGGACCCCGGGCTCTACCCGGAGGCGGAGCGGCCCGACGGCACCCTGGTGCCGATCCATGTGCGCCTCCAGCCCGTCTACGTGGGCGGCACCCTGTACGTGGCCGCCCACGTCACGCGCGACGAGAGCCCTCGCCCGGGCTGACCTGTCGCCCGGGCCGGCGCGGAGCCGCCCGGGAAGTCCTGGCCGGCCGGCGCCGGATCCGCCCTGGCTGACCCGGCCGGCGCGGGCTCGGCCGTGGCCGGCACCGGATCAGCCGTGGATGACGTGGGAGACGAGCAGGATGCCGATCACCAGCACCACGAGGCCGCCGAGGGCGACCAGCACCCCGTCCGACTCGCGCGACGACGCCCGGTACGCCCCGAACAGCGCACCGAGGGCGCCGATGACGATGAGCACGATGCCTCCGACGATGTGCTTCGCGATCGCCGAGACCAAAACCGATTCGATGACGGTTCGCATGGCACGGCCCCCTCGTGGTCGCCCGGTTCGTGCTCGCCCGCCACGCGGCCGAGCGGCTGTCGGTGACCACTCTCCCACGCCCCGCGAGGCGCTGCCACGAGGTGCCTGCGACCTGGCCCGCCGGCATCGGCCGGGCTGCCGGGCATGGTCATCCACTACCCTCGTCGTCGATGGCTGCAGGTCGGTACGCGGTTCTCGACCGGTCGGCACCGAGAGGCCTCCGGCGCCGGCGCCCCTCGCAGGGGGGCGAACCATGACGGTGGCCTTCGCCCTCTCGGGTGGCGCCAACCTCGGGCCGATGCAGGCCGGGTCCGTCGCGGCGCTCACCGATGCCGGCATCGTGCCCGACCTCCTGGTCGGCTCGTCGGTGGGAGCCCTCAATGCCGCGTTCCTCGCCTGTAGGCCGGGGGCGCACGGCGTGGTCGCCCTGCGGCAGGCGTGGGCCGCGCTGCGGCGCCGCGACGCGTTCCGGTTCAGCCTGGCCGGCGCCCTGGCTGGCTTTCTCGGCATGCGTCCGCACCTTGTGTCGACCACGCGCATGCGCGCTCTCGTCCGCCGATGGGTCACCGTGGAGCAGATCGAGGACTGCCCGACCCGGCTGGCGGCCGTCGCGACCGACGCGCTCACCGGCGAGCCCGTCGTGCTCGACCGGGGCGACCTTGTGCAGGCCCTCTTGGCCAGTGCGGCGATCCCGGGCCTGCTCCCCCCGGTCCATCTGGGCAAGCGGTGGCTGGTCGACGGCAGCCTCGCCGCTGGGTGCCCGGTCCTGCAGGCTCAGGACCTCGGCGCGACCACCGTGTACATGATCTCGACCGGGACGGCGCCGCGAACCGCCCCACCACGTGGGGCGCTTGCCATGGCGATGCACAGCGTGTCGATGCTGACCATGCGCGCAGGGGAAGCCCAGCTGCGCCTGGCTCGCCAGCGGGCGGCAGCGGGCGGCGGGACCGTCCACGTCGTACCCGCCGCCCGCCCGCAGGCACCCTCCCCGTTCGACTTCCGCCAGGCACCCTCGCTGTACGAGGCGGCCTACGACCGAACCGCCGCCTGGCTCGCGGGAGAGCGGCAGGTGCCCACCGCCGGGTAGCCGTCGCGGGGCGGGCCGCTCGAGATACCGGCGCAGGTCGCCCGGCGCATGAGTGAGCGGATCGACTGACGGGGCGGCGACGACTTCGGGTCCCAGAAGGCCCGGCTTCGCTCCACCAGCCCGGTGCGCACCACCGACCCCAACCAGGAGGCACGACCGGATCGCGCGGCCGGAGGGCGAACGCAGCACGGCGTCAGTACGCTGGGAGGGGAAGCTTGCTCACGGGGCTCGTCACGGGGCGATCGGTCGCAGCGCCGCCGCTCCGCGAACTGGCGAGCGCCGGTTGCGCGGTGCGCGATCGGCTCGGGTCGTCAACGTGGCACCAGGGCGCCCCGGACCGCCGTCTCCACACGGTACGGAAGCGGAAACAGAAGACACGGAAAGAAGCCACGGAAACAGAAGGGAACAGCAGGCACCATGCCGACTACCCGCCCTCCCCTCCCCTACGACTTCCTCCCCGAGGTGCCCTCCTTCACCCTCACGAGCACCGACGTCGCCGACGGACAGCCCCTCGGCCGCCAGCAGGTGTCCGGTCTGCTCGGGGCGGGCGGCGAGGACGTCTCTCCGCAGCTGTCGTGGTCGGGATTCCCCGCGGCCACTGCCAGCTTCGCCGTCACCTGCTTCGACCCTGACGCGCCGACGGGCAGCGGGTTCTGGCACTGGGCGGTTGCCAACATCCCGGCCAGCGTGACCGAGCTGCCGGCCGGAGCGGGCACACCCGGCAGCCCCGACATGCCGCCCCCGGCCATCACGTTGCGAAACGACGCCGGCACGATCGGCTACGTCGGAGCCGCTCCCCCGCCGGGTCATGGCCCTCACCGCTACGTCTTCGCCGTCCACGCGGTCGACGTCGACGCGCTCGGGATCGACGCCGAGGCCACCCCGGCCATTCTCGGCTTCAATCTCTTCGGCCACACACTCGGGCGCGCCCTCCTCGTGCCCATCTACGAAGCGCCGCCCCAATGACGGGGGACGAAGGTGCCATGTCACCCGGCGCGGTCAGAGCTGGCCTGGCCGTCATGATCCACACACGCTTGATGCGATCGACACGCATCGGTACAGTCTCGCCCTGAGCCGCACGGAGCACGGGCGGGCGGTCGCGCGACCGCATCCTGTCGCGGGCGCCCGAGCCGTGGGGTGACGGCAGGTCACGACAGCAGCCACACCGAGGAGGGGGGACGGATGAGGCATCGGCGAACGAGGTTCGCGGCCGCGACCATGGCGCTCGCGGTAGGGGTGGGCTACGGCGTGGCCACCACCGCCGCGGCGGGCGCAGCCGCCAACCGGGCCAGCGCGCCC
>Ga0070738_10003918_pt1 | contig 18689 bp, 18 predicted proteins | sample Coa_R2_2_FD_66446 | JGI IMG/M metagenome (GOLD analysis project Ga0070738, IMG submission 66446) | Surface soil microbial communities from Centralia Pennsylvania, which are recovering from an underground coalmine fire - Coalmine... | ecosystem: Environmental > Terrestrial > Soil > Unclassified ... | reverse complement strand
CTTTTCCTCCGACATCTCTTCCGGCGTCGTGGTGGAGGCAATGCGAGCCGGCGCCAGCGATTTTCTCACCAAACCGCTTAACCCGGAGGCTCTGCAACGCGCGCTGGGCAACCTTTTCACCGATCCCGTCATCGAATCGGCGGCGCCGGGCGCGGGCCTAGCCCTCAATGAGGCTTACCTCGGCTCCAGCCCCAACATGCGTTCGATCCACAAACTGCTTCCGCCCGTGGCTTGGTCGGAAGCGCCCGTTCTCATTCAGGGAGAGACCGGGGTCGGAAAGGAAGTCCTTGCCCGGCAGTTGCACGCTTTATCGCGGCGCTCGCACAAGCCGTTTTTCAAGCTCAATTGCGCGGCGCTGCCCTCCGAGCTGGTGGAAAGCGAGCTTTTCGGCTATGAGCGCGGAGCGTTCACCGGAGCCTTTCAGCGCAAGCCTGGAATGTTCGAGCTGGCCGATGGCGGCACGCTGCTGCTGGACGAGATCGGCGATATGGATTTCAAGCTTCAGGCCAAGCTCTTGCAAGTGCTCCAGGATCACGAGTTCCAGAGGCTGGGCGGCAAGGAAACCGTGCGCGTGGACGTGCGCGTCATCGCGGCCACGCACAACGATTTGGAAGCGGCCATTGCAGCCAACAAGTTCCGGCAGGATCTTTTCTACCGCCTGAACGTTGTCACTCTCTATGTGCCGCCGCTGCGGGAGCTCCGGGACGATATCGTCCCACTCACCGAATTTCTCCTGAAAAAGCATTGCCGGGAACCGTTGCCCGAAATTACTCCCGAATTGGAGAAGGCCTTGTTGAACCACGATTGGCCGGGCAATGTCCGGGAGCTGGAAAATGTAGTGCGCAAGTTCGCCATTCTCAGAAACCCCGCCGCCATTGCCCGGGATCTGACCACGCGCGCCACCCGCAGGACGTTTATGGGCGTGGCTGCAGGGGTAGGCGAAGCGATCGCCGCGGCGCAAGCCTCGCCCGAACCCGAGCCGATTCTGGAACAGGTAACGCGCGCCAAACACCAGGCCGAGACCGAAGCGATTCTGGCGGCCTTAAACACCATGCGCTGGAATCGCAAGAAGGCCGCCGCGCTGCTCAAAATCGACTACAAAGCGCTCCTTTACAAGATGAAGAAACTCGGCATTCAAGCCGGCCCCGGCCGCGACGGCTCGATGGACGATAGCGACGACGCTGGCGCAGAACTTCCGGCCGCCGGCTGACCCGCCGGACTGCGCCTAAATCCCCCGGATCAGTCCCCCATCCACCTGCAAGCTTGCGCCCGTGATGTAGGCAGCGGCGCTGGAAAACAAAAACACCGCGGCGGCCGCAAAATCGTCCGGTTCCCCATACTTCCCCATCGGAATCGTCGCCCACACGCGCTGGCGTTGCTCCTCAATAGATATCCCCGCCCGCCGCGCGTTTTCTTCGTCGATTTCCTCGACTCGATCCGTGCGGATGCGCCCGGGAATAAGCTGGTTGACGCGAATCTTCTTCGGAGCGAGTTCCAGCGCCAGCGCCTTGGCGAGGGACGAGACCGAAGCGCGCATCACCGTCGAAAGCGAGATATTGGGAATCGGCTCCTTAACGGCCGACGAGGTGGGAAGCACGATCGAACCTCCGCCCCGCTCCGCCATCGAGGGCGCCGCCAGGCGGATCATTCGAATGGCGCTGAGCAGCAGGAGATCGAACGCGTTTCGCCACGCGGCGTCGTCGAACTGAAGGGCGGGCCCTGGCGGCGGCCCACCCGAATTGGGATACAGAAAATCCAAGCCTCCAAACCGATCCCTGGTCGCCTCATGCCAATGTTGAATGTCTTCCGCCGAACGCACGTCCACGCGCATAGCCATCGCCTCTGCGCCCCCGTCGCGCTCGATCGCGGCCGCCGCCGCCGCGATCGCTTCTGCGTTCCGGGAGGAAATGGAAACGCGAACGCCCTCTTTTGCCAGCGCGCGGGCCACCGCGAATCCCAGACCGCGGCTGGCTCCCGCCACCATCGCAACCTTGCCCGTAAGCCCCAGATTCATTTCTTCTGATTGTAGAGGAGGCCGGACTCCCCGCTATAATTGCCCCGATGACTCCTGAAGACCCCCGCCCGCGCCTAGCGCAGATCGCCGCCAACCTCGGAATCAATTCCCTGGCGCGCCACATCTTCCTCTGCGCCGATCAGACTAAGCCGAAATGCTCCGCCAAAGAATCGAGCGTCGAATCTTGGGAATACCTCAAGCGGCGTCTGGCAGAATTGAAATTGACCCAGGGAGAACATTGCGTCTTCCGCACGAAAGCGAATTGCCTGAAGATTTGTGAGCAGGGACCAATCGCCGTAGTCTATCCGGACGGCGTATGGTATCACTCGGCGACTCCCGAAGTGATTGAGCGCATTCTTCAGGAGCATTTGATCGGAAATCGTCCCGTGAAAGAGTTTGTGTTCACGGTTCATCCGTTGCCGCCGGCGGAATAGGGTCCGGCGATTGGATTAGAATCGTCGTGGAAAGGAATTTCGGAATGACGCGAATCCCTTTTTTGATTCCGCTTGTCTGGGCGCTCTCCGCGGCGGCGGCCAGCCCCAATCCAAACATTCCCACCGGCTCGGCCGGCCTGATGATGATCGATAAAATCGGCCGCCAGGTCCGCTTTTTCGACCCCGCGAGCTTGAAGGAAATCTCCAGCGTAGAAGTAGGCGTCGCCCCTCACGACTTCGCCATCTCGCCCGATCACAAGTTTGCTTATATCCCCGTCTATGGGGACGGAATCTACGGCCGGAACCCGAACCCGGGGCACACCATCGCGGTCGTCGATCTCGCCGCTCGCAAGGTGGACGGCATCATCGACATTTCGCCATATCGGGCGCCGCACGGCATCCAAATCGATAAAACCGGAGCCACGATTTACGTGACTTGCGATCTAAGCCGCAAGGTGCTGGCGATCGACACAAAGTCGCGCGCCATCCAAGCTGCGATCGATACTGAGGGTACGGGCCATTGGATCGCCATCCTGCCGGACGCGAGCAAATTGTATGTCGCCAACAAAAGCGACAGGCTTTTTGTAAGCGTATTGGATCTGAAGACCAACAAAATGGTCGGTAAGGTTCCCGCGCCGAATGGAACCCAAGGCATCGTCGCCTCGCCGGATGGCAAATATGTGATCGTGGCCGATAATAGCGAGCCCCGAATCCTGGTCATCGACTCCCGAACCGATTCGGTCGTGGATACCATCGCGCTGGAAGGAGGAATGCGCGGCGCCTATAAGCCTTATTACACTCCGGACGGATCCAAGCTGGTAATTTGCAGCGAAAACCCTGCCATCGTGAACGTTCTCGACGCGAAGAACCTGCACGCCCGGCAGACCGTGCTCGCCGTGGGCAAGGATCCGATGGGCTTCGCGGCCTCCGCGGACGGCAAAACTCTGTTAGTGGCCAACCATGGCGACGGGACCGTCTCCGTGGTGGATCTAACCGCGGGAAGAATCGCCTCGACGTTCAAGGCGGGCGCGGGTGTCGAGACTCTAGCTTATTACTGACTGCTCATCGCCCAATCCCAACGCAGCCGTCGCCCTTCGCCGGCGGCGGTCTCTGTTTCGCTGTAGAATCTAGTCCATGAGATCCGCTGCCTGCGTCCTGTTCGCCGCCGCCGCCATTGCCGGGACGGTTCCCGTGCCTCAAGCCTCGCCTCTCACATTCCGCGCGGATTCCTATGCGTTCAACTCGGCTGGCCGCGATCTCCAACCTCTCGACCTAGCCTCGCGTGGATATATCGAGGAAGAGTTTATCATCAGCGGCTCGGCCAACGTTTACCAATGGGCTGCGGACGGCTCTCTTACGGTGAAAACGCCCAACGCCCCCTACGCGGATCGCATCCTCGTGCGCCGGCCAGCCTCTCGCGCCCGCTTCAGCGGAACTGTCGTCGTGGAGCTGATGAACAACGCCCGCCGCTTCGACTGGCCGATGATGTGGGGATATTCGCGCGACTATTTCATGGAGCATGGCGACGCTTGGGTTGGCGTCACCCTGCCGGGAGCCGTGCAGAGCTTAAAGAGATTCAATCCAGCGCGATATGCGGCCCTGTCGTTTGCCAATCCCGACGCGGCATGCGTTGCAGGCGGAAAAAACGCCGCGCCCGATCAGGAAGAGGGCCTGAGGTGGGATCTTTTCAGCCAGGTGGCGGCGGCCTTGAAGAGCGGCGCTCCAGGCTCGCCCATGGCCGGATTCAAAGTGGACCGCGTCTTCATGACTACGCAAGCCGGCGATATCGTGACCTATATCAACGCCATCCATCCCCACGCCATTTTGGCGAACGGCAAGCCGGCTTTTGACGGGTATATGATCAAAAACCCGTCCGGCGCGGCGCGCATCAGCCAGTGCGATCAGGCCCCTTCTCCAGGCGATCCCCGCCGCCTCGTAAAGCCGGTCAACGTTCCTATTGTTGCCGTCGTGGCGCAAGGGGAAGTGATCGGGAATCTGGCTTCCCGACGCCCCGATAGCGACGACCCTGCTGGCCGGTATCGCCTCTACGAAATCGCCGGTGTGGCGCACATCGAAAAATACCCCTATTCCGCGCTTCCTTCCTTCGCTGACCAGATTGCGGCCGTGGGAGCCGCTCAAGGAACTCCCCAATGGCCGTTCAACGCCAAGTGCGATCCGGAGATTCCCTTGGGCGATAATCCTTTGCTCAAATACTCGTACGACGCGGCTTTCCTGAATTTGGATCAATGGGTGCGCAAGGGAGTCGAGCCGCCGAAAGCCGCCCGCATCCAGGTGAAAGACGGCGCAATCGTCCTCGACGAATGGGGCAACGGCGTGGGAGGCGTGCGCAGTCCGTTTGTCGATGTCCCCGTTGCCACTTACTTTACCACCAGTCCGGGTCCTGGAACTTGCGCCGAACTTGGGCATGCGGCTCCCTTTGACCAGACACGCTTGAAAGAGCTGTATCCGCACGCGAAGGATTATTCCAACAAAATTTCGCAATCCATCGATGAGATGGTGAGGGAGCGGTTTCTAACGGAGTCAGACGCGAAACGCTTGCGGGCGTATATACTGAAGAACGCTCACTGAATGTAAAGTTGTCGCTCTGTGCTCCGCGCCGAGTCAATGGAGGGCGGAGCGGCAAGCAAGCCGGAATGGCGGCGGAGGGGACGCCAGACCAGGAAGGCGGGGAATTTGAGGAAGGCTACGAAAGAGGGGGCAGCGTTTTCGCTCTGCCCCCCAATTCCATTCACGAACACTAACTCATCGGGCATCGGCAGCTTCCCGATGCGCTCGCCTGGCAGTCACGCCGCGCAAAACCTCGGCGACCGCCGCGGCGTTCATGGAAGCAGAGTCTGCCCCACAAGACTGGGTCCAGGATTCGGCGTAGGCGCCGGCGTGCAGGGCCAGCAGCTCGGGGTCGGGGGGTCAATGGTGGCGGCGGTCACAACGGTCGCAGCCAGCAGAGGTAAGGCGAGTACGGCGACTCTTAAAGCTTTTTTCAACATTGTTTCGGGCCTCCAGTTCACGTAGGGTGTGAACCCTATGCCTGCCAGCTTACAAGCTAAATGCCTTGCTTAAAAATATGAAGCCAAGCTTTTCTGGAATCAGAACAGTTTTGCTGTGGAATTCCCTCATTAACCGCATGGCGGCGGGCGGCCGGCTGTTGTTAAAAAAGGCGGAAAATCACGTGGCGAACATGCCGCAAGCCTGTCGAAAAAGCGTCCGATTCCGGAAGGCCAGAGTTTTTCAGTCGCGCTGGCGCCGCCGATGAGCCCCCTCCAGACTCATGGCGACCTGCGTTACTTGGCCAATCACTTCGATCTCGGATGGATATTCGAACGACTGGGGCTCGCACGCGGAGGCGGGATGTGGCTGAAGTGTAAGCCGGCTGCCCCGTAAGCTGCACCAGCAGCAGGCATATCCGTCGCGGTGCTCGAAGAAATAGATAGGCCGGTCAAATTCCGTGCGCCAGCCCGTGGAACGAATCCGCCGGGTATCGTCAAGCACTACCAGAGAGCCCGGATAGATGATCGGGAACATAGACCAATCTTCAGTGCCGATGAGCCCGTAGCGATGACTGCGCAAGTCGACATGCTTCAGCAGCAGAAAGGGGATCTTGCCCCACTTCTGAATCATCCGGCTGAGAAACACGGTCTTGGCAAGGTCGATTCCCGGATCAAGGGCGATGGGTGTCTGGATTTCACCCTCCTCTGGCGATTGAAAACCAATTGGATGGGTCCGCTCCAGCCTGGCCAGCGCGGCGTCGGCGGGCAACCCCGCCACAGAAATCCCATACCAAGAAAGCACTTCATTCAAATCCAAGCGATAAATGGCGCACAGCGAATAGATCCGGTAGATGCTGGGCAGAGTGCCTTTATTTTCGATGTCCGCAAGGCGGCTGAGCGCCACCACGTACTCGTCGTTGTCGTGCACGGCCGCGATCTTGGCGCTCGCTTCCTCAACATCCCGGTACCGCAGGGCCAATCTTTCTCTGATCCGCTTGAGTTTCTGCCCCGCTTCTTCCATGATGGAGACACGGGGAGTTGGGCCGGGACGCGACGTAGATGCGAAAGCCATGTAGGGCCGCGAGATCCTGCATCGCAAGATCTCGCTAAATTATAGCCGCCTTTATGGGGCGCTGGCAAGGTTCTTGTTCTGATTTCAGAACAGAGAATCTGGTTTTGGGATTTTTGGAACACGGAAAGGAAGACCCGAAGGCGGCGAACGAGCAAATGCGCATCATTATCGGCGTGACCGGGGCCAGCGGATCGATTTACGGCTGGCGCATATTGGAAAAGCTAAGCCGGAGCCCAGCCGTGGAGCTGCACCTGATTCTTTCCCGCTCCGGCGAACGCACCGCTCATCTGGAACTGGGAAAATCCGCGGCCGATTTCCGAAAGTTGGCCGATTTCTGCTACGCCCCGGAAGACATCGGCTGCCGGCTTTCCAGCGGATCGTTTCCTACCTCGGCGATGGTGATTGCGCCTTGCTCGATTCACACGATGTCGTCCATCGCCGCTGGAATCAGCTCCAACCTCATCGTCCGCGCCGCGGATGTAACTTTGAAGGAACGCCGAAAACTCGTCTTGATGGTCAGAGAGTCGCCGTTCCATTTGGGGCATTTGCGCTCCATGATCGCCCTTGCGGAGATGGGCGCGATCGTCGCGCCTCCCGTTCCCGGCTTTTATCACCGCCCTCAGACGATTGAGGACCTGGTCGATCAAAGCGTGGACCGGGTTCTCGATCTGCTTGGTCTTCCCGAGCCCGATGCCCGGCGGTGGGATGGCCCCCCAAGGTTGGGAGACCGCGGCAGGCAACGCGATCCCTTGAACCGCGATCCTGAGGGAGCCGAACAATGAAAGTCGCCTTTCAAGGCGAATTGGGAGCCTTCAGCCAGCAGGCCATCCGGCAGCTTCTGGGCTCCAAGGCGCAGCCGGTTCCCTGCCCGCGATTCGATCAAGTCTTTGAGGCGCTCGCCCGGCGGCGGGTGGCGGCCGCCGTCGCGCCCATCGAAAATACGCTCCATGGATCGGTGCACGAAAATTACGACCTGCTATTGAAGCACGACTTCACCATCACTGCCGAAACTAGCGTCCGCATCGTCCATAATCTCATCGCCGCCCCGGAAACCCAATTCCGGCAGGTCACCAAGGCCTATTCGCATCCGGTCGCTCTGAATCAATGCCTGGATTTCTTCCGCCGCAACAAACAGATCCTGAGCGTCCCTTTCTACGACACCGCCGGAAGCGTGAAGATGGTGATGCAGACCCGCATGCCCGGCGCGGCGGCCATCGCCTCGCAGCTTGCGGCTAGGATCTACCGCGCCAAGATCCTCAAGCGCGAGATCGAGGACGACCGCCGGAACTACACTCGCTTCTTCCTGCTGGAGCCCAAGGGTGCGCCGCCCCGTAATCCCAAAGGCTCGCGCGCCAAGCCATGGAAAACTTCGCTGGTTTTCTCCACCCGTAATGTGCCGGGGGCGCTGTTTCGCGCCTTGAGCGCGCTGGCCCTTCGCGATCTCAATCTCGCCAAGCTCGAATCGCGCCCTCTCCGCGGCCGGCCGTGGGAATACATGTTCTATCTCGACTTGATCGGCCGCCAAAGCGACGAAGCGGTTCGCCGCGCCCTGGGACACCTGGGCGAATTGGCCGATTTCCTCCGGGTGCTGGGCAGCTATCGCTCCGCGTGATATGCTGCCAACCATGACGCGCATCCTGAGCTTCATCCTGTTTGCGGCGGCGGCCCCCGCCTGGCCTCAAAGCAAGGTTTGGACGGCGCAAGAGCTCTTCCAGCGGAATGTCGGAACCAAGCAGCAGCAGGAGACCCCGTTTCCGCCCCACAAGATCGCCGGCAATCTCTATTACGTCGGCACAGAATCGCTCGCCTCTTTCCTGGTGGCGACTCCGCAAGGCAACATCCTCATCAACACTACCTATGAACGCAACCTGCCCGTCATCCGCCAATCCATCGAGGACCTGGGGTTCCACTTCTCGGATACAAAGATCGTCCTTGGCAGCCACGCCCACTCCGACCACATGGAAGGCGACGCGCTAGTCAAAGAACTGACCGGCGCGAGGGTGATGGCGATGGCCGAGGATATACCGGCTCTGGAAAAAATGACGCCCGGCGGCAAACCTCATCCTATCGACCGCGTCTTGCGTGACGGCGGCGAAGTAACGCTGGGCGGTTCCACGCTGGTGGCTCACTTGACGCCCGGCCACACTCGCGGCTGCACCACCTGGACGTTGAATGTCCAGGACGGCGGCAAGACCTACCATGTGGTGATCATCGGCAGCATGGGCGTGAACGCGGGGACGAAGCTGGCCGGCAATCCGCAAGTCCCGAACATCGCCGAAGAGTACAAGCGCGGATTCCGCGTGCTTCGCGGCTTGGCTTGCGATATCCCGCTGGGTTCCCACCCGGCCATGTATAACCTGGCGGAGAAATACGCCAGGCTGGGCCGAGGTCCCAACCCGTTTATCGATCCCGAAGGCTACCAGACCGAAGTGAACCTCGAAGAAGCCGCCTTTCTTCAGGTTCTCCGCGAGCAGCAATCTAAATAGCTTTTACGGCAGCCAGCCTTCTTCCGTCTTGAATAGATTCGGATCCTGCGCCAGCGCCTTGCTCAAATACTGTTGCCCCAAATCGCGATCCCCGGTCTTGAAATAGGCCATGGCCAGGTGGAACTGCCGAACCGCGCTCGGCTGCTTTGCCACCGAGGGGGCCAAAAACTCCACCGCCTTGTGGTAATCGCCCTTGCGGTAGTAAACCCATCCGAGCGTATCTTCAATCGCCGGGTTGCCGGGAGCCAGCTCCGCGGCGTGTTGCGCATACTTCAGCGCCGTGTTGATGTCTTGCGATGCCGACAGGTAGGCCGCTGCATTCAGCGCCGCGACATTATCGGGATCCTGCTCCACCACCGCGTCGAAATGCACCACCGCCGCTGCAAAATTCTTTTGTGAGTATTCCAGCTCCGCCAATATCAGGTTCGCCCCTTCGTTTTTCGGATTGGCCGCAAGCACCGCTGTCAGGGCCGAACGCGCCGCATCGATTTTCCCCTGTTGCATGTCGAGCGCCGCTAGAGCGAGATCGGCGTCGGCGGAGCGCGGATTCAGCGTCCGGGCCGTCTCAAAGGCCTTGCGCGCCTCCGCGGTCTTCCCAAGCCTCCGCAGCCACTCGCCGGCAATCAACTGCATCTGCGCCGACCCCGAGTTCTTCGCCTCCGATTCCTTCAAAATCTCCTCCGCCAGAGCATTTTGCTTGTCGGCCAAGCAGGCCTGAATCGCCAGGCTCAACGCGCCAGCGTCGGCGGGATTCGCGCGCAACAGCTCCTGCGCCTCCGTTCGGGCGCCTGCAAAGTCCTTCTTCAAAAGTTTCACGATGCCGCGCTGGAGAGCCAGTTCGGGAACTCGCCCCGCCTTAAGAGCATTGTCCGCCGCCGCGCCCGCCTCCTCCGCGCGGTTCAGCGCAAGCAGCGCCCAGTTGCGCGCCGCCACGAATGCCGCCGAAGATTTTTGATTTTTCGGCGCTGCCTCCAGCAACTCCAAAGCCGCCTGCGCCTTGCCTCCGCCGATTTGAGACCTCGCTAGCTCGATTCGCGCCTGAATAGACTCGGGGTTCAGCCGGAGCACTTCGTTCAGCTCCCGCTGCCGATCCTTTTCCGATCCCCGCATCCCCTCCGCTCTGGAAAGGCCGTAATGGGCGTCCGCCGAATTCGGCTGAATCCGCAGCACCGCCTGGAGATCTTTTTCCGCATCCGCCGGCCGTGATAGCGTCAAGTAAACACGGCCGCGAAGAAGGAGGGCATCGGTATCTTTCGGATTGCTCTGCAACAGATCCGCCAGGTAATGCAAAGCATCGTCGGTGCGGCCCGTCGCGACATACGCGCCCACCAGCCTCAGTCGCGCGGCGTGATCCGCTTTGGCGGCTTTCGCCAGCTTTTCCAGTTCCTCTACCGCCTCCGCCTTTCTTCCCTGTTGGAATAGAAACGCTGCGTGAATGTGGCTCAGGTTCGCTCCCGGAATGGCCGCGGCTTTGCGATACGTCTCCTCCGCCTCCGCCTCCCTGCCGCTTTGAAGCTGGAGCGCTCCCAGGCTGAGCAGCGCCGCCGCATTGGAAGAATCAAGCTGAATCGCCCGCCGTAGTTCGGGCTCCGCTTCGAGCGCCTTGTGCTCCAGAAGATACAGATTCGCCAGAGCCAGCGCCGCCTGCGCGGATTGAGGCGCCTGCGCCGCGGCCTTCTTGAGCGTCTCTTCCGCATCCGCGAAATTGTGCTGCTCGAATTGAATCGCCGCCAGCGCCCCTGCCGACTTCAAATCGCTCGGGAACTTGCTCAGCGCTTTCCGCAGCAGTTCTACCGCCTCCTCGGGCTTCTTCAGTTTCATGTCCGCGATGGCCAGCGCGTCGAGCACTTCGGCCTGGGACGCACTTTCCCCAGACCCGGACATCACCTGGTTCAGCCTCTTGACAGCCTCTTGCAGCACCTCCGGCTGCTGGCTCTGAACCATCATTTCCGCCGCCTTGGTTTGCGCCTGAGCGTGATTCGGATTCAACTGCGTCGCCTTCAAAAATGCAATGTAAGCGTTATCGGGCTGCTTCGCGCCAAGATATGCGATCCCCAGTTGGTACCACGGTTCGGCGTCGCGAGGATTGGCCTGGTTGGCGCTGCGAAATTCCAGCGCCGCGCGCGCGTAATCTTTCTGATCGAGATATTTTCTGCCTCGCGCCAGAAATTGCGCTTCCTTCGCCGCCGGGTCCCGACTGCAACTGCAAAAGAGCGCTATCCCGCCCAATACGACTAAAATCTTTCTCTGCACGCAAGTATTCTAGGATGATTGCCCGGGCCTGCGCAACGCGTCCTAGTGGCTAGCAAGCCGGCCCAGTACGTCCAGTCAGGATATTGAAGAGGCTACGCTCCCGTAGTCTCACGATTTTTTGGCGGCTGAGCAGCAATCCCAGAAACAAGGGATCGGCGGCCTTATTGCATACGCTAGGCAAGAATAGGCGCCCGCCAGTCCGAGTCGCTCACGACACCCGGGGCTATTGGTCTTTAGATGTTTTGGCAAAGCGCATTCTCTGGAGCCGCGGAAATATATCCGCCGTGTGGGCCTGGCCTTGCGAAGCTACGGCAATCGTGACACCCGGTTGGCTGCTGACGCCGCCAATGGAGATCGCAACCGGCGTCGCGCTCCCGCTGATGCCCGCAGGAATGCGAACGTCAACGCGGATGGTTCCCGCCGGAAGACCGGGGTCGCCGCCTGCATATTGAACGACAGCGGCCTGGCCATTCACAGTCGCAGTCACGGGTAACAGCGGGAATGCGAAACCGCGGTTATTGGGCGCGCCATCGGGAACCACGGGCGTCACCAAACCGTAGCCAGTGGCGTAGAGGTGAACCACTCCGCCCTGTTCAACCGGATTCGATGCAGTGTTCAGTGACCCGTCGGCTTCATTGATGGCCACTGCTTGCCCTTTCCCGGAGGCGTCGGCGGTGAACAAACCCGGCGCAGTAGGAGCGATCGTTACGGGAAGCTGCAAGGAGATCTGTCCGCTGTATTGAACGGTGATGCCTCCGCTTCCAGGCGTGACTTCGTAAGGCACGACGATACCCACCTGACTGGACCATGAATACACGACGGGCGCAGGCACGCCGTTCACATAAACCGTCGTCCCACCGGTTTGGGTCGGAATATTGCCGTTGTCGTCAGGCTGATACAAGGTCAATTGAGAGGGGCCGAGGCCGCTGCCGTAGATGGCCAGAGCTTCGCCCGGAGCGATGGGTCCGGTAAGATTGCTCGCGCTATTGGTGACCGCCCCGGCCGAAGGCACGGCCGAGACCAGTTGCATAAGGCGGATCGCATTGTTGGCCCGGTCGGCGACATAGATGTTGCCGGAGGCGTCAAGCGAAATGCCGGCGAGCCCATTGAACTGCGCGTTAATCGCAGGGCCGTTGTCGCCGGAGTAACCGGCCGTCCCGGCTCCGGCGATCGTGACGATTAGACCGCCGGCCGTCACCATGCGCACGCGGTTCGCACTTGCATCAGCAATATAAACGTTGCCCTGCGAATCGGCGGCGAGCGCATTAGGAACGGCAAGCGACGCCGCGGTGGCTAAGCCTCCATCGCCCGAACTAGCGCTCATGGTGTTGCCGGCGATTGTGGTGATGATTCCTCCCGGAGAGATTTTGCGCACCACGTGATTACCGGAGTCGGCGATATACAGATTGCCCGAGGAATCCAGCGCAAGAGCGGCAGGCCCGTTCAATTGAGCTTGGGCGGCCGGACCGCCGTCTCCGGCATAGCCTGCCGCGCCCGTTCCGGCGATCGTAGTGATTGTGCCTCCCGCGACCTTCCGCACCGCGTTATTGCTGAAGTCCGCGATATAGAGATTACCGGCCTTGTCCACAGCCAATCCCGCGGGCGAATTGATCTGGGCGCTGGTCGCGGGCCCGCCATCCCCTCCATAACCCGCTGCGCCGTTTCCGGCGACCGTAGTGATAGAGCCGCCGGAAAGCATCCGCACTCTTTGATTTCCGGTGTCGGAGATGTACACGTTTCCGGACGCATCCGTGGCGAGGCCCGTTGGGAAATTCACTTGTGCGCTGGCGCCAGTGGACCCATCGCCGGCAAAGCCGGGAGTTCCATTGCCCGCCACCGTGGAGATGGTTCCATCACTTGCGATCATGCGGACGCGTTGATTGTTCGTGTCGGCGATATAGACCACTCCGCTGGGCGCGATGACGACGCCGGAAGGCGCGTTCATCAGAGCGTTCTGCGCCGCACCTCCATCGCCAGAATAGGTGACAAGGCCATTGCCTACCAGCGTCATGATATTGCCGGACGCGTTGATCTCGCGTATGCGCGCGTTCAACAGATCGACAAAGAAAATGTCGCCGGTTGGGTCTACTTGGATGCTGGTGGGCGAATTCATCTCGGCAGTCGCGGCCGAGCCCCCGTCGCCAGCAAAGCCAGAACCGGAATTGCCCATGACAGTCGTAATCTTCTGAGTGGACGCGGTGACCTTGTAAATATGGTTGCCATCGCGATCCGCGATGAAAATATCGCCGGCGGAGTCGATAGCGACGCCCGTGGGTCCGGCGAGCACCGTGGCGTTGGCCGCGCCTCCTTCCGTGTAAGTCGTGCCTCCGCCAACCACAGTGTTGATGATGCCGGAAGGGTTCACTTGCCGAATGCGTCCGTTGCCGGTGTCCGCTATATAAAGGTTGCCGGACGAATCGAACGCGAGGTCGCTGGGCACGCTCAGGGCCGCATCAATGGCGGGACCGCCATCGTGCGATTCTCCCCGGATGTAGTTTCCCGCGAAAGGATAAATGATCCCGCCCGACACCTGCCGGATCACGTTGTTGGCGGAGTCGGCGATGTAGAGATTGCCCGCCGTATCCAACGCCAAACCTAGGGGAATGTGGAGCTCGGCTTGAAGCGGATCGCCGTAATCGCCACTGCTGCCAGCTTTCCCATTGCCCGCGAAGGTGGAGATAACGCCGTTTGAGACCAAGCGGATACGATTGTTTCCCGTGTCCGAGATGTAAATGTTGCCCTGCGTGTCGACGACTACGCCCTGCGGAGAGTTCAATTGGGCGCCCAGCGCTGGCCCTCCGTCGCCCGAAAATCCGGCGCGCCCGTTGCCCGCGACTCGGGTTACCGTTCCGCCTTGCGAAAGGCGATAGACGGAATTCAGAGCGGTGAAATAAACGTCGCCCGCCGGATCCACGCCCACCCTACCCAGTCCGCCAAGAGCCAGGCTCGAGCCGGCGGCGACGGCGGGCGCAGGCGTCCCTCCGGCAATCGTCGTGACCGTATATGTTTGAGCCGCCAGGGGAACACACGATGCCAGCGCTAAGAAAAACCTCATTTGGAACATGTATTTAAAGACACCTGAACCCGGGACACGCAAGAAGCCAATTGGACGCGTCAGCTTGTGCTTGAGTTCCATTGTAGCCTCTTCCAAGGAGTTAACGTTTATGAACTTTCCCCAGCGGTTTTTTGTTAGGATGTTTCAGGGAGCGTTCCTGCCGCGTTTGTGAGCGGCTTCCAAAAATTGATCCAACAGTCAATGTCATGGAGTCCGGCTCGGTTACGCGCTGGTGTGCAAGCTCCGGCGGATGGCCGCCAGGGAGAAGCCTGAAGGCGCGCGGAGGACTCCACCCTGCTGAGTTCGGGGTCAAATGACGGAAGCTAGGACGGCGTGGTGGTGCGCTCCTGTTTCACCCACGCTCTTTGATGAAACCGCGCACAACGCAACGCCGCGGCGGTTTCCGGGGAAAATAAGGATGCCGCGGCGTCTTGTGCGCTCTTGACCAATCTCTTATTCATAGGCGATATTTTCGCTTCGCCCGGACGCGCCATGGTGGCGCGCCATCTTCGCGAAATCGTCGCCGCCGAAAACATTCAACTTACCATCGCGAACGGAGAAAACGCCGCGGGCGGTTTCGGCATTACGCCTCCTTTGGCCGACGAGCTATTCGGTTACGGCATCGACGTGCTGACTAGCGGAAACCATGTCTGGGACAAAAAGGAGATTTACGACTACCTGCCGCGCCAGCCGCGCCTTCTCCGTCCGGCGAATTACGTCGAGGAATTGCCCGGCGCCGGTCTCATCGTGGTGGAGGCGCGAAACGGAGTACCCTGCGCCATTCTGAATCTGCAAGGACGGGTCTACATGCCAGCCACGGAATGTCCCTTTCGTAAGGCCGACGCATTGCTCGCCGTGCTGCCCGCGGAGGCGAAAGTCCGCTTCCTCGATTTCCACGCCGAACTAACCAGCGAAAAGATGGCCATGGGGTGGTATTTGGATGGCCGCGTCTCGGCCGTGATCGGCACGCACACGCATATCACAACGGCCGACACACGCATTCTTCCGAACGGCACGGCTTACCAAACCGATGTCGGCATGACCGGTCCCTACAATTCCGTCATCGGCGTGGACAAGGACATCGTGTTGCGGCGGTTTCTGACGCAATTGCCGGTGCGCATGGAGGCCGCGCGGCATGGAGCCGAGCTCCATGCGGTGGTAGTGGAAGCCGATGAGGCCACCGGCCGCGCGACCGCGATACGCCGCATCGCCATCGAGAGTTAATCGGCCTCAGCCGCCTTTCACCGGCGGATGCGCTACGGATTCCGCCTAGCCGGTGTGCTATCATAGAGGCGATTTCCCACAGCGGAAGTGCCCCAATACAATGCCGAAGTTAAAAACACATAAGGGCGCGGCAAAGCGTTTTAAGAAGACCGGTGCCGGCAAGATTAAGCGCCGGCACGCATTTGCGCGTCATATCTTAACGTCCAAAGCGCGGTCCCGGAAGCGGCGGCTGGGCCAGGGCGCTGTGGCCGACGAGACGAACAGCCCCGAAATTCAGCGCATGCTTCCCTATTGAGTTGTCGGGCTTAAAAGCCTCCTCACATAGGCGGACAGCGCGCCGCACGTGCCTGATCCGCTTGTAGAGAAACTGTAGAAGGAGAGAAAACGTGCCGAGAGTTAAACGTGGAACCAAGCGCCGTGCCAGCCGGCGCAAGACCCTGACCCTAGCCAAGGGATTTTTTCTCACCAAGAGCAAGCTTTATCGGGCTGCTCAGGAAGCCGTCGAGAAGTCGTTGCGGTACGGTTATGTCGGCCGCCGGCTGAAGAAACGCGATTTCCGCTCGCTGTGGATTGTTCGCATCGGCGCCGCCTGCCGGTCCGCGGGAATTTCCTATAGTCGCTTTATGGATGGACTGAAGAAATCCGGCGTCGAACTCAACCGGAAAAGCTTGGCCGATCTGGCTCTTAACGATTCGGCCGCCTTCAGCGCATTAGTCAACCAGGCGAAAGAGGCGCTCGATCACGAGCCCGCAAGGAGTGTGTAATGGAAGCCGTTGCCCCTTCCCTGCTGCCCCTGCCTGAAGACGACGCCCTGGCAAGTCTGGAGGACCGCATCCGCCGCGCTGTAGAGATGTTGTCGACGTTGCGCGAAGAGCGTGACGCCGCCCTGGCTGAGCGGGATGCGGCCAAGAAGGCCGCGCGGGAGGCTGTGGCGGAATCGCAGAAGCTTCGCGAAGAGATCGAGATTCTTCGCAGCGAGCGCAAACAGGTCCGCAGCCGCATCGAGAAACTTCTCGGGCAAATGGAACTGCTCTAATGGACGCAGCGGCTGAGCCAAGAACAGTTCGCGTCACCATCTTCCATCAACAGTACACAGTTAGCGCCCCTGAAGAAGCAAAAGAGATCGAAGCCCTTGCCCGCGATGTGGACGAGTTGATGATTTCTATTGCGCAGCGAGCCGGAAACGTGGACGCCACCCGTGTAGCCGTGTTGGCCAGCTTGCATCTGGCCGACCGCCTTCGCACCATAGAGCGCGAACTTTCTGTCCTGAAAGCGCGCGTCGGCGAAAAATCCCGCCAGTTTTCAGTGCTGCTGGACCGCGTCATCGAGTAGGCGCAATGCCGCACGAGCGTGCTGGTTTTGCAAAGCGCCTCTAATTCCGAGGCTCTGCCCAAATGGACATGGAACCCGAAATCTTGCGGCGCGCGGCCCGCGTGCGTCTTTTTCTAATGGATGTCGACGGAGTCCTCACCGACGGCCGGCTGTTCTATCTTCCGCAGCCGGAGGGCGAGGGGGTGGAAACCAAGGCGTTCGATTCACAGGATGGCATCGCGCTTCAGTGGCTTGCATGGTTCGGGATCCAGACCGGAGTCATCAGCGGCCGCGTTTCCCCGGCTGCCGAAGAGCGGGCCCGTCAGGTAGGCATGAAATATGTCTACCAAGGATACATCGAGAAAATTCCGATCCTGGAGCAAATTAAGGCATCGAGCGGAATTGCGCTCGATCAAATGGCCTATATGGGCGATGATTTAACGGATGCTATCGTGATGCCTCGCGTCGGCTTGGCTCTCGCCCCGGCTAACGCGCGCTCCGAAGTGAAACGAATCGCGAACTATGTTACTGCCGCATCCGGAGGGCGCGGAGCCGTCCGCGAAGTCTGCGAGTTGCTGCTGAAGGCCCACGGCCATTGGGAGGAACTGTTGCGCAAGTACGAGATTACTCCCATTTCTTGACTTAGGGCCCGCTTCCCGCAAGCCCGAAGCTCAAGCCAATTGGACACATCGAAATGTTAAAAGGCGTCGACGGCGTTTCGCAGAGCGGAAAAGGGCATGACCCATTTCTCCGCAACGTTCTGTTACTATAGCTGCGAACGGCTGCAGATGCCGTCTTGTAAAACCGTGCAGCGCAAGGTTTTGCCGAAGGCAGCATGGTTTATAAGGCAGGATCAGCGACCGACGGAGCCGATTTCCGATCAGAAAACACCCGTTCAGTTAACAGGAGATGTCATGAGGCTGAATTCTATTCGTCAGGCGACCGTTCGGGCGGTCGCGTTGGGGCTATGCGGAATCGCGCTGGCAACCGCGCCGGCTGCGCGTGCGCAAGACAAAATGACTGCGCAGTCATTGATTGACCGCCAGATGATTTTAGATCAGATCACGCGTTACTATTACAACTTCGGCAAAGCGGACCGGCAGAGCGAAGAGAGCTTCTATGCCGAGGACTGCGAGTTGATTCTCGGCACAAGGCGCTACAAGGGCAAGGAAGGCATCCGGCAGGCGTACAACCGTGGTTCTGTGGCGCCTGCTGCCGCCGCGGCGCCCCCCCGCGAAAGGACCGCTTTCAATGTGACGATCGAGAATCCGCTGATCGTCGTGCATGGCGACACCGCCACCTCGCAGGTCATTTTCACCGAGTACCGGCAGGAGAAGGTGGGCGATCCGATGAAGATGACGACTCAGGGAAAGGAGTACGCGACCTGGACAAGGTGAATGGCCAGTGGCTGTACAAGACCCGCCAGATCACGAGCGGCAGCAACTTGCCGGAAGGCTGGAAGGAATAAGCACCCGGCGCGTAACATAGTATGAAAGCTCTGTCGTCAGTTCTCCCATTGGTGAATGGTATAAACTCGGCGTTAGACAATCGCTCGATTCGTCGTTTCAAACACGGGAATCGATTTCTAGATCAGGGAGGTCAAACAATGCGAAAACGTTCTCTCATGTTCCTTTCGTTGCTGGTTCCAGCGTTTTTAGTCCTGGGCGGATATGCCGTCGTTGAGGCTCAGCAAAAGACTTCTTCGACGGCGCGCGCGAAGCGCTGGTCTGATCCAGCCACCTGGCCTGACAAAAAGGCGCCGGCCAAAGACGCCGCGGTCACGATTGACAAGGATATGAACGTGGTCCTCGACGTGTCTCCGCCGCCGCTGC
>Ga0070738_10003917_pt1 | contig 18693 bp, 15 predicted proteins | sample Coa_R2_2_FD_66446 | JGI IMG/M metagenome (GOLD analysis project Ga0070738, IMG submission 66446) | Surface soil microbial communities from Centralia Pennsylvania, which are recovering from an underground coalmine fire - Coalmine... | ecosystem: Environmental > Terrestrial > Soil > Unclassified ... | reverse complement strand
TCGCCATGGACACGCTGAGGACGCGCGCCAAGCTCAAGCTCCTCGCGCCCGGCGACGAGGAGCGCGCCGTCGCGCGCGTCGGTGGCGTCGAGCCCTCGCCCGTCGCCGAGGCGCTCGAGGCCCTCGAGGCCCAACACCGCTCTCTCCTCCTCATGCGCTGGGTCCACGAGCTCAAGCAGGAGGAGATCGCCCTCGCGCTCGGCTGCACCGAGCGGACGGTGAGGAACAGGCTCAAGACGGCGAGCGCGCTCTTCGAGCGCGAGCTCGTGCGACGCGGCGTCCTGCCGCCCCCGGACACGTCGAAGGAGGTGACCCCGTGAGCTCGAGCTGCGCCGAGGCTCTCGCGCTCCTCCCCGGCCGTCCGCTCGAGGCTCTCGAGGCGGACGAGCGAGCGTTCGTGACCGAGCATCTCGCGGCCTGCGCCGCGTGCCGCGCCCGCTCCGAGGCGATCGAGGCCGCCTACGCCGGTCTCCGCCGCGCGGACGTTGCCGCGAAGGGTCCCGACCTCCTCTGGGACTGGATCCGCGCCGAGATCGACCGCCCGCTCCCCGGCGTGGCTCCGGCGGCGCCGGTCCAGGTCACGATCGCCCTCGTCTGCTGCTTCTGCCACGACGGGGTCACGCGCGCCGAGGCGACCTACTGCGCCTCGTGCCTCGCTCCCCATCACGCGGAGTGCTTCAGGGCCCACGGCCGCTGCAGCGCCTTCGGCTGCGAGGAGACGCGGACCGTCCGGCCCGGGGCCGAGCCGCCGCGGCGGTCGCGTCTCCTCCGCGTCGCCGTCGGGCTCCTCGTGGTGGGCGGAGTCTCGGGGATCGCGGCGCTCACGACCTACCGCGTCTCCGAGCGCCGTCACGCCGCCGAGCTCGCCCACGTGCGCGCCGACTACGACGACCTCGTCGCGAAGATCCGGGCGCTCGAGCTGCGCGTGAGCGCGCCCGTCCCCGGTCCCACGGACGAGAGCCTCTCGCGGGCCGAGCTCGCGGGTCGGATCGAGGCCACGCTCGAGCGCGTCCAGGGCCTCATCCTCGAGAAGAACGTGGACGGGCTCGCCGCGGCCTTCGCCGAGGTGGACGCCCTCATGGACGAGTACATGAAGAAGGGCGGCGAGCGGTCGCGCGTCGATCGCTGGGAGAAGCGGCTCGACGACTGGAAGGAGATCCGCCTCAGCATCAAGCTGAACGTGTGGATCACCCTCGGGAACGACCTCCTCAAGGCCCTCGCGACGGCGAACCGGGCCGGCGACTACGAGGCGGGCGCCGAGGCCTACCGGAAGCTCATCGAGGTCGTCGCCCGCATGAACCAGGAGCCGCGCGAGGAGTTCAAGAGGAACGCCGACCAGATCTCGCTCCGCGCCGAGATGCAGATGGACGAGCTCTCGCTCGGGGTGACGACGCTCGCGGTCGAATACGTGCGCGACCGGACGCGGATCGAGTGGGACGTGAGCGCGGCCGACGACGAGAGGGGCTTCCGCACGCTCACGTTCCGGGCCGACGGGGCGGAGGCCGCGCACGTGACCGTCCCGGCGCGGGCCCTGAAGGTCCTCGTCGCGCGTCTCGAGAAGGAGCTGGGCCTGTTGAAGAAGGCCGGAGGGGAGCCCCGGACCACGATCGAAGTCTCCGCCGACGTGTCCTGGACGTCGGTCAACGGCCACCTCCGGTGCGGGATCGGCATCGACGACGGAGGCCTCGGTGAGTGCGGCGAACCTGTCGGCCTCGAGCTCTGGGTGGCGCCGGACGGCCAGCTCCGGGGCCCTCTCACGCTCAAGATGAACGCGGCGGCCTCCCGCAAGCTGGCGGATGCGATCAAGGCGGCGCTCGAGCCGCCCCGGAAGAAGACGAAGCGCGTCTCCTGACCTGAGACGTTCGCCGACCTCCCCAGGTCGCGTCGTCCACCTGCGAACGACGGGGCGACGCCCCCAAACGCTGCGTTGCCTGGAGTTACGACTTGGTCCTCGCCTCGCAAGGGACGGCTCCTCGCGAGGGTGACGAGAATGGGAAAGAACCTGGTCTTCGCCGCGGCGTTCGCCGCGGTCACGGGATTCGTCTTGCCGGCGACCGCCGGGGATACGCCCAAGACGTTCTCCCCGGACTCCGCGATCACGAAGTGGGTCTTCCGGCTCGCGGAAAAGGACTTCAAAGAGCTGACGGGCAAGGAGCTCCCGGCCGACGCCAAGGACAACGCCGAGAAGTGCTTCGAGGCGTTCAAGAAGAACAAGGTCGCCCACGAGGGCGGCGGAGCGCCCAAGGGTGCGATCGTCTTCCTCAAGGACCGTCTCGTCGTCTCGAACGGGAACGGCACCGCGCTCGGCGCCAACCCCGATGGCTCGGGCAAGGTCGACCCCGCGATCTCGCTCGGCAAGCTCGGTGACCCGCTGGGCTGGGCGGAGGACAAGGTCGGCGGCGGCGGCGGTGGTGGATCAGAGCCCGAGCGCAAGGTCGAGTCGGCCGAAGGCTCCGGCAACGCGAGCGGCGGCGGCGGCGGCGTCGCCGTGAACACCGGGGGCGGCGGGGGCGGCGGACCTCAGCCCGGTCCGGTCACGACGGACGGCAAGCTCCCGGCGTGGCTGAAGCCGATCGTGCTCCGCGCGCTCAAGGCGGACGGGCTTCCCGAGGCGTGGGCCGACTCGAACGGCCTCTACCAGGTCCTCAACGCCGAGAGCAGCTTCAGCCCGACGGCGCAGAACCCGACCTCGACGGCCTACGGCCTCTTCCAGTTCCTCGACTCGACCTGGTCGACCGTGGGCGCGACGAAGACGAGCGACGCCTACCTCCAGTGCGTGGCCGGCCTCAAGTACATCCGCGAGCGCTACGGTGATCCCGACAAGGCGTGGACGTTCCACCTCGCTCACGGGTGGTATTGAACCACCCTTCGACTCGGGAGCGCCCTCGCGCGCTTCGCGCGCTCCGGGCGCTCCCTCGCTCAGGGTGAACGGCGAGGCTCAGGGTGAACGGCGAGGCTCCGGGTGAACGGGGAGGCTAGGAGTAGCAGGAGACCCCGTCCATGACGGGGAACCGCGCGACGCCTCCGCCCCGGCTCCCGAAGTAGTTCCGGCGGGCCGGGACGGAGACGACCTCCCAGTTCGGAAGGACGAGGGCCGTCAGGGCGCCGCCGTGGACGCACCCGGTGTCGATCCCGACCGCCCACTCGGAAACGAGGGGGCGGTCGAGCACCGTATGGCCGAAGACGACCCGCTCCGGTCCCTTCCAGTGGTTCGTCCAGAAGGTGTGGGTCGGCGGAGCCTTCGACGGCCAGTAGCTCTTCGTCTCCGGGGGCCGCACGCACTGGGCGTGGAGGAGCGTGTGCGGGAGCTGGCTCTCGATCGGCACGCCCGGCAGCACGCCCGCGTGGACGAGGACCGCGTTCGCCTCCGGGATGGGGATGAAGAGAGGAAGCCGCGCGAACCAGTCGAGGTGGGCGGCGTCGAGGACACGGCGCGTCTCGGCGTGGTCGGGCTTGAGCCTCTCGAGCGGCCGGCGCCGCTGGAGGAGGTGCGACTCCTCGTGGTTCCCGAGGATGCTCTCGTGCCGCAGGGCGAGCTCGACGCACTCGCGGCGGCGGGGGCCGCGGTCGACGAGGTCGCCCGCGAAGATGACGCGGTCGTTCGATGTGACCGCGAGTCGATCGAGGAGCTCGAGGGCCTCGTCGAGGCATCCATGGAGGTCGCCGATCAGGATCGTCCGGTTCATGCCCGGAGGACGTCCTAGCGGCGGCGATCTTTCAGCTCAACGCCGAGGCCGTCAGGGGACCCGGAAGGAGTTCAGGAACGTGCGGTCGTCATCCGTGGTCTCGAAGCCGCCGACCTGGAAGACCTTGAGCTCGAAAACGCGGTCCTGGACGACGTAGACCCTCAGGAGGACGCGGGTCTGTCCGTTCTGCACGCCCGAGAGCTCCACCTCGCGGCCAGGGTACGAGCCCAGGGAGACGGGATGCTGGTTCTCGGCCTTCCCGTTCAGCTCCTTGGCGGTCGCCGCGACCATCGCGTCGAGGCGCGCGTCGTCCGGGGGGCGCGAGCCCTTCACCTCGGGCTCGTACGACTGAACGCCGTAGACACGCCCGAGGAACGTCGCCTTGACGGTGTACGAGGCGAATGCAACGGCGCCGTTCGGAGTCTGAAACGAGCTCGTCACCACCTCGGGCTTCCCGGGAAACGAGACGGTGAAGCTCCCGTCCGCGGCGGTGTAGCTCCTCCACTGCGGCGCGAGGAACGAGGTCGCGACGCAGCACCCGGCGATCACGAGCGACACCGCCGCGCCCACGATCACGAATGGGCTCGGTCCCTTCTTCTTGCGAGGCGTGACGGCTCCGAGGCGAGCACGCGATGAGACGTAGCCCCTCCGATCTCGCTTCGGACGCTCGCCCTCGGCGCCCTCGTTGCCGGGAACAGCAGGCTGCGGCTCCGGCGCGGCTTCATCCATGCGGCTGGATTCTAGCCGCTTAGCGTGCGGCGACGCTGTCGTCGGGCAGGCCGAGGAGCTCGGGCGCGGCCTTGTAGGCGGGGTCCGTGCGCCAGAGGGCGCGGAGCTCGGTGGCGGCGGCCCTCGTCGGTCCGTCCTCCATGCCGTCGGCGGCGCCGAGCGCGATGCGCGCGGCGTTCAGCCTCCCGAGGAGCTCGTCGAGCTCGTCCTGGCTCGCGAGGCCGGCTCCCTGCCACCAGGACCCCTCGAACGAGCGAGCGTGGGCGCGGAAGAAGCGGGTCTCCTCGACGAGGAGGGCGCGCACGTCGGTCACCGACTCCTCGGGCGCGGCCTCGACGAGGAGGGCGAGGAGCTCGGCCCGGAGCGCGAGGAGCGACTTCCGAGCGATGAGCTTCCTGAGCGTCGGGAGAGCGGCCTTCCCGCATGAGCGGAGCTCCTGGACGGCCTCGCTCCTGAGGCTCGAGCCCGAGGTCACGAGCGGGACGAGCGCCTCGGCGCGGCGCGCGAGGTCGGCGATCTTCCGCGTCGCGACCAGGTCGGTCGTGAAGGCGTCGATCTCGGACACGTGCGCGTGGAGGCCCGTCGCGTCGAGGCCGAGAGGGCCGAGGCCGTTGTAGGAGCCGAACAGGCTCGGCGCGTAGGCCTGGGAGAATCCGAGGAAGACGGTCGCGAACTGGATCCGGCGCGCGAACTCGAACGTCCCGTCCGCGTTCTTCCGGAGGAAGAGCACGACCCGGTCGGTGCCGACGACGAGGCGGGTCGCCCGGTCATGAAGGATGACCGTCCGCCGCGACTCCGAGCCGATCGCGGCGAGGTCCGGCAAGAGGAGCCGCGTCCCGGCGGCGACGTGGCCGCGCCAGGGCTCGAGGACCGTCGCTCGACCGGCGGTGGGCTCGACGGAGGTGACCACGATGTCCGTCGCCTCGTACGTGACCACGTCGAGGTCGAAGTACTGGACCCAGCCTCAGGCGTAGGCGGTGCCCATAGGGAGGGCGAGGAGAGCGAGGGTCAGGACGAGGGAGCGCAAGCGACACCTCCAGTCCCTTCTTCGGCCGCGGAGACCCCCGGCTTGAGGTTATCGGCTTCACGCGTCGCGTCACGGTGGCAGAGGAGGCCGCGAGAGGCCAGACTCTCCGTGTGCGCGTCGGAGCCTACGATGTCCTGGAGGAGATCGGCCGGGGGGCTCTCGGCACCGTCTACCGCGCCCGCGCGTCGGACGGCCGCGACCTCGCGATCAAGGTCCTCCGGGAGGGGGACGCCGAGCAGCGCGCCCGCTTCGAGAGGGAGCGGCGCATCCTCTCCTCGTTCGGCGCGCACGACGGGTTCGTGCCGCTCCTCGATTCGGGGGAGTGGCCGCAGGGTCCCTTCCTCGTCATGCCCTTCGTGCCCGGAGGGACGCTCCGCCAGCGCCTCGAGCGCGGCCCGCTCTCGGTCCCCGAGGTCGTGAGGATCGGCGCGTCGCTCGCCCGCGCCCTCGGACGCGCCCACGAGCGCGGGATCGTGCACCGGGACCTCAGGCCCGAGAACGTCCTCTTCGACGCGGACGGGCGGCCGCTCATCTCCGACCTCGGGATCGCGCGGCGCGGAGGGGAGGCGACGCCCGCGGGGGACGTGTTCGCCCTCGGCGCGCTCCTCCGGACCTGCCTCGCCGGGCGCCGCGACGCTCCGCGCTGGCTCGACGAGGCGATCGAGCGAGCGACGGCGAAGCGACCGTCCGACCGCTTCCAGGACGGCCACGAGATGGCGCGGGCCCTCGCGGCGGGCGACCTGAGCGCCCCCGGCGCCCGTAGGCCGCCGCTCGCCGCGATCGCGGTCGGTCTCGGGGTCGGGCTCGCGGCGGTCGGCGCGCTCGCGCTCGTGATCGGCCGTGGATCGCCGCCGCCGCCGCCCAAGCCCGACGCGCATGCGCTCGCCCGCGAGCACGCGGACCGTGCGATCGCGTTCATGGACTCCATGGTCGTGGCCGCCGCGGCCGACGAGGCCGAGGCGGCGATCGCCCTCGACCCGCGCTGTGCCCTCGCCTACACCGCGCGCGGCCGGACTCGCTGGGAGAGGGGCGACCGCAAGGGCGCCATGGAGGACCACGACCGCGCGACCCAGCTCGACCCGCGCTGCGCGCTCGCGTGGATCTACCACGCGAACGGCCTCACGTTCTTTCACGAGCGCGAGCGGGCGATCGCGGAGTACACGCGTGCGATCGAGCTCGAGCCCGGACGGGCCGCGTCCTGGAACTCGCGCGGGAACGAGTGGATCGGCAAGGGCGATTACGAGAAGGCGATCGCCGACTACACGCGCGCGATCGAGCTCGCCCCCGGCGCCGTGACCTACTGGGCGAACCGCGGCCTCGCTCGGGGCAAGAGCAGCGTCCAGACCGGCGCGATCGAGGACTGCACCCGCGCGATCGAGCTCGAGCCCGGCTACGCGCTCGGCTGGGCGAACCGCGGCTACGCGAAGATGCGCGCCGGGGACTACGAGGGCGCGATCACCGACTGCACGAAGGCCCTCGAGCTCGACCCGAGGTGCACCGACGCGCTCTCGACCCGCGGGCTCTCGCGCGGCATCCGCGACGACATCGACGGCGAGATCGAGGACTGCACGAAGGCGCTCGAGATCTCCGCGACCTTCACCCCGGCCTGGATCTACCGGGGCGTCGCGAAGACGAAGAAGGGCGACTGGGAGGGCGCGCTCCGCGACCTCGACCGGGCGATCGAGGTCGGCCCCAACTGGGGCACCGCGTGGGTCGACCGGGGGAAGATCAAGGAGTCCCTCGGCGACGACCCGGGGGCGATCCAGGACTACGAGCACTTCCTCTCCATGTCCCCCGACGACGCGGAGGCTCCCGACATCCGGAAGCGGCTCGAAGCGCTCCGGAAGCGGTAAACTCGGGTCGTGTCCGGAGTCGTGGAGAGGATCTACGTCCGCATCCCCAACTGGGTGGGCGATGTCGTCCTCGCGACGCCCTTCTTCGCCGCGCTCCGTGCCGCCTATCCCCGTGCCGAGATCGTCGCCCACGGGAAGGCGCGCCTCTTCGACATCACCGAGGGCGCCCGCTTCTTCGATCGCGTCGTCCCGCTCGAGCGGAGGCTCGGTCCCCTCTGGCCGATCGTCGAGGGACGCCGCCTCCGCTCGATCGTGGGCGAGATCGACCTCGCCTTCCTCCTCCCGAACAGCCTCTCCGCGGCGCTCATCGCGTGGACTTCGGCGGCGAAGCGGCGGCTCGGCTACGCCCTCGACGGCCGGAGCGTGCTCCTCACCGACGCCCTGCCCGTGAAGAAGGAGGGTCGGCTCCGGCCGATCCCCATGGTCGACTACTACCTCGCGCTCCTCGGGGCGGCGGGCCAGGACATCTCGCGCGTCAAGCGGTGCCCCGCCCTCCCCGTGACCGACGCCGCTCGCGAGCGCGTCGAGCGCCTCCTCGAGCGGCAGGGGATCTCGAGCCACGAGCGGATATGGGCCCTCAACGGAGGCGCCGTCTGGGAGACGAAGCGCTGGATTCCGGAGTATCTCGGCGAGCTCTGCGACATGGTCCACGCGCGCGGCGCCGTCCCCTTCGTCCTCCGCGGCCCGGGCGAGGAGGAGATCGTCGAGCGCGCCCGCCGCGCCTCGAAGCGCGGCTTCAAGGGCGGCGACGAGCTCGTCCCGCTCGGGGACCTCGTCGCGTTCCTCGCGCGCTGCGACGTCCTCGTGACGACGGACTCCGGGCCGCGGCACCTGGGCGTCGCCGCGGGCATTCCCGTGGTCGCCCTCGTGGGCTCGACGCACCCCGCCTACACGATCGTCGACCACCCGGCCCTCAAGGTCCTCTGCGAGGAGGTGGACTGCTGGCCCTGCCATCTCGAGAAGTGCCCCGTGGACTTCCGCTGCATGACCCGGCTCGTCCCCGCCAAGGTCGCGACCGCCTGCGACGAGCTCCTGAGAAAGGAGCCCGCGCCATGACCGACGAGCGGAAGCGCGCGCTCCTCGACAAGGCCGTGGCCGACAAGGCGCTCCTCGCCCAGGTGCCCCCGATCGTGGCTTTCGCCTTCGGGGTCCTGCCCCTCCGCAAGGACGGCACGGTCCTCACCGTCGCGTCCATGACCCATGCCTCCAAGGAGGCCCTCCGCGTCCTCCGCGACGTCCTCGAGGCCGAGATCGTCGCGACGCCCTTCGACGAGCGGATCCTCCAGCCCGCCATCGCGCGGGCCTATCCCGACGACGACGACCACGCGATCAACTTCCCGACCTTCGAGGACGAGAGCTTCCTCGCCCGTCCCGACATCGCGCGCCTCCTGCGGACCGCGAAGGTCGAGAAGGTCGGCCGCACCGGCAGCGAGCTCGATGCGGGCTCGGTCGTCCTCGCCTCGCTGACCTACAAGGGGAGGCTCTCGAACGTCGAGCACGGGCGCCCGCGCACGTCGCTCCTCGACACGCGGCGGATCAAGTACGAGCTCCGCGACGAGGACCTCGTCTGGACCACGGAGGGCGAGCGACCGATCGTCTGGCCCGAGGTCGCGAAGGCGGAGCCCCTCGCCTCGGTCCTCCTCAACGAGTTCCGCTTCTCGGACCACTCCAACTACAGCCCCGGCTCGCTCTACGCCGAGCACTCGGCGCGCGGGGTCGCGATCGCGCCCACGGGCTTCCCCTTCGTCATCCATCCGACCGAGATCCAGCTCCTCCGCGTCGAGCGTTCGGGCGCCCTCGTCTTCCACGCCTACGACCACGAGGAGACCGTGCTCCCGGGGCGTCCCCTCCGCTTCGCCTGCCGCTACCACTTCCTCTCGTTCGGCCAGCGCCTGCGGCGCGAGATCGAGATCTCGGTCCACGAGGTCCTCGTCGTCGATCGCTCCATGCTCTCCGTGGGTGCGGGGAAGCCTCGCTGGGGCTGCCGCGAGGTCGGCCGCTGGTTCGCGATCCCGTGACGTCCGCGAGAGCATCCGCCAAGGTCCTCCGCGACGCCGTCTGGGGCGACATCGAGCTCACGGCCGAGGAGCTCTCGCTCGTCGATACGCGCGAGTTCCAGCGCCTCCGCGGAGTGCGCCAGCTCGGGACCGCGAACCTCGTCTACCCCTGTGCGAACCACACGCGCTTCGACCACCTCCTCGGCACCAAGCACGTCGCCACGCGGATCCTCGAGCAACTCGGGATCGGCGGGGACGAGGGCCGCGCGATCGGGCTCGCGGCGCTCCTCCACGACGTGACGCACGTCCCCTTCGGGCACACCTTCGAGGACGAGCGGCGGCTCTTCCCGCGTCACGACGTGCCGGAGAGGACGCGCGACTTCCTCGAGCGCGGCGAGCTCGGAGCCGCCCTCGCGCTGACCGGCATGAAGGACGAGGTCCTCGCCGCGCTCGGAGCGCGCGGAAAGGCGCCCCGGCTCGCCGGGGTCGTCTCGGGCACAGTCGGGGCCGACCTCCTCGACTACCTCGCGCGCGACGCGCTCTTCGCCGGTATCCGACACCGCTACGACGAACGGATCTTCCGCTACTTCGCCCTCGAGGAGGGCCGCCTCCTCCTGCGCCTCGAGAAACGGGGCTCGCTCCGGGAGGACGCCCTCTCGGAGGTCGTCCACCTGTTGCGCCTGCGCTACACCCTCTCCGAGCGCGTCTATTACCACCACGCGAAGGTCGCCTCGGGCGCGCTCGTCTCCAAACTCGTCGAGCGCGCCCTCGGTCTCGGCCTCGCGTTCGACGAGCTCCGCGACGCCACGGACGAGGGTCTCCTGACGCGGCTCGAGCTCGTTTACGCACCACGCGACCCCGTGCTCGCCCGGTTGCTCGCGCGCCTGCGGCGCCGCACGCTCCCCAAGAGGGCTTACGTCCTCACGCGCCGCATTCCCGCCGAGCTCCAGGCCGAGCTCGTCCGGCGCTTCCACGAGGACAGGGCCGAGAGGGAGCGGGTCGAGGCCGAGCTCGAGCGAGAGGTCGACCTCGAGTCCGGTTCCGTCCTCATCTACTGCCCGTCACCCGACATGGCGCTCAAGGAAGCGCGCGTCCTCGTCCGGGTGGACGAGGGCGAGCCTCGCTCACTCGCCTCACTGGACCTGCCCGAGGTCCGCGACCTCCTCGAGAAGCACCGGGACCTCTGGAAGTTCTACGTCTTCATCGCCGCCGAGGATAAGGCCCGATCGCCCGCCCTCTCGGAGGCGTGCGCGCGAAGGTTCGGCCGTCCGGACGAGCTCGCGCGTCTCGTGAAGGGCGAGCTCCGCTTCCACGCCTGAGCGCGAGGCCGTTCCCTTTCCATTTTCCGTTACCGAACGAGCGGCCTCCGCACACACTCGGCTCGGGGAGACGCCTGGCGAGAGTCCCCCGCCGCGCCCCACCTCGTCGCGACCCCCAAGTGGGATATCCCACTCGAGTGGCACGATGAGTGTAGGGGGGCTCGGGTATGCAGCGGACCCTCGTGCCCTCAGGTCGCGGAATGCGCGACCTCTTGCCGTTCTCGCCGCCGGGCGCCAGCTTCGAGCAACGGTTCGGCAGCGAAGAGGCTTGCCGTGACTTCCTGTTCGCGGCCCGCTGGCCGGACGGTTTCGTTTGCCGAAACTGCGGGCGGGCGCCTTACCGGTGGCTCACGAGTCGGGCCCTGAAGTGTCTCAGCTGTCGCAAGACCAACTTCCTCACGTCCGGTACGATCCTTCATGGCACACGCAAGCCGCTCAGGGATTGGTTTCGCGCGGCCTACCTCGTGGTGCAGCTCGGCGCGAACGCGCGGGTGCTTCAGGAGGAGCTGCGCGTGACCTATAAGGTCGCCTGGACCTGGGCGCACAAGCTGCGGAGCCTCATGGAGCTCGGAACGACCCTCGCGTCGCCGGTGCCACCGTTCGACGCCGAGCGAAGGGCCCATGTCGACCGGAACCACCTGGAGGCCGCGCGAAGGCGGTGGTTCCTCGCGCACGGCCACCTCGAGTGGGACGCGGACCGCCCCGGTGGGCTCGGAAAGTGTTGCGACCGGCTCGGGTGGCGGGACTGGGAGGGACGCGTGCCGCTGGGCCGCCTCGTCGAGCGAGCGAGACGCAGGCTCTACATGAACTACTCGGGCCACGTGAGCGACCATCACCTCCGGGCCTACCTCAAGGAGACCGAGTTCCGTATCAACCACCAGCGAGTGCCCGTCATGGAATCGGTCGTCGAGCTCATGGGCCGATTCGCGCGCCGCGGCGCGCGCTTCTACCGTGAGATCCGCGCGGAGCGGAGCAGGCGCGAGCCGATCCAGTTCTGGGGCCCGGGTGTGGACAGGATCCCGGCCGCCCCTGCACGACCGATCGGAGACGATGAGGTCGAGCCGTAGATCTGGCGCCTCGAACGGTCGGAGGTCAAAGTCGCCCTCGTGCGCGACGAGGAGATCCGGGCTCTCGAGCGGGAGGCGCTCGCCGGCGACGCGGGGGCGCGCCTGCGCGTCGCGCGGGCGGTGGCGCGGACCGAGCAGCTCGGGACGGTCCTCCGGCGGATCGACCTCGCCCGCGTGCCGTGGGCGGCTTACGAGGCACACCGGGCGCTCGTGGACACGCTCTGGATCGAGCACTTCCGCGGGCTCGCGCTCGCGGTCCGGGTGCCGACGGGTAGCAGCGTGAGCCGGATCCAGGAGATCGCCGCCGCGCCGAGCGGAGAGCTCCTGGCCTGGATCTCGTACGGGTCCGTGAAGGGCCTCTACGTCGCCTCGGGGCGGACGGGCGCGATCGTCCACTCGGAGCCGCCGCCGGCCTCGGGTCTCCACGTGGCGCGCGACGCGGTCTACTACAACGACCGTCGCTGGCGCCGGCTCGTCTGGAGAGCCGGCCGCGTCGAGCCGAGGGATCTCGGCTCGAGGCTCCCGGGCGGCTTCGACGAGGTCTCGCCCGAGGGCGACCTCGCGAGCTTCGTCGGGCCCGGAGAGTTCGGGATCTGGCGCCTCCCTGGCCCGGACGAGAGCTCGTGCGTGCCCGTCCTCCAGTGGGCGGGGGCGAACGTCGCGCTCTCCGTCGGCTGGCGGGCGCGCGAGCTCGTCCGCGCGGCTCAGCGCCCGAACCAGGTCGAGGTCGTGAGCTTCGCGGGCCGGGTCGTCGGGGAGGTCAGCCTCGCTCGGACCGACCGGACGCGGATCGTGTGCCGCGCGCTCGGCGCCGGAGTCCTCGCCGACAAGCGGCATGGCCTCACGCTCCGCGCCGACGGCGACTTCGAGCTCGGGCTCCTCCGCGCCAAGGGCTCCCTGGCTTGCTCCCTCGCGAGCGACGGCCGGAGCCTCCGCGTCCACACGGACCGGGGACCGAAACGGTTCGCGGTCGACCTCGCCGGGCGCGCGCTCCGCGCCGGCGAGCCCGGACAGTCGGTCGGGGGTCCTTCCTTCGCGCTCTGGCACCCGCACGCCGACATCGCGTTCGTGGCCGACCGCGACGGACGCTTCGTGCTCGTGGACCCGGAGCAGGGCGAGGTCGCGGCCCTCGAGCTCAGCGTGCGGCCGCTCGCCTGGCTCGATGACGGGCGGGCTCTCCTCGTCCGCCGCGACGGACCCGAGGTCGCGATCGAGGTCTGGCGCTGAGACGAGACGGGAAGAATACAACACTACGACACCTCGCCCAGCCTCTGCGAGACGGGGCGCGGTTCGCGTCGGACGCCGGAAGAGAGCTCCCGGCCTGCCGTCCAGGCGCGATCACGCGCGAAGGAGGCCCTGCACGACCGTCGTAGCGTTCGCCGCCTCGAGGTGTGATGGCGCGACAAGTTTGCGGAGGTTGTTCTTCCACCACGCGCGAGCGTGTACCTCGGTCCAATGCTCCTCGATGGAGATCGGCTCGAGCTCCGCCCGGAGCTCGAAAGCGCTCCTCGGCCTGTCGGCGGGATTCTTCGCCAAGAGTCGGAGGACGAGCGCCTCGAGCTCCTCGGGAAGCGGAGCCCCGAGACGGTGCGACGGCGCCTCGGGCTCCGTCTTCATGTGCTCGGCGAGGAGCTGCATGGGAGTGTGTCTCGTCGTGTCGAAGACCGGGGTCCCCGTCAGGAGCCAGTACGCCACGCACCCGAGCGCGTAGAGGTCCGCCCGCGCATCGACGGTCTCTCCCGCTGCCATTTCGGGGGACATGTAGGCCGGCGTGCCGACGACCTCGTCCACGCCAGTGAGGCGCGCGTCGTTCTGGCGAACGCACCCCTTGGGGCGCGAAACAAGCCCGAAGTCGAGCACCTTCACGAAGTCGTGCTCGAGGCCGAGCCGCGTGAGATAGATGTTGGCGGGCTTGATGTCGCGGTGTATGAGACCGTTCGCGTGAGCCTCGGCGAGCGATTCGGCCGCCTGCTTGAGAATGTGGACGACGCGAGCGGGAGGCAGCGGTCCGAATCTCTGCACGAGGGAGTCGAGGTCGAGGCCCGAGAGGAGCTCCATGACGTAATAGAACGTCCCGTCCTCCGCGACCCCGAAGTCGTAGACGTTGATCGTGTGCGGCGAGTGGAGCGACGCCGTCGCCTGCGCTTCGTACTCGAATCTACGGATGAGCTTCTGACGGAAGTCCGCATCCTCGCCCGCGAATTTCTCGAGTTGCACCAGCTTGATCGCCGCGGGACGAGCGAGCCTCTCGTGCTCCGCTTCCCACACCTCGCCCATGCCACCCTTCCCGAGGAGGCGCACGAGCCGGTAGCTCCCGAGCTCGCGGGCCTTCCTCTGCGCGCGCGCCACGGTCGCGCCGAGGCGCTGGAGGACGCGCGTCGGCAGGAGGGCGAGGAGGACGACGAAGTAGTTCGGCAGGAAGGTCTGCAAGAGCTGCGGCAGCGGGGGAAGGTCATGCATTCGACGCGACCACGCGAGCAGGACGAGCGGGCCCGCCGATGCGGAGAGGATCGACGCGAGGAGTGTCTTGAGCGGCGTGCCCGGCGCGACGAGCGGGAAGAGCACGATCCAGACGCAGAGCCACACGTTCGGCTGGTGCGCGAACGCGACTGGATCCCTGAAGACGCTCGCAAGGGCGATCCCGATCGCACCCACGACCTCGTATCCCAGGCCGAGGTCGATGATCGTGCGAGGCGCGAGGCTCGGACCGCGCGCGAGCGCGAACACGGCCATGGAGAGAGATGCGAGGGCGCTGCCGGTGATGCCGAGGAGTCGCATCCCGCAGCGCGGAGCCGCCCAACCGAGCGCGTACACGAGGGCGAAGTCGCTCGCCACGACGACGGCGGTGACGACCGCGAAGACCGCGCTCACGACCATGAGCCGCCGCTGCGCCTGGTCGAGGATCGAGGTCGGCAAGACGGCCACGCCGTTCGCGTCCGTGCCGTCGGGCGAGCTCGCAGGCTTGACCGTCCTCGCCTCGGTTCCTCGAGGCATCCGGGTGCGAGTCGTGCGGCCCTGGTTCCCGATTCGCTGCCTGGGCTCGTGCTCGGCGCTCATGGTGTGCTCCTCGCGAGATCCAGCGGTTGAGTTGGGGACTAGGCTCGTTTGCGATTCCCTCGCCGACCTCCGCTCGTGGGCGCTGACGGCGGATCGGGCCTCACGACTTCGGTCGTCGTGATGCCGCTTCCGCTCCCACCCTCGCGCGTGGCCTCGAACGTGTCGACTTCCGAGAAGACCTCGTTGTGCGCCGGGTCTCCCTGAGGCTCTGATGGCCCCTTGGACCAGAAGTCGCGCCAGGCCTCGACGCTCTCCCAGCGAGTCACGACGAGATACTCCGACCTGTCCTTCGCACTGCGAAGAAGGGCTCCGCCGAGAGCTCCATTCCCTTTCGCGCAGATCGCGCTCATGGCCTCGCGCCAGGATCGTGCGAGAGCCTCTTGCGAAAGATCAGCGGCCTTGAGGCGGTGAATCACCCGGATCATGGGCATGCCCTTTCAGAAGAAGATCGACGTTCCGAACGAGAACACGCTGGAGTTGATCCCGTAATTCGGCTCGTAGATGAACGCGCTCGAAATGTGGTGGAAGCGGTACTCGAACATGAGGGCGACGCCATCGGCCACGAACACTTGCGCGCCCGCTCCACCCTGGAGCTCGAACGCGAAATGTCCTCCTTGCTCGGGATGCCCGAAGTCATTGGGCGCTAGCCCGAACCCGAAGTCGACGAACGGCACGATCCGCGAGCCGGTCCAGAAGTCGTAGCGGAAGATCGGGCCGAAACCGAACGCGTAGCTGCCGCCGGGCGAGAATTGCGTGATCAGATCGACGGAGGCCAGAAGCTCGAACGTTCCTCTGAGTGGCGGGTCGACGTCGACACTCTTCGACATGAGGCCGATCCGCGGGCTCAGGATCGTGAACTGGCGGCGCTCGTCGTCGCGTGCGTGCGCAGCCAGACTCATCGTGATCCCGTAGCCGAGAGTGAGCTCTATGTGCGTCTTGCTCGTGTCGATGGCTTCATTCGACGGGGCGGATCCCGATGCGCCCTCCTGAGCGTGAGCCGGCGCGCCGACCGTGACCGGTGCCATCACTGCGAACGCGAGAAGGAGACGCGGGAGCGCGAGGGTGGAGCGCATGGATCACCTCGCCTGTTCCGTCGTCCGGTCGGGTTCCGTCGGCTTCCGGTCGTCGACGAGGCCCCCCGCACCGAACGTGATCCAGACGTTCGCGAGGAACCCGAAGTCCCCGCCGACGCTCTTGTCGAAGGACTCCAGGACTCCGACTTCGATCCGCACTCCGGGAATCGGGACCACCTTCACGCCCGCGGCGATGTACTGGATCTCGTTTCCCTTCTGGCTGTTCGTGTCGCGATAGAGCGCTTGCTCGCGGCGCGACTCCTGCCAGAAGTGCGTCACGAGCGACACCTCCGGAGTCAGTTCGACCTCGAACCCGAAGTAGCCCATGTAACGCTGGCGGGTCAGCTGGATGCCCTCGATGCGGGCCTGGTCGTAGTTCGTGAAGGCACCACCGAAGTAGAGGACGATCGGAAGCGTCCCGAGCCGCTTCGAGGCGTCGAGCGAGAGGGTCTCCGCGACGCCCTTGGCATGGTGAAACCGCGCACTCGCCGTCGGCACCCAGAGCGAGAAGGTCATCGAGACGGCGGGGTAGTAGTCTCCGCCCTCGAGCAGGAGGACGCGCGGGCTCAGATACAGATCGCCGGTTCCCGTGCCGTGCGCGAGGCTGAAGGTCCTTCCGTTCGGCTCGCTGGCCTCGACGTCCCAGGAGTGGGCGCGGACCCGGTCGCGCCGCATGGTCCCCATTCCCATGGTGCTGTGGAAACTCCGGACGAGCCCATCGAGGAACCCGCCGCCCTGGTAGTGCACGGCATCGAACTCGGCGCCGAGCTCGACACGCGGCCAGACGCCCAGCCGCAGCACGAGGTGCGTGTCCCTCGTCTCGCCGTCGACCGTGAGCCTGTGGATGGAGGCGCCGTCGCGGTCCGCCACCGAGGAGCCATCCGCGTACTGGTAGGTGCTCTCCTGGGTCTGACGGATTCCGCCCTCGGCGACGCCCGGCTCGAGCGTCCGCGGCGAACGCGCCATGGGAGAAGCACGGAGCTGGCCGAGGATCGAGGGGTCTCTCACCTCGAACGGACCCAGCCCCCACTGCTTCAGCTCGATCCGCGGGGTCGGCGGTCCCTCGAGCGAGGGAGGCCACTCCTCCTCGACGTCGGACGCCGTGACCGGAGACACGAGGGCGAGCGCGAGGGCGGTTGCGCTGAGCGCCGTGATGGGCGTGGGTCGCATGTTGATCTCCCAGGTCCGAGGCGTCGGGGAAGAACCGTGGCCGACTCGGGTCTCGACCGAGCCGACTTCCGCGAGCTCGGCCCAGTTGGGAGTCGCCTGGGCACGTCGCGCGCCAAACCGAGACTGCTCGTAAGCCCGTGGCTGACCGGAGTCGCTGGAGCACGAGCCACGGCTTCATCGCCGCTCCAGCGGCACGGCGCCGATTCATCGGCGCGCGAACGAGTGTTTGAACGGTGGCAACCAGTCGCGTGCCCTGCGATGCGCGACGGGGCGCCAGACGTGCGATTCGCTGCGAACCAATCACATCTCGCGAACCGGCGAATCAAGACGCCGTGTTCACGGCACCGAACCGATGCGTCGGCACTGCTGCCCAGACGGGCCGCGCCTGACTCGATCGGTGAGACGAGTGGTGGCGGCCGCGGGCGAGGCCGATCAATCCGGCCGGTTGATGCCGAGCCGCTTCATCTTCCCCTGGAGGGTCGTCCTGCTGATTCCCAGCTTCGAGGCAGCGCCCCGGCGACCGCCCACCTGCCAGTTCGAGTCTTCGAGCGCCTTGAGGACCGTCGTGCGCTCGAGCTCGACCAGCTTCGAGGGCAGCTCGTCCGACGTTGGTGTGTCCGAGGGTCCGCTCCGGAGCGCGCTCGGCGGGGGCGAGGAGGTCGACGGAGCGCGAGTCGTCGCGCGCGCCGTCAAGTCGCCGATCGGAACCACGAGCGTCGGGCCCTCGCTCAAGATGAGGGCGCGCTCGATGACGTTCTCGAGCTCCCGCACGTTTCCGGGCCAGGCGTACGCCCGCAGCGCGGCCATGGTGTCCGTGCCGATCGTCTCGATCTTCTTGTTCATTTTCCGCGAGAACCGCTCGACGAAGCTCCGCACGAGGAGCTCGACATCGCCTTGACGATCGCGCAGGGCCGGAAGCGAGATCGGGAACACGTTGAGGCGGAAGTAAAGATCGCTGCGGAAGGAGCGTTGCGCGACCATCTCGGCGAGATCGCGGTTCGTCGCCGCGACGAGACGCACGTTCACCTTGATCGTCTTGTTGCCGCCGAGTCGCTCGAACTCCTGCTCCTGGAGGACGCGGAGCAGCTTGGCCTGGAGGTCGGCGGGGATGTCGCCGACCTCGTCGAGGAAGAGCGTTCCTCCGTCCGCGAGCTCGAAGCGACCGATCCGCTGGTTGATCGCCCCGGTGAAGGCGCCCTTCTCGTGTCCGAAGAGCTCGCTCTCGAGGAGGCCCGTGGGGATGGCGGCACAGTTCAACTTGACGAAGGTGCCCTTCTTGCGTCCCGAGAGGTTGTGGATCGCGCGGGCGATGAGCTCCTTGCCCGTTCCCGTCTCACCCAGGATGAGGACGGTCGAGTCGGTCGGCGCGACGGTCTCGACGGCCTTGAGGACCTTCTTGATCGAGGGGCTCTCCCCGACGATGTCGTGAAAGTCGTGCGCGAGCTCGCCTTCGAGGTAGAGCTTCTCCTGCGCGAGCTTGTCCTTGAGTCGCGCGATCTCACCGTAGGCGAGCGCGTTGTCGACCGCCGGCGCGACCGGCGAGGTGACGTGCCGGAGGAGCTCGACGGTCCCTTCGTCGAACGCGCTCGGGCGCAAGCTCCCGAACGCCAGCACGCCGAGCCGCCTCCCGCGCGAGACGAGCGGAATGGCGCAGACGGACTGCACGCCTGACTGCAGGAAGAGCTTCCGGCCGTGATCCCCGAGGTCGAGTGCGA